>Ga0187893_10011696_pt1 | contig 12663 bp, 6 predicted proteins | sample MA1701074metaG_FD_139574 | JGI IMG/M metagenome (GOLD analysis project Ga0187893, IMG submission 139574) | White microbial mat communities from a basaltic lava cave in the Kipuka Kanohina Cave System on the Island of Hawaii, USA - MA170107-4 metaG ...
TCCCCAAATTGGAGGGACGCGCTCTGTCGCGTCTCCCGCTTCGCGGGACGGTCACGACGGAGCGTGACCCTCCAACTCGCTCTGCGTCAATCTTCTGAATCAAAATGGGGAATGTCTGACCGCGCCTCTTGACGCTCCGCCCCGCAATCAATACTCTGATTTGCGGCGAGTCGGTCACTACAACCGACGCGTGGGCAGCGACTCCAAACCGCGACGATTTCGTGCGGGCTGTTCTGTCGCCATGAGAGAAAAAAAATGTCATCAAATTCCAACTGGGGCGCCATCATTGTCGGCGCGGGACCTGCGGGGATCACCGCCGCCATCACGCTTTCCAAAATGCAAATCCCGACGCTCGTCATCGAGGCGGGCGTGTTCGCGGGGGCGGAAAACTGGTCGGGCGCCGTTTATTTCGCGGAGAATCTGGCGAAGGACGATGTGCTCGGCGAAAAGATGCTTGCCGAATCCGCGTGGGAACGGCGCGTCGTGAAACGCGGCTTCTTCGCTTACAACGGGCAGACGATGGTCGGCGTTTCTTACAAACGCGCCGAGACGTTCCGCCATTGCTACACGGTGTTGCGTCCGACTTACGATCATTATCTCGCTGAACTCGCCAAGAAATTCGGCGCGACGATTCTGACGCATACGACGGTGGACGGTCTGGTTCGTGAAAACGGGCGTATCATCGGCGTCCACACGGACCGCGGAAATTTCTACGGCGACTGCGTCTTTCTCGCGGAAGGCGACGCCGCGCATCTTGTGACGAAGGAAGGTTACGAGTCCCGCCACGGCGGGACGCCGCACTTTCTGCAAGGCATCAAGGAAGTCATCGAGGTTGACCCCGCGTTCATTGAGAAGGAATTCGGGCTTGGCGCTGGCGAAGGCGCGGCGTTCGAAATCATGCTGCGCAACGGCTCGGTGAAAAACAAAACCGCGCGGCTCAACATGGGCGCGTTTTTCTACACCAACGCCGCCAGTGTTTCACTCGGGCTCGTGCTCCCGCTCGACAATCTCAAATCCGAATACAGCGGCGACCACAATCGCCTGATGGAATGGTTCAAGAATCTCCCCGAAATCAAACGCATGTGCGGCGGCAGCACGCAAAGCATCGCTTACGGCGCGAAAATCATTCGCGGCGGCGGACTGCGCGAACTCCCGCAACTCGTGGACGACGGTCTCTGCATCGGCGGCGCCGCGTCGGGCATCGGCGTGGATTTTCCCTATCCGAATTTCACGGGTCCCGCGACGGCGATGGGTCGGCTCTTCGCGCACGCGGTCGCCAAAATCCGTCGCGAAGGCGGACGATTTTCGCGCGAGGAATTTGAAAAACGCTACCTCGCGCCCGTCGAGGCGACGCGTTACTTCAAGGATGTCGAGTCTCTGCGCGACTGGCCGCATTACATCGAGAACACGACGTTTTTCTTCGGGCGCAACGTGGACATCATCACGGGCAAGATGCACATCCTCGCCAAGAAAGAGGCGGACGAAAAAAAGAAGTGGAGCGAACTCGCTCAGTTCATCGCCGCGACGGTGCACCCGAAGCATTTCCCTGAGATTCAGAGCGATTTCAAATCTCAGATTCAAGCCTTGGGTCTGAAACGTTTCCTCGATTCGCCGTGGTCGTTCATGCCAGCGGGCGATTGGTTTCTCAACTCGTTCATCCCGAACCGCACGCAGCCGCCCGCTGACGGCGAGTTTGAATTTCTCTGCTACGAGGACGGCGAGAAAATCCCCGACGAAAACCTCCCGCCCGTCGTCCGCCATTTCCTGCGCCGCTTCAATCCCGCGCTCGCCGCCGCCGCCAATTCCATCTACGAAAACGACGAGACGCCCATCGGCGACAAACTTTACCGCTCGCTCGAATTTCTCACGCGCCACGCGAACCTCTGGGATTTCGGTCGCGCCAAACTTGCCGCGTTCAAGTTCGCGCTGCATTACCTTCGCGAGGCGAAACGCCTGAAAAAACTGGTGAAGGAATCGCCGCAGGAATTGCTCAAGACCGATTACGCGCAAAACCTGCAAGCGCTCCAATCGCTGCGCACACTCGACGGCGACACGCCGAGAACCATCCAAACTTTTGAGAACAAGCTGGGACTCATCCGCTATTTCGCCGAGTCGCGTTCGCATATCAAGGTGCTGCGCCCCGAAAAATTCCAGACCCGCGCCGACCTCATCCAATCGCCGCTCTGGCACATCTGCCCCGCGAAAGTCTACGAGGTCGTGCCCGACGACCTCGGTCAGTCTCAAATCATCGTGAACTACGAGAACTGCGTGAAATGCGAAACCTGTTGGCGCGGCACACCCGAAGCCGATTGGACGCGCGCCCGCCAGCAACGGCTCATTTACCAATCGTTCACGAGCGCGCCGAGCGCGTCTGAGAAGCTCTTCGACCTGCTTTGTCAACCCACGCCAACGCCGTTGTTGCCTATATATAATAATGGTGACAAAGAAAACATTGGTGGCACTAGCAAAGAAAAAGTTGGTGGCACAGGCGTCTCGCCTGTGCATCGTCTCGCCCTCAAACTTCGCGAATTCGTGGACACTGTTTATCGCGAACCGCGCCACGTCGAGACGAGCCGCATCGAATGGCTGCAAAGTTTGCTCGATTACGCCGACGCGCTCGTTGCGGAGACCGATTTGGCAAACAACGCCGAATTCTGCGCCATCTTCAGCCGCGCAAAGGACAATCTCCTCAAGCGCAAACTGTTCTGGGCGGCAAATGATGTTCAGTTGTTGCTGGACGGACATTTGAATGGTGTAGCGGCGCTTCTGCGAAGCGCCGATTCCGATAATTCAAATAATCTGCGCCTCACAGAAGCGCCGCTACACTGGCGCGCCAACATCCGCTCCCGCCTCGAGTCCTCGTTCACCAAACAGGTCATCAAGCAAATCGAGCACTTCAAACCGATCCCCGAGGCGCAGCAAAAACTTCTCCTCACACTGATTCAAGAAACGTTTTCCTCCGATGACCTCGCGACGCATCGCAAAATCGTCCTTGAAGAACTCGGTCGCAAAGACCCGTCGCTGGCGCTGCTGGTTTCGTCGCAATTCATCGTCGCCGATCTGCTCGGCGCGCCGCAAAAAACGTGGCATGCGCTGGCGATTCAGGGCGAGTTGCAAGTCGAGGCGAAGGGCAAGGACACGGTTCTGCGCGGGACGAAAAATTTTGTCCTGACGGCGCTCGCCGACCCATTGCTTGTTTATCAGTGCGGGCAGATTTATTCCGTCGCGCGCAATGCGGCGGGCGTGAAGGTCGAGCCGATTCAAGCCATCGGGCTTTACGGCGCAGGCGCGGCAAACATCACGTTCGACGGAGCGACGGCACAACGGCTCGAAATCGCCGACGCCGACAAGAAACTTGCGGCGAGCGTTGCCAGCGATTTCAACTCCGTCGTGCTCGGCGCGGGCGAGATGTTGCTGGAACGCTCGAAGGCGCACGCCACGAGCCGCGTGCAATTCCCTGGGCTGTTCAAGGACGAGGACGGGCGCGACGGCATCGGGAAATTCGGCGCGACGAAACGGTTTCTCTCCGAGATGGAAGGCAATGTGTTGTTGCTGCGCGCGCTGAGTTGCGGCGTGCATCGGAGGGCAGGACAAGCTTCTAACTTGTCCCTTCAAAAGGACAACCAAGATGGTTGTCCTACCTTTGCGGAGGATTTCAAAATAGATGCGCAGACGCTCAAAGCCATCGTCGCGGAAGTCTTCGGTCCAGAGGAAGGCAGCCTGACTTACAACGCGGGTCAGGTGTTCGGCGGCACGGCGTATTCGGAAGACGACGTGCTGTCGAAGTTCTACCGCGACTCCGCCGCGTTTCCGTTCCTGTGGTTCGACGACGGTCGCGTCGCGCGCACGAACGCAGCGGAAATTTTTTCGCGGCTGGGCAAGGCGTCGTCGCGTTTGGAAAATCTCGCGACGGCGGAGAAGCGCGGGCTCATGAAGGAAGTGAAGGAGTTGCGTGAAATTTGTTCCGCGTTGGAAGCTGCGGCGTCCGCCAAATCCGAAATCCGAAATCCGAAATCCGAAGGAAATCTAAAATCGGAAATCCAAAATCCAAAATCAGATTTGCTCGCTTGGGATTTCGCAACCGCCGAGCGGCGACTGCTCATCGCCGTCGTTCTCGCCACGCTCACGCACGAGCGCATGGAAACGGGACAGCCGAGCGAGAAACATTTCCACGCGACGCGAGTGATGGTGGAGCACGCGCGCATCGCGGCGCAACGTATCCAGTCGCAGGACGCGGCGCTCGCCGTCAAACTCGGCGCGCGCATCGTCAAGACGGGCTATCCCGAAACGGCGTTGCAGACGCGTCCCGCAGGCGCGGGGTTCAGCTATCTCGACCTCGTCAAAGCGACGCCAAAATACGAGCCGAGCGAATTTCTCGTGAAGCCGCTCGACGCGAAGGTGCAGCGTTATTGGCCCGAACTGCTGCACATGGACGAGCAGTTGCGCAAGTTGCACGACGAGAATTACAAATTCCTCAACGACCAATACGCGAAACCGTTCAACGGCTTGCCGTATCCGCGTTACGTCGAGCGGATGCACCGCGTGCCGCCCGAAGACATCAAGGTCATGGTGGACGCGGGGCATTGCCGCATGTTCATCCCGAAGGAATTCGGCGGGCGCGCACTCTCGAAGGCGGCGTATTACGACCTCATCGCGCTCGCGTTGCGTTACGCCGACCCCGCGTATGCGCTCACGGTGCAGGTGAATTCATCGCTCGGCACGACGCCCGTGATGCTCGGCTTGTATCAGGACATCGCGAAGGCGCAGCGCGATCTGAAGGAAATTCTCGAAGACCCGAAATCGCTCAACCACATCCGCGCGGAAATCGAACGCATCCTGAAAATGATGAAGGGCAGCGAGGCGCTCAAGGTGAAGGACGTGTTCACGCAACTTTTCGAGTTCCAGCGCAAGGAATTCGGGAAGAAGCCGTTGCTCAAGGCGGTTGCGGCGGAATTTGGCGGCGAGTTCATGAAAGCCGCGCGCGCGGGCCAGGCGCAGAAATACGACGAGTTCACGTCGCGCCTCGAAAAAGCGCTTGCCGCGATGGAGAAAATTCCCGCGAACACGAAGGCGCTCGCGGCGGAATTCGAGAACCGCATCGAAGCGCACAAGCTGTATCTCAATTGGGTTTCGAGCGGGCAAATCGCGGGCTTCGCGCTCACCGAGCCGAACGCGGGCAGCGACACGGCGGGCGTCGCCACGCGCGCCGCGCTCAAGAGCGCCGAGGTGCTCACCGACCCCGACGGCGTGAAGTATTTCGCGCTCGGCGGTCGGCGCAAAAATCTCCTCGATGCGCGCCGCGTCGTGTTCGACCACTACAAGGCGTTTTATAAATTCAGCGACACGGAGAAGCCCGCGCCCATCCTCTTCGACGAATACGATTACGAGACGGATGACCCGACGAAATTCCGTTATTACAAACACGGCGCGCGCCGCGTGGACATTCACGACATCGGGCAAATCCGAAAACAGGACGGCAAGGAAATCTATGAGTATTACGAGTTGAATGGCGCGAAGATGTGGATCACGAGCGGGCGTTTCGCGGGACTGTTCGCGCTCTACGCGCAGACGAAGGAAGGACCGACGGGCTTCATGGTGGACCGTCACGCCGAAGGTCTCGTGGTCGGCAACGATGAGGAAAAAATGGGGCAACGCGGCAGCGCGACAAACGAACTCGGTCTTACCAATGTTCGCGTCCCGCGCGAAAATGTCATCGGCCTCGAGGGACGCGGGCAGGTCAACGCGCTCGACACGCTCAACATCGGGCGCGTCGGCATCGCCGTGTCGTCCATCGCGATGACAGGCAAGCTCATTGACCAGACGCGCGCGTTCGCCAAGGCGCATGGAATTGACCGCGAGCCGTGGGTGCTACGCCTGCTCGCCGAGATGACCGAGGAGGCGTTTGCGGCGGAGAGCCTCGCGTTCGATCTCGTTGGGATGTATGACGCGAAACAGCCCGTGCGCAGCGAATCGTCCGTGAGCAAATACGGCGCGAGCGAGGCGCTGCATCGCATCATCCGCAAAGCCGAACTGATTTACGGCATCGAAGGGCAGACGGTGGAGCACGAGTTGGAGAAACACCGCCGCGACGCGCGCGTGCTGAACATTTACGAGGGCACGAACGAAATCCAGCGCTTCCTGATTTTGCGCGAAGTGCTCGATGCCGTCGGCAAGGCAAAAGAGTGGGACAAGCTTCCAGCTTGTTCATCGCCTGAAGTGGAGAAATTTGAGAAGGCGCGGATTCAGGTCGCGCGCGACGTCAGCGTCGTTCAGAAAACTTTCGGCGCGCTGGCATGGACGAACGCGGGATTCCAACCCGTGTTCTTCAAACTCAGCGAAATGGCGGGCTATGTGAAACAGATGGACAGCGTCATCCGCCGCATGCTCTGGTTGCGCGAGCACATCAAGGACACCGCGCCTGAGTCAGACCGTGCTCATCGCGATGCGTGTCTCGCTGCGGGAGAACTGTTCCTTCAACGTGCGCTCTTCGGCATCGAACATCGTCACGCGGCATTTGAAAAGGAATTCGCCACGCTCCAACGCGGCGCATACACGAGCGCGACGCGTTGCGCCGAAGTCGCGTTGCAGGAAGACGAGGAGCACGAAAAACTGAAATCGCTCGGTGTGGAAGAAAATGTGGGAGCGATTTTCAATCGCGACCATTCCGCCCAGAGTCGCGAATACAATTCGCTCCCACAGCCATTAAATATATTGGTGCTCGCCCAACCGCGCCCCGTCCTCTCCCCGCGCCCGCGCCTCGCGAACGGCAAATTGTTGGAAACCTATTTCGATTTCAGTCCAAGCGAATGGAAAGCCATTGAAGAAGCCGTCAGGATTAAATCCGAAATCCGAAATCCGAAATCCGAAGGAAATTCGAAATCGGAAAGTCAGAAAACAACGGTGACGCTGGTCACTGCCGCGCCTGCTTTTGCGGATGAATCGCTGCGCTTCGCGCTCGCGAGCGGCGTGGACAAAGTCATTCGCGTGGACACACGCAATGCGTTGCCTGACGGAAAAGAATTTTTAAATTTGGTAGCACAGGCCTCCGTGCCTGTAATCAATTTAATACTGACTGGAGAGTCTTTGTCTCTCGAGGCCGCGATGCTGGCGGAGAAACTCGGGTTGCCTTCAATCTCGGATGTGACTGATTTGAAAATCAATGCACAGGCAGGGACGCCTATGCTACCAATTTTGTGCAATGTGCGCGTCGAGGGTGTTGACGCAACCATCTCAAAAAATCTGCCACTCGTCGTCTCACTCACGGGCGGCGCCAACGGCAAACAATTCAGCGCCGATGATTGGCTGGCTGCGCTCAACAAACCGCTTGAAGTTGTTAAGCCCGCAAAGCCTGTTGAGTTTGGTGTGACCTTCGCCGCGCCCGCAATGGCTTCGACTGAAGGCGAAACGAAACGCGTTGCATCTGTCGAGGACGCGGCGAAACTCGTGTTGCAGGAAGCAGGAGCGGGAGAAGGCGGCGGGGTGAAGGAAATCAAACCGTTCGCGGGCGAAATACAAAAACTCGTTCCGCCCAATGCGCCGTGGCAGGATGCCGTCGCGTGTTGGTTGCCCACTCCGACAGGAGACGAGTTGTTTAGCACGGCGGACATCGGCGCGGTGAAAGCCGCTGTTGCGTTGGCGCAAAAACAGAACACCAAGAGTTGTGTGTTGGTTTTGATCGATCCACAGGCGGGGACGCCTGTGCCACCACAATTCAAATTCCTCGCGGGGCAACTTGCGGCGGAAGGAGTTGATTCCATCGTCTTCGCCACAAACTTAAATTTCAAAACGGCGACGACGGACGGGTTTGTTGAAGGTCTCGGCAAGTTGCTCGGCGGCGCGAAGCCGCGATTGCTGATTTCGACGACGAACGGCGCGGAAGTCGTGGCGCGTGTTTCGGCGAAGCTCGGATTCGATGCGCAATTCAACGCGAAGTCGCTCGCCACGCGCAACGGTTCGATTGAGCTTTCACTTGCGCGCTTCGACGGAAAAGTCAGCGCGGTTGTCGAGCGCAAAGCGAAGGATTTGGCGATTACCGTGGTTGAAGGAATTGATGTAGCTGCGCTTCTGCGAAGCGCAGATAAAGATGATTCAGAATCGGCGCTTCACAGAAGCGCCGCTACACAAGCTTGGTTCGCTCCGCTTGAACTCGAATACAACGCCGCAAAAGATTCTCTCGCGCAAGCTCTCGCCTCCGCCGCGAAACATATCGGCGTCGAATCCATCACGGATGCGGATTTCATCGTGGACGTGGGTTACGCAGTGCGGACGAAGGAGCAATTTGCGCAAGTCATTACACCCTTGAAAAAGGCTCTCGAAGACGCGGGCGTGAAGAATGTGACGATTGGTGGGACGCGCAAGGTTGTCGAGGAACTCAAGCTGTTGCCGCCCGACCGTCAGATTGGGCAAACGGGCGTGTCGGTGAATCCCGCGGTGCTGCTGGCGATTGGCGTTTCGGGCGCGCCGCAACATCTCGATTACATCGGCGAACGCGCCGTGATTTTCGCGTTCAACACCGACCCCGACGCGCCGTTGATGACGCTGAACAAACGCAAGTCCCGCCCCAAAGTCTATCCCATCGTCGGCGATTTGTATGAGAACGTGCCGAAGTTGGTGGAGGCGATGAGAAAGGCGACGAAGTGAATGGGAGAATGGGGGAATGGTGAGAGGGAAATGGCTCGAAGCCCTGAATCTTTCGTGATACGGTTGCGCTGATGAAAGCCAAGTCGCCAATGAAAATCTTAGGCGGGCGGAATTTGCCGTCGCATTGGGAGCGGTTCAATCGTTTGCAGCGCACCGCGGGCAAGCTGCTTCGCGGTCGGCTCGGACCGAAAGGTGTTTTCCGTTTTTCCAGTTTCGAGGAATTCGACCGATGGAAGATGTCTCACGCACTCCAAGACCGCCCGACCAAAACGACCTCGTAACACTCTGCCGCGAACTCAACACACGCGGCGCTCGTTACATCGTGGTCGGCGGCATGGCAATCATCCAGCAGGGGTTTCTCCGCGCGACGGAAGACATTGATTTGCTCATCGAATCATCGCGGGAAAATCAGCAGTGCGTGCGCGCCGCGTTGGAAACGTTGCCCGACAAGGCGGTGCGGGAAATGACGCCGACGGATTTGGAAAACTATCTCGTGGTGCGCGTGGCCGATGAGATTGTTGTGGATTTGATGCTGAAAACTTGCGGCATTTCATACGAAAAGGCGGTGAGCGAAGTGGAATCGGTTGTCATTGAAGGCGTCCCCATTCCGTTTGCTTCGGCAAAACTACTTTGGAAAATGAAACAGACTGTCCGCGAGAAAGATGAGTTGGACAGGCAATTTCTTAAAATGAAACTGGAGGGAAGGAAATGACCACCGACCCCGACGCGCCGTTGATGACATTGAACAAACGCAAGTCCCGCCCCAAAGTCTATCCCATCGTCGGCGACCTCTACGAGAATGTGCCGAAGCTGGTGGAGGCGTTGCGGAAGACGGCGGGGAAGTAGCGCGAGCGTCTCGCTTGCGAGTCGGGAGTTATGGAGTGGTGGAGTCTTGGGGTAGTGTCCCGACCGACCGCATTTTTCCGTCCTTGCAACAGTAACTAGCCGAGCGTTACTTTTCCTGCCAAAGGAGAAAGACTTGAGCCGCCCCACTAATCGAGCTTTCACTCTCGTAGAGATGCTCGTGGTAATTGCAGTTCTCGCAGTTCTTGTGGGACTGCTGCTGGCGGCTCTTGGTTCGGTAAGACGAAAATCCGAAGAAACCATCCGTGCGACGGAAATCCAACACCTCTGCGTTGGACTCACCGCTTCTGACCCAACGATGAGCAAGCTCATCACCACATGGAACGACGGAAAATATCGAGTGGATAGTAACGAATTAGTGACGGCGATTGGCGGCAATCCCGAAAGCTGGCGGGATAAATGGCGAACTGCCCCGATTTCGGGGACGATTCTCGGCCCAATAATGGTTGAATCAGATTGGCAGCCAAACGGGATGGGAATGTATTACTTGGATTTGGTAAGCAAGATACCTGGCACTGCTCCTCCCAAATCTGTGTTAACGAACGCCCCCACTGATCCCGTTGTTACCCTCAATACTATAGTGGCAACAAAAGGTTGGAAACTCCCCTCAGGCATAGATTTCGTGGTTGTCGCCGCTGGCAAAGACGGCGTCATTCATGGAGACAGGCGAGACATCATCATCGTTCACTATCCAGACCACGGGGAAACACAACGGCTCAAATAGCCACACTCGTTAGGCGTTTTCTTATCGCCATCTCAGAGCGGACAGGCAAAATCGGCGCGTGACCAACAAATATCTCCCAGCGGGCGAGGGGCGGGCGGAACGCGCGGCATGGGGTGATGGAGTAGTGGAGTGATGGAGTGTTGAGAAGAAATTTCTTTTGTGTCTCTTGTGCTTTTTTGTGGCTTGAAAACTGAAAAATCACAGGCACGGAGGCCTATGCTACCAATTCACAGCCAGGGACGCCCATGCTACCAATTTTTTGTGGCTATCGCCTCTGAGTCGGGCAAAATCTGCGCGTGATCAACAAGTATCTCAATGCAGGAGAAAAACGCGCGGAGTTGGTGGAAAACCTCTTCAGCAAAATCGCGCGTCGCTACGATTTGTTGAACGATGTGATGAGTTTCGGGATGCATCGCGCTTGGAAACGGGAGTTGGTGCGGCGCAGCGGGTTTGACGGGAAAAAGCGCGCGCTGGATTTGTGCTGCGGGACGGGAGACATCGCTTTTTTGCTGGCGGCGCGGGCGATGAGCGGGATGAGCAGAACGGAGGAATGGGGGAATGGGGGAATGGGGGAGGAGGAAGGAAACGTTCAACGTTCAACGTCCAACATTCAACATTCAACTCAAATACAGGCGGGGACGCCTGTGCCACCAGACTCCGCACCTGAGGGCAGGCGCGCTACAACGCCGCGTGAGGGCACGCGGGCTACAGAATCATCTCTCCCATTCTCCCATTCTCCCATTCATCTGCCGCTCGCTTCCGTTATCGGGCTGGATTTTGCGGAGCCGATGCTGCGGTTGGCGAATGCGCGGGCGCGTGTGTTGCAGAAGCACGGACACGAGGCGGGGTTGGCGTTTGTGCGGGGGGATGCGATGCGGTTGCCGTTTGAGGATGAGTCGTTTGATGTGGTGACGGTGGGGTATGGGTTACGCAACATTGCGGATATGAGGCAGACGTTGACGGAGGTGCATCGCGTGTTGAAACGCGGCGGGATTTTTTTATCGCTCGACATGGGCAAGCCGCCGAACGCGATTTGGCGGAAGATTTATTTCACGCATCTGCGCGTGACACTGCCGATTTGGGGTTGGCTCTTTTTCCGCGACCCCGATTGCTATCGGTATCTTTGGGATTCGCTGGAGATTTATTCCGCGCAGGAGGGAGTGAAGAAAACGATGACCGATGTGGGATTCTTAGAGGCAAGCTACAAAAACTTTTGTGGCGGAGCGATGGGGTTGAATTTCGGCAGCAAGTAGTTGGTAGAAGCGGTCTCATCAAGAGGCGGTCACGGCGGGCAACCCTTCGGGCATGCCCGCCCTCCAAGCGTTGCAGGGCGCGAATGCCCCAATCCCGCAAAGCGGGACGGGGGTTCGCGCCGAGCGGCATTGATGAGATGACTTCCAGCCAGATACGGGGTCCATCTTCTTTGCGAATTCTGACCGACAGTTCGGCGCTTCTTCCCGCATCCTCCCAAATCCATGCTTCCGATTCCGTCACGCTGCCGACCATCGGACCGACAAGTTCGTTTGTTGCGGGTTGTGCGTTGGCAAACGGAGAGGTCGCAAGAATCAACGCGGTGGTGCACAACAAAAATGGAGGCGCATTTTCACTGTCGGGGATTTTCGATGAACACGGCTTGGACAAGCCCGAATTGGAGGTTCATCTGCCCTGAGAGCGAGCCTTCCTTCACGCGCAGACCGTTGACGTATGTGCCGTTCGTGGAACTCAAGTCCTTGAGCAGGATGCCGTTGTCGGTGCGTTCGATGGTCGCGTGGCGTTCCGAGACGGTCTGGTTGGGAATCACGATGTCGTTGAACATCGCGCGCCCGACATACGCCAGCCCTGGCAGGATGGAAAAACTGCGGATGCCCGAATCGAGCATCACGCGGATGGCGGAATGCCCTGCCATTTCAGGTTTTTTCGGCGGCGGAATGCTGCGTCCGCTTTCGTCGAGTTGGTTCGCGGCGGCGAGCAGCAGTTGCGTGAACGGGACGTGGATGGTGCGCTGCGGGGGGCGCACTCCAGGGACGAACTCGGTCTGCAATTCGGAGAGGTTGATCATCTCGATCGCCGCGTCCAGCCCCGTTTTGCTCCCGAACTGCGCGTCGAACACGTCGCCTTCCACCAGCGCGATGCGCGCGGGCAATCCGAGATTGGTGGCGCGGATTTCCCCCGTCTTGCGCGCCAGCCCGAACGCCTGAATCTGGTCGGCGACGCTCAGCAGATTGCCCAGCTTCACCGTCTCCGATTTTAAGTCCGACGCCATGCGCGCAAAATATAATTGAGCGTTTTGTGAAGTCGAGAACTTAGAGCGTCTGACAGACATTCCCCATTTTGATTCAGAAGATTGACGCAGAGCGAGTTGGAGGGTCACGCTCCGTCGTGACCGTCCCGCGAAGCGGGAGACGCGACAGAGCGCGTCCCTCCAATTTGGGGAA
>Ga0187893_10011697_pt1 | contig 12663 bp, 14 predicted proteins | sample MA1701074metaG_FD_139574 | JGI IMG/M metagenome (GOLD analysis project Ga0187893, IMG submission 139574) | White microbial mat communities from a basaltic lava cave in the Kipuka Kanohina Cave System on the Island of Hawaii, USA - MA170107-4 metaG ...
CGAGTTCCGCAGCCACCTCCACGCCATGAAGGGCTCGGCGGCGAGCATGGGTGCCGAGCGCCTGACGGGCTATTGCAAGGATGCCGGACGGCTATCCGACGCCGAGGTCAAGCTGCAGATCCCGGCGCTGCTCAAGACCCTGCGCGAGGAACTGGCGGCGACGCGGGAATCTCTCGAGCACTACCTGGCGAACCGCCGGAAATCGACCGGCTAGCCGCGCGGCGAATCGCGGCGGTCGTGCTGCCCGTGCCGTCGGGCCGCCAGCCGGGCGGGCCGAAGAGGTAGCCGCCGGCCTCCCGCAGGCTGCGCGCGCGGCGTAGGTCGCCCAGCATCACCACCCACTCCGAAAACGCGATCTTGACGGGGTTCAGCGTGTCGATCTGGCGTACCAGGCCGTAGGTGCGCGGCGCGCCCTCATTCTGCTCGGCGAAGCTGCCGAAGAGGCGGTCCCAGAGGATCAATATCCCGCCGTAGTTGCGATCGAGGTACGCCGGTTCGATGGCGTGGTGCACGCGGTGGTGCGAGGGCGTATTCATGAACCATTCCAGGACGCCGAGCTTGGGCACGGCCTCGGTGTGCAGCCAGAACTGGTAAAGCAGGTTGGCCGCGTACATCAGGGCGACCGCCGCGGGATCGAAGCCGATCCAGCACACCGGGATGAGGAAGAGCCACGGTCCCGAGACGAGGTTGGTCCAGCCCAGGCGGTAGGCCACCGAAAGCGTGATCTGGCGCGCCGAGTGGTGCACGCTGTGCAGCGCCCACATCCAGCGGATCTCGTGGCTGCAGCGATGCAGCAGGTAGTAGGCGAAGTCCACCGCCAGGGCGAGCGCGAGCCAGCTTTCCCAGCGGTCCATCGGGATATCGAACGGCCGCAGCTGGTAGGCCCAGACGTAGACCGCGAGCATGACGCCCTTGCTCAACGCTTCGGAGGCGAGGCGCCCGATCGCGACCGTCAGGTTGGACGCGGTGATCAGCCAGCCGTAGGGCTTGGCGAGCATGAAACGGTAATACAGCGCTTCCAGCGCGATCGCCGCGACGAACACCGGCAGCGCCGCGACGTAAAGTTTTATCGGATCCATGGCATAGCGGGCTTCATGCAGCGCTAGAATAACCGTTTTTCATCGCGGGCCTGAACGATGTCTTTTTTCATCACTCTCGTCGAAAATTCCGACGCCAGTCGGCGCGCCATCGAGACCCTGCCGAAGGTGCACGCGATGATGCACAAGGGCCTCACGCTCCCGGAGTACCGGGCCTTCCTTCACGACTTGTACCACATCGTGCTGCATTTCTGCCCGATCATGGCCGTGGCTCTGGCGCGCTGCGATGACCGGCTAAGCAGGGTGCGCGAAGACCTGCACGAGCGGATCGAGGAAGAGACGGGCCACGAGCAGTGGGTGCTGCAGGACGTCGTCGCGGTCGGCGGCGACGCGCAGCGCGTTGCCGCTACGCCGCCCAGCGCGCCGGTACAGGCGATGATCGGCTTCAACTACTACGCCGCCGAACGCGTCCATCCCTGTGCCGTGCTCGGCATGCTCTACGTGCTCGAGGTGGTGGCCTCCGTCTACGGCGGCAAGGCGGCCGAGTCGATCGCGCGCGCGACGGGCAAGGACGTGGCAACGGGGGGGTTCCGTTTCCTGTCCTCGCACGCGACGATGGATGCCGAGCACATGGCGCAACTCAACGTGCTGCTGAAGACGATCGCCGATCCCGCCGCCCAGGCCGCGGTCCTCGAATCGACGCGCGTCAACTTCCACCAGTTCGGTCAACTGTTTTCCGATGGTGGCTTCGCTTCCCACCTCGGCCATCACTAAGCCCTTCCCGGTCCGGTAGCAGGGCCCTCAGCCCGCCGCCATCGCGATGCCCGCTGCCGGCAGCGGCGCGGGTGCTGCCGCCGCAGTTGCTGCATCCATGCGCTCCATCTGGGCTCGCACCACGCGGCCCATCATGCGCATGTCCCGGTCTTCGAGCCGCAGGGCGCAGTCCACCCAGGTATCGGCGATCGCATCCAGTTCGGTGCGCGTGATTGGGCTGACATGCTGGCGCAGGCGCATCACGCCCTGGAAGCCGCTGCGGCGGCGCGCGTTCTTCGCGATCCACTCCTGCACCGTGGCTTCGCCTTCGCCGTCCTTCGCCAGCACGTCGACGATACCCATTTCGTGCAGCTTCGCGGCGCTCAGCAGTTTGCCCGAGAGAATCAGCTCTTCGGCGACGCGCGCCGAAGCACGCCGCGCGAGCAGGCTGTAGGCGCCCATGCCCGGGAACAGGTTGAAGAGGATCTCCGGCAGGCCGATCAGCGCCGATTCTTCGGCCACGATCACGTCCGAGCACAGCGCCATCTCGAAGCCGCCCCCCAGCGCGTCGCCCTGAACGAGCGACACGGTGGTGAGGGTCGGGCACTGGTAGTGCTGGATCTGCGCGTGGATATTGTCGATGCACATCCTCGCGTAGTGGCCGAGCGCATCCCGGTCACGCGAGCGGATCAGCAGCAGGAACAGCGCCAGGTCGCCCCCGAGATTGAATACCCGGGGCACGCGCGAGGCAGCCACGTAGGTGTTCACCTTGTGCATTGTGCCTTCGAATTCGATGTGGCCGCCGTTCTCGGCCAGCTCGCTTCCGACCGCGCGGATCTCCTTCAACAGGGCGAGATTGAAGCAGGGGTTGCCCCGTTGCCGCATGTAGCCCCAAAGCGTGCCCGTTGCGGGCTCGAACTCGTATTCCGACTCCGCGAAATCCTTCCAGACCGCCCGCAGACCGGCGGTATCGCGCATGTTGCTCATGATTAGTTCCCCCAAAAATCCCCCTTGCGGGGGGGTCAGATACCTACGGCGTCGGCCGTACCCGGCGCCTCCCAATGGCATTAAACCCCTGATGCTCCCCCTGCGCAAACCGGTTGTTGCTTTTGTGCGCGGTGCGCCGCGGTCACGCCGGCCCGACAAGACGAAATGATCAATGCGGGTTCTAGCCGAAACGGCGCGCTTGGGTTAAAGTTTTCGGGTCGTCGGGCACAGGTTTTCGGGGAGGTAGCTGCATGTACGCGATCGTCTACAAGTCGGACGGATTCCCGGTCTGCCAGCAGGTCGCGGGCGTGAGTCCCGATCCCGTAGTGACCTGGAACACGGAGGCCGCGGCCAAGGCGTTCATCACCTCCAAGGCCGGCGATGCGGACTTGCAGCCCGTGCAGTTGACCGACGAGGCGATGGACAAGATCGCGCGGGCCATGGGCTGCGCGGTCGAGTCAATGATGTTCGAGCCCTATCCCAGCTAACCCAGACTGAAGAATTCGCGGCGGCTTTTCATGCCGCGCATGCGCGCGAGCAGCAGCTCCAGGTCGGCGTCGCGCGCGACGAAATCCAAGTTTTCCGAGTTCACGATCAGCACTGGTGCCGCGGCGTAGTTGTAGAAAAAGCGCGCGTAACCTTCCGCCAGCAGCGCCAGGTAGTCCTCGCCGATGCTGCGCTCGAATTGCGCCGCGCGCCGCCGCACGCGTTCGTGCAGCGTCGCGGGCCGCGCCTGCAGGTAGACCACCAGGTCCGGCGCCGGGGCCTGCGGCCGGATCGCGTCGTAGATTTTCTGATAGAGCGCCATCTCCTCGCCGGCGAGCGTGATACGCGCGAAGAGCGGGTCCTTTTCCAGCAGGAAATCCGTCACCGTCGGCCGGCCGAACATGTCGGGCTGCGCCAGCGCCTCGAGCTGGCGCGCGCGCTGGAAGAGGAAGAAAAGCTGCGTCGGCAGCGCGAAGCGCGCCATGTCCTGGTAGAAGCGGGCGAGAAACGGATTCTCGCCGGGCTCTTCCAGCAGCAGTTCGGCGCCGAGCCGCTCGGCGAGGCGCCGCGCGAGGCTCGTCTTGCCGACGCCGATCGGTCCTTCGACCGCGATGTGGCGGAATTTCTGCACCGGAACCCTATTCGATCCTGTGGATTTTCTGCAGACCGCAGGCCGGGAGCAAGGCGCTCGCCAACCCCTTTCCCGGAACTGAAATGGCGGCGTCGAGCTCGAGCAGGGGTTGCAACACGAAGGCGCGCTCATGCATGCGCGGGTGGGGCAGGGTGAGCCTGGGTGTAGCGACGACCCGTTCGCCATAGAGCAGCAGGTCGAGATCGAGCGTGCGCGGCGCGTTCGGAAAGGGGCGCTCTCTGCCGTGACGCTTCTCGATTTCCTGCAGGTGCCCGAGGAGGGCTTCTGGCGTGAGCTCGGTGTCAAGCTTTACCACCGCGTTCAAGAACTCAGGCTGGTCGGCGTAACCGAGCGGGGTGCTGCGGTAAAGGCTTGAGGTCAAAACGCGCCGGGTCCTGGGCAGCTTGCCGACTTCCTCGATCGCAACCTCGATCTGCCGGCGTGGTTCGCCTATGTTCGCCCCCAGACCGACGTAAGCCAGGGTCATTCCACCGTGGCGGGCGCAGGCGCGCCCTGCTGCTTGCGGCGCCGGCGGCGCCGCTTCTTGTGCGGTCCGGTGTCAGGCAGCAGCATGGCGCGGCGCGTCTCATCGCCGGCGCCCTGGAAGGCGCGCCACCAGCTCTCGGTCTCGGCGGGCACTTCGCCGCTTGCCGCGCGCAGGGCGAGGAAATCGTAGGCCATGCGAAAGCGCGGCAATTCGAGCAGCCGGAAGGGACGCTGGCCCGAGCGCTCCTCGAAGCGCGGCTGCATCGCCCAGACTTCGCGCATGGTCGCCGTGAGCCGGCGCGTGATCGCGAGCTTGCCGCTTTGCGCGTCCAGCACCTCGTCCATCGCCCACTCGAGCGCCGGGATGCGCCGCTCGCCGCGCTTTTCGCGCGCCCTCCACGCTGCGAGTACCTCGTGCCACAGGAGGGCGGCAAAAAGGAACGCGGGCGACACGGGACGGTCCGCGAGCACGCGCTCGTCGGTCTGCGCCAGTGCGAGCGTGACGAAGCGCTCGCCCAGCGGCTGCTCGAGGATCACGTCGAGCAGCGGCAGCATGCCCTTGTGCAGGCCTTCGTTGCGTAGCTGGCGCAGGCAGGCGCTCGCGTGTCCCGAGAGCAGCAGCTTCAGCATTTCCTCGAACAGGCGCGGCGGCGGCACGTGTTCGAGCAGGGGCGCGAGGCGCTTGATCGGCGCGCGCGTGGAACCCTCGATCGACAGGCCGAGCTTGGCGCCGAGGCGCACCGCGCGCAGCATGCGCACCGGATCCTCGCGAAAGCGCGTCTCCGCGTCGCCGATGATGCGCAGCGTGCGTTTCTTCAGGTCGGCGAGCCCGCCGTGGTAATCGATGACCTCGCCCGTCTTGCAGTCGTAGTACAGCGCGTTGACGGTGAAATCGCGCCGGCGTGCATCGTCTTCCAGCGTGCCGAAAACGTTGTCGCGCAGCACGCGACCGTGCCGGTCCTTTTCTGAGGCATTGCTGTGCGTGCCTCGAAACGTGGAAACCTCGATCGTTTCCGGTCCCAGCATCACGTGCACCAGGCGAAAGCGCCGCCCGATCAGCAGCGCGCGGCGAAACAGCGGCTTGATCTGCTCGGGGCGCGCGGCCGTGGCGACATCGAAATCCTTGGGTCGGATGCCGAGCAGGATGTCGCGCACCGCGCCGCCCACGACGTAGGCCGGATAGCCGCGCTCGCCCAGCACGTCGCACACCTTGAGGGCGCTCGAACTGACCGCGCTGCGGGTGACGCCGTGGCGCCCCTGCGGCACGCGCTGCGGTCCCGGGGAATCGAGACCGAGCACGCGGCGGATGAAGCGTTTTATCATTGCGCTGGCGGATTATCTCAGGGAAACCGCGGGCCAGCTTCGCGCCCGGGCGACGGCGGCGAGCTTCTCGTCCGCATCCACCGCCACCGGCCGCGTCACGCGCTCGAGCAGCGGCAGGTCATTGTGGGAGTCGCTGTAGAACGTGCTCACGGGAAAGTCCCTAAGCGAGCGCCCTTGCGCAGAGAGCCAGGCGTCCAGGCGCAGGCTTTTGCCTTCGCGGAAGCACGGTATGCCGGCGACGCGCCCCGTGTAGCGGCCATCAACGCGCTCCGGCTCGGTGGCAAGCAGGTGCGGTACGCCGAACTCGCGCGCGATCGGGCCCGTGACGAAACTGTTGGTGGCCGTCACGACGGCGCACAGGTCGCCCTGCGCGAGGTGATGGCGCACCAGGTCCCGCGCCCGAGCGGTGATTGCCGGCCGAATCCGCATGGCCATGAAGTCGGCATGCCATCGGTCGAGCTCCTCCTCAGTGTGCGCGGCAAGCGGGCGCAGCGCGAAGCCGAGGAACTCGTGGATGTCGAGCGTGCCTGCCTTGTATTGCTCGTAGAACGCGGCGTTCTGCGCTTCGTACTCGGCTCGCCGCAGCACGCCGCGATCGACGAGGAACTGGCCCCATTCGTAGTCGCTGTCGCACGCGAGGAGCGTATGGTCGAGATCAAACAACGCCAGATTCATTCTTCCAGCGCTTTCAATACGTCTATGACGAGAGGAAGCGTGACCTGGCGTTGGCGTTCAAGTGAATTCTTGTCTGTCTCATCGAGAATCGCCGTGAGGGTGTGCAGGTCGCGGCGCACGTGCGTGAGGAGGTAGCCGATGACTTCCTCCGGTACACGCATTCCGCGACGGGCGGCCTCGGCACGCAAGAATGAGGCACGCTCGGCGTCGCTGAGCGGCTTTACCTGGTAGACGAGGCCCTGGGCGAGGCGCGACCTGAGGTCATCGCGCAGCGGCAATTGCGCCGGCGGCGAACTGCCGGCGACCAGCACCCTTCCGCCGGCCTGGAAGGCCTCGTTGATCGTATTGAATAGTCCGATTTGCGCTGCCTCGTCCAAATCTTCGGCGTCATCCACCGCATGCACGCCAGGGCAGGCGCGCAGCAGATGGCTCTTGCCCGACCCGGTTTCGCCCCAGAGGTAGAGAACGGTTTCGGGAAATTCCCCTGTCCGGAAATCCCGCAGGCGCGCCACCAGTTCGGCGTTGGCGCCGGGAACGAAATTGTCGAGACTGGGTTGCGGCAGCGGCGATATTTTCAGCGCTAGCTGGCGCATCACTTTGGCCCGCCATAGAGCGGGCCGGCAAGGTAGGCTGTCGTCAGGTGGCGCAGCGCGACGAGCAGCGCTGCGCTCGCCGGCAGGGCGAGCAGCACGCCGAAGAAACCGAATACCTGGCCGAAGGCGAGCAGCGCGAAAATCACCGCCACCGGGTGCAGGCCGATGCGCTCGCCCACCAGCAGCGGCGTCACCAGCATGCCTTCCATCAGCTGGCCGGCGGCGAACGCGAGCCACACCCAGGCGACGCCGGTCATGCTGTCGAACTGCAATACCGCGGCGATGGTGCCAAGCAGGATGCCGGTGAAGGCGCCGACGAAGGGAACGATCACGAGAAGGCCGGTGATGACACCGACCGGCAGCCAGAACTCGAGCCCCGTCGTCCAGAGCGCGACCGCGTAGTAGACGCTCATGACCAGCATCACGATCATCTGCCCGCGCAGGAACTCCGCCAGCACGGCGTCGACCTCCGCGAGGATGTTCCGGGCGCGCTTATGCAGGTGGCGCGGAATCATGGCGTCGAGCCGCGGCATCAGCGCTTTCCAGTCGCGCAACAGGAAGAACAGCACCACCGGCACCAGCAGGACGTTTACGAAGAACGCGACCAGGGCGAGGCCGCCAATCTTGAGCGAGCCGAGCAGCCCCGCGACGAGGTCCTGGTTGTTGGCGAGGATGCTGCCAGCGATCTGCTTGACGGTCTCGATGTCGAGCTGGAACTCGATCGCAAAGCGTTCTTTCAGCCAGGGCGCGAACTGCTGGTTGACCCAGGCGAGGAACGCCGGCAGCTGCTCAGACATCAGGCGCAGTTCCTTGATGAAAAGGGGCACGATGACCAGCGCGAGCGCCGCCACGAGCGCGAGCGCAAACAGGAGCACCAGCGCCACGGCCGCAACGCGCGGCAGGTAGCGCCCGGTGAGCCGGTCCACCAGCGGGTTGAGGACATAGGCGAGGATCGCGCCGGCGAGGAATGGCGCGAGGATCGGCGAGAGCGCATACAGCAGCACGCCCGCCGCCAACGCGATGGCGAGCCAGCCCCACAAGCGCGGATCAGCGAGAACCGGTGCCTTCATTTCACGTAAAATTGCCGGAAAGACATCATTTTACCCGCCATGTCGGAACCCCTCTCTTACCGTGACGCCGGCGTGGACATCGATGCCGGTGATGCGCTGGTCGAAGCCATCAAGCCGTTCGCCAAGCGCACCCTGCGGCCCGAAGTGCTGGCCGGCTTGGGCGGTTTCGGCGCGCTGTGCGCGATTCCGAAAAAGTACCGCGAACCGATCTTGGTATCGGGCACCGACGGCGTCGGCACCAAGCTGAAGCTCGCTTTCCAGCTCGGCCGCCACGACGGCGTCGGCGTTGATCTCGTGGCGATGAGCGCGAATGACGTTCTGGTTCAGGGCGCGGAGCCGCTCTTCTTCCTCGACTACTTTGCCTGCGGCAAGCTGGACAGGTCCGTCGCGATGCGGGTGATTCGAGGCATCGCCGAGGGCTGCGAGCAGGCCGGCTGCGCGCTGATCGGCGGCGAAACCGCCGAGATGCCGGGCATGTACCCGGAGGGCGAATACGACCTGGCCGGATTCTGCGTCGGCGTGGTGGAGAAGGAAAAGATCATCGACGGCAGCACGATCAAGGCGGGCGACGTGCTGCTGGGCCTCGCCTCCAGCGGCGCGCACTCGAACGGTTACTCGCTGATCCGGAAGATCGTCGGCGAGGACAAGCCGGGCTCGAGTCTCGCCGACACGCTGATGGAGCCGACACGCATCTACGTCAAGCCCGTGCTCAAACTCATGGCGGCGGTGCAGGTGAAGGGCCTAGCGCACATCACCGGCGGCGGGCTGGTCGGCAATGTACCGCGCATGCTGCCGCAAGGCATGCGCGCCGTGCTCCGAAAGAAAATGTGGCCCCGGCCGGAAATATTCAACTGGCTGCAGAAGAACGGCAACATCGCCGAAAACGAGATGCATCGCGTCTTTAATTGCGGCGTCGGCATGGTGATCTGCCTCGCGCGCGACCAGGTCGCCGCCGCCACCATGCTCCTAAAGCGCGAAGGCGAACTCGCCTACGAGATCGGCTTTGTCGAAACCGGCAGCGCGGCTGAGCCGGAGGCGGTCGTACTCTAGTCGTAAGCCTCGACGTACATGGCCTGCGATTCTTCCGGGTCGAAGCCGAAAGAGCTGATTTCGAGCGCCGACGCGCCGCGCCCGACGCCGAGTTCGAAGCGCCCGCCGCTCATCTGGTCGAGCATGCAGATTTCGTCCGCGAGGCGCAGCGGGTGATACAAGCCGAGCGTGTAGACGAGCGGGCCGGCGCCCGCATCGAGGTGGTCGAAGACGCCGAACTTCATCCGCGCCGGCTAGCGGCCCGTACTGCGTCCCATCGGGCGCCGGCCGCGCGACTTGGGCGACTTGCGGTGCTGGTCCTGGCGGAAATTGCGCTGTTGCTGCGCACGCCCGCCGGCGCCCTGCGGCGGGCGCTGGATGGCGCCGCGCGAAAGCGATCCGACGCGCCGGATCTCGTTGGCAAGCGCCGCGGCGGTGGCAACGCGCACCTGGCTCGCAGCATCGAGCTGGGCCGCCTCCTGCTCTGCCTGCAGCGCCTGCTGCAGCCGGCGCATCGAATACTCGCGCGAGGCTTCGAGGCCGGTTTCCCTTTCGATTTCCTTGCGGTGCATCTCGATGCTGGCGATGAGATCGGTGACCTGATCCATCGGCGATTCTTCATTCATGTCCGTGCCCATAGAAAATCATGTTATCACTGGCCCGACGCTTTGCGCGCCATGTAGATGCCGGCCAGCACCACCGCGCCGCCCGCAACCTGGAGCGCGACCAACGGCTCGCCGAGCAGCGCCCAGGCGAACAACGCCGCCATCACCGGCTGGAAGAGCAGTCCGACGGAAGAGAATCCCGCCGGCAGGTGCGCGAGGGCGTAGGCGATTAGGCCTTGCCCCGCGGCGTGCGAGATCCATGCCAGTCCCAGCAACACGAGCCAGCCGTTGGCGCCTGCGGGCAGGAAGAGCTCCCCGGAGGCGATCGCGATCGGCAGGAGGATGAATCCAGTAACGCTTGTGGTCACCGCCATCAGTTGCAGCGTGCCTGCGCCACCGTCGCGCAGGTCTTTCACCGACAGCAGGTACCAGGCATAGAACATCGCGGTCACGATGCCGAGGCCGTCGCCGAGCAGCGCACGCGGCGTGGAGTCGAGGCTCGCGCGCACCAGCAGCGCCACACCGACGAGCGCCGCCGCAAGGCCGGCGAGGAAGAGGCCGCTCGGTCGTTGCTTCCACAGCAGCCAGGCGGCGAGCGTGACGAAGATGGAGGCGAGGTTCGCGAGCAGCGTGGAATTGGCCACCGAGGTGTACTGGATCGACCAGTGCCAGAAGACGAGGTCGCCGGCGAAGGCGATCCCGGCGAGGAGCAGCGGCAAGTACTGGCCCTTGTCGAGTGTCTTCCTGTGCCTGGATGTGAAGGCAAAAAGCAACCAGAGCATCGGCACCGCGAGCGCTACGCGCCAGAATGCGCTCGCCGTGGGGCCGACGTCGGAGACGCGCACCCAGATCGGCGACAGCGCGATGCAGGTGGCGCCTGCGAGCAGCCCAATCAGTGCAGGAGTCCGCATGCGCCGATGGTAAACTTTTGCCGACTCCCATGTCTGCTCCACGCTTCGTACACCTGAGGATGCACAGCGAATACTCGGTGACGGACGGCATCGTCCGCATCGACGACGCGGTGGCGCAGGCGAAGGCCGATGGCATGCCGGCGCTTGCGCTCACCGACGCGGGCAACGTATTCGGCATGGTGAAGTTCTACGTCGCGGCGCGCGCCGCAGGCATCAAGCCCATCATCGGCGTCGATTGCTGGATCCAGAACGATGGCGATCGCGACAAGCCGTTCCGCGCGCTGCTGCTGTGCAGTTCGCGCGCCGGGTTCCTGCGCCTCTCGGAGCTGCTCTCCCGCGCCTGGCTGAAGAACCAGCGCCGCGCGCGCGCCGAAATCGACATGAGCTGGTTCAAGGAGCGCGACACCGAGGGTCTTATCGTCCTCTCCGGGTTTGCGGCCGGCAACGTCGGCCACGCGCTCGCCGGCGGCAATGCGGCAGCGGCCGAAAAGCTCGCCGCGGCCTGGTCGAAGCTTTTTCCCGGGCGCTACTACCTCGAAGTGCAGCGCGCCGGGGCGCCGCAGTCCGAGCAGCTGGTCGGCGCGACGCTCGCGCTCGCGGTGAAGCTGCGCCTGCCGGTGGTTGCGACCCACCCGGTGCAATTCAGCTCGGCCGGCGACTTCAAGGCCCACGAGGCGCGGGTATGCATTTCCGGCGGCTACGTGCTTGGCGACCAGCGCCGGCCGAAGCTCTTTACCCCGGAACAGTATTTCAAGACGCAGGCGCAGATGGCGAAGCTGTTTGCCGACGTGCCGCAAGCGCTGGAGAACGCGATCGAGATCGCGCACCGCTGCAACCTCGAAATCGAGCTCGGCAAGAACCGCCTGCCTGCGTTTCCCACGCCGAAAGGGGTTTCGCTCGACGCGTTTCTGGGCAGCGAAGCGCAAAAGGGGCTGGCCAGGAGGATCGAAAAACTCAAGCTCGGGGAGCCGGCGATCCCGGGCTATCGCGAGCGCCTCGCCTTCGAGGTGGAGACCATCGCGCAGATGGGCTACGCGGGCTACTTCCTGATTGTGGCTGATTTCATCAACTGGGCGCGCTCCAACGGCATTCCGGTCGGGCCGGGGCGCGGTTCTGGCGCTGGTTCGCTGGTGGCCTATGCGCTGGGCATCACGGACCTCGATCCGCTCAGGTACGACCTCCTCTTCGAGCGCTTTCTCAACCCCGAGCGCGTCTCGATGCCCGACTTCGACATCGACTTCTGCCAGGACGGGCGCGACAGGGTGATCGACTACGTGCGCAAGAAATACGGCGAGGACTCGGTGTCGCAGATCGCCACCTTCGGCACCATGGCGGCGCGCGCCGTGCTGCGCGATACCGGCCGGGTGCTGGACCTGGGCTACAACTTCTGCGACCAGATCGCCAAACTGGTCCCGGTGCAGCCCGGCAAGGCGATCACGCTCGCCGACGCGCGCTCGATGGAGCCGCTGCTCGCGCAGCGCGAGAAGAAAGAAGAGGAGGTGCGCGACCTGCTGGAGCTCGCCGAGAAGCTCGAGGGTCTAGCGCGCAATGTCGGCATGCATGCGGGCGGCGTTCTGATCGCGCCCGGCAAACTCACCGATTTCTGCCCGCTCTACGCGGCCGAAGGCACCACGCACGTCATCTCGCAGCTGGACAAGGACGATGTCGAGGCGATCGGCCTGGTGAAGTTCGATTTCCTCGGCCTCACCACGCTCACGGTGCTGGATTGGGCGGAGCGCTACGCGCGCGATCTGGGGCATCCCGATTTTTCCGTCGAGGCGCTCCCGCTCGACGACAAGGCGTCCTATGCGATGCTTGCTTCGGGCAACGCGACCGGCGTGTTCCAGTTTGAATCTCGCGGCATGCGCGACCTGCTCAAGCAGGCGCCGCCGACGCGTTTCGAGGACGTCATCGCGCTGGTGGCGCTTTACCGGCCCGGGCCGATGGAATTGATACCGGAATACATCCAGTGCAAGCAGGGCAAGAAGCGCGTTGACTTCGTCGACCCACGCCTGGAGCCGATCCTCGCGCCGACCTACGGCATCATGGTCTACCAGGAGCAGGTGATGCAGATCGC
>Ga0187893_10011699_pt1 | contig 12661 bp, 9 predicted proteins | sample MA1701074metaG_FD_139574 | JGI IMG/M metagenome (GOLD analysis project Ga0187893, IMG submission 139574) | White microbial mat communities from a basaltic lava cave in the Kipuka Kanohina Cave System on the Island of Hawaii, USA - MA170107-4 metaG ...
ACCAACACGCGCCCCCGCGCTGGAACGAAGAGCCCGAGCAGCATGTCGGCGAGCGTGCTCTTGCCGGACCCCGACGGCCCGACGATGGCCGTGGTCTGTCCCGCCGGGATCGTCAAGCTGACCGCAACGAGAGCGGGTGGCGCGGCATCCTCGTAGCGGAACGACACCGCATCGAGCTGCACCGCCTGACGCAACCGGAGCGCCTGATGCCGAGCCGGGCGCACCTCCTCGCGTGGCGCCAGACGGGTCTCCACCGCCATCGCGGCGTCGAAGTCCGGCAGGATGTTCAAGAACTGTTGGATGCCCTGCCCGAGGCCGGAGAGGAGCGGCATCACCCGGGCGAACGCGAAGATCAGGATCAGGAGGACCGCCGTCGGCGTGTGCAGCAGCCCGATGGACACGTAGAGCGCGACCCCGAGCACGAGCGCGCCGCCGATGTTGAACTGGAGCCTGGCGTCGGCGTGGGAGATCGCGGAGCGCAGGTTGGTCCGCACGATCACATCGGCGATGTCGCCGAACAGCCGGATGCTGCGCTCCTCGGCGCCGTAACTCTTGGCGATCTTGATACCGCCCAGGTGCTCCATCACGGCGCGATAGGCGTCCCCGCTGACGCGGGCGGTATCCTGCCCCAAGCGGGTCGCCGCGCCCGCGCGGTGCCGCAGGAGAAACATGAGCGTCAGTCCGGCCGCAGCCACGAGCAACGTGACGCCCGGCGACATGTAGAACGTGGCAGCCAGGTAGATCGCCGCGAGCAGCGTGTCCCGGGCGAGGGTGAGGACCAGGTACGTTCCGCTTCCCATCCGGTCGATCTGTTGGGTGAGGGCGTGGGTCAAATCCGAGGCCCGGCAGCGCGTCAGCCGCACCCAGCTCGCCCGCATCACCACCTGATGCAGCCGCTTGCGCAGGTACGCGCTGAAACCCAGCTGGAGCTTGAGGTAGGCCACCGTCTGGCTCCGGCGAATCGCGGCGTCGACAGCGACCAGCCCGACGTAGGCGAGCAGCACTGTGACCAGGCTGAGTGGGAGGCCAAGCCCGGTGAACACGGTTCCGATCCAACCCGCAACGCGGCCGACGCTTCCCGCTTGGACGTCGATGCCGATCAAGCTGAGCAACGGCACCAAGACGAGCAGCGCAATACCTTCGGTGAGAGCGCCGAGGGCCGTCAGGACCGCCGCCAGCCCGAGTTGGCGCGGCATCGCGCCGGCAAGTGTGCGAATGTAGCGGACGAACGACCGCGGTGGTGTGGTCGGCTGATCGGCGGCGCGGTCGGCGTCGGGAGCGGGTAGGACCGCCGCGTTCACTGGGTCGCTAGCGTCGGGAGCCGCTGGTTGCAGTGTCACGTCTGGGACTTACGGAGCCCACCGATAGGGGTCAAGCGCACGTCGCCTGGAGGGGCCGCTCTCTTGGGCGGTCCGTCAGGAGGCGGCGCGATGGGACGCTGGCGATCGAACAGCTCGATGCGGGCGGCGCCGAGGCAATCACACGCGCGGGCAGGGTCGACCCCGCCAGCCACGATGTGATTTGAAGAACGCACCTGCATGCTGAAAATCCTGAACGTCGTGGGCGCGCGGCCGAACCTGATGAAGATGGCGCCAATCATGGCCGCCATCGCGCGCCGCTCGGGTGAGCTCTCGCAGATCCTCGTCCACACCGGTCAGCACTACGACGACGCGATGTCGGGCGCGTTCTTCCGCGAGTTGGCGATTCCCCATCCGGACATCGACCTCGGCATCGGCTCCGGGACACACGCGCAACAGACCGCCCGCGCCATGCTCGCCTTCGAGCCCGTGCTGGTCGCGCAGCAGCCGGATTGGGTCGTGGTGGTCGGCGACGTCAACTCCACTCTCGCCTGCGCGCTGGTGGCCAGCAAGTTGGACGTTGCCGTCGCCCACGTCGAAGCGGGACTGCGCAGCTTCGATTGGACGATGCCGGAGGAAGTGAATCGCGTTCTCACCGACCGGATCGCCCGCTTGCTGCTCACGCCGAGCGCAGATGCCGACGCCAATCTCGAACGCGAAGGCGTCAACTCGAAACGGATCGTGCGCGTCGGCAACATCATGATCGACACGCTCATGCGGCAGCTCGAGCAGGCCAGGCGGTCGCGCGTGCTCGATGACCTGGGCCTGCGCGCGCGCGCATTCGCCGCGCTCACCCTGCATCGCCCGTCCAACGTCGACGATCCCGACGCGCTGCGGCACATCGCTGCCGCGCTCGGCGAGGTGGCCCGTCGCCTGCCGGTCATCTTTCCCGCCCACCCCCGCACGCTCGCCCGCATGCGCGAGTTCGGCATCGCGGCGCCGCCTGGCGTCCGCGTGCTCGAACCGATGGGATACATCGATTTCCTGCAGCTGTGGAGCAACGCACGGCTGGTGCTGACCGATTCGGGCGGCCTGCAAGAGGAAACCACCGCGCTCGGTATTCCCTGCCTCACCTTGCGTGCCAACACCGAACGACCGATCACCGTCGAACAGGGAACCAACCAAGTCGTCGGCTCCGACCCGGAGCGGATCCTCGCCGCCGTGGACTCGATTCTGCGCGGCGAGCTCGCGCGCGCCTGGCGCGTGCCGGAGCTGTGGGACGGCCACACAGCCGAGCGCATCGTCGGCGCGCTGATCGGGCACGCCAGGCAGTGAGCGGATTGCAGAAGCTCACGCGTGGTGACAGGCCTCCGTGCCTGTCGGCCTGCGAAGCACGCCCAACGATCGCCGCGGCGCGCTACGCGCGCCGGCAGCCACGGAGGGCTGCCGCCAGGGATGGTTTCAGACGTGGTCCGGATCCGGGCGTTGGCCTAGGAGCCGCCGCACGCTGAACCGGGCGAGGCGCGCGCAGGCATCGACGATCTGGATGGGCATCCTCGGGTAGTTGCTGAATCGCCGGCGCAGATGGACCGTCGCTGCCACCGGGCTCGGCCAGTACCGGCGAATGGTCTCGGGCGCCCGCGCCAGGAGGCCGAATACGTCGGGAAATAGCTCCGGTGGCCGGTAGTCGACCGGACACTGCTTTCCCCACCCCTCCAGCACACTCGGCACGAGCCACCGTGGCAGCCGCTCGGCCCGATCGGCGACGGGAGTGCCGTCGACAATGGCGCCGAGCAGTTGGTGCGCCATGCCGATCGTGCACGCGACCCAGTCCGCCCGCCGGCGGTCAGCTCCGAGGACTCGATCCCAGTTGAATCGTTCAGGGCGAGACTCGAGGATCGCGCCGACGTCGCACAACGCCAGGGGACTCGGGACGCCGTGCCGCAGGAGATGCAGACACACAAACTGGAGGTGGTCTTCCGCCGCCAGGATCCGCACATCAATCCCGCCGAACGTCACCAGTTGCGACCGCGCGTACACCTCGTCCCAACTGCACGGATGGAGCTCGGTGAATCCGCGGTGCAGATCGATGTGAGAGAGCTCGTCGACCCCGTCGGCAACGATGGCCGAGGCGACGTCGTGTTGATCCGGCCGGACGCAGAGATCCAGGTCTTCGAAGGGCCGCAATGCCCGATCGGGATAGAGACGTCCGACGGCTGGCCCCTTCACCAGCACCGGTTCGACGCCACCAGCGCGCAGTCGCGTCACGATCCGCGTGAGACTGCTCGCGTGGACGGCGACCCGAACCCCATGCTGATAGTAGGCATTGCGGAGCTGCCGGCCCGCGGCGGAGGCGCCGAGGGGTGAGTGGCGAACGCGCCACCAGCCGAGCGCTCCCGTCTTCGAGCGCAGGAGGCCGAGCGTGACGTCCTCCAGAACCTCCGCGGACATCTGCACGGAAGGGGGCGATGGCCGCCAGGCCCCCGCCAGGATGACCGCCATGCGACGGCCGCGGGACTCGGAGGACTGATCGGGAGCGGCGCTCTCGTCGTGCGGTCGCACCACCGCACCATTCCCCATTTGCTCCCGACCGACAAGGCGTCGTGCTTGAGTCCTCCACCGCCGCTCCACTACGCTCGCCGGGTGCGTGTCCTGATCGACATCGGCCACCCTGCACACGTGCATTTCTTCCGCCGACCGGCGGCACTGCTGCGCGAACGCGGATACGAGCTGATGGTGACCAGTCGGCACAAAGAGATGGCGACCGATCTGCTCGACGCCTTCGGCATTCCGCATGCGCCGCTGTCGGCGCGCCGGGGCGGGGCGTTCGGACTGCTGCGGGAGCTGTGCGAGCGCGATCTCCGGATGCTCCGTGTCGTGGGCGGTTGGCGCCCGGACGTCATGGCAGCGATTGGCGGCATCTCGATCGCCCATGCCGGCCTCCTCAGCCGCGCGCGCTCGCTGGTGTTCTACGACACTGAAAACGCCACGCTGCAGAACGCGCTGACGTATCCCTTCGCCAGCCTCGTCATCGTACCCCGCTGCTACACCGCCTGGACGCCCCGGCGGCGCACGCTGCGCTATGCCGGCTACCAGGAGCTGTCCTACCTGCGTCCACCCTACTTCAGCGCCGATCGCGCCATCGCCATCGCCAACGGCCTGAGCCCAAATCGGCCGACCTATCTCCTGCGCCTGGTGTCGTGGAACGCCAGCCACGATATCGGCGAGCGTGGCCTGAGCTGGGACGCGGTGCGACGCGTGTGCGCGCAGCTCGGCTCCGCGGTGCACGTGTTGATCTCCTCCGAGGCCGCACTGCCCGCCGACCTGCGGCCCTCCGGATACGCCGGCGACCCCGCACAGATCCATCACGTCATGGGCCACTGCGCCGGCTTCTTCGGCGAGAGCGCCACCATGGCCTCGGAGTGCGCCGTCCTCGGCGTGCCCGCCGTCTACGCCGCGCTGACCGGGCGCGGCTATACCGATGAACAGGAGTCGCGCTACGGCCTGGTCAAGAACGTGCGCAGTCTGGCTGCCGCTTCGCTCGACGGCGCGGTCGACTGGCTGCTGGCATTCAGCGCCGAGGACGCGCGCACACGGCGCCAGCAGTTGCTCGACGACACCTGCGACGTCGCCGAGTTCGTCGTGCGGGCGATCGAGACCCGCGGCGAGCTGGACGGGCAGAGGGGTTGATGTGCGGCATCGGCGGCTGGTTCGCTTCCGCCGCGCGCGTGGCGGACGGCCCGCAGCGGCTGCAGCGGTTGCTCGCCGCGCTCGCCCACCGCGGCCCCGACGGCGTGGGACGACTCGAGGCTGACCACGTCGGCTTCGCGCATACGCGCCTCGCCCTGATCGACATCGCCGGCGGCGACCAACCGATGTGGAGCGCCGACCGGCGAGCGGTCATCGTCTTCAACGGTGAGATTTTCAACTATCGGGAACTGCGCGACCGGTATCACCGCAACGGCTACGACTTCGCCACGCACTCCGACACCGAGGTCATCCTTGCCGGCTATCTGATCGAAGGACCGCGGGCGGTTGAACGCCTGCGCGGCATGTTTGCCTTCGCCCTATGGGATACGCAGGAGCGGCGCGGGCTGCTGGTGCGTGACGCGCTGGGCATCAAGCCACTGTTCGTCGCCACCGACGCCGACGGTGTCCACTTCGCCTCGGAGGCCAAAGGCGTGCTCGCGGTGGCCGGCGAGCGCGCCCGCCTCGACGCCGGCGCGCTGCACCTGTTGCTGAACTTCCGCTATCCCTGGGGCGCGTCGACCCTCGTCCACGGTGTCCGCCAGCTCGCGCCGGGCGAGTGTCTCGAGTGGCGCCCGCAGCAGGCTGCTCGAACCTCGGCCTGGGTGGCCGAGGTGACGCAGCGCGAGCCGGACATCGAAACGGCCCTGCTCGACTCGGTCAAAGCACACCTGGTCGCCGACCTCCCGGTCGGGTGCTATCTCTCCGGCGGCATCGACTCCGGTGTGGTCGCAGCGATGGCGCGGCGGTGTGCCGACAAGCCGCTCCCGACTTTCACGCTGGCGGTTGGAGATGATCCCAATGAGGCGCGCAACGCGGCCGCCACCGCCGCCGCGCTCGGTCTGGAGAACGAACAGGCGCCGCTGGACTGCGGCGTCGCGGCGGAGCTCGGCAGCATGCTCTGGCATCTCGAGGCGCCCAAGGTGAACTCCCTGCAACTGTTCCGCCTCGCACGCCTCGCACGGGGACGAGTCAAAGCCGTGCTGTCGGGTGTGGGCGGCGACGAGTTGTTCGGCGGGTACAACGCGCACCGGATCTTTGCCGCCTGTGCGCGGCTCCCGAGCGCGGCGCGACTGCTCGGGGCACTCGGCACCGCCCACCGAGGCCTGCGCGCAGCCGCCGGCGCGGTCCCGTTCACCGAGCTCGGTCGCGGGCTGGAGATGGGCGGTGCGCTCGGCGATTGGCCGGCGGTCTACGGCCTCCTGCGCAATCTGTGGGATCGCCCGGCCATGCGCCGCTGGCTGTATGGGCCGCGTCTGCTGGATCAGGACCTGCCGGACGCCCTGGATGCGCTGCGGGAGCGCTGGCCGCAGGCCGAATCGCCATTGCAGGCGATGCTGCGCTTGGAGTGGCGCGAAAAGATGGTGAACGACCTGCTCTGGCAGGAGGACCGCGCCAGCATGGCCGCCGGATTGGAAGTGCGGGTCCCGATGGTCGACGTCCACGTCCGGGCCAGCGTGGAGGGTCACGGCGCGACGATGCCGGGCAAGCAGCGGTTGCGCGAGGTGGCGGCGCGCTATCTGCCGGCTGACGTGCTGCAGCGGCCGAAGAGCGGTTTCCAGGTCGACGCGCCGGAATTCTTCGACGCCCACCTGCGCGGTCTGGCCGCGTACTGGCTCGATACGACGCGCGTGCGCGACTACGGCGTGTTTCGCCCCGAGACCGTCACCGCGTTGCTGAAGCTTCCCATCCGGCGGCGCTTCCGTTGGCACTTCTTCATGCTCTATCTGATGATTCAAACGCACCTATGGATCGAGATCTTCGAGCGTGGCCGAGCCCCTGACACCATCGCGGCCGCGGTCTGAGACCGCCTCCCACGCTCACCATGTGCCGGTAGCTGGTGCAGTGTCGTACGCCGAGCTGCGCAGCGTCCTCGATCGCGTGTTGGACTATTCCGAAGGAGAGGACTGGAACGGTTACGACAAGCACGACGCCCTGAACGCCGGCCTGATGGCCGCACTCTTCGGCTGGAGCCGCTGGACACGGCTGATCGCGATCCAGGCCATGATGCGTGCGCCGGTCAACCTGCGCCCGCTCCTGCGCCAGAAGAAGGTCGGCAATCCCAAAGGACTGGCGCTCTTCGTCCTCGGCCTCCTGGATCGCTACGCGCTCGAGCCGGCGCCGCTGCACGTGCAGCGCGCCCGCGCGCTGATCGCGCGCCTCGACGGGTTGGCCGTGCCGCTGGCCGGTGGGGCGCGCGCGTGGGGCTACCAATACCCCTGGCAGGACCTCGGTTTCTACGCGCCCAGTGGCACGCCGAATGCGGTGGTGACGGCCTTCGTCTGCGAAGCGCTGCTGGCGGCCCATCGCAGCCTCGGCGATGCGCACCTCTTGGCGCGCGTCGACACCGCCATCCCGTTCTTCCTCGGCAGCCTGCGCCGTCTCAAGGATACCCCGGACGAGCTCTGTCTGAGCTACATGCCGGTCGACATGCATATGCGCGTGCTCGACGTGAGCATCCTCATCGCCGCCGTGCTCGCGCAGTTCGGGCGCCAGTCCGGCGAGACGCAATGGCTCGACCCGGCGCGGCGCCTGGCGGGCTACGTCGTGCATCGGCAGACGTCCTACGGCGCCTGGTTCTACACCGACCCACCCGGCGATTCGCCCATTCGCCACGACAACTACCACACCGGGTTCATCCTCGACGCGTTGTGGAGATACATGCAGGCCAGCGGCGACACGAGCTGGGAGGAGCGCTACTGGCGCGGCATGGATTTTTACGCCGAGAAGCTGTTCGAGCCCTCGGGCGCACCGCGCTGGATGAGCGATCAAGCCTTTCCCTACGACATCCACGGCGCGGCGCAGGGCATCCTCAGCTTCGCGCCCCATCGGGCGCGCTACGGTGCGCTGGCGCAGCGGATCGCACGTTGGACGCTGGACGAGATGTACGACGCGGAGGGCCGCTTCTACTACCAGCGCACCCGCCGGTACACGAAGCGATTCACGTTCCTACGCTGGTGCAATGCCTGGATGGTCCGCGCCCTCGCCGCGTTGGCGCGGGAGCAGCATGAAACGCATTGAACCGGCCAGGCAAGACCCGTCGCCCGGCCTGACCGTCCGGATCGCCGATTTCTGGACGCGCAACGTCAACGCCGAGCGCATCATGGGGCGCGCGGTGAGCGGCTGCGCGCGCGGCTCGGAGGGCTATTTCCGCGAGCTCGAGAATCAGCGCTATCGCTCGCATCGCCATCTGCCCGGCTGGATCGCGTCCATGCGCCCGGGCGCCAGCGTGCTCGACGTGGGTTGCGGAGTCGGGTTGGACAGCGCGGCGATGGCCCGCCACTGCCTGAGCGTCACTGCGGTCGACCTCACCATCGTCGGCGTGGCGACCGCTCATCGGCGCGCGCGCGAGCAGCACATCGATGCAACCTACGCCTGCGCCGATGCTGAACACCTCCCCTTCGCCGACCGCCGTTTCGACTATGTGTATTCGTTCGGTGTGATACACCACGCCGCCGACACCCAGGCCTGCATCGATGAGGCGCTCCGGGTGCTCAAGCCGGGTGGCGAGGCGTTGATCATGCTCTACCATCGCCGCTCCGTGAACGAACTGGTGCACCGCCTGCTGCGCGTACCCTTCGAGGAGCGCTGCGAGTTGTGCCCCGTGGTGCGGCGCTTCACCAAGGCGGAGGTCCGGCGGATGTTCGCGCGGTTCCGGAGGGTCGACATGCACACCGAGTTCATCTACGGCGAGGGCTACGGCGCGGTGTTTCGCTGGACGCCGCCCTTCCTGTACCGGCTGCTGTCGCGCTGGGCCGGTTGGCATCTGATGATCCGCGCGCAGCGCTGAGGCGTCCGAAGGAATTTGACGGCTACATGGAAGGCGACCACCAGAACGCGTCTCGAATCCCGTACCACCACCTGTGGCTGGTTGCGCTGTTCATAGGTTTCGTTGGGGGATTGACCTCGGGGACCTTCCAGCCAGGACCGAACACCTCGAGCCCGTACCATCTGCTCCAGGCTGATGCCTTCCTCGCTGGGAGACTCGATATCGAGCCGCTGGAGCACCGGTACGACTTGGCCTACCGCGACGGCAAGTGGCTCACCAAATGGGGCTATGTCCCGGCCGCCGCGCTCGTACCGGTCCGCTGGGCCTTGGGCCCCGCGCTCACCGATCGGGGCGTGGCGATCGGCATCGGCCTGCTGACCATGCTGGTGTGGTATCTCGTGGTTCGCCGCCTTCCGCATCTCGGGTTGCCGGCTCTCGGGACCGGAGAGGTGCTCCTGCTGACGTTCTACTGTTCGTTCGGACAACTCACCTTCAATCTCGCCAAGGCTCCGGCGGCGTCCTACATGAATCATCTCTTTGCGTTTTTCTTTCTGTCGCTGTGCGTTCTGTTCCTGCTGCATCCGACGAGGGGACACATGTTGGCAGCGACCGCGATGTTCTGTCTCGCATGTCTGACCCGGGTGTCGCTGTTTCTGATCGCCCCGTTCTTTGTGGCCACGATGCTCGCGGTCATGCGAGGGAACTGGCTCATCTGGAAATGCCCGGCGACGCTCAAGGCAGGAACCGTCATGGGCGCGTCGATTGGGCTGTCGGTCTGTTTCTATCTCTACTTGAACTACGTCCGCTTCGGCAGTGCGCTGGAGTTTGGCAATACGTTCGTCGATATCGGGAATTGGCCTGATGAGCCGACGCATTCGTTCCGGCACGTGCCGAGAAATCTCTGGATCTACCTGGTCTCACCGGTGACGTACTCGCTCACCCGGCCATTCGTCAGAGGCGACCTGGCCGGCAATGCCATATGGTCGTATCAATTCGGCGTTCTGATTCCCCTGCTCGCCCTGGCATGGATCGCTCGCAGCGGCCGGCCACGCATATTCGTGGCCGACAATGGCGTGCGGCGCCGCACCGCGACATTGATGGCGGGACTGGCCATCATGTGGTGCGTCTACTTTGTGTATCTTCTAGTCCATCGCTGGACGGGAGCGATCACCTTTGGCGGCCGATATTTGCTCGACACGCAGCCTTTTCTGCTTCTCATCATCCTCGTCAGCTACGCAGTCGTTCGCGACCAACCAGTCATGCGCGTCTTCTCGATGACGTGCCTGTTCCTGTCCGGCGTGGTTCAGATCCTGAGCCCGCGGATGCTCAGATGAGTTCGGCTGGGCGGGGCGAGTGTGCGCCGGTGGCCTTCGACCGAGCGTGGATCCTTCCAGACGATCGGCCCGCTCGAGGTCGAAAGCGCCGCCCCCAGGAGCGGCCGCCGGTCGGACCACGCGAAGAGCCACGCAATCAGGACCAGTAGAAACGCGAACAGAGTCTCCGACCCGAAGAGACCCGTCGCGAAAATCGCCGACGGATACAGTGCCCATGACAGCGCCGCTAGACCCGCGGCGCCGGCGTCGAGGCGGCCGCACCGCGCCACGGCCGCGATCAATCCGATGAGAATCGCGTCGAGCGCAAGATTGGCGAGCTTGAAAACGTACGGGCGCGTTCCCGCAACCAGGTAGAGCAGCGCGCCCCACAGCGACGTCCCCGGCGCGCGGTAGGCGGTGACATAAGGCAGCGTGACGCCGGGACCGAGATAGAGTTTGACGTCTTCAAGGCCCGTGGGACCCGTCAGCGTGTATCCCTGGCTTCGGGAGCCCGCCCCGGCGTTCAACGCGTTGGAACGACAGCTCTCCGGACCTCACACGCGGGTCCTCGATCTGACCGCCGCTCTGCGACAGCGGGCCCACGAACTGCTCCCCGTTCAGAAATACGTGTTCTGGCGGGATGACACCCATTGGAATGGCGAGGGCATGGCGGTGGCCGCGCGCGAAATCGCTTCGTGCCTTGGGTCGGAAGGTGTGCCGGCGCCCAAAGTGTGGCCCTAACCCGCATCTCAGGTAGCCGCGTTCGGCCTTGAACGAGATGCAGGGCGATTTCGCCTACGGCGAGGGCTACCGGGCGCTGTTTCGCTGGATGCCGCGCTTCCTGTACCGGCTGCTGTCACGCTCAGCCGGCTGGCATCTCATGATACGCGCGCGGCGCTGAGGCCCTCTCCTGACGTCGCCCGTGGCCGGAGATGGCCACAGGGAAGGAACCTCACCAGCGATAGCAGGACCGCGAGCGGCACGAGCCAGACGACGCGCGCGCCGTAGCGATGCAGGGGCTCGCTCAGCGGCCCGACGACGGCGGCGTTGATGAGCACGGCCGCCCACACGAACCCGTGCAGCTGGAGCGTCTCGATGCGTTTGCTCCAGAGGGCGCTGGCGAGCAATGCCATGCTCAGCGCGGCGGCGCACACCATTACCCACCAGTCCAGCCGGCGGCAGGCCGCAACCGGCAGCGCGTCGCGCTGCTGGCGAGCGGCGCGATAGCGGCCGTACTCGTGCGCGAAGAACGTGCGGATGACGTCGTGGGTGAAAGATCCCTCAGTCACCGGGGCGATGTCGACGCCGGTCTGAAACATTTGCAACTGGGTCGCCGCCGCCCGCACCGTGCCGGAGAGCACGTCCAAGGGGTACTCGGCCACCGCGTCTCGAATCACCGGCCAGGACGCCGCAGCCGATCGGGAGAGACCGCCGAGACGATGGAGCGGGCTGTCGTGGCGCCACAGATAGTCAGCCTGCGAATGCGGCAAATCGCTGCGGTACGCGCACAGGTCGTAGCGGCGTTCCGCGCAGTGCTCGGCGAGCAGCCGCTGTGCCGTGCCGTCGGCGAGCAAGCGGCCGACAATCAGGGCGTGGCTGGCAGTGCTGAAGACGGGGCGGCCGCTCAAAAGCCAGTTCGTGGCCGGCACCAGGACGAGCGCGGCGGCGATGCACACCCACGCCACGCGCAATCCGGCACGGCGGGGGCCGGAGGCACCGCAGGCGCCCGCCCACGCGGCGCACTGCACGAGCGCGGTGAGGCCGATGATCAATAGCAGATTACCGAGGTGCACCAGCAGCGACACGAGCAGCAGCGCGGCGGCGCCGAGCCGGCGGCGGCGAGGCGCGCGGGACAGCAGCAGATAGTAGAGGCTCAAGACGGCGATCCCGGTGAACACGTCCGCCATCACCTGACCGACCATCCAGGGCAACGCCGTACCGGTCGCCAGGGCGAGACAGATCCAGAGCAGCTCGCGATCGGTGCGCGCACCGCCCGGCGCGTCGCGGTTCTGCTCGTCCACGATCAGGCGGAGCAGGCACACGACCAGCGCGCTCTGCGCGACGACGGCGCCCCACAACGTCAGTCGCCAATGCGTGGCGAGGAGAAACAGCGAGTAGAACACCGGGTGCCAGGGCGGCACCGAGATCTCGAACGAGCTCCGCACATAGCTCCCCGTGTCCCACCACACGAGCGGGTACCCGTTGTAGATGGCGACCCACAGGAGCGCGACCACCGAGAAGGCGAAACACACCGCGGTCTCGCCCCTGCGCATCATACGGCTGCAGGCGACATCATCGACCCTCACTCCACGTTCACGCCGTAGTCGTGAAGCCGGTCCGCGGTGAATACCAGCACGCGGTCCTGGCCAGCCCACGTGGAGTAGAAGTCGAAGTCGACCTCGAGGGGGCCGATGGTATGAAAGGACCCACGCTCGGTCGAAGGCCACCGGCGCACACGAGCCGCCGGGTTGTAACGCACGTCCGAGAGCAGCATGAGGATCTCGTCGCCCTCGCCGCCCACGTGGGCGTTGTCC
>Ga0187893_10011700_pt1 | contig 12661 bp, 7 predicted proteins | sample MA1701074metaG_FD_139574 | JGI IMG/M metagenome (GOLD analysis project Ga0187893, IMG submission 139574) | White microbial mat communities from a basaltic lava cave in the Kipuka Kanohina Cave System on the Island of Hawaii, USA - MA170107-4 metaG ...
AACTCATCCGCCCCCAGCACGTGCAGCTCATCCGCACGCGTTACGTCACCGGAGATGAGCGCGAGGACCGGAAATCTCCTGGTCTCGCGCTGTACGCGGCGAAGCAGGGCAAGGCCTGGGTCCGGGAGGGCAAGGCCGAGCACCAGCAGGATCGGCGACGCCTCGCCCACCCGGTCCAGCACTGCCCGGCTCGCCGCCGTCTGTTCTACCTGGAAGCCTGCGTCCTCCAGCGACGCCGCGACGAGCGCGCGTGTGGCCGCGTCTTCCTCGATGACGCTGATCCGGCCTCGGCTCCGCGACGGTCGCACGGGAAGAGTGACGGCGAAGGTGGTCCCACGACCCTCCCCCGGCGAGCTCGCAGTGACGGTGCCCCCATGGAGTTCCACAAGACGTCTGGTCAATGCGAGACCGACGCCCGCCCCCTGGTACCGCCTCGCGAATGAACTGTCCAACTGAGTGAAGTCGCGGAAGAGTCGATGGACGTTCCCGGGGCTGATTCCGATCCCCGTATCCTGTACGCAGATCTCCACAGCACCTTCGCGCGGATCAGGGCCGGCGATCGACGGATCAGCGTCAGCCGCCGCCCGCAACCGTTGAACCCGGCGGGCCGTGACGGTCACGGAGCCTCCTCGCGGGGTAAACTTGATCGCATTGCTCAGCAGGTTGAAGAGGATCTCTCTCACGCGCAAGGGGTCGGCCACCAGGAAGAGGGGATCGCTGGAGAGGTTCAGCCTGAGGCTGACCCCCTTGGCGTCGGCTCCCGGTTGAAAGCTCTCCGCCATTGCCGCCAGCAAGGTATGGAGGTCGAAGGGTTGGCGATACAGGGAGAGCTGACCGGCGTCGATCTGGGACAGCCCCAACAGATCGTTAATGATCTGGAGGAGGCGCGTGCTGGCCTGGTAGATGAGTTGAATGTAACGGGCCTGCCTCTCGGTCAAGGGGTCAGCGCCCTGGCGGGCGAGGATGTCCGAGAATCCGATGGCGACGTTCAAGGGCGTCCGCAACTCGTGGGACATATTGGCGAGGAACTCGGACTTGAGGCGAGCGGCCTCGTTGGCCCGGTCCAGCGCCTCCGTGAGCTGTCGAGTCCGCTCGTGGACGGTGGCCTCGAGGTGCAGGGCCGCGTATCGTTGCGCGTCGTACAGGCGCGCGTTCTCGATCGCGGCGCCGAGCTGCAGACCAACAGCGGACAGAAGCGTGATCTCCGTCTCGGTCAACACGCGGGGCTGCCGACCGATCAGGGTCATCGTGCCGACGGCGTGGTCGCGGACCACCAACGGGAGGCTTGCCACGCTGCGGGCCCCCTCAAGAGCCGCGAGCCTGCCCACCTGAGCGTCGTCCGAGGCGGCGGTGTCGTTCATGAACAGGGGCGTCCGCGTCTCGGCAACCCGGCCACAGAACCCCTCGCCCAGCGCGACCGCCCGTGCCTCGTAGCAGTAGCCGCCCGACAGGCCTCGCGAGGCGGTGAGCATCAGCATCCCCGACTGTTCGTCCAGGAGACGGATCAATCCCCCCTCCATCGAGAGGACGTCGAGGGTCAGACCCAGGATCTGATCCAGCACGTCGTCCAATTCGAGAAAGCGGCCGGCTGCCGTGGCGATCCTGTTCAGCGTGGTCAGTTCTCGCACCAGACGTCGCTCCTCGTGCCGAAGGGTCTCCAGGCGTGCGATCAGGTCATTGATTGCGGAGGTCACCTCACCAGCCTCATCCGTTGAGGCGATCTCCACGGGCGGGATCGGCTTCCCCTCCTCCAGGGTCATTCCGGAGAGCGTCTGACGCAACTGCCGAAGCGGCCGTCTGACCTGCCGCGTCATGACAAGCCCGATCCAGGTCATCAGGACAAGGATCAGCACGCCCGGCAGGAAGAGGGTCCGGGCCTTCGGCCACAGACGCGACGGAACCTCGATCATCGGAAGGCTGACGAGGGCGCCCAAGGAGCCGGTCTGGATGGGCGCATAGGCGACCTGGTGCCGGATCCCATCGAAGACTGCAAGCCCCTCAGCGGCCCCCGGCACGCCCGCCGCCAGCACCCTGAGCAGCGCGCGATCCCCCAATCGCCTTCCCACCCATGATTGCGGCTCCGGCGCGTGCGCGAGGATCATCCCCGCGGCATCCACCAGGGTGAGTGCCTCTTTCGGCAGCATGATCGCCGAGAAGAGTTCGTACAGGCGGTCCGGTTTCACTACGGCGCCCAGGACTCCAACCTGGCTCTGGGCCTGGTCACGGATGGGGACGGCCACGATAATCACAGGTTGCCCACCGCTTTCCTCCGTCTTCACGCTGGTGATCGTCGGGCGCCCTGTTCGGCGGACCTGGCGGAACCAGGGCTGATCCGCAAACGACGCGGCCGACCGGCGAGGGAGCGGGACGGCCGCAGCGCAAAGCCGGCCGTCGGAGGTGAGGGCGATCAGATTCGCCAGGGCGGGGAAACGGGGAAGATGGTCGCGCAAGAGGGCTCCGGCCCGCTCCGGCTCCAAGCGACTAATCTCGGGGACCCGCGTGAGGCCGACGAGGAATTGCTCGATGGAACCGATGACGTCCTGCGCTCGACTCGCGATATGGCTGGCTGTGCGACGAAGGCTCGCCGCCCTATCCACCCGTTCCTGCCGCAGCTCCCACCAAAACCAGAAAACCGCGAAGGCGAGGAGGGTGGTGAGGGCCGCGAGAAAGAGGGCGATGAGCCTATTTTCAATTGTCCAGCGGAGTTTCGGCCACTTCATCTGATGAGCTCAATAACGGCAGAAGATCTGAGATTCACACTCCAAGTTGCCGAGGGGGTGACCCGTCATGACGGACGCCTGAGCCGTGAGGGAGGTGGGAGGGCGCTTTGTCGTAATCATATCTTGATGTTTATGCAATTCGCGTGCAAACGGGCCGTCGAGCCCTATCGATTTTGACGATAGCTTTCAGGAAGGGTTTAGGAGGGGAACTTAATCTCTTTCGGCGCGATGGCAAGCGGTCTTAGCCTGCCGTGAGTCCCCTGAGCCTGTCGAAGGGCGAACGGCCAACAGCCCGCCCACTCCCGACGCGACCTGACTCTGCCTTCCCCACGCCGTCACTGTGATAACAAGCACAGCGTATCTTCTCTTAACATATTTATCAATAGTAGAAAATCTTGAAAGTCGTCGAAACAGCAAACAGTCTTTTCGATTACTTTATCAGATAAATGATCATAAAAACTCCTAGAGACTATCAGTATCGGGGAGCGTGGCGCAGGATCAGAGGATCTGGAAGCGCTGAGACCGGAGATGCTCGTTCTTGCAGCGTGGGCAGCGGGAGGGGTCGTTGAACTTCGCCCGGTCCTTGAACCGGTAGCCGCAATCCTCACAGGTCGGCGCGTGAATCCGGAGTCGGGCCTGCCCTGAGCGGAGCCTGTCCTGAGGCCTGCCGAAGGATCGAAGGGATGGTCGGAGGAGAGAGCGCGCGATGTGCTCGAGGTCGTTAATAATCACCTTCTTGGAGACGACGAAGTTTCGCGCGAGTGCGTCGAGGGTCCACTCCCGCTCCCGAAGCATCGCCATGATCTCCTGCCGCCTGGTCAGCTCCATCACGGCCTCCCCCCCCTCACCCTTTCCTCTCCCCCATCGGGGAGAGGGGGCGGTGACGGGCCGGAAGCGATGACAGGCCGGATGCGGCTTTCGCTCGGAGCCGGGCCCAGAGGCGGAACTCGTAGAGCCAGGAGAACACCCTGATCCCTCTCAGATCATCGAAGTAGGAGTAAATCACCGGGGTGACCAGCAGCGTGATCAGGAGACAGAGGGCCTGGCCTCCGACGACGGCGGTGGCGAGGGACGCCCGGGAGGCGGCTCCGTCCCCCTTTCCGAGGGCGACGGGAAGCATCCCCGCGATAATTGCGAGGGTCGTCATGAGGATCGGCCGAAGTCTCGCCCTGTCGGCCTCGAGCTGGGCCTCGTAGCGGGGCATGCCTCGGCCGCGCAGGACGTTCGTATAGTCCACCTGGAGGATGGCGTTCTTCTTCACCACCCCCATGAGGAGGAACAGCCCCATGATGCTGTAGATGTTCAGGGTCTTCCCCGCCACCATGAGGCTGACGAGACCGAAGGGGAGCGAGAGAAACATCGACGACATGATAGTGACCGGGTGGATGAAGCTCTCGAACTGGGCGGCAAGCACCATGTAGATGAAGATGATCGACAGGACGAACGCGATGCCGAAGTTGTAGAACGCCTCGGCCATCAGCTTGCCCCTGCCGAGATAGGCAGTCCCGTACCCTGGAGGGAGCGCCAACTCCTTCACGGCCGCATCGGCCTGGCTGGTCGCCTCTCCCAGGGCGACCCGAAAGAGATTGGCCTGAACGGTGATCTGGCGTTCCTGAGCATACCGGTCGATCTGGGCCGGGGCCCGCCCGGGGTTGAGCCTCACCAGATTGTTCATTTTCACGAGCCGGCCGTTTGCCGCAGGCACCGTCAGCTCGGAGATGACTGTCGCGTCCTTGCGGTGCTCCTCCACCAGGCGGAGACGGACGTCGTACTGCTCCCCTCCCTCCCGGTAGAAGCCGACCTTTTCGCCGCCCACCATGGTCCGAAGCGTGGATGCGATATCCTCCGCATTGATCCCGAGATCGGATGCCTTTTTCCGATCGATCCGGACCTGGAGCTCTGGCCGTCGCTGGGCCTGGCTCGTGTCCACGTCCACGAGGCCAGGGACCGCGGAGAGTCGCTTCACCAGCACCTGGGAAAACTGGTCCAGCCTCTGGAGGTCCGGGCCGCGCAGGACGAGGTTGAACGGGGTCTGCTTGAAGCCACCCCCCGAGATCAGGTTGATCTGCTGCGCGCTGACCCGCAGATCGGGGTACTTCTTGAACATCTGGCGGACCTGCTGCATGATCTCCTGCTGGGAGCGCCTGCGCTCCCGAAGGGGCTTCAGGCCGACGTAGATCGAGCCATCCGTCACGTTCGCCCGGTTCTTGCCCTTCACACCGATAGTGGTGAACAGGTGCTCCACCTCCGGGATCGTCTTGAGGTCGGCCTCGAGCCTCTGCAGCGCCTGGTCACTTCGCTCGAGGGAGGAACCGGGCGGCGTCTCGACGATCACCTCGAACTCGCTCATGTCGTCATCCACGACGAAGTCCGGCTTCATCTGCCTGGCGAGCAGCACGGTCGAGAGGAACACCAGGAGGGACAGGAGCAGGACGGCGAGCCGATGCTTGAGACACCAGATCAGGAGCCGCTCGTACCCCATCTCCATGAGACCATAGAGACCGGTCGCGCGGGACCCTGCGCGGTGCTCACGCTCGACACCTCCCCCGCCTTGCGCCTCTGGCTTCAGCATCCTGGCGCTCAGCATCGGGGTCAGGGTGAAGGCCACCAACAGGGACACCAAGATGGCGAAGGTGGCGGTGAGGCCGAAGCTGTTCCAGAACCGTCCGACCAGCCCTCCCATGAAGGCGACGGGGAGGAAGATCACCACGAGCGAGAGGGTCGTGGCCATGACGGCCAGGACGATCTCCTTCGCGCCGGTCACGGCCGCTTCGCTCGGTGGGCGCCCCTCCTCTTCCACGTGCCGGAAGATGTTCTCCAGGACGATGATGGCGTCGTCGATGACGATCCCGGTCGAGAGCGAGAGGCCGAGCATGGTGAGATTGTTCAGCGTGAAGCCCGCCACGCGCATGATGGTGAAGGTGGCGATGATCGAGGCGGGGATCGAAATGGCGGCGATGAATGCGGGACGGAGTCTGGGAACAGACAGGAACAGGATCAGGGTTACGGCGATGGAGCCGACGACCACCTTGAGCAGAAGCGCGGGGTCTCCGTGGAAGAACGCGACCGCCAGTCCGGCCAGGAGTACGCCCAGGATGATCTGCTCCTGTCGCCTGAGCCGCCCGATGAAGAACGCGACGATCAGGCTGGCGAGGAGCCCGCCCAGCAACAGGTGCTCTTCCACCTCCAGGATCGACCGCTTGATGAACCGGGACAGGTCGCGGACCACCTGGAATTCGACGTCCGGAGGCAGGGTCTGCTTGATCTCGCGAAGCTTCGCCTTGGCCCGATCGACGACCGCGACCGTATTGGTGCCCGACTGCTTCTGGACCAGGAGGGAGACGGCGCTGCGCCCATCGAGGCGGGAAAGCGTCCGCGGCTCCTCTTCGCCGTCCACGGCGTACCCGATGTCTCTCACGCGAACCGGAGCACCCTTGTAGTCCGCGACGATCAAGTCGCTGAAGTCCGATGCCCGTTCGATCCGGCCCAGCGTCCGCAGGCCCTCCTCCCGGGTCTGCCAGGTGACGTTGCCTCCGGGAACCTCGACGTTCTGGCGCTGGACCGCCTGCTTGACCTGTTGGATCGAGAGGGTGTAGGCCTCCAGACGATGCGGGTTCACAAAGAGCTGGATCTCCCGTTTGCGCTCCCCGACCAGCGTGACGGCCCCGATGTCCTTGACCGTCTCGAGTTGCCGCTTGATCCGCTTGTCGGCCAGTTCCGTGATCTCCCGGGCGGACCGCTTGCCGGAGACGACGATCGCCATGATCGGGCTCGAGTCGGGGTCGAACTTCTCGATCGCCGGCGCCTCGGTACCCTGGGGGAACTCCGAGAGCACAGTCCCCACCTTCTCCCGCACATCGTTGGCCGCCTCGTCGATGTTCCGCTCCAACACGAACGTCACAAAGACCTGCGATTGGCCTTCGATGGTCGTGGAGCGGAGCTCGTCGATTCCGTTGATCGTGTTGACGGCCTCCTCGATCCGCTTCGTGATCGTGCTCTCGATCTCCTCCGGGCTCGCCCCTTCGAGCCTGGTCGTCACGGTGACGGTGGGAAGGTCCACCTTGGGGAAGACGTCCAGCCCCAGCTCCCGAAAAGAGGCGAGCCCCATCACGACGAGGGAGACGATCAGCATCGTGGAGAAGACGGGGCGCTTGACGCAGATCTCGATCAGCGACATGGCTCAGCGCTCGGTTTCGCCTCTCACCTTCATCCTTTCCTCCCCAGGGGGAGAGGGTTCGGATGAGGGAGAGGCGATGACCTGGACCGTGGCCCCCCCGAAGAGCTGGCTGAGACGAGAGGTCGCGACCCGCTCCCCAGGTTTGACGCCTTCGAGGATCTCTACCTGCCCATCCCTCCGATCGCCGGCTTTCACCTGCCGCTCCTCGACCGCCCCATCCTTGACAACGAAGGCTTTGGTGATGCCGACGAAGTAGTAGAGGGCATCTTCGGGGATGAAGGCAACGCCGCGGTCGAGCCCGACCTGGATTCGCGCCCTGGCGAACGAGCCGGGCTTCAAGACCCGATCTCTGTTGCCGACCTGCGCTTCCACCGGGAACGTCCGGGTATCGGTCGAAACGGCGGGACCGATCCTGGTTACCGATCCGCTGAACGCTCGCCCCGGGAATGCCTCCACCTCAACCCGGACCTGTTGGCCCGGCCGAACCTGACCTTGGAATCTTTCCGGCACTGACGCCCTGAGCTTCAGCGGGTCGTCGCGAACAAGGGTCATCAGTCTAGTGTTCTGCATGCTCCCCCCGGAGATATACTGGCCTACCGAGATGTCCCGCTGTTTGACCGACCCGTCGATCGGAGCCCTGATCACCGTATACCAGAGGTTCCGCCGGGCCAAATCCAACGCCGCCTCCTCCTCCTTGAGCTGGTTGCGAAGGGCCCGGACCTGATCGAGTGTCCCGTCAAGCGTCGCCTTCAACGCATCGCGCTTCGCCCTGGCGGTATCCACCTCGTTTCGCGACACCGCGCCCTCTTTGTGCAGGCCCTCCATTCGCTCGTACCAGAGGGCGGCGTCCTCGTAGTTGGCCCTCGCCTGCCGGACGGGCGACTGCTGATCGTCGCCGAGGGTCGCCTTGCCGTCCACTGCGCCGAGCCTGGCCTGGATCTGACGCACGATCGCCTCAGCCTTCTCGACCTGGAGCGTAAAGTCGCGCTGGTCGAGCCGAATGAGCGCCTGCCCGTCTTTGACCCGGTCCCCCAGGTCCGCGAAGATCTTCTCCAGATACCCGGAGACCTTGGCGTAGACGGCGACCTCCTCGTCTGGCTCCAGAGTCCCGACGACCTCTACCCGGCGCTCGACATCGCCGGCCGTAACCGGGGCAACCGTTACCGCGATCGTCTGGGCCTTCGATCCGTCTGAACCAGCCTTGGCGGGCTGATCCCTCGAGCAGCCGATTGCCAGCAGCAGCGCACCGAACAGAAGGATCGACCGGGAGAGCGAACGGGCCCGCAAAAGGGAAGGCCGGCTCATCGCTGAATCCCCCGAAGGTAGATCGAGACAAATGTCTCGATGACGTCTTCCGGAGAAGCGCGCGGGGGACGCTTGACCCCAAACAGCTCATGAATCAACAGGTAGTGGACGACCATCCCGATGAAACCCCGCGCCGAGATGAGCGCATCGACCGCGCGGAACCGGCCCTCGGCAACCCGTGTGCCGATGTAGCTGCTCAGGAACTCATGCAGGCGCTTCACGCGGGAGTCGAAAAAGATGTCGGATAGCTCGTGCCCCTCCAGCGCGCTGAAGAGCAGGAGGCGCATCAGGGTCGGATCCCTCTCGGTCTGCTCCAGCATCGTCAGCCCCACGGCGCGCAGGACGCCTGCATCATCCTTTGCCGACGCTGCCTTCGCGGCGCGAGCGACCAGCTCCTCGGTGATCGACTTCGCCTCGATGATGGCGGAATAGAGCTCCTGCTTCGTCGCAAAGTGTTTGAAGATCATCGCCTCGCTGATGCCGGCAGCCTCGGCAATCTCGCGGGTCGTGGTCCCCCGGAATCCCCTTCGCGAAAACAGATCGACGGCTGCCTCGACGATCCGCTGCCGCCGCTCTTCACCACTCAGCCGTTCCTGCATGTCGCCGCCCCCACGCCGCGCGCTCAACGCTTCGAAGCGCACCAGCCAGGAGAAAGTAAGTGCTCACAAACCCATCGGCCCTTAAAAAAAGCAAATCCTGATTCGTAAACTCCTAGACGCCCGAAACCACTCGGACGTTCGGAGCTGTGAACGGCGGGCCAAGACCTTACCACCGGTGCCGACGATGCCCCCGAGACGCCCGCGGAGCCGATCGCTACTCGGTCACCCTGAACACCTGATCGTTCGGGCGGACCCTCTCGCGAACCCTGATTCCGATGATGTGGCCTGGCTCGGCCTTCTGAACCGGCTGATGCTCAAGCTGCATCGAATCGATCCGCTGGCTCAGATCGGTGGTATGACCCCTGATATGAATGGTGTCTCCCACTGATAGCTGGCCCTCAGTGATTTCGATCCCGGCCACTCCCACCTTGGCAAAGTACTCCTTCACTCGACCCACCTTGGTCTCCGGCATGACCATTCTCCCTGATGCCACAAGGGCACACCCCAATGCTGAAGGCGGTCAGCTCAGTTGCAGACCAGCCACGCGTACTCTGCATGCACCCTATCACAGCCCCTCATCTCCACTCAAGCGCAATTTCCACCCGCGCCCCAAGTCCGGCAGCAGTCAGCCCAAACGGGGTGGGCGGAGCGTCACGAACTGCCCAGCAATCGGACCTCCCGCTGAGGAAACGGGATTTCAATCGTGTTCGCGCGCAGTCCCTCGATGATCGATTGGTATAATTCGGCCTGTGCGGCGATGACGTCGCTCACGGAGACCCACGGCTGGATCGAGATCATGATGGCAGAGTCCGCCACGGTCGTGACTCCCAGGAGTGGCGGTGGTTCCTTGAGCACGCGAGGGTTGCGCCCAATGATCTCGCGCACGATCGCGAAAGCTTCGTTGAGGTTTGTTCCGTAGGCCACGCCAACCTTCAGGTGGATCTGGCGCACGGTCCCATAGTTGTGGAGGATCTCGCCGATGATCTTCCGGTTGGGGATCACAACCCGTGACAGATCCATATGGATCAAGGTCGTCGAGAAGAGATCGATCGTCTTCACCTCTCCATAGACCCCAAGCAGTTCAATATACTCGCCCACGCGAAAGGGCTTGGTGAAGATGATCGTCAGCCCGGCAATGACATTTCCGAGCACGCCCTGGAGGGCAATCCCGATCCCCAACCCCGCGATCCCAATGCCGGCAATGAGCGGCGCGATCTGAACCCCAAACTTGTCAAGCGCCACCACAAGCACCATAAGGAGCACGACAATTCGCACCGTGCGGACGACCAGCGTTCGTATCGGAGGCTCCATCGCCCGGCGTTCGAGCCATCGCTGGGTGACGTTCCCGACCCATCGCGCAAAGAGGAGCCCGATCGCGAGGATGACGATCGCACCGAGGACCTGAAATCCATAGCGGATCATGAGATCGATAGTAAGCGCCTGTGCCGACATGCAGTCCTCCCCTCTAAGAGGTCCTGCCGCGCTCGAGCCTTTTCGCGGCGTGCCTCCCGCATTCGCCAGAGGGAGCGGATCCCTGCTCCGCCCCCGCGATTCACGGATCCACCCTATTCTTTCTGAAGGATCAGTTGGACGTCAATCTGATTGTTTGGCAGCCATCGACGAGGTGGCCTTAGTCGTCTTGAAACTCCGTCCTCCTCCAAGCAGCTCTTCCTCTTGCAGCGATGATTCCCGTTGCTCACCCGACCGGCTCCCTCTATGATAGGGGCATTCACGCTGCGACATGAGGTGCACGATGTCCCATGTCTCTGATGGTGCCGGACCCCCGTCGAGTCTTCTCGCGTCACTGAGACACGAACTCGACGCCATACGGGCGGACGGGCTGTACCGATGGCTTCGACAAGTCGAGGGCTGCCGGGGCCCCAGGATGCTCGTGGACGGCAGAGAGGCGATTCTCTTTGCTTCGAGCGATTATCTGGGTCTGGCTTCCCACCCGCGCCTCAAAGAGGCGGCCCGCCGCGCGATCGATCGGGATGGCTGCAGCGCCTCGGCCGCGCGACTGATCGCGGGAAACCACAGTCTCTATGCGGAACTCGAGGAGGGGCTGGCGTCCTTGAAACAGACCGAGGCCGCGTTGGTGTTCAGCACCGGGTATCAGGCCAATCTGGGCGTGATCTCGGCCCTCACCGACTCGCAAGACGTCGTCTTCAGCGACGAGCTGAACCACGCCAGCATCATCGACGGCTGTCGCCTGTCGAGGGCGCAGGTCAGGGTGTTCCCGCACAACGATCTCGCCGCGCTGGAACAGCTCCTCAAGGCAGAGCCCGCGGCCAGGAGAAAGGTGATCGTCGTGGACGGCCTCTTCAGCATGGACGGCGACCTGGCGCCGCTGCCGGAGATCGTGACGCTGGCCGAGCGATACGGGTGTGTGACCATGGTGGACGACTCGCACGGGATCGGGGTGCTCGGTGAGAGCGGCCGCGGGACGGCCGAGGCGCTGGGCGTGTCGGGCCGGATCGACATCGAGACCGGCAGCCTCGCCAAGGCCCTGGGCGGTTTCGGCGCGTATGTGGCAGGCAGCCGGACGCTCATCGACTACCTGATCAACCGAGCCAGGAGCTTTATCTTCACCTGCGCGATGCCCCCGGCGGTCGTCGCGACGGTGCTCGAGGCGTTGACCGTGTTACGGGAGGAGCCGGAGCGGCGAGAGCGACTGTGGGACAACGCTCGGTATCTCAAGAGTGGATTGGACGAGGCCGGGTTTGACACAGGCCCGAGCAAGACCCAGATTATCCCCCTGATGATCGGGGAGAGCGAGCGCACCATGCAGTTCTGTGACGAGCTCCTGAAGCGCGGCGTCTTTGCCCAAGGGATTCGCTATCCCTCCGTTCCTCGTGGGACCGAACGGATCAGACTGACGGTCACGGCGTCGCACAGCAAAGCGGATCTCGATGATGCGCTCGCCGCCGTGACCGAGGTGGGACGAGCCCTTCAGATCGTTTGAGACATGCCCGTAGGATGACAGCGGGCAACACAGGAGAACGCACATGGCCCGAGGACTCAGGACGCCCGGCGAGCTGAGGGGGAGGCAGGTCGCGCTCCTACTGCTCCTGCTGGTCATCTTTTCGCTGAGCAGTCAGGCGGTGCCGCTCTACTCCGACTGGCTCTGGTTTCAGGAGATCACGCTCCAGCCCGTCTTCCTGAGGATCCTGACGACGAAGATCGTGCTCGGGCTCGCCTTCGGCCTGGCCTTCGCCCTCCTGCTGTATGTCAATCTCTCCCTGGCGGGCCGATTCGCCGCCTCCGATGTCCTCCTCGAAGTAGAGGATCGGTTCGGGCTCCCAAGCCGGCTGGTCATCGAACCGTACTTCCGGCGGCTTCTGATCCCCGGCGCCCTCGCGCTTGGAGCCCTCTCGGCGTTCCAGGCAGCCGCCGAGTGGGAGACCTACATCCGATTCACGAACGCGCTCCCTTTTGGCGCCCGGGACCCGATCTTTGAGCAAGACATCGGGTTCTACGTTTTCCGCCTCCCATTCCTCTCCTTCCTGTACAACTGGCTGATCATCTCGTTCGGCGCCACGTTTCTTCTCACCGCCCTGACGTATCTGCTCTACCGGGGGATTCAGCTTACGGCCCGAGGGCCGATCATCGCCAGGATGGCGAGGGCGCACCTCCTGGTCCTGGGCGCCTGTCTGCTCCTGATCAAGGCATTCGGATATCGGCTCGAGATCTATCAGCTCCTCCTCTCACCCCGCGGGGTGATATCCGGCGCCGGATACACCGACATCCACGCGAACCTCCCGGCCCTCCAGCTCCTCTCGTTGCTGGCGGTCTTCGCGGCCCTCCTCTGCCTGGCCCAGATCATTCAGCGGGGCTGGCGGTGGATGTTGGGGGGGGTCGCC
>Ga0187893_10011701_pt1 | contig 12661 bp, 11 predicted proteins | sample MA1701074metaG_FD_139574 | JGI IMG/M metagenome (GOLD analysis project Ga0187893, IMG submission 139574) | White microbial mat communities from a basaltic lava cave in the Kipuka Kanohina Cave System on the Island of Hawaii, USA - MA170107-4 metaG ...
ACCGCGTTCTGGAAGAACGCGAGCCGCTCGTGCAGCCCGTCGTCGCGGGTGACCAGCGCGCCGCCGATCACGTCGGAGTGGCCGCCGAGGTACTTGGTGACGCTGTGCAGCACGACGTCGAAGCCGAGCGCGAGCGGACGCTGGAGGCACGGCGTCGCGAACGTGTTGTCGCAGACCGCCAGGGCGCCCGCCTCGTGCGCGACGCGGGCGACCGCGGCGAGGTCGCAGATCCGGAGCAGCGGGTTGGTGGGCGATTCGACGTAGACGTACTTCGTGCGAGCCGTGAGCGCGCGCTCGAGCGCGGCGAGGTCGCCGGGGTCGACGTAGGTGAAGGTGATGCCGTAGCCGGCGTAGAGCCGCTCGAAGAGGCGCCAGGTCCCGCCGTAGAGGTCGTCGCCGGCGACCACGTGATCGCCGCTCTTCAGGAGGTTCATCAGCGTGCTGGTCGCCGCCAGCCCGCTCGCGAACGCGAGCCCGTGCCGGCCGCCCTCGAGCGCTGCGAGATTGCGCTCGAGCGCGAGGCGGGTCGGGTTCTTCGTGCGGCCGTACTCGTAGCCGTCGATCGGGTCGGCCGGGGCGCGTTGACGGAACGTGGAGTTCTGGTAGATCGGCACCATCAGCGCGCCGGTGAGCGGATCGGGCGGCTGCCCGGCGTGCACCGCGAGCGTGGCGAAGCCGAGCTTCGGGTCGGGCCGGTCGGAGGACGGATCGGGAGCGGGACCCATGGGTCGGCAGTGTAGCCCGGGCGGCATGCGCGGCGCCGCGGCCGGGAGGGCGGCCGCGTGAGGAGCTCTCTCGAGGCGCTCGACTGGGAGCGCGCCTGCGCGCTGCTGGCCGCGCACGCGGAGAGCGGCCTCGGCCGCGAGCTCGCGCGCCGGCTGCGTCCGTTCGAGTCGCGGGAGGCGCTGCACGAGGCGATCGAGGCGGTGCGGGAGGCGGCGCGGATGGCCGAGGCGCCGGGGTGCGCCCCCTCCTTCGCCGGGATCGAGGACCTCGCGGCGCTGCTCGAGCAGGCGCGCCACCGGGGAGCGGGGCTGGACGGCCGGGAGCTCGCGCGCGTCCTGCGCGGCGTCAAGTCGGGCGAGTCGGTGCGGCTGCGCCTCGCGGCCCGCGCCGAGGCGCCGCGGCTGCGGGCGCGCGCGGGCGCGCTGCCCGATCTCGGCGCGCTCGTGCGCACGCTCGAGTCGGCCGTCGATCCGGGCGGGGCCGTGCTCGACGAGGCGCTGCCCGAGCTGGCGCGGACGCGCCGCGACGTCGCCGAGCTGCAGCGGCGCGTGCGCGCCCTGGCGCTCGACGTGGCGGCGCGCCCCGACTGGCGCCCGCTCCTGCGCGACGGCCCTCCGGTGGTGCGCGACGGCCGCTTCATGCTGGCGGTCAAGGCCGACGCGCGCGGCCGGGTGCCCGGGATCCTGCACGACCGCTCGGCGTCGGGGGAGAGCGTCTTCGTCGAGCCCGAGGAGCTGGTCGAGCCGCAGAACCGCCTCGCCGACCAGATGGCGCGCGAGCGCCGCCTGGTCGACCGCGTCCTCATCGAGTGCACGCGCGCGCTCCTGCGCCACGACGCCGCGGTGCTGGAGGCGCAGCGCCAGCTCGCGGGCCTCGACGCGCTCTTCGCGCGCGCGCGCTATGGGCGCGCGGCCGGCGCGGTGACGCTCGACGTGGCCGACGGCGGGCCTCTCGTCCTGTGCCGCGCCTACCACCCGCTCCTCCTCCACGACGCCATGGCCGCGGGAGGCGCCGCCGGACGGGAGCGCGTCGTCCCCTTCGATCTCGAGCTGGGCGGGCGGTTCGACGCGCTGGTGATCAGCGGTCCCAACACCGGCGGCAAGACGGCGACGCTGAAGGCGGTCGGGCTGCTGGTGGCGCTCGCGCTGGCGGCCGTCCCGCTGCCGGTGGCCGCCGGCTCGCGCGTGCCCTGGTTCGACGAGGTGCACGCCGACATCGGCGACGCGCAGGACCTCGCCAACAGCCTCTCGACCTTCTCGGGCCACCTGCGCCGCATCTCCGACGTGCTGGCCCGCGCCACGCCGCGCAGCCTCGTCCTGCTCGACGAACTCGGCACCGGCACCGAGCCCAAGGAGGGCGAGGCGCTCGGCCGTGCGCTGCTGCTCGCGCTGGTGGAGCGCGGCTGCCGGGTGGTCGCCACCACCCACCTCGGCGCGCTCAAGGACCTCGGATTCGAGATCCCGCGGGTGGAGAACGCGTCGCTCGAGTTCGACGGCGAGACGCTGCAGCCGCTCTTCCGCCTGACGCTCGGGCTGCCCGGCGAGAGCAACGCGCTCAAGATCGCGCGGCGCCTCGGCCTCCCGCCCGCCATCGTCGAGCGCGCCGAGGCGCTGCTCACGGGCGGTCGCGGCAGCGAGATCGGGATCGCGCGCGAGCAGGCGGCTCGCGCCCGCCGCGCCGCGGTGAAGCACCTCGAGAGCGCCGAGGCGGAGCGGCTGGGCGCGGAGGCGCAGCGGGCGGAGCTGGCGCGCCGCGAGCTCGCGCTCGAGGAGAGGGCGCGCCGGCTCGAGCTCGAGAAGGAGCAGGAGATCGCGCGCGTCCTGACGCGCGCGCAGGCGCAGGGGCGCGAGCTCCTCGATCAGCTCCCGACGGCGCCCGCCACCCTGCGCCCCGGGATCGACGCGCTGCGCCGCTTCCTCGAGGCGCTCCCCGAGCGGTCGAGCCTCGCGGAGCGCCGCCTCGCCTACGCCCGCAGCCGCCGCAAGGGCGACCCGGTCTTCCTGCCGCGCTACCGCGAGCCGTGCATCGTGCGCAAGGTCGACGCGTCGAAGCAGACGGTGACCGTCCTCTACCGCGGCCTGCCGGTCGAGGTCCCCTTCGACGATCTGCAGCTCCCGGACGACTTTCGCCCCGCGAGCGGATAGAACGCCCCGGTGCATGGGGAAGGACCCCCCGCACATCCTCGTGGTCGAGGACGAGCCGGTGATCGCGAGCCTGCTCGCGGACGTGCTCGGCGCCGCCGGGTACCGCGTCACGCGGCGCGACCGGGTCGACGCGGCGCTGGCGGCGGCGCGCGCGACCGGCGACTTCGCGCTGTGCATCTCGGACTTCCTGCTGCCCGACCGGACCGGGCTCGAGTTCGCGCGCGAGCTGCGCACGATCCGGCCCGGCCTGCGCATCGTCCTCGTCTCGGCCTACCTCGAGCCCGACGTCGAGGCGCGGGTCGAGCGCGAACCGGCCATCGCCATGGTGGTGCGCAAGCCCCTCGACATCTACGCGCTCAAGGAGCGCGTCGACGCGCTCACCGGCCGCGGCGGAATCGCGCCGCGCACGGACGGCGATCGCACGCCGGACGCGCCGTGCTGAGCTACCGGAGCGCGGGGGAGTCGCACGGCCCGGCGATCGTGGCGGTGCTGGAGGGGATGCCGGCGGGACTGGCGATCGACGTGGACGCGGTCGACGCGGAGCTCGCGCGCCGCCAGTCGGGCTTCGGCCGCGGCGCCCGCATGCGCATCGAGCGCGATCGCGTCGCGATCCGCGCGGGAATGGTGCGCGGGCGGACCACCGGGGCGCCGCTCCTGCTCGAGATCGCCAACCGCGACGCGAGCCTCGCGACGCGGCCGCCGCTCCACCGCCCGCGGCCCGGGCACGTCGACCTCGCCGGCGCGCTCAAGTACCTGACCGACGACGCGCGACCGGTGCTCGAGCGGGCGAGCGCACGCGAGACCTGCGGCCGCGTCGCCGCCGGCGCCGTCGTGGGCCAGCTCCTCGGCCGCTTCGGCGTGCGGACCTTCTCGGGCGTCGACGGGCTCGGCGGCGTCGCCGCTCCGATCGACGCCGGGGCGCCGCTCGACCGGCTCCGGCGCGCGCGCGACCGCAGCGAGGTCCGCTGTCCCGATCGGGCCGCCTCCGTCCGGATGAGGGCCGCCGTCGTCGCGGCGGCGCGGGCGGGCGACTCCCTGGGCGGGACCTTCGTGGTGATCGCCGACGGCGTGCCGCCCGGGCTCGGCTCCTGCGCGCAGTGGGACGAGCGGCTCGACGGCCGGCTGGCGCGTGCGGTGATGTCGATTCCCGCCATCAAGGGGGTGGAGATCGGCTGGGGGTTCGCCGCGGCGGCGCACCGGGGGTCGGAGGTGCACGACGAGATCTTCTGGGGGGCGCGCTCCCGCCGCTTCGGGGGCGTGGTGCGCGGCTCCGACCGGGCCGGGGGGCTCGAGGGGGGTATCACCAACGGGGAACGGATCGTCCTGCGCGCGGCGATGAAGCCGATCTCGACCCTGCGGCGGCCGCTGCACAGCATCGACCTGCGCTCCCGGCGGGCCGCCCGGGCGGCGTTCGAGCGGGCCGACGTCTGCGCCGTTCCGGCGGCGTCGGTGGTCGGCGAGGCGATGGTGCTCCTCGAGCTGGGGCGCGCCTTCCTGCAGAAGTTCGGGGGGGACACCCTCCTCGAGATCGATGCGGCCTGGTCGTCCTGGCGCCGGGAGCTGCGCCGCCGATTCCACCCGGTCGGGCGCCGCCGGGGCGCCCCCGCGACGCGGAGTTGACATGCCCCGGGGGTCCGCTACGCTTCCGCGCTTCGCCCGCGGCACCGGACACCGGTGTGGAACCGAGGTCCGGGGCTGGCCGGCGCTCCGTCGAAAGCTCCCGGCGCACGAGGCCGCAACGCTTTGCTGGCGTAGCTCAACTGGCAGAGCACCCGCTTTGTAAGCGGGCGGTTGCGGGTTCGACTCCCGCCGCTAGCTCCACGGCGCGCCGGCGGACGATCGTCGGAGCCGACGAGGACGATCGAGCGGGAAGGTCCGGGACGGGAGGGGAGCGTTCGCGCGCCCCGCACCGGCTCGATTCTTTCGAAGGAGCCCCGCGGGGAGATACCCAAGTGGTCAACGGGGACGGACTGTAAATCCGTTGGCTCTGCCTTCGCAGGTTCGAATCCTGCTCTCCCCACCAACCGTCGCGCACGGGCGCGAGCCGGCCGGGAGACAGGAGCGAGGGAGCCGCCGGCGGAGCGAGGACCGCAGGGAACGATGACCTTCGTGAGACGGGCGACGCGGGTGTAGCTCAATGGCAGAGCTCCAGCCTTCCAAGCTGGTCACGAGGGTTCGATTCCCTTCACCCGCTCCCGCCGAACCGTGGCCGCGATTTGCCAGGACGTGAAGGTGCACGCTGAACCGGGCGCGACCGCCCGCAGATCCAGGAGAGCAAGAGTCCCATGGCGAAGGGCGTTTTCGAGCGCAAGAAGCCCCACGTGAACGTGGGCACGATCGGCCACATCGACCACGGCAAGACCACGCTGACCGCGGCGATGATGATCTACTCCACGGCGAAGTACGGCGGCACGGCGAAGTCGTACGCCGACATCGCCAAGGGCGGCACCGTGCGCGACGAGACCAAGACGGTCACGATCGCGGTGGCGCACGTGGAGTACGAGTCGGACAAGCGCCACTACGCCCACATCGACTGCCCGGGCCACGCCGACTACATCAAGAACATGATCACGGGCGCCGCGCAGATGGACGGCGCCATCCTGGTCGTGTCGGCGGCCGACGGCCCGATGCCGCAGACGCGCGAGCACATCCTGCTCGCGCGGCAGGTGGGCGTGCCGCGCATCTGCGTGTTCCTCAACAAGTGCGACCTGGTCGACGACAAGGACCTGCTCGACCTGGTCGAGCTCGAGGTGCGCGAGCTGCTCACCAAGTACGAGTTCCCCGGCGAGAAGACCCCGATCATCCGCGGCAACGCGCTGGCCGCCTACCAGAGCGGCGGCAAGGACGCCGCGGCCACCAAGTGCATCCAGGAGCTGCTCGACACCCTCGACTCCTGGATCCCCGACCCGGTGCGCGAGACCGACAAGCCGTTCCTCCTCTCGATCGAGGACGTCTTCAGCATCAAGGGCCGCGGCACCGTGGTCACCGGCCGCGTCGAGCGCGGGGTGGTGAAGATGGGGGAGTCGCTCGAGATCGTCGGCTTCAAGGACACGGTGAGCACGACCTGCACCGGCGTCGAGATGTTCCAGAAGACGCTCGACGAGGGGCGGGCGGGCGACAACGTCGGCGTGCTGCTGCGCGGCGTCGAGAAGGACCAGGTCTTCCGCGGCATGGTGCTGGCGAAGCCGAAGTCGATCACGCCGCACAGCAAGTTCGACTGCCAGGTCTACATCCTGAGCAAGGAGGAGGGCGGCCGGCACTCGCCGTTCTTCAAGGGCTACCGCCCGCAGTTCTACTTCCGGACCACCGACGTCACCGGCAACACCGAGGCGCTGCTCGGCGGCGCGGAGATGGTGATGCCGGGCGACAACGTGCAGATGACGGTCGCCCTCATCTCCAAGGTCGCGATGGAGGAGGGCCAGCGCTTCGCCATCCGCGAGGGCGGGAAGACCGTGGGCGCCGGAGTCGTGACCAAGATCCACGAGTGACCGGATCGGCGCGCGGCTCCTCCTGAATCCCCAACGGCGGCGGACCCTGTCATGCGTGAGTGGATGTTCCTCGAGTGCGGTGTGTGCGGCAACCGGAACTACCGGACGCAGAAGGACTCCAAGGACACCCACAAGCTCGAGCTCAAGAAGTACTGCAAGTTCTGCCGCGGTCATCGGGCCCACAAGGAGAAGCGGAAGTAGCGCGTCGCGGGGTTCGTCGCGCGGTGGTTGCGCCGCGCGGGCTTTTCGGGAGAGCACGGCCGCCTCGGCGGACCGCGCTCGCGAGGACCGAGAGGAGAAGATGTTCAAGCACAGGCCGGGAGAGGGTGTCTACGCCCGCGGGGTGGCCTTCTGGTCCCTCGCCGGCTTCGCCGGCCTCTTCGCGCGGCGTCTCTACCTCTGGCTCGACCGCTTCGAGTTCATGCGCAAGGTGCTGCTGCCGGAGATCCCGGTGGTGGGGGTGCCCCTCACGCCCGGCTTCCTGCTGTCGATCGCGATCTTCACGGGACTGGCCCTCGCGATCTGGAAGCTGCTCAACGTGCCGAAGATCGGCGACCTGCTGATCGACACCGAGCTCGAGATGAAGAAGGTCACGTGGCCCTCGTTCGACGAGAGCCGCAAGGCCGCGCTGGTCGTGATCTTCTGCGTGATCGTCATGGTGGTGTTCCTCTCGGCGTCGGACCTCGGGCTGGAGTGGTTCTTCTTCCGCGTCGTCTACGGAGGCGGCATCGATGGCCGTTGAGACCGCCAAGACCGCGGGCGGGCCGGGGGAGTTCCGCTGGTACGTGGTGCGCGTCGCCTCCAACCGCGAGGAGCGGGTGCGCGACAACCTGCTGGCGCGGGTGAAGGCGGCCGGGAAGCAGGAGCGCGTGCGCAACGTCCTCGTCCCCACCGAGAAGGTGGCGGAGATCAAGGGCGGCAAGCGCCGCGAGGTGCAGCGCAAGATCTATCCCGGCTACATCCTGGTCGAGATGCTCCTCGACGAGGAGACCTGGTACCTCGTGCGCGGGACGACCGGGATCGGCGACTTCGTCGGCTCGGAGTCGATGCCGATGCCGATGGAGCCGCACGAGGTCGAGAAGCTCGTCGGCGGCATGAAGGAGGCCGACGACAAGCCGAAGCTGCAGTTGAAGTTCGGCGTCGGCGACAAGGTGAAGATCAAGGAGGGGCCGTTCGAGAACTTCAGCGGCGCGGTCGCCGAGGTGAACGCCCAGAAGGGGCTCGTTCGGGTCAACGTGATGATCTTCGGCCGCGAGACCCCGGTGGAGCTCGAGTACTGGCAGGTGGAGCCCGTCTGACCGGGCCGGGGAGCGAGGGATCGGCGCCATCGCGCGCCGGGTGACGCGAGGAAACGTCCGTGGCAGCAACCAAGGAGATCCAGATCGTCGTGAAGCTGGCCCTGCCCGCCGGGCAGGCCACGCCGGCGCCGCCCGTGGGCACGGCGCTCGGCCCGCACGGCATCAACATCGGGGCGTTCGTCAAGCAGTACAACGACGCCACGCGCGCGCAGCAGGGCACGATCATCCCGGTCGAGCTCACGATCTACAAAGACAAGAGCTTCGCCTTCATCCTCAAGACGCCGCCGGCTTCGGTGCTGCTCAAGAAGGCGGCGAACGTCGCCAAGGGCACCGGGACCGCGGGGAAGGAGACGGTGGGCACGGTGACGCGGAAGCAGGTCGAGGAGATCGCGAAGATCAAGATGCCCGACCTGCGCGCCAACTCGATCGACGCCGCCATGCGCGTCGTCGAGGGCACCGCGCGCTCCATGGGGATCAAGGTCGAAGGCTGACGTCCGGAAGGGTGAAGGCAGTCATGCACAAGCGATCGAAACGCTACCAGGAGAACGAGAAGCTCCTGAACGGCCGGCGCGCAGCGCCGCTCACCGAGGCCGTCGACCTCCTCAAGAAGACGCGCGCGCCGAAGTTCGACGAGACCGTCGACATCGCCGTGCGGCTGGGGATCGACGTCAAGAAGTCCGACCAGGGCGTGCGCGGCGCGATCTCGCTCCCGCACGGCGTGGGTCGCACGATGCGCGTGATCTGCTTCGCGAAGGGGGAGAAGGTCGACGCGGCGAAGGCGGCGGGCGCGACCGAGGTCGGCGGCGAGGAGCTGGCCAAGCGCATCACCGACGGGTGGACCGAGTTCGACGTGGTGGTCGCGGCGCCCGACATGATGGGCGTGGTGGGCCGTCTGGGAAAGGTGCTCGGCCCGCAGGGCAAGATGCCCTCGCCCAAGAACGGCACCGTCACCCCGGACGTCGCCTCCGCGGTGAGGGAGTTCGCGGCGGGCAAGGTCCAGGTGCGCGCCGACGCGCAGGGGATCGTGCACGCCCCGGTCGCGAAGCGGTCGTTCGCGCCGGAGAAGATCATCGAGAACGTCGAGGCGATCCTCACGTTCATCCGCAGCCAGCGCCCGCCGAGCGCGAAGGGCTCCTACATCCAGAGCGTCGCCCTCTCGACCACGATGGGGCCCGGCATCTTCGTCGAGGGCGTCTGAGCCATGGCGAACCGCATCAACACCGCGATGGTGGCCGAGTATCGCAGCCGCCTGGGAGCCAGCCCCGACTTCGTGGCGGTGGACACCCAGGGGCTGAGCGTCGCGCAGTTCACCGAGCTGCGCCGGCTCGCGCGCGAGAAGGGCATCCACGTCCTGGTGGTGAAGATCTCGACCGCGTGCATCGCGCTCAAGGACGCGGTGCAGTCCGATTCGCTCGGCGAGGTGGTGGCGGGCCCCACCGCGCTCGTCTACGGCGGCGAGGGGCTTCCGGCGGTCGCGCGCCTGGTCGGCGACTACGGCCGCAAGACCGGCAAGCTCTCCGTGCGCGGCGGCGTGTACGAGAAGCGGATCCTGACGCCGGCCCAGGTCGACCGCTTCCGCAGCATCCCCGACCGGCCCACGCTGCTCGCGCAGGTGCTCGCGACCGTGATCGCGCCGCTCACCGGCGTGCCCGGCCTCGCGCAGACGCTGCTCGCCTCCCCGGCCGCGCTCGCCGACGCGCTGGCGCAGAAGCAGGAGAAGGCGCCCCCCTGACGCCCCGACCGCTCCCGGCCCGGCCGCAGCGGGCGGCGGGCGTGACCCCGGACCCCCGAGAAACCACGAGGCGCCCCCGAGCGCCCTGAACGCAACACGGAGGATGCGATGTCCCAGGCGATTCTCGACCGTTTGAACGCGCTGCAGGACGGCACGTCCAAGCAGCTGCTCAGCACGATCTCGAAGATGACCGTCCTCGAACTCGCGCAGTTCAAGAAGGACTTCGAGGACGTGTTCGACGTCAAGGCCGCGGCCGCGGTCGCCATGGCGGCGCCGGGCGCCGCCGCGGGCGGAGGCGAGGCCAAGGCCGAGGCGAAGACCACCTTCGACGTCGTCCTCGCCAGCGCGGGCGACAAGAAGATCCAGGTCATCAAGGAGGTCCGCGCCATCACGAACCTCGGCCTCAAGGAGGCCAAGGACCTGGTGGAGGGCGCCCCCAAGCCGGTCAAGACGGGCGTGACCAAGGAAGAGGCCGACGAGATCAAGAAGAAGCTGACCGACGTCGGCGCGACCGTCGAGATCAAGTAGGCCGCGAGACGCGCGTCCATCCGTGGGCCCCGGTCGCGCGCACACGGTGCGCGGCCAGGGCGGGTGTGCTTGGTGCGAGATCCCTGACACGAGAGGAGCCGCATGGAGATCAGGCGGTTCGGAAAGTTCCCGACCATCAGCGACGTCCCGTCGCTGACCGACATCCAGGTGCAGTCCTACGCCGAGTTCCTGCAGGCCGACAAGCCGTTCAACCGGCGGATCGACGGCGGGCTCGAGTCGATCCTGCGCGAGACGTTCCCGATCTACTCGTACGACAAGACGATGTGCCTGCAGTACGTCGGCTACGAGCTGGGACGGGCGCGCTACTCGCCGGACGAGTGCCGCGTGCTCTCGCTCACCTACGGCTCCCCGTTCCGCATCCGCGTGCGGCTCGAGAAGCCCGATCCGGTGGAGGAGTGGGTCTACCTCGGCGAGGTGCCGATCCTCACCGGCGGCGGCGAGTTCATCGTGAACGGCTCGGAGCGGGTGATCGTCAGCCAGCTCCACCGCTCGCCGGGCGTCGACTTCTCGCTCGAGACCGTGGCGGGCGAGAAGAAGCTTCACTCCTGCTGGATCATCCCGGAGCGCGGCAGCTGGATCGAGCTGGCCGTGAGCAAGAAGGACGTGCTCGGCATCAAGATCGACCAGTCGGGCCGCTTCCCGGCCACGGCGTTCCTGCGCGCCATGTCGGCCGAGTACTCGACCAACGAGGCGCTCATCCGCCTGTTCCACAACACCAAGGTGGTGAAGATCAAGGGGGTCAAGCAGGCGGAGAAGGACCTGCTCGGCCAGTACATCGTGGGCGACATCGTCGACGCCGGCACCGGCGAGATCCTCATCGCGGGCGGCTCGCTGCTGACCGAGGACAACCTGAAGGTCATCGTCGGCGGCGACATGAAGCAGCTCGAGGTGATCGACGGGCTCGACGACCCGCTCATCCTGCACACGATCGCCGAGGACGACACCAACAGCCACGAGTCGGCGCTGCTCAAGATCTACAACCGGCTGCGCCCCAGCAACCCGAGCAACCTCGACAAGGCGCGCGAGCTGTTCCACGAGCGCTTCTTCGACGCGTCGCGCTATCGCCTCGGCCGGGTCGGGCGCTTCCGCATCAACCGGAAGTACCGCCAGGAGATCAACCTCGAGGAGATGACGCTCCACCGCGACGACATCATCAACTCGATCCGGTACATCCTCGATCTGCGGTCCGGGCGGGGGGAGATCGACGACATCGACCACCTCGGCAACCGCCGGGTGCGCACGATCGCGGAGCTCGCGGCCGAGGAGTTCCGCAAGGGCTTCCTCAAGCTGCGCCGCACCGCGCAGGAGCGCATGAATCTCGAGCCGCCGGAGACGGCGACGCCGCGGTCGCTCATCAACAGCAAGACCATCAGCTCGGCGATCGACTACTTCTTCGGCCGGAGCGAGCTGTCGCAGGTGGTGGATCAGACCAATCCGCTGGCGCAGCTCACGCACGAGCGCCGGCTCTCCGCGCTCGGACCGGGCGGGCTCAACCGCAAGCGGGCCGGCTTCGAGGTGCGCGACGTCCACATCAGCCACTACGGCCGCATCTGCCCGATCGAGACGCCGGAAGGCACCAACATCGGGCTGATCGCCTCGCTGTCGATCTACGCCGCGCTCGACCAGTACGGCTTCCTCGTCACGCCCTACCAGGTGGTGAAGAAGGGCCGGCTCGTCGACGAGATGAAGATGCTTCGCGCCGACGAGGAGGCCGACGTGGTGATCGCGCCGGCCGACACGCGGGTGGACGACAAGGGGAAGATCCTCGACGAGCGCGTGCTGGTGCGGAAGAAGGGCGAGTTCGCCTACGTCCCGCCCGAGGAGGTGCAGTACCGCGACATCTCCCCGCAGCAGGTGGTCGGGGTCTCCGCCTCGCTGGTCCCCTTCCTCGAGCACGACGACGCCAACCGCGCGCTCATGGGCTCCAACATGCAGCGCCAGGCCGTGCCGCTGGTGCGCACCGAGCCGCCGCTGGTCGGCACCGGGATGGAGGGGCCGGTCGCGCGCAACTCCGGGATGGTGGTGAAGGCGGAGAACGACGGAGTCGTCACCTACGTGGACGCGCAGCGCATCAAGGTGGGCGAGACCACCTACGGCCTGCGCAAGTTCGTCGGGCTCAACGAGAAGACCTGCCTCAACCAGAAGCCGATGGTCCGCGAAGGCGACACGGTGAAGACGGGACAGGTGATCGCCGACGGCGCCGCCACCTGCCAGGGCGAGCTCGCGCTCGGCCGCAACGTCCTGGTCGGCTTCATGGTGTGGGACGGCTACAACTTCGAGGACGCCATCATCGTCAGCGAGAAGCTGGTGAAGGAGGACGCCTACACCTCGATCCACGTCAACGAGTTCGACATCGAGATCCGCGAGACGAAGCTGGGGCGCGAGGAGTTCACCCGCGACATCCCCAACGTGGGCGAGCGCGCGCTCAAGAACCTCGACGAGACCGGCGTGGTCAAGATCGGCACCAAGGTGCGCCCGGGGGACATCCTGGTCGGCAAGGTGTCGCCCAAGAGCAAGAGCGAGCTCACGCCGGAGGAGAAGCTGCTGCACGCGATCTTCGGCCGCGCGGGCGAAGACGTGAAGAACGACTCGCTCGAGGTGCCCTCGGGCGTCGAGGGCGTCGTGATCGACGCGCAGAAGTTCTCGCGCAACATCGACACCTCCGAGGAGCAGAGCGCCAAGAACCTGCTGCGCATCCGCCGCGCGGAGAAGCAGTTCCTCACG
>Ga0187893_10011702_pt1 | contig 12661 bp, 12 predicted proteins | sample MA1701074metaG_FD_139574 | JGI IMG/M metagenome (GOLD analysis project Ga0187893, IMG submission 139574) | White microbial mat communities from a basaltic lava cave in the Kipuka Kanohina Cave System on the Island of Hawaii, USA - MA170107-4 metaG ...
CGAGTCGGTGAACGCCGGCGTCGAGGAGCGCTGTGCCAAGGTCGATTGCTGGAAGACGTCGGGGCAGAAGCACCGGTGGCTGGCGGCGGCGCTGCTGGACATCGAGCCGCGGATGCGGAAGGTCAAGGGCTACGCGCATCTGCCCACCCTCCGCGCCGCGCTCCAGCGTGCACTGAAGATCGAGGTACAGGTGGTCGAGTCCGTGGAAGAGGCCGCGTGATCAACCAATCGGCCGCGGAGATTTTCAACTAGGAAAAGGCTTGACTCGGCGAACGCGAGCTGCCGTGCATCACGCGTGGCCCACACTCCCAATTTCATTGAGAGGTGCGAGGCCCGCCATTGACACACCCCGGCACCGTCCGGATAATGTCGCCACTTTGAAGCACCCCGTAGCCATCGCCCTCCTGGCGGCGTTGCCACTCGGCTTCATGCCCCAGGGCCCATGTCCGCATTGTGACGCGCAGCCGAAGGTGGCCTGCCATCGAGCGGGTGCTGCCGATGGCGTCCATGGGGGAGAATCCCGAGGTCCTTCGCAGGGCCGGGAGCCGCAGGGTTGCCCCTGCGGGCCTCACCACCTGTGCGCGATACAGTCAAGCTGCGGGACCGCCCTATCGGTTGTTTCTCGTCCCGGGACCGGGTCGTCCAGCGACGATCTCCCCGTGCTCTCGGCCGTCATCAGCCTACCCGCTATTCATCCCTGGGACAGACCTCGACCCGCGGGCCGAGCCTCACCCCCATGCGCGCAACGTCCGCGGTATCTCACCACCCACGCACTCCTGATCTGATCGCCCCCGTACTTGAGTCCTGACCCTGCGTCGTGGAGCGGCGTAGCGCCGCGTCTACGGCCGCGGCTGGTCTGCGTCCCGCTCGCCGGGGCGCACAAGGATGGTGAGGGAGGCGAATGAACAATCCCGCGAGTGTCCGAGTATCCAGCAGCGACCTAGGCGCCGATGGGCGAGCTCGTCCCCGTGCTGAAGCTGCGGATGGGGTCGCGCGCCGAAATGGCCGACGAAATAGGTTTGAGGCGCTGCGAGCCCTGCGCAGAACTTTCCTGGGCCCCGGCCTCGTTCTGGCGGCCCTGGTCGCGTCATGCGCGGTGAGGAACTTGCCACCGCCCGACCCGAGTCACCCCGCCAGTCCCGAGGCGGCCGAGTCGACGCTCGCGGAGCCCGCGGCATTCCTCGGCCAGCTGGGCGGGGTCATCGATAGGGAGGAGGATCCCGCATCCGACATGGAGCACGGGCCGGGGATGATGCACGGCGGAGGCGGGATGATGCAGCACGGCGCCGGCGGGGCGGGCCATGGACACTAGAGCGGCGTACGGACTGATCGCGCTTCTCAGTGCGGCCGGTACGACCGGTTGCGCCACGCTTCGTCCCGCAGCCGCGTTCAGCGACGTCGAGCGCCTCGTGGGGGGTCGCACGCCAGGCTCCATTCACTGGAATCAGGGCACTCCAGAGGATCGGGAAGTGGAGCAGCGCATCGATGCTCTGCTCGCGAACGAGCTGACGCCCGAGGCCGCCGTGCAGATCGCGCTTTTCAACAACCGCTCCCTGCAGGCGACCTTCGCGCGGCTCGGCATCGCCCAGGCAGATCTGGTGCAGGCAGGGCTGCTCCCCAACCCGGTCGTTCACTTCGCGTGGCGATTTGCTGCGAGCGGCCCGGGCCCCTCGGCCGAGGTGAACCTCCTGCTGGACTTTCTGAGAGCGCTCGAGATCCCACTCCGGAAGCGTGTAGCGAAAGCCGCCCTCGAAGCCGCGAAGCTGGACGTGGCCCACGCGGTCGTGAACCTCGCGGCAGACGTGAAGGTCGCCTACTACACTCTCCAGGGCGCCGAGCAGATGCTGGAGCTACGCCAGACCATCGTACGGACGACCCAGTACTCGGCGGAGATCGCCGAGCGCCAGCGCGAAGCCGGCGCCATCAGGCGTCTCGATCTCGCCAACGAGCAGGCGCTGTACGAGCAGGCGAAGCTCGACCTAGCCCGCGCCGAGGTCGACGTGCTCGAGGATCGCGAGCACCTGCACACTCTGCTTGGCCTCTGGGGCCCGCAGACGAACTGGGCGCTTCCGCCGCGGCTGCCCGACTTGCCCCGCGAGGAGCTGCCGGCGCGCGGTCTCGAGTCGCTGGCGGTCTCGCGGCGACTCGATCTTGCAGCGGCTCGTGCAGAGGCGCAACGGCTGGCGCAGTCCCTGGGCCTCGCTCGCGTGGAGGCCCTCATGCCCACGGCTGTCATCGGACCGGAGGCCGAGCGCGAGCCGGAAGGCGAGTGGACGGTCGGCCCGGCGATCGAGTTTCTGATTCCGATTTTCGACCAAGGTCAGACGAGGGTCGGGACCGCCATGTACGAGCTTCGGCAGAGCTTCGAGCGCTACCGCGCGCTCGCCGTCGAAATCCGCTCGCAGGTGCGCAGGGCGTGGACCCGGATGGAGTCCGCCCGACGTCGGGCCGAGCACTATCCGAAGGTGCTTCTCCCGTTGCGCCGGGCAATCATCCAGGAGACCCAGCGCGAGTACAACGCCATGCTCGCGGGCGTCTACCAGCTCCTGCAGGCGAAGCGCGACGAGATCGAGGCCGGACGGGGCTACGTCGAGACGCTCACGGAATACTGGGTTGCGCGTGCCGAGCTCGAGCGCGCGGTCGGGGGCGGGGACGTGCGCCTCGCGAGCGACGGGCGGGCACCGACGCCGGTAGCCCCTGGGCCACCAGAGGACGGCGGGCCCGCGCATCATCAACATGAGGACTAGGGCGGACGGCGCAAGCGAAGATCATCACGACCGACACCGCGGGCGTCTGTCGCTGTATTCGCGAAAGAGGTGAACGACAATGAGGAAGCAGTACCTGGTCTTGGGCGGCCTGACGTTGCTCGTCATGACCGTCACGACCTTCCGCGGTGCCGCCGGGTTGCTCCTGCACGTGGCGGTCTTGCTCGGCGGGCGTGCTGAGGCGCAGGGGCTGTCCTACACGTCGGTGATCACGCCGAACGGCAGCACGCTGCCCTTCACCCTCGAGGACGGCGTCAAGGTGTTCGAGCTCACCGCCGAGGCCTGCCGGCACGAGATGGCTCCTGGCATGGTCGTGAATGCCTGGTGCTACAACGGGCAGACGCCCGGGCCGACGATCGAGGCGGTTGAGGGCGATCGGGTCCGTATCCTGGTCACCAACAAGCTCCCGGAGCCGACCGCGGTCCACTGGCACGGCGTGATCCTGCCGAGCGGCATGGACGGTGTCGCCGGCCTGAGCCAGAAGCCCATCCCACCCGGCGACACCTTCGCCTACGAGTTCACGCTCCAGCAGCACGGCACGCAGATGTACCACTCGCACGGCGACGAGATGGTCCAGATCGGGCTCGGCACGATGGGGTTTTTCATTATCCACCCGAGGGAGCGCGCGGAGAAAATCGACCGGGATTTCGCACTCTTCCTGAACGAATGGTTCGTCGAGCCGGGAAGCGCCAACCCGAACCCGAACGTCATGACCGACTTCAACATCTTCACCTTCAACAGCCGGGCGTTCCCGGGGACGGCGCCGCTGGTCGCCAAGACGGGCGACCGGGTGCGCATCCGCATCGGTAACGTCGGGCAGGAATGCCATCCGATCCATTTGCACGGGCACACGTTCAAGATCGTGGCGACCGATGGGGGCGACATCCCGGCGTCCGCACAGTGGCCGGAGACCACCGTGCATGTCTGCCCGGGCCAGACCCGCGATTTCGAGTTCATCGCCAACGCGGGCGACTGGGCGATGCACTGCCACCGGCGACACCATCCGATGAACGCGATGGGCCACGACGTCCCGCTGATGATCGGCGTAAAGCAGGAAGGTGTGGAGAACCAGATCCGCTCTTTGCTGCCCGAATACATGGCCATGGGCGAGACCGGCATGCACGAGCACGTGACGATGCACGGCCACACGCTGCCGGAGAACACGCTACCCATGATGGCCGGCGAGGGGCCGTTCGGCCCGATCGCGATGGGCGGCATGTTCACGCTCTTCAAGGTGCGCGACACGCTTCCGAGCGACGGTGATGTGGGCTGGTACTCGAATCCGCCGGGCACCGTGGCGGAGTCGATCCGCAAGACATCGCAGCAGGCGCCGGCGGCGTCGAGCTATGTCTGCCCCATGCATCCCGAGGTCCGGCAGCGGCACCCTGGGTCGTGTCCGAAGTGCGGCATGACGCTGTCGCCCGAGTAAGCTCGAGCAGGAAGGGATGAGTCAACGTGCGACGATAGGAGGATGAGTGATGCGAACGATACTTGTCGGCATAGCGGCGCTCCTCGTTGCGGCTGGAGGCATTGCCAGCGCGCACGAGCAGAGCCTCCACAAGGGCCGCGCAACGAGCGGCACGGTCGTCTCCATTTCGGAGCGCGGCCTCGTGCTCGAGATAGCCACGGGGAACGTGTCGGTCACCCTCTCGGAGGCGACGGAGTTCGAGCGGGATGACAAGGCGGTGGCGAGGCAAGAGGTCCGGAAGGGCGACCGTGTGGAGGTGTTCGGGACCAAGCTCGAGACGGGCGAGCTCGTGGCGAAGGAAATCATCGTTCACGGTCCGGGGGGCCCGGAGCACGAGGGCGGCGCGGCGCACCACGGCCAATGAAGCGCGCCCGGTGGGTGCTGCTCCTCGCAGGAGCGTTCCTCGTCGCCGGAGGGGGCGGGTCATGGCTCTATTGGTTCATCACCCGGCACGGCTTCAGCGCCCGGGAGAAGCCGACTCGCCTGGAAGCGTTCGTCGCGCGCCGGGCACGCGACCTCGCAACCCCGCTTGAGGCGAAGCGGACGAAGAACCCACTTGCGTCGACGCCGCTCAACATCGCGGAAGCCAGGGATCATTTCGCCGATCATTGCGCGATCTGCCACGCTAACGACGGCAGCGGAAAGACGATGATCAACGAGGGCCTGTACCCGCCGGCACCCGACCTGCGTGTACAAGAGACGCAGGAGCTTTCGGACGGAGAGCTGTTCTTCATCATCAAGAACGGCATTCGATTTACGGGCATGCCGGGGTGGGGCGGCGACGACGAAGACAACTGGAAGCTCGTGCAGTTCATCCAACATCTCCCGAGGCTGACGCCGAAGGAGCTTGAGCTGATGAAGGAGATCAACGGGCTGGAAGCGCGCCCGTCAGACGAGTCAGCTCACTGACTCATGCGACGGGCTCCGCACCGTGGGGTGCGCGTCTGCCAGCTTCGGTAGCAGGCTCGTTCGATCTGCCGGGGTACCAGCGACGGTGGGAGGGAGCATCCATGTCGGTCCATCGGACCACCTGCAAAGTCGGAGCCTGCGAGCCGTTCTGTGGCCTCGAGGTCGAGGTCGAGGACGGCCGCATGGTTGCGGTCCGCCCGGATGCGAGGCACCCGGTCACGGCGGGGTACGCCTGCATCAAGGGCATGCACGTCCATGATTATCAGAACGATCCCGATCGTCTCCTGCAGCCGATGCGGCGGGGGTCGTCGGGCTGGGAGCGCGTGTCCTGGGACACCGCGACGGTCGAGGTCGGGCGGAAGCTCCGCGCCATCCGCGACGCGCACGGGCCTCGGTCGATTGCGACTTATTGGGGCAACGCCGCCGACAGCGTCAGCATCAGTCTCGCGAACACATTCTGCCACGCGTTCGGATCGCCGAACTCCTTCAACGTGCTGTCGCTCGAGTACACCGACCGGGGAGCGGTCGCCGCCCGTGTGCTCGGCAACGAGAACCTGATCCTCCAGCCCGACGCCGGCCGCGCGAAGTTCGCGCTGCTGCTCGGCACGAACCCGCTGGTCACGAACGGCATGACGCTCCTCCAGCGCCGCCCGCGCATCGCCGCGGACATCAAGGCGATCCAGCGCGGGGGCGGGAGAGTCGTCGTGGTGGATCCACGGCGGACCGAGACCGCCAGGGTGGCCGACGAGCACGTGCCGATCCGCCCCGGCACCGATCTCTTCCTCCTGGTCGCGATGATCGGGCGCATCATCGAGACTGGCCGCTACGATCGCGCGTTCGTCGCTCGCCATGTGAAGGGCTTCGAGGCTTGGGAAGAGCTGGTTGGGATCGTCGACCTCGATCGGGCGGCCGAGGTGACCGGCCTGCCGCGCGGCCTGATCGAGCGCCTCGCCGACGAGTTCGCCGCGGCCGACGGGGCGTTCGCGACGACACGCGTGGGCGTCCAGACTTCGCACAACACGACGCTGACCGAGTGGGCGGTCACGACCCTCAACGCGATCACGGGCAACATCGACCGGGCCGGCGGCGTCTACTTCAATCCGGGTGCGCTCGACGTGCCTGCGCTGATCGAGCGCTTCAGCCGCCGCCGGAACTCGGCGCCCTCGCGGATCGGGCGGTACCCGCAGATCTTCGGCGGGCCGCCGGCGGCGGTCTTCGCCGACGACGTGCTCTCCGACGATCCCGACCGGATCCGGGCGCTCGTCGTCGTGGCCGGCAATCCCGTGATCACGTTCCCCCAGACCGCGAAGATTGAGGCGGCGCTCCGACGGCTGGAGCTGCTCGTCTGCGTGGACCTGTACGTTTCGGACACCGCGAGCTTCGCCGACTACGTGCTGCCCGCGGCCACGGCGTACGAGAAGGGCGGGCTGCACTTCCTGACCTCGAACTTCGAGCCGTACCCGTTCATCGAGTGGAGGTCCAAGCTCGTCGAGCCGCGTGGAGAGGCGCGGAGCGAGTGGGAGATCTTCAAGGCGCTCTCGCGCGCTGCGGGGGTGCCGTTTCTGAACGACCCGGTGATCGATCGGGTGAGCCGGGCCCTCGATGCGCTGGGCGTCGGGTTCAGCGAGGAGCTGCTCTATCGCTACCTGCTGCTCGGAAAGGTGCGACTGGGGCGTCTCAAGCGGACGCCGGGAGGCATGAAGCTCGGCGACATCCGCTGGGGCGACTTCCTGGACCGCGGGCTCCGCACTCCCGACGGGAAACTGCATCTCGCGCCCCCGGACTTTGTGAGCGCGCTGTCGGAGGCGCTCGCGGCACCGGTCGCGCCGAGTCCCGAGTTTCCGCTTCTCCTGATATCCGGCGCCCGCCGGCTCGCGAGCTACAACTCGTGGACCCACAACATCCCGGCGCTCATGGAGAGGATGAAGGGAAACTGGGCGATCCTCCACCCGGCGGATGCGGCACGCCTCGGTGTGAGGGACGGCCAGCGGGTGCGGGTGACGTCCGCCGTGGGCTCGGTGGAAATCGGTGTCGTCACGTCTGCAGATATCAAGGACGGCGTGGTCGCGATTCACCAGTTCTGGGGGCACACGTACGAGAGCGGGATGCGGACCGCCCGCCGCTATCCGGGAGTGAACGTCAACTTCCTCCACGACGACCGGGTGCGGGACCGATTCTCCGGCATGCCGGTCTTCAACGGCACGCCGTGCCGGGTGGAGGCACTACCGCAAGATGCCTCGGAGGGCGTCAGCGGGCCGCCGGGAGCAGCCGCATGATCTCAGGCACGGCGGTATGAATCGTGAACCACGGATCGCGGTGCTTGGTTGTCTGCTCGCCTTTATTGCGTGGCGAAATGCGGCGGCGCAGGATCTTCTGATCGAGAACGCCCGCCTCTTCGACGGCACCGGCCGCCCGCCACGCGAGTCGGTGGCGATCCTCGTTCGCGACGGACGCATCGTAGAGATCGGCGACGCGCTCCGCGCAGACGGTGTGCCGAGACTCGACGTACGCGGCGCCACCGTCCTTCCCGGTTTGATCGATGCCCACGTGCACCTCACCTGGGGGCCGGGAGATGCGCTCCGTGAGGAGTCGCACTCCGCCTGGGGCCGATTCCGGTCCCGGCACCTCCGTGCGTACCTCGCGTGCGGCGTGACGACGGTCCTGGACGCCGGGGCCACCTCGGAGACCGTGCGCGCGATTCAGGCCTGGCTCGCGGCGGGTAATCCCGGCCCCCGCTACCTGACCCTTGGACCCGTCTTGCGGCCGCCCAACGGGTACCCGCGAGGCTATCCCGAGGGGATGTGGCCGGAGGTGGCGACGGTAGAGGAAGTGCAAGCGGCGCTCGACCGCGACGAGTCGCTGGGCGTCGTGGGAGTCAAGGTGACGATCGAGCATGGATGGAACCCACTCCGAGACCTTCCCATTCACTCGCCAGAGATCCGCGAAGCGATCCGCCGCGGCGCTGCACAGCGTCGGCTTCCCATCTACGTCCACGCGACGTCGGAGGAGGACCAGGCGCTCGCCCTCGACATGGGAGCCCGCGCCCTCGTCCACGCAATCGAATACCGGAGTGCGCCGCTATCGGAGGGCTTCGTCAGGCGGATGGCGCAGACGAGGACCTATCAGATCACCACGTTCTCCGTCTTCGATTCGGCGCTCACCGCGTACCACCCGGAGCGCTTGCAGGATCCGGTCGTACAGCTGGTCGTTCCCGAAGCCGAGCTCCGCACCGCGCGTGATCCGAAGATGGGGCGCGCCATGCTGCGTTCCCTCGTCCGCGACGAAGGACCGCCGATGCCCGACTTCGTGCGGGACCTTCTCGGGCGCTGGTGGTTCAGCGAGCGCGCGCAGGTCGAGGCGATGCGGCGAAGCCAAGAGGCAGTCCGGCGACTTCACGCCGCCGGTGTGCCGATCGTCGTGGGAAGCGACACCCCGTTCCGAGCCGCGATCGTTTACGGCTTCCACGGAGCAACAACCCTGCGCGAGATCGAGCTGGTTGGCGAAGCTGGACTATCGCCTGCCGAAGTGCTCCAGGCGGCGACTCGCGTGCCGGCCGAAATGCTTGGGCTCGCCGGAGAGATCGGCACCATCGAGGTCGGCAAGCGTGCTGACCTCGTCGTGGTGCATGCGGATCCCTTGACGGACCTCCGCGCCCTACGCACCATCGAGTGGACGGTCCGGGACGGTGTCGCGCGGACGCCGAGGCAGTGGATCGCAGAGTGATTCCGAGTACCCCGGCCTCCGCGCGACTACCCGCTCGACGATACCCAACGCCGAGCGCTCGATCTGCTCTATCTCGACACCCTCCGCCTCGAGGTGCTCGAGCGGCTCGCGGAGGAGCGTGTCCCCATCGGAACGGAAGAGCGGCTCGAGCAGGCGCTGGATGCCCGCACGGGGCCAGCGCTGCGATCGGAGGCATCGCTCATCCCACGAGGCCGAGGAAGATCATCAGGGCACGGTTCAAACGCACCATGTCGTCTGCCGCGACGCCTGCGCGGCGAACCTCGGTGACCGCGTATCAGGCACCCAGATCTGGATGGGCCGAAGGCCCTGGGCGCGCAGGCGCTCACGATGCGCCTGCACCTTCTGACGCGACGCGACGGGCTTTGGGTCGCGGGACCTGCGCTTCGATACGGACGGCATCGTCAAGCTTCCTTGCGGTTACATGTAACCTGCGGCTTCTCAGCGCCGGCTTCAACGGCGGTCCAGACGGCGGAGCAGCGTCCAGAGGAGCCGATTGAGGGGAGCCTTCGTTTCTGCCCGCTCCGCGGCCCGGAGCACGGCCCCGTTGATCGCGTCGTGCTCGAGGCGCCGACCGCGCTCGCGATCCTGCAGCATCGACGTCTTGAATGCCCCCAGGCCGGTCCGGCTCTCCTCGAGGATCGCGGGAATCTTGGTCGGGTCGCACGAAGTGCCCTGCGCCGCCGCGACCCGCGCCACCTCGGCCATGGTGTCGGCGATCACCCGATGCGTGTCGGGTCGTCGACGGCCTCGGCGACCGCCTGCCCGGTGAGGGTGGTGACGGCGTTGAAGCCTGCGTTCCACGCGAGCTTGTCCCACGAGCGCCAGGAGCAGGGGCGGGAGCCCGAGCGCGCGAGCGAGAATTTCTTCCTTCTCCACGCCGTTCTGTAGCGACAGCACGATGCTCGTGTCGGGATTCACGCCCGGGCGGCCGGTAGCCGTCGCAATGAAATTGAGCTGCCCACCCCCGACCGCGATGTGATACGCGGCGGTAATGATGGTTTCCTGCGCGAGCTGGGCGCAGGCTCCGTCGAGGATGATTGGGGCAGCGCCGCTGGAGGTGAGCGACGCGCGCCTCGGATCACGCGAACAGTGTGGGGAAGAGGCGCCGGGCGATGCGCGGGATCGCGATCATCGCCACGATCACGACCAGCGCCACGAAACGATCGTCGTTGAGCAGCGACGCCGCCGCGAGGCTCGAGCCGAGGAGCAGCGCGAACCACACCAGATCGCCGGCGATCGCCGAGGCCCAGCCCGGGACGCGCGGCACCGCGATGCCCGTGGCGACCATGCCGGCGGTGTAGACATCGACGCCGAATCCGATAGTACCAATGCGCAGCAGCGCCGGGGCGATCCGCGGCGAGCCGTCGGCGTTGCCGCGAACCTCCGGCAGCCGCACTCCCCAGGTCGCAAACTGCAGGAACCGCCGGCCGAAGGCATGCAGCTTCGGAATGCGCCGGCCATGCCGCCGGAGCGCGGTGAAGATCGGGTGGCAGACGATCGCGCCCAGGAGATCGGAGATCGCGTACAGGCCGAACGTGACCATCGGATTGAGCGGGACGTGGCGCGCCAGCAGAACACCCGCGGGAATCCCGGGCCCGACCGGGGACCAGAAGAGCGCGAACACCAGCATTGTCGGCCCGCCCGGGAAGTGCTGCGCCGCCTCGAGCAGACGGGCGGCCCCGTCGGCGCCCGCGAAGCGGGTCGGATCGAGGGCGACGCTCGGGTCGAAGATCTCGCTCGGGGTCATGGCCGGAGCAGCATTCCTGTGGGCGAGGGCGGGCGCAAGCGCCGGCGCCCTTGCCCGTGCCAGAAGACACATCGACGGAGGGTCCAATGCCTGGCGAGGTGAGCGGACTTCTGCTATCCGGCGGACTCCGTGGGAAGCGTTGGATGGTGGTGTGTGCCGTGACGACTACCTGACGGGGAGTGCGAGTATGGGTAACTCGGTTCCGGTCCTGTTCCAATCGACGATCAAGAGTCTGCCGCTGCTTCACCGCGGGAAGGTACGCGACATCTACGGTATCGGCGATGCGCACCTCCTGATCGTTGCCAGCGATCGGCTCTCCGCCTTCGACGTCGTGCTGCCGACCCCGATCCCGGGGAAGGGCCGCGTGCTCACCGCGGTGTCGAGCTTCTGGTTCGATCGGCTGCGCCACGTGGTGCCGAGCCACCTGGCCGAGCTGACGCTCGAGGAAGCGCTGCCCGATGCCGCGGAGCGGGCGCAGGTCCAGGGTCGCGCGATGGTCGTGCGGCGGCTGCGGCCCCTGCCGATCGAGGCGATCGTGCGCGGCTACCTGATCGGATCCGGGTGGAAGGACTACCAGCGAAGCGGCGCGGTGTGCGGCATCGCTCTGCCACCGGGCCTGCGCCAGGCGGATCGGCTTCCGGAGGCGATCTTCACTCCATCGACGAAGGCGGCGGTTGGAGATCACGACGAGAACATCAGCTTCGCGCGGACCGTTGAATTGCTCGGGGCCGATCTCGCCGAGCGGGTGCGGGACGTGAGCCTGCGCCTGTACCGCGAGGCCGCCACCTACGCCCTCGAGCGCGGCATCATCATCGCGGACACGAAGTTCGAGTTCGGCCTCGACGGGAAGGGTACGCTGACGCTCATCGACGAGCTCTTCACCCCGGACTCCTCCCGCTTCTGGCCGGCGAGCAGCTACGAGCCCGGCACCAGCCCGCCGAGCTTCGACAAGCAGTTCGTGCGCGACTATCTGGAAACGCTCGACTGGAACAAGCAGCCGCCCGGGCCGGAGCTGCCACCCGAGGTGGCCGCCCGCACCGCCGCGAAATACAACGAGGCGCTCGAGCGACTGACCGGTCGCATGCTCTAGCAGCCGCGCGTGCACCGAGACGTGCACGCGCGTCGGACCAGCTGCGATCGGTCTCCATCGGGCGCCGAGGAGGCGGACAGGTGGCGACCGTCAACGGCAAGGAGGGAGAATGAAGGCACGCAGAATCACGATGGCCCGGGCGATTGCCAGGAGGGCTGCCACCGGTGTCGTCCTCGCGTTGCTGCTCGCCGCTATCGCCAGGGCGGAGGATACCGCGTCGTCGGCGGAGGACTCCGAGGACCTGGTCAAGCAGACGCAGAATCCCGTCGCCAACCTGATCAGCGTTCCGTTCCAGAGCAACTTCAACTTCGGCGCCGGCAGCAAGGACGAGATGGTCTACGTCCTCAACGTCCAGCCGGTGATCCCGATCTCGCTGAGCAAGGACTGGAACCTGATCACGCGGACCATCATGCCGATCATCAACCAGGCCTGTAGTCCGGATAGCGCGGATAACGCGGGGAGTTGACAGAACCAGGAGGCGGTTTGCGGCTGCCGAGCGCGCCGCTGGCCGCGAGCGAGGTGGCGGCAGTCGTGCGCGAGGCGGCGGCAAACCGGAGTTGAGCGGAGCCGCACCACGCGACAGACCGCCATCCGCGACAGCGGCTTGTCGGGTCGCGGACTCGGAAAGAGGTACGGACCGCGCCGTGGGCGCAGGCGCCAGTACGCCCGCAGCGTCGCCAGGAGCCGCGGGCTCAACATGACGTACCGGTCCTTGGCCCCCTTGCCTGCTCGCACCCGGATCAGCATCCGCTGGCTGTCAATGTCCGCCGGGATCAGGGTGCACCGCTCACTCACCCGCAGGCCCGCCCCAGAGAGCATCAGCAGCATCGCCCGGTGCTTCGGCCGACTCACGGCGGCCAGGAGCCGCTCGACCTCGGCGGGGCTCAAGATCTCGGGCAACCGCTCGCCGTCCCGGCGCGGAAACGGAATGCGCCGCA
>Ga0187893_10011704_pt1 | contig 12660 bp, 11 predicted proteins | sample MA1701074metaG_FD_139574 | JGI IMG/M metagenome (GOLD analysis project Ga0187893, IMG submission 139574) | White microbial mat communities from a basaltic lava cave in the Kipuka Kanohina Cave System on the Island of Hawaii, USA - MA170107-4 metaG ...
AGACGAGCCGCCGCTGCGCGAGGCCGACGAGCTGGTGCTGATCCGCCGCGATGGCGCGCTGCTGTTCGCCGTCGCTTTCACCACGCGGCCCGGAGCTTCGGGTGACGCGCGCCTGGTCTACATCACCCGCGAAGGCCACCGCCGCTCCGTCGCGCTGGCCGAGCTCGACCTCGACGCCACCCGCGACCTCAACGAAGCCCGCGGCACCTCCCTCCACCTGCAGTAAGACTCACGCGCCCCAAAGACTCAGTTCCTTGTGGCTGATTGCGGCATGTAGAGCTGGCCGGAGCGGGGGAGGCCGGCGCGCTCGAACTGGATGGTGGTGTGGGTGATGTGGAAGCGGCCGGCGAGCGCCGTGTTGATGGCGCCGAGGATGCGCGCGCTTTCCTCCATGTGCATGTCGGGGATGGAGACGTGGCAGGAAAGCGCGTGCAGGTCCGAGCCCAGCGTCCAGATGTGCACGTCGTGCACTTCGGCCACGCCGGGGACGGCGAGAATGGCAGCGGCCACGTCGGCCACACCGATGCCGGGCGGCGTGCCTTCGAGCAGAATGTGGCTCGATTCGCGCAGGATGCCGATGCTCGACCACAGCACCAGCGCGGCAATCGCCAGGCCCAGCAGCGGATCCACCCACGTCATGCCCCACCAGCGGATGGCCAGCGCTCCGGCCAGGATAGCCACGTTGGAGAGCGCGTCGCCCAGATTGTGGATGAGGATGCTGCGCAGGTTCAGGTCGCGGCGGCCGCGCACCAGCGCCAGCGTGATGCCGCCGTTGATGGCCAGCGCGATGAGCGCGATCCACAGCATCAGGTCTTCGCGCACCGGAACCGGGGCACGCAGCCGCTCGTAGGATTCATAGAAGATGTAGAAGGCCACCAGTATGAGCAGCACGCCGTTGGTGAACGCGGCGAGGATGCCGGCGCGGTGGTAGCCGTAGGTCTTCTCAGCCGATGGCGGGCGCTCGGCCCACAGCAGCGCCAGCCACGCCAGCAGCATCGTCGGCAGGTCGGTGAGGTTGTGCACCGCATCGCTGATCAGCGCGATGGAGCCGCCCAGCCAGCCGGCGATGAACTCGGCGATGACCAGGCCGACGGTCAGCGCCATGGCCCAGCGCAGCACGCCCTTCATCGCGCCCCGAAGCTTCGGGGCGTGGCCGTGCGAGTCGCAGTGGTGGTCGTGGTGCATGGCTTGATTCTAAAGTGACTGCTGATTGGTGACCAGAGACTGGTGATTGACTTGGAGCAATCGCCCGCCTAGTATGACGGTTCTTCGAGGGTGGCCCGGTCGTCTGCGCGAGGGGCGAGCCGTGGCTGGGTGTGTGCACAGCAGGGCTCAAGAACCATGGCGCAGTCGGACATTATCGCGCGGCTCGGTTTCTGGGGAGTACGCGGCTCCACGCCCACCGTGGACCGCGCCAACTGGCGCTACGGCGGCAATACGCCGTGCCTCGAGCTGATCACGCCGGAAGGCACGCACTTCATCCTCGATTGCGGCACCGGCCTGCGCATGCTGGGCAACAAGCGCGTGCAGCAGTATGGGTCGAAGCCCATGTCGGCCCATGTGTTCGTCAGCCACTACCACTGGGACCACATTCAGGGCATCCCGTTCTTTGCCCCGCTCTACTCCGAGCAGAATTCGCTGCACTTCTACAGCTTCCGCAGCGAGGCGCTGGGGCGTAACAGCCTGCAACGCGTGCTCGACGCGCAGATGGCCACGCCGTACTTCCCCGTGGACGTCAATGCCATGGCTGCGCGACGGCAGTACACTGAGATGGAAGGCGGCGAGAGCTTCGAGATCAACGGCACGCGCATCACTACGCGCTGGCTGAACCATCCGCAGGGCTGCCTCGGCTTCCGCTTTGAGACGGCCGCCGGCACCGTGGTGTATGCCACCGACAATGAGCCGGGCAACAAGGCGCTCGACAAGAGCCTCCGCGAGCTGGCCTCCGGCGCCGACATCCTGGTCAACGATGCGCAGTACACGCGCGAGCAACTGCAAGGCGCCCGCAAGGGCTGGGGCCACTCCAGTTGGCAGGACGGCGTCGATTTGGCGAAGGAAATGGGAGTGCGCAACTTGGTGCTCTTCCACCACGACCCGGAGTCTACGGATCGCATCGTGGACGGGCGGTTACGCGAAGCGCGGCAGCAGTTTGAGTCGGTGTGGGCCGCGGCCGAAGGCATGGTGATGAATCTATGCGACGGCGCGGTGAACGTTACGCTGCGCAACTCGCGCACAGGCCTGCGCCGCGACGCAAAGTTTGCGGCCACAGTGTCCGGCGTCACCCGCGAGGGCAAGCCCTTCACCGAAGAAACCGAAGTGCACGACCTGAGCCTGAACGGCGCGTCGTTTACGCTGAGTCATCTGCCGCAGTTGCAGGCCGAGGTGGAAATGGTGATCCGCACGCCCGGCCAGGGCGGCAGCGAAGGCGAAATGCGCTTCCGCGGGCACATCATCCATCGCGACCCGATCGGTACAGACGGGCCGGTGGCCGTCGGCATCATCTTCAGCGACGATCCGGAGTGAATCCTGTTTATCGCGGTTGTTCGTCCTTCGTGTCATCCCGAGTGGAGTCCGTCCCGAAGCTTCGGGACGGACGCAGCGAGAACGGTTTTCCATCCGCCGTATTTGGGCGGATGAAATCGCAGGGGTTAGTCTTTTCGTTCCTGTTCAGCGGCGTGCGTGACGATGCCGGCCTGAAAGGCCGCCGCTACAACTTCGATTTGCGCAAGCGCTTCGAGCCCGCCCAGTAGAGACTGATCTCGTGGCCGTCGGGGTCGTCGAGGTAGGCGTGCCGCCAGCCCCACGGCATCTGCTGCGGCATCTTCTTGATGCGCACGCCAGAGGCGGCGAGCCGGCGGCAGAACGCATCGAGGTTCCTCGTTTCGAAGTACAACCGGATGCCGGGTGCCTCGGCCTAGTGTACGTCCTCGCCGAGCGGATGCAGCGCGATCGTTGTGCCCCCCGCCGGCGAGCGCAAGCGCGCATAGCCGCCGCCAAACTGCTCGATGAGGCGGAAGCCGAGCTTGCCGGCGTAGAACTCCAACGCGCGCGGCACGTCGCGCACGTAAATCATCGCGTGATTGAAAGCAAGTCTTGCTGCGCGACTGGAATTGCGACGCGGCTTGGTTTTGGTCGGCATCCCGCACCCCAAGCCATTTTACGCCGGTATGGCTAGCGACGCTTTGCTTGCTACGGGGTGAGCGGTTCGCCTTCCTGTGTTTTGTCGCGAGCAGGCACGTCGCCGAACTTGCGTTTGTAGTGCCGCGTCATCCACTCCGATGCGATGATGCCGCCCGCGATGGGTATGATCCAGAACAGGGGGAAAAGCGCAGTGCGCGCCAGGTCGGGCATCCAGCGTTGCGCGCCAAACACCGTAAACGCGGTGTAGGTGGCGATGCCCGTGCCCATCATGCCGCCCAGATGGTCGTACCACCAGCCCATCTTCAGCTTGGGCGGACGGAGCAAACTTTGCACGCCGCCGAAGCCGGCAAGAATCCCCAGCGGCCCTAGGAAGACCAGCAGCCAAATGCGATTCATAAGCCCCATGCCCAGCACGACCACGCCCACCACACCGAGCAACGCCGAGAGACCGAGGTTGAACGGCGTGCACATGCGCTCAGGGTTGCGCTTGTGCCGCAGCACCGTCAGCCCGCCCCATCCCGCGACGAAGGTCAGCAGCGCCAGCATCCCGAGGAAGGCGGCAAAGGCGCGGTATTGCACCAGAATGTCAGCCACCACTTCCGGCGGATGCTCCCTGCGCAGCGGTTTCGCGCCCAGCGGATCCACCAGCAGCATGCCGACCATCACAAACGCCGTGGCCACCGCCACCGACATGCACACCACGTAGGCCCAGCCGAAGCGCCGGTGCGTGCGTCCGCCTTTACTGGTCAGCAGCGGAACCCACAGCAGCAGCAGGCCGCCGAAGCCGGCGGCGACGTGAATCCACACCAGGGTTTTGTAGACGGCTTCCATTGGCGTTCTCCTTCCCGCGACGCAGACGGAGCAGCCGCTCCGCTTCGTCACACCAGGCGATCCGGGCTTCCAGCACGCGGATTCCCATGCGCAGGCACACGTACTGATGAAAATCTTCCGAGGGCCACTCTCTTAGTTTGCGCCCGCTGCCAAAGGAATCACGCTCGTAGCCCTGCAGCACAGCCAGCCGGGCTTGCAGCTCCTTCTGCAAGCGGCGCGTAAAGGCTCGCGTGGCTTCCAGATCTCCCAGCTCATCCAGGAAAAAGATCTGGCTGGAGAAGGCATAGCGCTCGTCGCTGAACGTGGGACCGGCGGCCAGCCACTTGCGCAGCGCCGCGCGGCCTGCTGCGGTGGATTGGTACATGCGGCGGCGCGGGCCGTTGCGCGGCGGCTCGGTCCAGGCGCGCAGCCAGCCACGGCGCTGGAGTTTTTTCAATGTGGGGTAGATCTGCGCCAGTTCGGCGGGCCATACGTATTGAAAGACCTGGTCGAAGGTTTCTTTCAGGTCATAGCCGCACCCGGGCGTGCGCAGCAGGCCCACCAGGATGTGTTCCAGGCTCATGCTCTGCAACTATATAAGTACTTATATAGATGTCAAGGGAAATCGGCGCAGGAGGAATTAGGGGGTGAAGTGCAGGGAAGCGGACTAGGGCTTGAGGCCGTCGATTTCGCGCATGCGCGCAAAAGCCCGGCGCACGTGCGGGATCACGATCGAGCCGCCGACGATGAGCGCCACGTTGAGCGCGTCAATCACCTCGTCGCGCTTCCAGCCCTCCTCGCCGCAGCGGACGAGGTGGTAGGTGATGCAGTCGTCGCAGCGCAGCACCGCCGACGCCACCAGGCCGAGCATCTCCTTGGTCTTGGTGGGCAGCGCGCCGGGCTCATAGGCCTGATGGTCCAGTGCGAAGAAGCGCTTCATCCCCAAGTGGCCGCAGCCGAGGATTTCTTCGTTTAGTTCCGCGCGAAACTTGTTGAAGTCCGCCAGCTTGTCCATGGTGCCTCCGATTAGAGCCGAGGAGCAAATGGGGATTGTAGCCGCGAAAAGCTGAAAAAGTGAAAGAGTGCAAGGGTCCAAAACTCGGCATAGGCTGTAGTCGTTGCCTCACCACCGCCGCCCAATGCGCCTTGTACCTTTGCACTCTTGCACTCTTTCATCGCCGATCTACACTTTACTATGCAAAGTACTTGACACTGCCACACCAAGTCCCCTAGAATAGCGCCCGTGGACGACATTTCAACGCCCCGCTCCAGCCACGCGGCTCACGACGACCTGCGCTACATCCGCCAGACCCTCGCCGCTGCCGGCCACATCTCCACCGTTCCCGGCAAAGGGCTGATTGCCATCGGCGTCGCTGCGCTGGGCGCAGTGTACCTCGATGGAGTCTTGAGCGGCCCCGGCGGCCGGTGGGTGGACCCGGATCCGGGGGCCATTCAGTTCATTCAGGAAGCCAGTCATCGCGCTCCACAATTGGTGTGGCTGGTTCTGTTGGTACTGGCCGTGGCGATCGGCGTGGCAACGATGCGCGACAAAGCGCGCCGCACGAGCCAAACGGTCTGGTCACCGGTACTGCGGAAGGCGCTCTGGGGCTATGGGGCCGCAATGGGGCTGGGAGCAATCTTGAGCGCCGCGGCGCTCATCAGCGGTCGTAACGACATGGTTCCGGAGATCTGGTTGGGCTGCTACGGAGTCGCGCTGGTTTCAGCGGGAGGCTATTCAGTTTCACCCGTGCGGTGGATGGGGTTCTGTTTCCTGGCAACGGCACTGGGAGCGGCTGTGACGTCGCCATCCTTGGGGCTGACGTGGCTCGCTTTGGGATTTGGCTGGGTGCACATCGCATTCGGGGCGTACATTGCATGGAGGTACGATGGGTAAGCAACGGAAGAACGACGGGGCGCACGGCGCAGCCAGCGCAATCACGCCGGGCGAGCTCGACCAGCTAATCCACGAGCGCCTGCGGCTGGGCATCGTCTCAGCGCTGGCGGTGCACGAATCGCTCACCTTCACCGAGCTGCGCGAGCTGCTGCAAACCACCGACGGCAACCTGAGCGTGCAGGCCCGCAAGCTGGAAGAAGCGGGCTACGTGACCTGCACCAAGAAATTCGAAGCGCGCAAGCCCAAGAGCATTTACAAGCTGACGGCACGCGGCCGCTCCGCGCTGGAAAGCTATCTCGAGAAACTCTCCGAGCTGCTGCCGCCTATCGAGCAGGTGCGCAGCCCGGCGATGGCGCGTCGCACGATGCGCCCGCTGGTTTCGGAAGGATAGGAACCGCCCGCTGCCCTGTGGCACGGAAAAAATTCTTGCAAGGTTCGGCACGGTGCTCCCGCGCGACGGCGAGGACCCGGCCCAAGGTGCCTCCATGGTCCTGCGCATTGCCGCGATTGTGTTCATCTTCCTGTGTACTTCGGCCGCCTGGCTTATTCTCGGCGGCACGATTGTTCATCGCACCGAAGCCGCCGACGAGCGGCTGAAAAACCGTGTCGCTTCCACCTGGGGCGGAACTCACGCGCAACAGCCCGCCGCCGCTTCGTTTGACCAGATCGTCAAGCGGCCGGAGGAGAAGGTCGTCGACGGCAAGAAGGTGACGACGGTGAACGAGCACACCCTCACCTCGCCGCTCAAGCTGACCCGCACGCGCGCACGCACGGTCATTTCGCTCGAGCCCCGGCAGAAGGGATTGCTCTGGTACAACACCTACGCCGTCGAGTTCATGGGCGAATATACGTTTACCAACAGCACCAGCGAAGCGCGACAGGTGAAATTCACTCTGCCGTTGCCTGCCAAGCAGGCCACCTACGACGCGCTTTCTATCTCTGTGGGCGGCAAGCCTCTCGAGCCCGCCTACTCCGGCTCGTCGGCCACGGTCAATGCCGACGTCCCGGCGGGACAGGCCGCGGTTTTTCAGGCCTCTTATCGCTCGCGGGGACTGGACCGCTGGGAATATCACTTCGGCGACGACGTCAGCGGCGTCCGCGATTTCGAGCTTGCGGTGCTGACCGATTTCGACGGCTTCGATTTCCCCGATGGCACGCTTTCTCCCAATCAAAAAACGCAGACCGCCGACGGCTGGGAATTGAAGTGGGAATACAACCATCTGGTGTCCGGCGTGCCCATCGCCTTGGTCATGCCGCAAAAATTGCAGCCGGGGCCGCTGGCCGGGCAGATCAGTTTCTTTGCGCCGGTATCGCTGTTCTTTTTCTTCTTTCTGATGTTCATCATCACCACGCTGCGCGGGATTGAGCTGCATCCGATGAACTACTTCTTCCTGGCGGGCGCGTTCTTTGCCTTCCACTTGCTGCTGGCCTACCTGGTGGATCACATCTCGATTCACGTGGCCTTTGTGATCTGCTCAGCCGTCTCCATTTTTCTGGTGGTGAGCTACCTGCGGCTGGTGGTGGGGCCGCGATTCGCTGCTTTGGAGGCGGGCGTCTCCCAGTTCATTTACCTGGTGCTGTTCAGTTACGCCTTTTTCTTCGAGGGGTTCACCGGGCTGGCCATCACCATCGGCGCCATCCTCACCTTGTTTGTCGTCATGCAAATGACCGGCCGCATCCGCTGGGAGGAGCAGTTCAACCGTAAGCCGGTTCGCGCGTGAGAGTCGTCTTGTAAGCAACTAGGGGAGCACATTGCCGGGGCGCTCGCTGGTGGTCTTGCCGAGGTTCCACACCAGCGCGCCGTTGACGAACACCTTCTCGATGCCGTCGGCCAGCTTGAACGGCTCGGGGAAGGTGGAGTTGTCAATCACGTTGGCGGCGTTGAAGAGCACCAGATCGGCCTTATAGCCCTTGCGGATCAGGCCGCGGTCTTTCAGCCGGAAGCGCTGCGCGGGCATGGAGGTCATCTTGCGCACCGCCTCGGTGAGCGTGAGCCACTTCTGCTCGCGCACGAGCCGGCCCAGCACGCGCGGGTAGGTTCCAGCGCCGCGCGGATGCGGCATGCCGATGCCGCCGTCGCTTGAGACCATCACCCACGGCTGTGAGTAGAAGTTGCGCACATCGCCTTCGATCATGGTGTGACCGATCACGCCCGCGCCGTCGTCGTCCACAATGCGCATGTACAAGTCGGCTTCGCTGATGCCCTCGGCGCGCGCAAGTTCTTCCATGTTCTTCCACTCGTAGCTGGGCCGGCTGGGCAGGCGCACGATGGTGATGTTCTTCCCGCCGCCGACGTCGTCGAGCGCCCTTTGCACGCTGGCCCGGTCTTTCCACTGCTTGTTCGGCACCAGCACCTTGAGGTTCGAAGCCCACGCGGTGTAGGGGTAGCAATCGGCGGTGATGTCGAGCCCGCGGTTGCGCGCTTCGTTGACGATGCGGATTACTTCGCCCGACTTGCGCCAGACGCCGACGGTGGCGACCTTGATGTGCGTAATCTGTGCGGGAATGCGCGCCCGCTCGGCGATGGTGACCACTTCGCGCACGGCTTCGATGGTGCGGTCAGCTTCATCGCGAATGTGCGAAATGTAGATGCCTTTGTGCTTGGCCGCCGCTTTGGCCAGCGCGACCACCTCTTCCGTCGTGGCGTAACTGCCCACCTCGTATTCGAGGCCGGAGGAGAGCCCCGCGGCGCCTTCCTTCATGGCCTGTTCGACCAACTCCGCCATCTTGGTGATTTCTTCCGGTGTGGCCGTGCGGCGGAAGTCGTCGCCCATCACTTGTCGGCGCACGGTGGCGTGGCCGACCATCATCACCACGTTCACGGCCGGCGGTTGCTTGCGGCGCGCTTCGAGGTACTCGCCGATGGGCCAGGGTGACCCGCCATCTTGTCCGAGGACCAGCGTGGTGATGCCCTGCGAAACCTGTGTGGTAGCCGCGGGCTCGTTTGGCAAGCCCTGCGTGGAATGGTTGTGCGGGTCAATGAAGCCGGGGGCCAGCGTCAAGCCGTTGCCGTCCACGATGGGCTCTCGCGCGCGCGGCTTGAAGTTGCCCACATCCACAATCTTGTCGCCACGCACGCGGACATTCACCTTGCGTGGCGGGCGCGTGGAGCCATCCACCACCGTGGCGCCGGTGATGACGAACGAGCGCGGGCGGCTCTCCTGCGATGAAATTTGAATGGCGCACGACAGCAGCGCCGCTGCAACAATGATGGCCTTGCGCATCGCGCTCCTCTCCTTGGGGCGTGGACTGGTCAAGATAATCGCCCGCGCATGAAAGAGCAAGCACACTTCTCGCGTATCATAGGAAGGGGCGCAGGGTCAGCAAAATTAGGGAGAGTCTCATGGCTACGCAGTCGAACATGATGACGCAAAGCCTGCCGTGGTACCGCACGTGGCTGGGCGCGCTGGGGATTTCCGTCGTTCTTCCGCCGTTGGGATTCATTCTTGTGTGGATGCGCCCATTTAAGGCGGGCGTCATGCGCATTCTTATGGGGCTGGCGGGTAGATTGGCGCTCAGCGCGTTGCTGGCGATTCTTACGCTGACCTATTTGGTGCGCCTCGGTTTCTTGCATGTCGAGGCTTCCGGCGCGGGCATCATTCCGATTTTCTCCACCATAGACCCGAAGGCGGATCAGGACGCGCTGGAAAAGCATCGCGCGCAGATGTCGACGGCGACTCCGCCGCCTGCGGCAGCTTCTGTGCCCGCGGATGCGTCCGCGGCTGCGACCGCGCCAGCGGTGACCGCTCCAGCAAGCGCCGCGCCGGATTCGGCTCCGAAGAGAGAGGCTGCTCCAGCAGCGGCAGCGCGCGCCTACTGGAGCGACTTCCGCGGGCCGAATCGTGCCGGTGTATACGCCGAGACTCCTCTGCTGGCCGCATGGCCGGCGGATGGACTGAAGCCGTTGTGGAAGCAGCCGGTGGGCGGCGGCTATGCGTCGTTTGTCGTGGCGGGCGGCGTGGCCTTCACCATCGAGCAGCGCCGCGGCAACGAAGTGGTGGCCGCCTACGACCTGCGCAGCGGGCGTGAACTTTGGACCAACGCCTGGGCGGCGCTGTTCAGCGAATCCATGGGCGGCGATGGCCCGCGCGCCACTCCGGTTTGGCACGAAGGCAAGCTCTACGCGCTGGGGGCCACGGGCGAGTTTCGCTGCCTCGATGCGGCTACCGGTAAAGTGATCTGGTCGAAGAACATTCTGAGCGACAATCGCGCCACGAACGTCGAGTGGGGCATGGCCAACTCACCACTCATCGTGGACGACATGGTGATTGTCACGCCGGGCGGGCGAAGCGAAGGCCGGTCGGTGGTCGCATACAACAAACTCACGGGCGACCGCGTGTGGGGCGCGCTGGATGACAAGGCTGCCTACGCCTCACCGATGCTGGCGAACCTGGCGGGCGAGCGCCAGATGTTGATCGTAACCGCCAAGCGCCTGGCGGGCCTGCGTCCGGAGACGGGCGAGCTGTTGTGGGATTTCCCCTGGGTGACGATGTACGACACCAACAGCGCGCAGCCGATTGCGGTGGATGGCGAGCACGTGTTCATCTCCGCGGGCTACGACCACGGCTCGGCGCTGGTGAAAATCGCCAAGGGCGAGCGCGGCTACAGCGCCACGCCGGTGTGGGAGAACCGCAACCTGAAGAACCGTTTCAATAGCTCGGTGCTGCACGACGGGCACATCTACGGCTTTGACGAGTCCATCTTTGCCTGCATTGACGCGCGCACCGGCGAGCGCAAGTGGAAAGCCGGGCGTTACGGCTACGGGCAGGCGTTGCTCGCAACGGGGGGCGGCCCCGCGCGCATCATCGTGATCACCGAATCCGGCGATTTGGTGTTGGTGGATCCTTCGCCTGCCGAGCTGAAGGAACTCGCCCGCTTCTCCGCCCTCGAAGGCAAGACGTGGAACCATCCCGCACTGGCTGAAGGCATTCTGCTGGTGCGCAACACGCGCGAGATGGCCGCCTTCGATCTCCGCGCGAAGTAAAGAGTCTGTTGAACCCACGGATGAACACGGATAGGCACGGATAAGAAGAAAAGGAGGGATCTGCACTCCTTTTCCTTCTATCTGTTTCACCTGTGTTTATCTGTGGCTAATCTTCTTCACCACAGCAGCTTCAGTCCGAACTGGATGTGGCGCGGGGCGCCGGCGGATGTGACTTGCCCGAAGGTCGGCGAGCCGAGGAAAGCATCGGGCAAGTCGTAATTGACGCGGTTGAACAGATTGAAGAATTCGCCGCGGAATTGCATCCGCAGCCGCTCGGTCCATTCGATGTGCTTCACCAGCGACATGTTGAACACCGCCAGCCCGGGGCCTTCGAGCATGTTGCGCCCCGCATTGCCGAAAGTGCCGAAGGGCTGCATCTGGAACGCTGCAGTGTTGAACCACGCAGACGCCGTCGGATTGCTCAGGCGCGGGTTGCCGGTGACGTTGGGCCGGTCGTTGGCCTGAAAACCGAGCACCGAGCGGCCGGTGTTGCTCTGGTCGACTTCCGGCAGCAATGCGACAGTAAACGGCCGCCCGCTTTGCAAAGCGAGGATGCCGTTGGTCTGCCAGCCGCCAAGAACCTGCTTCACCCAGTCGCGCTGGGCCAGCGGGCCAAGCGGAATATCGTACGTGTAGCCCAGCGTGAAGCGCTGACGCGTATCGAAGTTCGAAAGCGAGCGCTCCAGCTGCGTGTTGTTCGAATCCATTGGGAAATTGGGATCGGCGGAGCTGGCGAAGAATCCCGAAGCGTCGTCAATGGACTTCGACCAGGTGTAAGACGAAAGCACAGTGACGCCGCACCACAGCCGCTGCTGGAAGCGCGCTTGCAGCGCGTGGTAGGTGGAACTGGCGCGGGATTCTACGGCGGTGATGTCGTCGAACAGCGGATTGGGGCGCAGGTTGGGCGACGCGACCGACGGCGCGGGCTGGTTGATGTCGCGCGCGGTGATCAGGTGCGTGCCCTTGGTGCCCACATAGCCCACTTCAATGCTGCGGGTCGAGCCCAGCCGCTGCTGCACGGTGAAATTCCAGTGCTGCGAGTACGGCGTGCTCAAGTTGCGCTGGAACGTCAGCGCGGATGCCGGCACGGTGATGGGGTAGGTGCTGATCGGGAATGGATCGGTGAGCGTAAGCGTGTAGCCGGGGAACGGTCCCTGCGGCGGCAGCGTGAAGAACAGCCGGAAGTCGAAGAACGGCGCGTTGAAGTAGAGCCCTTCGCCGGGGGCCAGCGCCGATTGATCGAAGTAGAGGCCGTAGCCCGCGCGCACCACGGTGTCGCCGCGGCCGGGCGACCAGGCCACGCCGATGCGCGGCGCGAAATTGTTGGCGTCGCTCTTGTATCCGCTGCGCGGTACACCGCCGGTGCCCACCGGCACCAGTTGGCCGGTCGCCGGGTCATAGACATTGCCGCGGTCGTCCACATCCCCCGGCGGCGAGGTGAACTCGTAGCGCAGGCCCGCGGTGATGGTCAGGTCGGGCCGCACGCGATAGGAATCCTGCGCGAAGAAGGACCACGTCTCGGCGCGCAGCCGCTGCGGATTGTCCAGCTGCGCCACGCCGGTCACCGTTGGCAGGCCGAGGAACAAGTCCGCCAGCGGGTGGCCGGGATTGCCGGTGTTGAAGTCGGTGGTGAACAGGCCGGTGAATTGCAACAGGCCGCGCGACTGCACGTCGCGGAAGCCGTCCTGCTGCAGCGCGCGGAACTCGAAGCCAAACTTCAACAGGTGCCGCCCGCGCACGTGGCTCAGGTGGTCGATGAACTGGAAGGTATTGGTGGCGCTGGCCTGCGGGTTGTTGAACTCGTGGCCCAGCGGGGAAAAGCCGCTCATGC
>Ga0187893_10011705_pt1 | contig 12660 bp, 9 predicted proteins | sample MA1701074metaG_FD_139574 | JGI IMG/M metagenome (GOLD analysis project Ga0187893, IMG submission 139574) | White microbial mat communities from a basaltic lava cave in the Kipuka Kanohina Cave System on the Island of Hawaii, USA - MA170107-4 metaG ...
ATCCGCAATCCGAAATCCGAAATCCGCAATCCGAAATTCAAGTCACGTTGTACTCAACTACCTCTTCCAGATTGCCGTTAACGTAAACCTCGACCTTGTATCTACCGGGAGGCCAATCCTGAGGCACTGTCACATGTCCATGAACGGTTCGGTCTTCCGGCCGCGTCGTATATTCGAAGTCGTTGATCTTCTCGTTTTGAGCCCCTCTGCATCAACGATCCACCAGGAATACCTGATTCTCGTTCCTGATCTTGCCTCCGCCAACTCGACCACACAATGAATGGTGCGGTCAGCCGGCCCAAAGGCATCAGTTTTCTCTCCCAAGCCGCCTTTGCCATCGTCTTTCGCGGTGTGTGCCGCGGTAATAATGCCCGTCGATTTTGCCACCGGCCTGGACGTGTTCGCCGCTTGAGTACTCGCCTGGTTGGTGTCTCTCGTTCTGGGGCCGCAGGCCGGCAAAGAGACAAATACCAAAAGACTTATTGCAACCCAAGCTAAGCGACTCCTCATTCAGATAACTTCCTCCGAAACTTCCTTAATATTTTCAGGCAACAGCAGCCAGCGTCGCCGCCAGCGAACGAAAGATGTCGCGTCCATCAATCGAGCCGAGCGCTTCCTCGCAAGCCCGTTCAGGATGCGGCATCATCCCGAGCACATTTCGTTCACGGTTGCAGATGCCGGCGATATTGTCCCGCGAGCCGTTAGGGTTAGCGGCCTCTGTCAGCTTTCCGTTCTGGTCGCAATAACGAAAGACGATGCGGTTTTCACGCTGAAGCTCCGCCAGCGTCTCGTCATCGCAAACATAGTTTCCCTCGGCATGGGCGATGGGGAGCCGGAGCAGGCTTCCGCGCTCCAACTCATTCGTAAACGGAGTAGCGGAAGTTTCTACCCGCACAAAGATATGATCGCAGATAAAGTGCAGCTCGCGATTACGGATTAACGCGCCCGGCAGCAACTCAGCCTCGCAAAGAATCTGAAACCCATTGCAAATTCCCAGCACGAATCTACCGCTCTCGGCAAACTTCTTTACCGAATTCATCACCGGCGAAAAGCGAGCAAGTGCTCCGGCGCGCAAATAGTCGCCATAAGAAAATCCCCCGGGAATAATCACCGCATCATAACCGAGCAGGTCGGTGTCGCGATGCCAAATAAAGTCGACCGGCTGGCCCACGTGTTTTGAGATCACGTGATAAGCGTCGTGATCGCAATTGGAGCCCGGAAAAACTATGACGCCGAATTTCACGCTTCAATCTCCACGCGATAATCCTCGATCACGGGATTAGCTAAGACCTCTCGCGCCATGCGGCCCACCGACTCATGAGCCGCGGCTTCACTGAGCGTACTGTCGAGCGCAATCTCGAAATACTTTCCCTGACGAATGTCTGAAATTCCACTGAAGCCGAGCAGCTCCACCGAATGCTGAATGGCTTTGCCTTGCGGATCGAGGACGCCTGGCTTGAGATTCACATAAACTCTGGCTTTCATTAAATTCTCATGCTCCGCTGACATACTAGTCAAAATATCGCTTGAATTCTATGGCGCAGCAGCCGAGCTGCCGCCGAATACCCGCTGAAAAACGACATCAACGTTTTTCAAGTAACTGTCCAGGGAGAACGCCCGCTCAATCTCATCTGCGGTCAGGTGCTTGCCGATGTCCGGGTCGGCTTTCACCAGCGCCTGAAAATCTTTGCCGTCGTCCAGGACCTTCATGGCATTCCGCTGCGCCCATTCATAGGCCGTTTCTCTCGAGACGCCTTTTCGCGTCAGAGCCAACAGCAGTTGGCCGCTGAAAATCAAGCCGCGCGTGGCCGCAAGGTTCTCGAGCATGCGCTCCGGATAGACAACGAGGCCCGCAATCAAAGAGGTAGTTTTGTGCAACATGTAATCGAGAGCAATGCTCGAATCAGGCAATACCACTCGTTCGGCAGACGAGTGAGAAATATCTCGCTCGTGCCAGAGCGCGACATTTTCGAGGCCCACCAGGCTGTTGGCTCTGACGACCCGAGCCATACCGCAAATGCGCTCCGAAATAATTGGATTGCGCTTGTGGGGCATCGCGCTCGACCCTTTTTGGCCGGACGCAAAGCGCTCTTGCGCTTCCCTCACCTCGGTTCGTTGCCAATGCCTGACATTCAGGGCAATTTTCTCGAGCGATGAGGCAATAATCGCCAGTGTGGTTAAGAACTCTGCGTAACGATCGCGTTGAATAATCTGGGTCGAAACTGGCGCCGCCTTCAAGCCCAGCCGGGCACAGACTTTCTCTTCCACTGCCGGGTCAAGGTGGGCAAAGGCTCCGACAGCGCCACTGATCTTTCCCACCGCCACAGCCTCTCTGGCGCGCGTCAGGCGCTCGCGATTGCGTCGCATCTCTTCGTGCCATAGCGCGAACGTCAATCCAAATGAAGTGGGTTCGGCATGGATGCCGTGTGTGCGGCCCACCTGTGGAGTCTTTTTGAATTCGAAGGCGCGCTGCTTTAGTACCTGCATCAAGGCGTCGACTTTGGACTGCAGCAGGTCACAAGCATCTCGCAGCAGCAGCGCATTAGCCGTGTCGACCACGTCGGACGAGGTCAGGCCGTAATGAACGAAGCGCGAGGCCTCCCCGATCGATTCCGCAAGATTCGTGGTAAAGGCGATCACGTCATGATTGGTAGTTTTCTCAATCTCCTCGATCCGCTCGACCGAAAATTTGGCGCGCGTCTTGATTTCGTCGAGAGCGTCCGTCGGAATCGTTCCCATCTCCGCGTGAACCTCGCAGACGGCAATTTCCACATCCAGCCATTTCTGGAATTTCGATGTTTCCGACCAGAGCGCCCCCATTTCGGGCAATGTATATCGTTCGATCATGAAAATCTTTTAATCCACAGATTACGCGGAATTAAAGACAAATAAAGAGGTTGAAAAGGTCGTGTGTCATTGGACATTAGCTCCCCAAAGTATTCACTTCACGCCTTACCCTTTTGGTCTTTCTAATAACCCGTGTAATCGGCGTAATCTATGGATTCATTTCAGGGCGGTCGAGTTAACAAAGTATCGCGCCAACAGCCACCGGCCATCGCGCTTGACCAACGTGAAAGTCTCCATGCCTTCGCCTCTTTCAAACCTCGTCTGATACGTAATGATAAACGCTTCGCCTTTTAACGGCCCCCCTGAGTTGTCTTGCCCGGCAGCCGTGTGAACCGTGCGGTTTTCAACCCTGCCCAGCTTTGAATTCAGAGTCTTGAAGGACGCGGTTGACTCTTCAAGTGTCAACTCCTGTTTCCATAGGTCAGAAGCCTCGCGGTAGATCTTCTCGTACCGCTCGGCCGCGATATCCTCGGTGACAATACCAATCACCGATTCGATCTCGGAAGGTACGCCGCGCTGCTCTTCGGGTAATCCGCAAGCAGTGCTGGAAAGTGAAACCAGCACGGCCAGGAGAAGCTGCACGAACCGGGCTAAACGAATGTGACCGGACAAAAGTATAGGCAACTTCGTAACCTACTCTCAATCAGCAACGTCCCTTCGCCATCATCAGACCTCGATCCAGGGCGTTGGTTCCTTTGGAAACGAAAGGCTGATTTGCGTGTCGGAGGGAAATAGAGGTGTGCGCTCCTGGAGTGCCACCTCGGCGGTGATCTTCGCCAAATAGGGGTTATTAGCACGTTGCGAGAGGTGGGCAAGTACGATGTATTTGGCAGTGCCATCAAAACCATCGCGCAGCCAGTCAGCCACGTCCTCATTTGAAATGTGGCCGAGCCGCGAAAGAATGCGCTGTTTAAGTTCCCACGGGTAAGCCTCGCAGGCCTTCAACATGTCGCGGCTGTGGTTCGACTCGATAAGGATTGCGGCGCAGCCGCGCAAACGCTCTGAGATCAGCGTCGTAATGCGGCCAAAATCCATCAGGGTGGCGATCTTGACGCCCTGATGAGTGGCGGTAAATCCAAAATTGTCGACGGCGTCATGCGGAACAGTAAAAGGATGAAAGTCTATCTCCCCGATGCGGAAGTCCCTGCTCGACTCGATCTGTTCCACGCGATTGCCAAGCGCAGCAGCGCGTTTCCGCGGTTCATCGCTGGCCAGGTTGAAACGTTCGCTGATGTATGCCTCGCGGGTTTTAGCCGAAATATATACGGGACAGTCAACCGATCTAAGCAGGACTCGCAACCCCCCTGCATGATCGCCGTGTTCATGTGTGACCAGCACGCCATCCAGTCGTCGCACGTCTTCGCCCACGAGCGCAAGTCTGCGAGCAATCTCTTTAGCGCTCAACCCGGCGTCGACCAGAACGCGGGTTTCACCCGCAACTATTAGAACTGCATTGCCGGTGGAGCCGCTGCCGAGAACGGAAAGTTTCATCTTTAAAGTTTCTTAGTTGGACGGGAAAAAACAAAACGCAACTTTACCACTTAACAAATCAAACAGCCACCGCTTGTGCATCTTTATTTCAGATGGCCAGGCGCGTTCGATCGACGCGAAAACCGTTGAGGTTGCCGAGGGCGCCGAGGGCCAGTCCGTCTGTAGTAAAGGAGGCGCGCGCTACTAGGCGCAGTTGCGTACTATCTACCGCTTCGATTTCCCGAACCACCTCTTCGGGCGAAATCCGACGGCGGTGAATGATCTCCTGGCGGGCGAGGGCACTGGCGCGTGCGCTTGACGATTCAAGACCCAGCAGGATTGAGGATATTGCCTGATCCTTCGCAAGTTTTAGTTCCTCCTCACCGACATTCTCATTTACGACTCGCCGCAATTCCTCGAGGGACAGGTCGACGACCTCATCCAAATGTTCCGGAGATGTGCCCGCATAGATGGTGAACACACCGATGTCTGAAAACGTGTTCCCACCGGCGCCGACAGCATAAGCAAGGCCGCGTTCCTCCCTGACTCGCTGCCAAAGACGGCTCGATGTACCACCACCAAGAACCGAGGCGAGTAAGCTCGCGGCATAACGATCGTTGCTTCGGGCAGTTGGCCAGGGCGCCGCGATAATCAAATGAGCCTGTTCGAGGTCTCTTTTTTGTTCAATTAGAATAGGAGCAGCAGAAAATGGCGAGGTTCCTGCCACATCTGCTTCCTGAAAATTGCAAGCGCTGTTTAGATCTACTCCATCTGAGAGACCCCTTTGAACCATGTCGACCAGTTGGTCATGGTCTACATTACCGGCGGCCGCAACCACTAGATTGCAAGGCTTGAATACACGGGCATGGAAAGCCGCGGTAATCTTATGGTCAAATGAGGAAACCGTCTCTCGGGTGCCTTCGATCGGCCGGCCGAGGGCTTGGTTTGGAAAGTATGCGGCATTAAAGAGTTCGCCGAGCAATTCATCCGGCGTATCCTCGACCATTTTCATCTCTTCCAGAATGACCATCTGCTCGCGCTCTAAGTCCTGTTGGTCAAACCGGGGTCTCGTGATGATATCTGCAAGGAGATCGAAAGCGGCCGGCAGCCGGTCATCCGCAACCTTTACCGCAAAGCCGATCATCTCATGGGTCGTGTATGCGTCAAGATTGCCTCCCAGACGATCGGTTTCAATCGCAATATCCCGAGCAGTGCGGCGGTGGGAGCCTTTGAAAACCGTATGTTCGATAAAGTGACAGAGGCCATTTGCCTCGGGGGCCTCGTGCCGCGATCCATGGCGGACCCAGATCCCGGCGGTGACAGACCTCAGTCCGGGCATGTGTTCGGTCAGAACCATGACTCCGTTGGCGAGTTTCGTGGATTGGACGGCGTCGATCATTCTATTCGGCACCCCTGGAGAAGCTTTAAGATCGAATAATCCATAGTCTGGGGGGGTGGGAATGGCATCCTAGCACGGCAGTAAAACAGGCCGCAAACGCCCATCAAAAGGGGCTTATTTGCTTGGCAAATTCGGCGTATTCGCTTGACAGGGCCTTAACGCTTGGCGGAGAATAAAGCCCATTATCGGTTCCGGTAAGTCTACTTGGCCTGAACCGATTCACCTGTTCAAAGGTCTAGTTCGTCTCCCACACGCGTTGCTTAGGAAAGAATGTTTCAAAAAGGGCTCTTGTTAGTTTTCGAGCAGACCAACCGATGCCGTCCTGTGTTTCAATTGCTTCCCGACGAGAGTTTGCGCTTGGAGGTCTTGTAACCATGAGAAGAGGATTTGGTTTAGCCTTGGGACTGCTGCTATTCCTGGGTCTGGCTCCTGCTCCCGCATTTGCCGGCAAAACCACTCTCGCCACTATCACGGGTTCCGTCAAGGACAATCAAGGTAATCCTTTATCGGGCGCGCTTGTTTCCTTGTTTAAGGAAGGCGCGGATAAGGTTATCAAGCAAACGCGAACCGATTCTGATGGAAGTTTCGTGGCGAAGATATCTCCCGGGCGATACGGGATTCGCGCGATTGCCGACGGCTTCAGTGCAGTTGTGTTTGCATCCGTCGAAGTCCGCGCCTCTCAGGAGCTGGTTTATCGTTTCAACCTGGAACCAATTGGTTCGGGCAAAACGCTGCCGGAACGCCGCAGAGACCGGGACGATGTTAGGTGGGTATTGCGCTCGTCTCAGACCAGTCGTTCCATCTTCCAAGTGCAGGAGGGCGAGGATCAGGACATCAAAGCGGCGCTCGGAATCGAGAATGACGAGACCAGCAGTGAAGCCAACGCGACTGTCAAGACGGACTACGCGGAGACTTCCAGCGGCAACTCCACCCGGCGCCCCGTAGGAGTCGTAGAGTCATATTTCGCGAGTAATTCGTATGGTGCGCCATATCTTGGGCTTAATTTCGCAATTTCAACTCCTACCACCGACAATTTAGAACTGGTGTTTGCCGGCCAGACGGGCGTTGGGGCGAATGCTCCCGAGCGCCTTCAGGTAAGTGGCCGCATCCGTCTCAGAGAAAGCCATCATCTTGGGATGAGCATGGGCGGCATGCGCTTGAATTCCCCAGTTTGGTCGCCCGACATAGACGAACATCCGTTGGGACAGTTTTCGGTGCGGGCCGTGGACGAGTGGATTGTTCGTGACGGAATTGTTGTCGTAATGGGCCTGGACTACTCTCGTTTCATCGGCGCAGGTGGAGCACACTCAATCACGCCCCGTTTGGGAATTCAGTTTGACGCCAACGCGCGTACCCGGGTGAAAGCGGCCTTCGCTCCCGGCGGCGATGAAGACCAGATGCAGAGTGTTGCCGGATTTGAAGGCACTCAAATAGTTTTCAACGACTCTGGCAATCGGCCGGTTGCTTTCGTTGACGGGCAAGCTGTGCTCGAACGCAGTCACCGCCTCGAATTTGGAGTCGAAAGAGTTCTCGACAATGACTCGAATGTGGAAGCCACAGCGTTCTTTGACACCACCGCCGGGAGAGGTGTGGGTCTTCTGAGCACGCCCCTTTCGGCTTTCTCAGGGGCGACCGGTGAGGCGCTAATCTCAGTTGCAAACCAGCAGGGCAACTCAAGAGGAATGCGAGTCGTTTACACCCGGCGTTTAAGCGGTCACTGGACTGCTTCGGCCGGCTACTCGTTCGGTCAGGGCCAGCGTCTATCCGCGATCGGAGTTTCAGCTCCCGGGGAACTTTTCACTACTGGTTTCTTTCAAACCGCTGCATTGCAATTGGGAGCCGGCTTTAACACCGGCACCCGCGTTCGCACTGTTTTGCGATTCTCGCCAGACGCAACGGTTTTTGCTATTGACCCATTTGCGGGACAGTTGGGCGTCTACGATCCGTCACTGAGCATTCAGGTGACCCAGGATTTGCCGAGCTTCGGACTGCCGGTTCGTGCGGAGGCAGTTCTTGATGCCCGAAACTTGTTGGACGCACAGGCAAACACCGACAACGGCGAGATTCTTGCACAGTTGCTGACCGGCCGGCGCTCGGTACGTGGTGGCATCTCCGTCAGGTTTTAGAAGATGGGACGTTAGCAGCGGAGAAGCCCGGGCAGGAGATACCTGCACTTCCTTCTGGACCTCCCTCTTCATTTAGCCCCACCGGACCCCGAAGTTTTTCCAAAATCATGGAAAACTCCGAAATATTGAATACGCAGGCCCTGGCTTTTCACTCGATCCTTATCCGTGCGATTGAGCAGAAAAGACGAGGATCGCTGTAGACCAATGGAATTCGGTTCAGTTCACAGTCTGAGGAGCCGGAAAATGAGTGCGGCGGTAGCGGTGCCACCCGAAAAACCCTTGGGAACACACCTTGCTGTTTCTGCGTGAGATCGGGCGATTTCTACCTGGTCTGAAGAGTGTTGAATCTGTGAAAAGATCGGTTTTTACAACTGGAACCTGGTTGGTGCTGATCGGAGCGGCGTTGCTGGTCACGGCCGGCATGCTCAACTTTGCTCAGCGCGCGAACCGCGACACGCCGGCCTGGGACGGTGTGAGATGGGTCGACACCACACAGGGAATTGTGGCAGAGAAAGTCGAAGCAAACTCCTCGGCTGCGAGAGCATGGATTCTGCCCGGAGATCGGCTGCACGCCGTTAGTTTGGACGGCCTCACGAAAGACCAGATCGGGCACGCGAGAGAGGTGCAGATGTATTTGGATCAGGCGCGTGTCGGAGGCCAAATTCACTACCTCATCGAGAGGCCTTCATATCCCGAAGAGAGTCGTTTTTATTTCGCTGACCTCGACAATCTTGACGCCACTCACCAATGGACTCCCCGCCATTTGTACATCAATCTGATCGGCCTCATCTATCTTTTTGTAGGCTTCTTCGTTCTCTTCAAGCAGGGCGGACATGCCCCTTTTGCATTGCATTTTGCAGTGCTTTGTCTGGCAGCCTTTGTTTATCACTTCTACACCCCGGTAGGCAGCTACCGAGATCTGGATCTGGCGGTCGCGTTTCTGAGAAATTCCGCATTCATTCTGTTTCCACCTTTGTTTCTGCACTTCTGCGCCCTTTACCCGTCCCGGCAACAACTTTTTAGTGAGCGGCGTTGGCGAGCAGTGCTGCTTTACACTCCCGCTCTCATCCTGTTGAGCTTCGCAACGTTTATTTTCCTGCGCGACGCTTTGACGCCGATCATCCCGTTCCTGCGCAGCGTGCCAACCATTTCCGAGTCATTTGTCGAGCTCTTCTACAGGGCAAGCGTCTTTCATTTTGTGGTGGCCCTAATAGGCAGCGCAGCGTTGCTGGTGCGGACGGCCATCAAGGCCAGGAGTGCGCTGGTGCGGCAACAGATGAAGTGGGTGGTCTGGGGCTCATTACTGGCAATCGCACCTTTTACCATGCTATATGGCGTTGGCTTTCTCTTTGGCGCCGAGAGCGACCCCTGGTTGATTGATGCCGCAGTGTTGCCCCTCATTTTGATTCCGCTGGCGTTTGGATATTCAGTTCTTCGTTATCGCTTGATGGACGTCGAGCTGGTCGTCCGGCGGGTCTTTGTTTATGCCGTAACGACTCTGGCGATCGCATTGCTGATCGGCTCAGTAGTTTATCTCGCCGGGCTCTACGCCTTAGGCGGTGATGAGAGTTTTACATCCGGCGAGCTAACGTTGCGTGTGGTTGTGGCAATCGTAGCCATGGCTGCGATCGTTATGATTGCGGCCCCGGTGAAAAACTTTCTCCAGGAGCGAACCGACCGGGTGTTTTATGGCGAACGCTACGATATGCGCAATAGTTTGCTTGATTTTGGACGCACACTCTCCGCGACTACGGCTTTAGATCCACTGCTCGATTCACTCGTAAACCGGTTGCAAGAAGTAATGAACGTCGAACGCGTGGCGATCTTCATCGAGGACCAGCAAGAGCTCTCGGGATACCGTGTTGCCCGGGCCGCCGGCCTTTCCTTTGAAATGGTGGTGCCTCCTGACTTTCGCGACATGATCCGCGTGCGTTCGGCGGAGAGCGGAGTGGTGCGAACCGATGATCTCGATCTCGTTCCCGAAACAAACGGCTTTGTAAAGCGCGAGCTTCACTACTATGTGCCCTGCGTCGTGCGCGGGCGGATGGTGGCCGTGATTGGCCTTGGCCGCTCCGCCGACGGGGCCTTGCTCTCGTCTGAGGATGTCGAGATTCTGCGCACCGTATCAGGCTATGTCGCCGTAGCCATCGAGAACAGCTTGCTCTATCAGGAACAACAGGAGCGGGCCTCGGAGCTCAAGCTTCTCAAGGAATTCAACGAATCGATTATCGAGTCAATCAACGTTGGGCTGCTGGCCGTAGATCTCGATGGCAAAGTTACCCGCCTCAACTCCGCGGTGGAAAAAATTCTTGACCTTAGCCGCGATGCAGCCGTCGGCAAACGCGTCGAGAACCTGTTTTCTGAGGATTTCGCCGACACGCTCAGGCAGGTGTTGGGTGAAGACCGTTGGCGGCTGAAGCATATTCGGAACATCTATAAGATCCACACCGCAACACTTGCGGGCCGGGCTCTGGTGCTCAACATCGCCATCGCTCCATTACAGGATTCACAGGAGCAACCGGGAGCGCTGGTGGTAGTAGAAGACGTGACTTCTAGAATCAGGCTTGAAGAGCAGTTGCAGCAACGCGAAAAGCTTTCTTCGATCGGTTTGCTGGCTGCGGGTGTAGCCCACGAGGTCAATACGCCGCTCACTGGTGTTTCGTCTTACACCCAAATGTTAATGGGGATGCTTTCCGAGGCCGATCCCAAGCACGCTCTGTTGCAAAAGGTGCGGAGCCAGGCAGAGCGCGCTACGAATATCGTGAACAATTTGCTGAACTTCTCGCGCACCGGCAGCGCTACGGAGTTTAATGAGGTCGATATTCACCGAGTTCTTGACGACACGCTGCAACTGCTCGAACCGCAGTTGCGAAGCAATCAAATCGAGATTTTGCGTAACTACGACCCGGATTCACCGAGGGTTTTCGGCAACAGCGGTAAGCTCCAGCAAGTGTTCACCAACTTGTTGCTCAATGCCCGCGATTCAATCCCCGATGGCGGGCGCATCACCCTCAGCACTACGAAGACCGACGATGACGATCTGTTGGTTGAGGTCGCTGACACGGGAATTGGAATTGCGCCCGAAAATGTGGCAAAGATTTACGACCCCTTCTATACGACCAAGGGCGTTGGCCGCGGCACTGGATTGGGGCTGGCCGTTTCATATGGAATCGTGCAGGAGCATTCCGGCCACATTAGCGTCGATAGCCTGCCCGGACGTGGCACGACTTTCCGCATTAGCTTGCCTACGGCGAATGGACGCGCGCGCTTACAGGCCGTTGGCGACTAAACCCACGAATTACCAAACCACCATGGTCAGAAGTTAACGGCTTTGCTGATTGCTTCTGACTTTTGTTTTATGCCCTGATCTCGCCTAAACTAGCTCGCTTACCCCCAAGAGAGAACAAACTTGAAGTCAGAAAAACGCATGGCTAAGAAGGGTTCGATACTCGTTGTCGACGATGAAGAGATCATGCGCGACGTTTTGGAGACCCTTCTTTCCGCCGAAGGCTATCGGGTCGATCTGGCCAAAACGGGCGAAGAGGGACTCGAGAGTTACGAGCGGCGTGCTTATGACGTAGTCCTGCTTGACGTTTCTATGCCTGGCATCGGAGGCCTGCGCGCGCTGGAAGAATTTCTTAAGGCAGACTCCGACGCAATCATCGTCATGATTACTGCCTACGCGACTTTTGATACAGCCATTGCCGCCTGGGAACGCGGCGCTTTTGGCTGCATCCGCAAGCCGTTTCAAAACGAACAGATCACGGCCACGGTGGCCGCCGGGATAAAACGCCGCCGCAAGGAAGAAGAACGCCGCACCCTGAGAAGAGCCATGAGCCGGGCTGTCGATCGCGGCGCAATCGTCGGGCGGTCAGAAATTATGCAGGAGGTCTTTCGGCTGGTCGAACAGGTGGCGCCCGCCCGTTCCACCATTCTGATCACCGGAGAGAGTGGCACCGGCAAGGAGCTCATCGCCAAGGCAATTCACGAAGCGAGCGCGCGCGCCAACAAGCCTTTCGTGACCGTCAATAGCTCGAACATTCCTTCGGAACTGCTTGAATCTGAGCTTTTTGGACACACTCGCGGCGCCTTTACCGGAGCCGTGGCGGTAAAGAAGGGCTTGTTTGAAGTTGCCGATGGCGGCTCGATTTTTCTCGATGAGATTGGCGAGATTCCGCCCGAGACTCAAGTGCGCCTCCTGCGCGTAATTCAGGAGCGCGAGTTCACGCCCCTCGGTGACACCACACCTCGTCGTGTTGACGTTCGAATTATTGCCGCCACGAACATCGAGCTCAAGGAAGCGGTCAAGCAAGGCGCGTTTCGCGAGGACCTCTACTACCGGCTCGCCGTGGTGCCGATTGAACTGCCTCCGCTGCGAGATCGCCGGGAAGACATTTTGCCGCTGGCCCAACACTTCATTGGCAAGTACAACGAAGAAAACGGGCGGCAAGTGTCAGAGCAGTTGGCCCCTGAGGTGCTGGCGTTGCTGGAGGCTTATTCATGGCCTGGCAATGTGCGCGAGTTGGAGAATACGATTGAGCGGGCGGTAGTGATTGCGCCCGGTAACGAGGTCACTCGCGAATGTTTGCGCCCGGAGATCAGTGATCCGCAGTCGGTGGCGGCGAGCTCGCACGACGGAGCAAGCCTAAATGCGGTGCAGGACATCGGCCGCGGCGTAAATTTTTACGACGAAGTACGCCGATTTGAGATCGATCTGATTCGGCGCGCCCTGGAGCGGACCGGCGGACATCAGTCTCGCGCGGCGCGGTTGCTGGGAATGAATGCGACCACGCTCAACTCAAAGATTAAGACCTACAA
>Ga0187893_10011706_pt1 | contig 12660 bp, 12 predicted proteins | sample MA1701074metaG_FD_139574 | JGI IMG/M metagenome (GOLD analysis project Ga0187893, IMG submission 139574) | White microbial mat communities from a basaltic lava cave in the Kipuka Kanohina Cave System on the Island of Hawaii, USA - MA170107-4 metaG ...
AGCGTCGTCTGAATTTGCATGCCCTCCGTCAAAATTCTATCGCGGTATAGTTTTTCCTTCCAGAGCACCTGGCGCACGTACTCCGTGAAATAAGGCGCGAGGCCGTAATCATCGTTGACCGTTCCGCGAATGACACCGAGCGGCAATCTTCTGTAAATTTCAAAATCCGTCCGCGGCATTTTGCCGGTGAGATACGTATTGGCGAGCACCAGATTGCGGCGTAGCGAACACGCCACCGCATTGCGCAGCGGCGTCAACGTTTCCGGACGCTGCACGATCGCCACCAGCGTCGCGGACTCATGAGGCAGTAATTTCTCAACATTTTTGCCGAAATATTTCTGCGACGCCATCTGCACGCCGTGCGTCCCGTGGCCAAGATAAACCTGGTTCAAATACATTTCCAGAATTTCATCTTTGGTATAAGTGCGTTCGATCTGAATGGCAGTGAGCAGCTCGCGGATTTTGCGGGTGACGGTTTTTTCGGTGGTAAAATAGAGCACGCGTGAAAGCTGCTGCGTCAGCGTGCTCGCGCCCTGCCGTTTTTCCATGTGGATGACATCGATGACGATCGCCTGCGCAAAGCGCACCGGATTGAAGCCCCAGTGATGATAAAAATTGCGATCTTCCGTCGCCAGTAACGCCGCTTTGAGATGTGCCGGAATGCTGTCAAGCGGAACGTATGAGCGGCGTTCTTCAAAAAATTCTTTGATGACCTTTCCGTCGGCCGAATAAACTTTTGACACCAGCTTGGGGCGATAATCTTCAAGCTGGGAGAGCTTGGGCAAATCCTGGCTGAGATAAGAAATGTAAATGAGCGCCGGAATGAGAATCGCCGCCAACAGCACGCCGAAAATAATCCACGTGGTTTTGGAGGCGAGTGTGCTTGGGGTCGCATTCATATTCTTGATCCTTCAACAAATAAACGTTCTATGAAAACGCTTCAGCCGTTTTTCTTTCATCCGCCGTTGCGGTTTTTGCAAAATACGGCTGCTGCTCCGGCCATCTCAACAATTGCGGGCCGTTTTCATCGAGCCGGCAATACGTGAAATGCTCCATCCAGTCGCCGAGATTGATGAAAAATTTTTCACCGCTGGCCTCGACTAACGGTTGGTGTGTATGTCCCATGATGACGACGTCGTGGCCTTCGGCAAATTTCGACTCGGCGTAACTGCGGTAATCGCGTTCCCAAGTATTGGGATTATTTTTGACGGAACGGCTGGTGTGTGACGCCAGTTTCGTGAGTGGAATGCCGAGGTCCGGATGCAGCCAGCGATACGATTTCATAATAAACGGATTTTTCAGAATGCGTTTCAAGAGCCGATAGCCGCCGTCATTCTTCGCCACCCCGTCGCCATGAATGAGGTACGTCCGATAACCGCACAAATCTCGAATCACGTGCGCCTCGTGCATCACTACGCCGACTTCGCGGCGCAGAAAGTCTCCCATCCACAAATCGTGATTGCCGGCGATGTAATCGATCGGCAGGCCGGCGCGGCGCAGCTCATAGAGCTTGGCCAGGGCGGCAAAATTGCGCTTGGCAATGGCGTGGCGATATTCAACCCAAAAATCGAATAAATCGCCCACAATGAACAAGCCGGCGCCATGCTGTTTCGCGTGATCGAGAAATTCAATGACGCGTTTTTGCCGCAGACTTTCATCGTCGCGATACGAGGCGCCGAGATGCGCGTCGGAAAAGAAAAAATAAGCCGGCATCCTTGTTGATTTCAAATCCAGTTGACTTCTGGCAAACTGCGTTTTCACATTATTCAAATTTATGCAAACCTGCGGTCAAATGCAAGCCTTCATTCGTAATCGCAAATTTCTGATTTGCTTTTCGAATGGCGATATGGTATATTGAGCCAGTGTAACATTTGTTTTCAAGGTTAATATTGATGATTTGCCATGCGCGCCATGTCGTGTTCGTCGCCGCGGCCGGTCGGCGAAAATCCGTTGACGCTCGCGAACGGGCCGGCGCCAATCCCGAACGCCGGTGAAATTCGCTTGCGGATTCAAGCCTGCGGCATTTGTCACACCGACCTGCACGTCGTTGAGGGTGATTTGCCGCCGCAGAAGCAGCCGATCATTCCCGGGCATCAGATCGTCGGCGTGGTCGAAGCGCTCGGCGAAAACGCGCGACAATTCAAAATCGGCGATCGTGCCGGCGTGCCGTGGCTGAATCAAACCTGCGGCGCGTGCGCTTTTTGCCGGCGCGGCCGCGAAAATCTTTGTGAGGCCGCGCAATTTACCGGCTATCATGTCGACGGCGGTTTTGCGGAATATGTTGCCGTGCCTGAAAATTTTGCTTACGCGATTCCCGAAAAATTTTCCGCTGCCGCAGCCGCGCCGTTGCTGTGCGCCGGCGTCATCGGTTATCGCGCGTTGCGCTTGAGCAGCATTCAACCCGGCCAGCGTCTCGGCCTGTTTGGATTCGGCGCGTCCGCGCACCTGGTCATTCAAATCGCGCAGCACTGGAATTGTGAGGTTTATGTTTTTTCCCGCAGCGCTGCGCATCGCCAATTGGCCGAAGCGCTTGGCGCGAGTTGGACCGGAAGCGCAGAAGAAACGCCGCCGGCAAAGCTCGAGGGCGCGATTATTTTCGCGCCGGCCGGATGGCTCGTACAGGCCGCACTGCGCCACTTGCAAAAAGGCGGCACCGTGGCGCTGGCCGGAATTCACATGAGCCCGATTCCGGAAATGGATTATTCACTGCTTTATCACGAACGCACGCTGCGCAGCGTCGCCAACAGCACGCGCGACGATGTGCGCGAATTGCTGCAACTGGCCGCGGCCATTCCACTGCGCACCGAAGTTGAAATTTTTTCGTTAGCCGAGGCGAACCGCGCGTTGCAACTTTTAAAAGCCGGCGAGATCAACGGCGCCGGCGTTCTGCAGGTTGAGGCGTAACGCAACATTGTGGCGTCATATAAATGTTGCGCTTGGAAAGATTGACCGGTCACTGCGAGTGACCGGTCAATAACTTGCCGACAAGGAACAGCCATACATGCCCAGCGCCGAAATCAAAATTCTCCTCGCCTGCCTCGATCAGGCGTATGACCGCAAATCCTGGCACGGGACGAACCTGCGCGGCTCGTTGCGCGGCCTCTCGATGCAAACTGCGGCATGGCGGCCTGCGCCGAAACGCCACAGCATCTGGGAAATCGTCGTGCATGCGGCTTATTGGAAGTATGCCGTCTATCGCCGTTTGGCCGGTGAACCGCGCGGCTCGTTTGCGCTCACCGGCTCGAACTGGTTTACCCGTCCGCAGGAATTGACCGCAGCCGCCTGGCGAACGGACCTCAAGCTGCTGGCGGCAACACACAAATTGTTGCGCGCGGCCATCGCGAAAATGAAGCCGGGCGAGCTTGATAAAATTTCTCCGGGCGGCAAGCACGACAATTTTACGCTCATCTCCGGAATCGCCGCGCACGATTTATATCATGCCGGACAGATTCAGTTGTTGAAACGTTTGGCAAGGGGAAAATAGTTTTCGCGACTATCCAGCGAAGCTTCGCCTCCAAACCAACGCGTCCAAAGCCGATTACACACGGATCAAAAACACACACGGGTTTTTAATCGGTTGCATGCTAAAATTCCGGCAGCAACTTTTTGGAAAAAATACAGTACTGAAAATCCACGCGGTTCGTATTTCGGATATCAATAATTTGCGGGAGATCTTATGCTGCAATATCTGGACATGGCCATCGCCTTTGCGGCCGTCATGCTAGGCGTCAGCGTTCTGGTCACGGCGTTGACGCAGGTGGTGAATGCGATTTTAGCTTTGCGCAGCCAAAGCCTGCTATGGGGGCTGGAAACGCTGCTCACCTATATCGATCCCGAATTCAAAGCGCACGCGCGTAAAATTGTCGATAAAATTTTGCGGCATCCGCTGCTTTCGCACACCGCCGGCCGCCGTGCCACCGCCATCCGGCGCGAAGAATTTATTGCGTTGCTCGAAAATACGATGTCGGACCCAAGCTTTAGCGGCGCGATCAAGGCGGTTGAAATTCAGCGCCAGGCGTTGTTGAAAAACGACGGCTCTTTTCGTTTCGCCGCGCCGGAAGAATATCGCAAAGCGCTGGAACTCTGGTTCGATCGCGTCATGAATCGCGTCTCGGAGCGCTTTGCCTTGCGCTCGCGCTGGGCGAGTGTGAGCTTTGCCGTCATCCTCGCCTTCGCTTTTCGGTTGGACGCGATCGCTCTGCTCGAAAAATTTTCTTCCGACGCGGAGTTGCGCACCAGCCTGGTGCAGAGCGCTGATGTCTTGCTCGACCATGCCAGCGACGCCTTTGCGCTCTCCACGAGCGCCTATACGGAAACCGCCGTTCGTTTAAAGGCAAATAACGTGGCCGCGCAGCAGCTCGGCACGCCCCCGGAATTTTTTACGGCCGCCGCCGCGCGCGATTGGATTCGCGCGCAAATCGGCGACAGCGTTCGCGCCGCGCCTCTGATTCGCGACTATAATAAATTGCTGGACGCCGTTCTGCGCGAAAAGATCGGCCATTGGATGAGCGTGGCCGATTCAATTCGCAGCGATTTTAGCGGGGCGCGTTTCACGCTCATCCCCAAACCGTATCCGAGCTGGAAAAGCATTACACGGTGGGAAATCATCGGCATGATCATGTCGAGCATTCTGTTGAGTCTGGGTGCGCCGTTCTGGTACAATCTGCTTAAAACGCTCTCGAGTCTCCGGCCGCGCGTGGCGGATATCATTCAACGCGAAAAGCAAGACGAGCAGGAGAAGAAAAATCCGGCTCCGCAAGGTTCATTTAATCTCAAGTGAGGAGGAATATGCAAACGTTGCAGCTCGACAACATCAACAAATCTTTTGGCAATTTAGACGCGGTGAAAGATTTGAGCCTGTCCGTGTCGCCGGGAACGATTTACGGTTTTCTCGGGCCGAACGGCGCCGGCAAAACCACGACGATCCGCATGATCATGGAAATCATTCTGCCGGACAGCGGTCAAATTCTCATCAAGGGCACGCCGAACACTTCGCGCGAGATGCTCGATCGCGTCGGTTATTTGCCGGAAGAACGCGGCGTTTATCGCAAAATGAAAGTCCGCGAAGCGCTGGAATTTTTTGCCGAATTGAAAGGCCTGAAAAAGAGCGCGCACAAAAAGAAAATCGATGCCTGGGTCGAGCGCTTCGGCATGGCTGACGTCCAGATGAAAAAAATGGAAGAGCTTTCCAAAGGCAATCAGCAGAAGATCCAAATTCTCACGACGGTGATCCACGAGCCCGACCTCATTATTCTCGATGAGCCGTTCATGGGGCTTGACCCTGTCAATGCCGAGCTGGTGAAAGAAGTGATTCTCGAGCAGAAGCAGCGCGGCACGGCGATCGTGTTCTCAACGCATTTGATGGAATCCGCGGAAAAACTCTGCGACGCGATCTGTTTGATCAACAAAGGCCGGAAAGTTTTGGACGGCGAAATTAAAACCGTCAAGCGCGGGTTTGGCCGCAACAACGTGATTCTTGCTTATGACGGCAAAGCCGATTTTCTTAAAAACAACGGTGTTATTGAGAGTTTTAACGATTCCGGCAATTACGTCGAAATCAAGCTCCGGCCGGGCGCCAAGCCGCAGGCGTTGCTCGCCGCGGCCATGCAACACGCCGAAATTTCCCGTTTTGAAGTCGTCGAGCCCTCGCTGCACGAAATTTTTCTGGCAACCGTAAAAGAGAATTGAGAAAATCTATGGATAAATTTTTAACCGTCCTGCGGCGAGAATATCTGTCGCGCCTTAAAACCAAAGGTTTTATAATCGGCACGATTCTCACGCCGCTGTTGCTCACGGGGATGATGGTTTTGCCGGGCCTGCTGATGTTTCTCAAATCGGACAAACCCAAACAGATCGCGGTCATCGATCAGACCGGCGTCATGTGGGATTCATTGACGGTCAATTTGGATGATAGGAATGAGGCAGGCCGGCGCCTCTACAATTTCACCAAACATGAAACGTTGCCGGCCGGGCTGGACGCCGCAAAAAAATCTTTGGCCGAAAGCGTGGACCACGGCGAGCTGGATGGCTATATCGTCATTCCCGCTTCCATCTATGAAGACGGCAATGCCGAATATTATGGCAAAAGCGTAACCAATTTTCGCGAGAATGGCCGGCTCCGCAGCGTTATTAGCCGCGCGGTGACGGAAAAACGCATTCAACGCAGCGGCCTGAATTCGGAACAAATCCATCAGCTCGTTCGCCGTGTTGATTTGCGCACATTTCGCGTTGCCGAAGGCGGCCAAGAACAAGCCGACGAAGGGCACACCCAAATTGTAGTTTGGATATTGGTGGCGTTTATTTATATGGCGATGCTGGTCTATGGGCAGGTCGTGATGCGCAGCATTATCGAAGAGAAAAGCTCGCGCGTGATCGAATCCGTGATTTCCTCGCTTAAACCGTTTCAATTGATGGCTGGAAAAATTGTCGGCATTGGCGCGCTTGGCTTCACCCAGTACTCGATCTGGGCGCTGGTTATGGGTTTGCTCTCGCTTTATGGCATAAAAATCGCGCGCGTATTCGCGCCCAAAATGGCGGCGTCCAATTTTAACTTGCCGGCGGTCGCGCCGGAAATCCTGGTGTTCTTTGTCGTCTTTTTTGTGTTGGGGTATTTGCTTTTTGCCACGATGTACGCCGCCGTTGGCGCCATGGTGAATTCCGATCAGGAGGCGCAACAATTTGTTTTTCCTCTGATAATGCTGGTGATCGTTCCTTTCTTGTTTACCTCCTACATCATTGGCAACCCCGGCAGTCAAATGGCGGTTATTCTCTCGCTGATTCCATTTTTTACGCCGATCATCATGTTTGCGCGCATCATCGTGCAAATGCCGCCGGTATGGCAAATTGCCCTCGGTCTTTTTTTGATGGTTGCCACCATCGTCGGCATGATTTGGGTGGTCGGCCGCATTTATCGCATCGGCGTGTTGATGTATGGCAAGCGTCCGACGTTGCCGGAGATTATCAAGTGGATTAAATACGCTTAGCGCATAGAGCAGAGGGCATAGGGCTTTTGCGCCACGCTCTATGCCTTCTGCCCTCCGCACTTTCAACGAATAGGAACCCTCATGGACAAAATGTGGACGGTCTTGCGGCGGGAATATCTCTCGCGCGTCAAAACCAAAGGCTTTGTCATTGGCACCATTCTGTTGCCACTGTTTATGCTGGCGATGTTTGTGGTGCCAATCTTGTTAATCTTTCTCCAATCCGACGAGTCCAAGCAAATCGTCGTCATCGACCAAACCGGCGAAGTTTTCGATTCGTTGTACGTCGCCCTGGGTGAGAAGAACGATGCCGGACAACGGCTTTATAATTTCATCAAACAGGACGTGCAATCGGAAGAGCTGGAGCCGGCAAAAAAATCTTTATCCGCGCGCGTCGATAACGGGGAGTTGAATGGGTATATCATTATTCCGCCGACGGTCTTTGAGAGCGGCGCGGCGGAATATTACGGCAAGAACGTGAGCAATGATCGCGAAAACGAGGAATTCGAAGACGCCATTTCGAATATAGTAACGGGAAAAAGAATTCAACGCAGCGGCTTGAATGTTGAGCAGGTTCATCAAATGGTTCGTCAAATTCGCCTGAACACGTTTCGGGTAAAAGCGGGCGGCCAGGAAGAAAAGGACCCCGGCTTCACGTTCATGATTGCGTATTTTCTCGGTTTTTTTATTTACATGGCGATGTTCATTTACGGCTCCCTGGTGATGCGCAGCGTTATCGAAGAGAAAACCTCCCGTGTCGTCGAATCGGTGATTTCCTCGATCAAGCCGTTCCATCTGATGTTCGGCAAAATTTTTGGCGTCGGCGCCGTTGGTCTCACGCAATTTTTGATTTGGGCCCTGGCCATGGGCTTGCTTTCGCTTTATGGATTGCAACTTGCCGGTCTTTTTGTGGCCGACCCTGCGAAAGTGCAAAGCGCCGGCTTTCCCACCATCTCGCCGGGGATACTGGGGTTTTTTGTGCTTTTTTTTGTGCTGGGCTATTTTCTTTATTCGACCCTGTATGCCGGCATCGGCGCCATGGTCAACTCCGAGCAGGAAGCGCAACAAGTTATGATCCCCGTCAGCCTGCTGATTGTGCCGCCGCTGCTGCTGATGACTTATATCATTACCAATCCCGGCAGCCAGGCTGCGGTCATTATGTCGCTGGTGCCGTTTTTTGCGCCGATCATCATGCTGGCGCGCATCGCCGTCGAAACACCGCCGGTTTGGCAAATTGGCCTCAGCATTGTAATAATGGTGTTGACCACGTTAGGCATGATCTGGATTGTCGGCCGCATTTATCGCGTCGGCGTGTTGATGTATGGCAAGCGTCCGACGCTGCCGGAGATTATCAAATGGATTAGATACGCTTAGCGGTAGGCAAAAAATAATATTGTATGTTGCCATCGCGAGAACGAGTGAAAACTTTATTCCTCGCCGGCGTCTCCCGCAACGTCATCATCCTCGGCCTCGTCAGCCTGTTTCAAGACCTGTCGAGCGAGATGCTCTATCCGGTCGTCCCGCTGTTTCTCACGACCGTACTCGGCGCGCCGATGACGGTGATCGGACTCATCGAAGGTTTTGCCGAGTTCACGGCCGCGATTCTCAAAGCCGTTTTTGGCAGATTGTCGGATCGCTTCCAGCGTCGCCGCGCGTTCATCAGTCTCGGCTACGGGCTTTCGGCGATGAGCCGGCCATTATTGCTGTTTGCCAACAGTTGGGGATTTGTGCTCGCCGCGCGTTTGGCGGATCGCCTCGGCAAAGGCGTACGCACCAGCCCGCGCGATGCCTTGCTCGCGGCTGCCGCGCCGGCGGCGCATCGCGGCAAAGTCTTCGGCGTGCACCGGGCTTTGGACACCATCGGCGCGGTGATCGGACCGTTGCTGGCGATATGGTTGCTTGCCATTACGGACAATGATTATCATTCCGTCTTTCTTATCGCCGTCATTCCCAGCGCGCTGGCTTTTCTGCTAACTTTTCTTGTGAAAGATGTCAAAACTGAAATCGCTACGATTAAGTTGACTGATTACTGCTCATTGCTTACCGGGCACTTTTCATCGGCATACTGGAGTTTCATGGCGATCAATTTTATTTTTTTTATCGGCAACAGCAGCGATGTTTTTCTTATTTTACGGGCGCGCGAAATCGGCCTCTCAACTTCGGAAGCTATTCTCGCCTATGTGGTTTATAATCTCGCGTATGCGTTGCTGGCTATGCCGGCGGGAATGATTTCTGATCGCCTCGGCCGCCGCCGGGTGATGCAAAGCGGATTTCTGGTTTTCGCCTTGGTTTACGCCGGCTTCGCGATCATTGAAGCGCCCTTTTTCATCTGGCCGCTCTTTATGCTGTACGGCTTTTATGCCGCGATGACCGATGGCGTCGGCAAAGCCGCTATTGCCGACCTCGTCGCGCCGGAACATTGCGGCAGCGCCATCGGCATATTTTATATGATGACAGGTTGCGCTGCACTCATAGCGAACGGGTTGGCCGGATGGTTGTGGAAAGAATTTGGCGCCGCGGCGGCGTTGAGTTTATCTGCCAGCCTTTCTATTGCGGCGACGTTCCTAATGTTCCTCGGAAAGAAAAGCCGCAACTTGCCGTCTGAATTTAATCAAAAATGACAAACTTTTTAAAAATGCTTGACTTTTAAATCAAACGGGATTAACTTTTCGTAATTTTGCAAGATGATAACCAGCGATCATAAAGCTGGAGGCATTTCCGCCGGCATATTTTATAGGCGGGCTATCCGTTTTGGGCTGTCGTTTCCCGCGGTTTTCAATTTGTCTGGACGTATGACGTCCATATTGTCCTTTTGAATGCTTATATGCGGAAAGAATTGATTTCCCTTTGGCTGATCGGTGTCGTACTATCGGTTTTTATTCTACTGATGGCCTCGGCAGTGAGCTTGAGTGATCTTGATCGCGGCGCTCTGCGCTGGATCCCGCCTTGCCCGGCAAAGTTGGCAGGCGGAGAATGCCTGCTCTGCGGCATGACGCACAGCCTTGCCGCAGCGGTTCGTGCTGATTGGAAAAACGCCAACCAATATAATGCTGGAGGGCCATGGTTATTTGGACTATTATTGTTCAACCTCATCATGAGTGTCATTATCGGAATCAGATTTCTCACCAAAAAACGAAAGGAGAACCCTCATGGGTGTTGTCGCAATCGTTTGGGGCATTCTGAGCTTGGTCGGAATGCTCGTCGCTTTAACGCCATGTCTTGGCTCGCTGAATTGGTTGAATATTCCTTTTTCAGGGCTCGGATTGATTTTGAGCATCGTCGCCGCCACGCAGCCTGAAAACAAGAGCAAAGGCATTGCCGGCATCGTCATGTGTTTTATTGCTGTTGCCATCGGCTTAGTGCGATTATTTATTGGCGGCGGCGTTTTATAAAACCCTGTTGTGCTCAACCCAAACGGCTTTTGGGCGCATGGGGAAATCGCTGTCGCATTATCATATAATCAGTTGGTCGTCATAATCTTTCCGGCGCTTGGCGTTTGGGCCATTGCACAAGCTTGGTTTGCCGCGCGGCGTTGGCAAAACCGCCGCGTTTCAACGCGTCGTTTGTAGTTTTGAGGCGAGAGTGAATATGCACAAAATCATGGCTTGGTGGTTCAAACATTCACTCCTGATCATGGCCTTCACGATCGGCCTTTACGGATTGGGCCAGCTCGGGGCCATGTTTGAACTCGTGCAGTTTCCCTTCAAAATTCTCCTGATGTTATTGATGATCGAGATCACGCCGCTGGGGGCCTTCGCCGGCTGGGTGTTGCGCCGGCTCATCAATTTTTTCATCACTTGGACAATCCCTTTTTAAATCACGTCACCAAGAATCTCGGAATTCGCCATCGCGCGCAGCCTGCCGGTATTTCTCCTCAGAATTTTTCTTGACACTTGTGAATTTATTCTTTATACTCCTTATACGGTAGTTTAATAGTCGACAGCAAGTTTTTTTTGGTTGATATAACGTTTGGGAGATTGTGGGTTATGCTGGTTCCAGTGCGCGTTGATCGCGTGACTTTAGATACGACCGCCAATCGTTTTGTGGTAATTCTCCGGGATGATTCACATCATCGTTGGCTGCCGATCGTGGTCGGCTCGTCCGAAGCGCAGGCAATCGCCCTGCAGATGGAAAACATTATTCCACCGCGGCCGCTGACGCACGATCTGGTGAAAAATCTGCTGGATTCCGTCGAGGTGCGCATTTCCCGCGTCGTGGTGAATGATCTGCGTGAAAACACGTATTACGCGATGGTCGGCCTGAAGATGAACGGCACGCATGTCGAAGTCGACGCGCGGCCCAGCGATGCGATTGCGATCGCCCTGCGCGCGCAAGCGCCCATCTTTGTGCATGACGAGGTGATGAAAAAAGCTTCGGTGAGCGACAAGGATTCCGAGCGCGCCGAAGAGCATGTCCCGACCGATCGCCTCGAACGGTTGAATTTTGAGCTGCAAAAAGCCGTGACCGACGAGCGTTTTGAAGACGCCGCCCGCCTGCGCGACGAGATCAATTCGGTAAAAAAAGACCGCCGCGCTGAGAAATAAAATCGCCAAGGCTTTTGTTTAAAAGCATATCCTGCGCAAGTTGCCGCAGCGATATGCTTTTTTATTTTGGAGAATAGAGTGCTGACCTGAATTATTTGTAGCGCGGCAACAACCGCAACCTTACAGGCGCAGCCGATCGACCAAAGGCAAAACAATTAAAAAGTCTTTGATTACAAAAATTCACCACGAGGCCATGATGCGAAAGAGCATTTTTGCAATTTTTCCTTTTATCTTTTTTAGCGAGGCGGCTTTTGCCGGCAAGCTGCCGGATTTCCGGCTGAAAAATCTCGACAATAAAACCGTTGCCTATTCGCAATTGAAGGGCAAAAAAATAACCGTCATCGATTTCTGGGCGACGTGGTGCAAGCCGTGCGTCCGCTCGATTCCCAAGCTGGTTAAATTACACGCGCAATATCAAAAGGACGGCGTGGAATTTATCGGCATCAATGTCGACGGCACGCGCAATCTGTCAAAAGTCCGGCCGTTTTCGCATTCGCTGAATATCGCTTATCCGGTGCTGCTCGACCTCAATAACGAGCTGATGAACAAGCTGAAAGTGACGGCGATGCCGACCATCATCATCGTGGATGCGAATGACGAAATCGTTTTCTTTCATCAAGGCTACCGGCCCGGAGATGAAAAAGCGCTGGAAGACGAAATCAAGAAGCTCCTGAAGGCCAGCGAGAGCGCCAATGAAAAATAAACTGCTGCCGGGATTGTTGCTCGGCTGGCTGGGCCACGCGGCGGCGCAATTTTCCGCCGGCAATACCCTCGAGTATCAGGTGGGAAATCTGCCGCATGAGCAACCCGCCGATTTGACGGCGCTGTACAATCAGCTCAATTTATCTTATCAATTTCGCGACTGGCGGGGCGAGATCAAATTGGAGCGTTTCCAGCGGCCGCGCCAGGAGCGAGATTACACCGAGCTCACCCAGCGCACGCTGCGCTACAACCGCGGCGGCTTTGATTTCGCCGCCGGCAATTTCTACGAGATTCTCGGCCGCGGCCTGCTTTTGCGCTCTTATGAAATTCCCGGCACCATTCTCGAAAACCCCGGCGAGCGCATTCGCTACGGTTTTTATCGCGATATCGACGGCGCTTTGGCGAAATTTACTTCCGAGCGCCTGGACGTCAAG
>Ga0187893_10011707_pt1 | contig 12658 bp, 14 predicted proteins | sample MA1701074metaG_FD_139574 | JGI IMG/M metagenome (GOLD analysis project Ga0187893, IMG submission 139574) | White microbial mat communities from a basaltic lava cave in the Kipuka Kanohina Cave System on the Island of Hawaii, USA - MA170107-4 metaG ...
GGGTTCTTCTCGTACGGCTTGATCTCGGCCAGTGGCCGCAACTCAATCTTCATCGCGTATTCTCCTTGTCATCGTTGACCGGGCCGTCCTCGACCCCGGGGTTGGCCCCCAACGCCCAGAAACGCCGCCCCGGGGGCACCAGGGCGGCGGGAACGTAGGCCGGTACGCCCAGGCGCCGTCCGTTCGCCCACCGCCCAACGGGGCGCGCCTGGTGGCCGCCCCCAAACGGACAAGCGCAACAAACTCTGAATGGATTCGGCACTGTTCCCGCGGGCATAGGCAGCCTTCTTCGGCCGGGAAGGAACCATGCCGCGGTCCGTTTCTCGAACTTTGAGCGCGAACTTGAAGCGCGCGCTAAAAGTTCGGGCGGGCGGCGAAGTTTGAGCGCCGCCGCCCGGGGGGTATGGGGGGTGTGCGCGCGCTAAAAGTTCGGGCCTGAAGTTGGAGCGCATGGAACTTTGAGCGCTCAAGGTTGAGCGCTCGAAGTTCGGCGCACTCGAAGTTCGGGTGGTTAAGCTCATGGTGATGGCTCCTCCTCTGGAGCGGTCGAGTACAGCATTCGGCCTCCGCGGCCGGACCGCTCACACCGGATCAATCCCTGCGACTCGGCGATCTCGAGCAGGTCGGCGACCCGCCGCCACGAGAGGCCGGGATCGCCCTTGGCGGCGTCCCTGATCTCGGCCTTCGAGGTCGGCTCTTTGGCGATGAAGACCTCCACGAACCGCTCGACGGTCCAAGCCGACGCCTTGGGGTCGTCCGGCTTCTTTTCGTCCTTGCGCCGCGTCGACTTCCCGCCGCGCAGGGCCGATGGATCGAGCTCGTCCGCAAGCGACCACACCGGGAACGTCCAGCGCAGACAGCGAGCCGGAACCGGCGGCCAGGAGCGCACGGCGGCGTCGAGCACGACGGCGTCCGTCTCCTCGTGCGGCCGCAGGATCAGATGCGTGTCCGTCGCCCGGCTCTGACTGCCAGCTCCAGCGCCCACGTCCGTGACCGACTTGGCCGATTGATTGCCCTTAGTCGTGTGATGGATCAGGACGAAGCAGCAGCCCAGCCTGTCGGCGTACAGATCGAGATGGTTGTAAAGGCTGGCCATCGTCCCGTTGTCGTTCTCGTCCATGTCGCGGGGCATGAAGCGATAGAAGGCGTCGAGGATGATCACCCTGTACCGACCCGGCTCGATGGACTCGAAGAACGGGCGCAAGGAGAACACGTCCTTGAGCTGTCCCCGGAGATTCACCGCGAACACCCGGTCGGCGAAGGCGTCGATGGGAATGCCGCGCGTGGCCGCGACCTTGGGGATGCGGTGGGCGCTGGTCTCACCGTGCAGCTCGTTGTCGAGGATGAGCACATCGCCACGCTCGGTCTGAAACGACTCCAGCCACATGCGGCCCGATGCGACCGCTTGGGCGAGGTCGATCACGAGCCAGGATTTGCCCAGCTTGGGAACAGAAATCACGTTCATCGTCTCACCGCGCCGCAGCAGGCCGTGGATCACCGGCTCACGGAGCTCCGGGTACTTGGCCACGATGTCTCGGACCGACAGCGGTTGCACCGGCTGAGCCTCGGCCATCTGCTGCCAATGGCCCTCGGCGACGGCCGTGGCGATCTGATCGGGTTCATAACGGGCGACACTGGCGGCGATGCGGTCGATCTCGCGCGCATCTAGCGGCGGTACGCAGCGACCGGCGTTGACTTGGTGCAGTGCGGCAGCGATTTCCGCCTGGGTCATTCCCACGCGGCGCATCGTGCCGGCCAGGCGGGCCAGAGTGTCGTTGCGTTGCCCCTCGGGGATCGTGCTGGGCTGCAGGCCATTGCGGACCGCCTGGTGCCCGTTCGAGGTCGGCAGGGCGTCGAGCAGTTCGATGAGCCACGCGGGCGGTTCAGGGAGACGATCGGCGGGGACGTCCAGTTCGTGATCCTCACACCAGCGATAGGCACCGCCATTCGCAACTGAGGGCGGGGCGACGATGTAGCCGCCGTCGGCGCGGATATCCACGTGCAAGGCGAGTTGGCTGGCGCTGTTGCGCCAGTGTTTGCCTTCCGGCTGGCGAAAGACATGCTGGCGTCCGCCGCGCGGAGTCAACGAAATCGGTGCGTTCGCCAATTCTTCAAGGCGGCCGGGATCGTCGGCGAGCCAGGGATTGCCCGCGCCGTCGATGTCCACCACCAGCAGGCCGTCGGTGCGGATGGCGACGTTTGCACTGGGATGCTGGGTCCACCATCGTTCGATCTGTCCGCGGTCGGTCGTCGCGTCGAGCAGGCCGTGCTCGGTCAGTGGTGGTTTCTTGCGCCCGGGCGTGCAGGGAAAGACCGGGTATTCGAGGTCGGCGTACCACAGCGCGGCGTTCAGCATGGAGGAGGCGGTCGTCAGAAGGGCACCTCCTCACTTGCCGAGGGAACGTACTCGGGCAGGCCGTCCTCCGAATCAAGGCGCGGCGGCTTGTCACCGAGCTGGTAGCCGACGATGCGGTCGAACTTGTCGCCGGGCCGTTGTTCCACGGTGACCGCCACCGTCGGGGCCAGCGCCCCCGCCTCGGCCAGTTCGACAGCTTCTTCAATGCTGTCGGGCACAGGCTCATTCGATCGGGTGCGCCACCAGCGTTCGGCTTTTTCGCGGGCGAAGCCGGTGTGCTCGAAGCAGACCCATTCGGAGATATACTCGTTGAACCCCAGTCGGTAATCTACGCGCATCGTGCGGGGTGCATCCGGCGGCGCGCCGCGCTTCTCGTGGACGCTGTAGAAGACCTCGGTGACTTCATGCTCGGTTCGCGTGATCTGATCGGAGAGGATACCCTCGCTGCTGGTGACGGCCTCATGCTTCTTCCTGTGCGGCGGCGGGAACTCATAGCCGCAGTCCGGGCAGGTTGCGTAGCCCGCGGCGACAAGCTCGTGGCACTGAGGGCATTCCTTAACCGGTGCCGCGCCGCTTCCGTTGAGGGCCACTTCGCTGACGCGAATCTGATCGACCGGCCCATGGCGCACCACGTTGCCGCCGAAATCCAGAACGAGACAGTCGATTTTGCCAGGGCAGAGGCGGAATCCCCGCCCGACCATCTGATAGTAGAGACCCGGTGAGAGCGTGGGGCGCAGCAGGACGATGCAGTCCATGTTGGGCGCATCGAAGCCCATTGTCAGCACGCTGACGTTGCACAGATACTTCAAGTCGCCGTCGCGGAAGCGGCCGATCAGCCGATCGCGGTACAGGCTCGGAGTTTCACCATCGACGAATCCGCATTCGACCCCGTGCCGCTTCTCCAGCACGGAGGCCACGTGCTGACCGTGCCGCACACCCGAAGCGAAGATCAGGCACGATCGCCGATCCTTCGTGTACTCGATGATCTCGGCGCACGCGGAATGGACGAGCCGGTCTTGGTCCATCAACGCTTCAACCTCGTCGGCCACGAACTCGCCGGCCCGGACATGCAAATGCTCGGTGCTTGCCTTTTCGCGCCCGGCCTTGGTGCGGAGCGCCGACAGATAACCATCGCGGATCAGTTCCCGCAATCCGACCTCGAAGCAGATGGCATTGAGGATTCCGTCTGCCGTGCAGATGGACCCGCTCTTCATGCGGAACGGCGTGGCCGTCAGCCCGATGATGCGAACGTGCGGGTTGATCTGCCGGGCGTCAGCGATGAACTGCCGGTACATCCCGTCGCCCTCGGGCGGGATCATGTGGGCCTCGTCGACGATGATCAGGTCGAATACGTCGAGGTCCTCGGCTCGGCGGTAAACCGACTGGATGCCGGCGATAATCACCGGGTGCTCGGTGTCGCGGCGCTTCAGGCCCGCCGAGTAGATGCCCACGTGGATGTCCGGGCAGACGTGATCAAGTTTGTCGGCAGCCTGTTCGAGAAGCTCCCTCACGTGGGCGAGGATGAGGACGCGGCCGTTCCAACGCCCAACGGCGTCGGAGCAAATCGTCGCCATCACCGGCGTTTTGCCTCCACCGGTGGGGATGACCACGCAGGGGTTGTCGTCGCGTTCATGGAGATGGCGATAGACCGCCGCCACAGCATCCTGCTGGTACGGCCGCAGCGTCAGCGGCTGGCGTTCGAGTGTGAACAGGCTCATGCAAACGCCTCCGCCAGGACGGCTTGCAGGGCGGGCTGACGACAACCGCGCCGGCGCAGCAGCCGGCCTCCGGCGTCGCGCAGCGTCGATTCGACGCGGTTGAACACGTCCATCGCATCGTGATCACGCTCGCGTTCGCGGGCGGAGACCGGGCGCGACTCAAACCGGTCGGCCACGGCCACGTAACGCAGGGCGGCGACGGTCAGTTCAAGTTCAAGGGCGCGATCATCGGAAACGGCAGTGGCTTGCATGTCTTCTCCGCGATGCGAACGATCACCTTGCCGCCGGGAACGACTTGAGCCTTTTCAACAAGCAGCCACACAATCTGCAAGTCGTCGTGGAACGCCCCGCCGTGCTGGCGGGAGTCGTTAAGGGCCTTCAGTGCGTTGTCCGCGTCGCGCCTGCGCACGTCCGGCGGATACAGCTCGATGTTGATTGCCAGGGGTCCGGGCAGTGGTTTGACGCGCGCCATCAGCATGATGCCGGCAACCGCCGCGCGGTAGGCGCGTCCCTTACGACTGATCAACACCCGCCCCCGCAAGGCGAGCCAGTAATGATTGACGCTGGGCGGGTACGGCCGTTCCAGTTCGATCACGACCGCCTCCACGGCGGCGTGCTGCCGTTGTATGCACCCTGGTTGTTCGTCGCTTGCTGTTGCGGTGCGCCCGTGGCTCCGTCCTTCTTCGCGTAGCCCTTGATTTCGTTGGTGATCTCGCCGGTGACGTCCCGCTTCTTCTGCCGCACGGTGATGACCAGCGGCAGGTTATGCAGCTCGACGCTGTCGCCGGGGGTCATCACGCCAACCGCGCGACAGATGGCCGACAACTCGGCGCGAGCAATCTGCACCGTCGTGGGGTTGGAGTTCTTCAGATTGAGCCGCGCCCAAGCCAGCCGGCCCTTGAACGGGCCGTCCAGAATCTTGAACGTCAACTGAAGGTACTCGCCGTTGCCGCTCTTGGTCGGCTTCATCTCCGATTCGCAGATCACCGCCAGGTACTTGCCGGCAGGGATCGGATCGAACCCCTCCGCGGGGTCCACTTGGCGCGCATCGAATCCGTTGAGGTTTGCCATCGGTTATTCCTCCTTGGGTTGGGGATTATGAGCCTGGTTAACGAAGTAGTCGTAAGCCGCCCATTCCAGGGGCAGCTCGTAGGGCATGTTCAGACGATTCTTGGCGACGTGCGTCGGCCCCTCGCAGGTTCGCATGATCCGCTCCGGGGCGGTGACGTTGCGAACCTTCTTTGGGTCGCTGGTGGTGCTGTAGGTGGCGAAGATGACTTCGTCGCACCACTCCATCACGACCGCCGAGGCCAGCTTGTGCAGGCGGGGCGAGAAGGATCGGCTCCTGGCCGGCTACCTTGCCGGAGCCATCGACGAAGGGACATTCCAGGGAAAATCCACCGACCTAAGCGGCCAGTTGAACGAGGTTGAGCGGGCCTTGGAGCGTTGCGGGGACATCGATGGCTCGCGTGGGGACATCGCCCGGGCGGTCTTCGACTGGAGCCAGAAGGCTCCCGAGGCGTGGCGTGGTTCAAAGATGTCGGAAAAACGCGCGATCCTCGACGCGGTATCTTTGAACCGGACGCTGAGCGACGTAACTCTCGTAACCACAAAGAGAAAGCCGTTCTGCTACCTCGCGGAACGGCCTCCTGTCTCGTCAACTCGGGGCGACAAGATTTGAACTTGCGACCTCTGCGTCCCGAACGCAGCGCTCTAGCCAGGCTGAGCTACGCCCCGTAATCGGCCCGCGAGCGTATCGCCTCGGATCGCTTCGGTCAAACCGCCGCGACCCCAGTCGGTTTTTTTCGACCGCGGCGTCGTCATGCGGATTGGACCAAGGCGTGCGGCCCCACTACGATTGAACTTGCGTAGGGAAATCTGAGGAGACCTGTCATGTCCGAACTTGCCGACAAGAACTGTGTGCCGTGCCAAGGCGGTGTTCCTCCGCTCGACGCGAAGCAGTCCGCAGAGCTGCTCCGAAGGCTTCCCGGATGGTCCCTTGAACAGGGCTACCATTTGACCAAAACGTTAACGTTTCCCGACTTTGCCCAGGCGCTCGCCTTCGTCAACCGTGTGGGGGTGATGGCCGAAGCACAGGGTCACCATCCCGACGTTTACCTTTCCTGGGGTAGGGTTAAGATCGAGATTTGGACCCACAAGATCAACGGGCTTACCGAAAGCGATTTCATCTTCGCGGCAAAAACGGAACGATGCCTGAAAGAATAGCGAATAGGGAATTCGGAATTGGGCAAAGCCGGGAGCGTGTGCGCCACGGAGGCTTCACGCCGCGCGGCGTGGAGTTCACGGAACATAGAGAGGTCACCAATGAGGTCAATTCACGAATTGACTCTGGGCTCAATCGGTCTGCGAGTCGGCTTGGCCATTTGCCCAATCATTCTCCTAGCAGAAGGCTGCGCGACCAAAGGCCGGACCGGCGCCTTGGCGGGAGGCGGGGTCGGGGCCTTGATCGGGCAGCTTGCAGGTCAAAGCACCGAGGGAACACTTATCGGGGCGGCGGTCGGCACGGGCGTCGGTTACATCATCGGAAACGAGATGGACAAGAAGGACGCTCAGGATATGGCCGCGCGCGGCGAGGTGCCCAACAACGCCCCGCTCGCCGGAACCAGTTGGCGGGTGACCAGCCTCGTGCGTGATGAGCCGCTGCCCCATCGCTCCATCGTGATTGAGTTTCGCGGTGACGGGCGCGCGATCACAATCCGAACGCTGCCCGATGGCGAGGTGGTGCGCTCGGATGAGGCGTATCGCGTCGTCGGAAGCACGCTGATCGTCAACAAGCCCGGTTACATCGTGAACGCAAAATATCGTATCGACGGTCGTGAAATGGTCGTGGAGGCGCCCAAGGCCCGCGTGGTGCTCGAACGCGTTTGAAATGGTGCGTTCCAAACATGCGTAGGGAGCAGAGTTCATAATGACAAGAAAGAAAACAGGGAAAAGAAGGCCGCTCCTGAGTCGGACCGTCGATCAGTGGGAACGGACCTGGAAGCGTTATGCCGCCAAAGCCGCCAACATGGGTTACGAGCTTCCGGCGGACAAGCGACAGCATGAACGGGATTTTCTCACCCAGACTCGCACGCCGGAAAAGGAGCTCGCTCGTCTCCAGCGCATCCAGGCTGAATTCGTTCGTGGGTTCAAGTCGCTGTATCGACTAGGGCCCGCGGTGACGGTGTTTGGATCGGCTCGATTCAAGGAGAATCATCGCTACTACAAACTTGCGCGGGCCGTTGGCGCGGAACTGGCCCGCGCGGGCTTTGCCACGCTCACCGGCGGCGGACCGGGGATCATGGAAGCCGCCAACCGCGGCGCGCATGAAGCCGGCGGGGCGAGCTGCGGCCTCAACATCATCCTTCCTCACGAGCAAAGCGCGAACCCTTACGTTGATAAGAGCGTCGAATTTCGATATTTCTTCACGCGGAAGGTCATGCTTGTGAAGTACTCGTGCGCTTTCATCGTGATGCCCGGCGGGCTGGGCACGCTGGACGAACTGTTCGAGGCGGCGACGCTCGTTCAATGCGGCAAGATCGGCCCGTTCCCCGTGGTTCTCATGGATGAAAAGTTCTGGAACGGGTTGCGGACCTGGGGACAGTTCATGATGCGGCAGGGCGTGTACACGAAAAATGAACTTCGCTTCGGTTACGTGACGAATTCCCCAACGGAGGCCGTCGAGGTGATCCGGCGCAGCCTCATGCCCGACGTTCGGAGTCGCCTGACCCCGGTCGAGCCTGATTCTCACACGTCGAGGAGGAAAATGTGAAGATTAAAATTGTCGGCGCCGCAGGAGGTGAGGTGACGGGTTCGGCCTACATCGTTGAAACGAAACGCGCCCGCGTGCTTATCGATTGTGGACTCTTTCAGGGCGGGAGGAAGTCCGAAGCCCTCAATCGCCCACCGACGCGCGCGAACACGAAGCTTGACGCGGTTCTGCTCACGCACGGGCACCTCGACCACACCGGCCGGCTGCCTCTGCTGGCGCAGCTTGGATGGAGCGGACCCGTGTTGGCGACGGCTGCGACGATGGAAATGACCGCGTTGATTCTCCGGGACGCGGCTCGGATTCAACTTCAGGATGCGACGCGAGAGAATCGGAAGCGCGCCCGAATGGGCAAACCGGAAGTCGACCCGCTGTATACTTCCGAGGAAGCTGAAGCCGTCATCAGCGACTTGCGCGAAGTGCCCTACCAGAAGCGCGTGGGGGTCGCTCCGGGGATTCAAGCGGTGTGGACGGAGTCGGGCCACATGCTCGGATCCGGCAGCATCCAGCTCATTGTAGAGGAGGACGGTCGAGAAAAGCGAGTCGTCTTTTCGGGCGATCTTGGCCCCAGGGGGATTCCGGTTCTTCGCGACTATGAGCCGTTTCATGAGGCGGACCTGGTGTTTCTTGAATCAACGTATGGAGACAGAGATCACCGTCCGTTTCGCGAGACCGTTGATGAATTCGTCGCCGCCGTGAAGACAGCGGTGAAGGCCCGGGGGAAGATCATCGTTCCGACTTTCGCCGTGGGACGCGCCCAGCTATTGACCACGCTGCTGGCGTGGATGTTTCGCAAGAAGAAGGTCGCGCCGTTTCCGATTTTTCTCGACAGTCCGATGGCGATCAAGGCGACCAACATCTACATGCGCCATCGCGAGTTATTCGACGACGCATTGCTCAACTTCATCAAGGACCGGCCGCTTCGCGAAGACCTGAAGTCCATGAAGCTGACCGCCAGCGCGGAGGAATCCAAAAAGATCAACGACGTGGCCGGGCCCTGCCTCGTCATGGCCGGCGCCGGGATGTGCAACGGAGGGCGCGTGCTCCATCATCTGAAGCAGAACCTCTGGAAGCCCGAAACCCAGGTCCTTTTTGTCGGATTTCAGAGTTACGGCTCGCTGGGACGAAGGTTGATCGAGGGGCAGGATCCCGTCAGCATTCACGGCGAAAAGATCGCCGTTCGCGCCAAGTTGCACACCCTAAACGGGTTCAGCGCTCACGCCGGACAGAAGGATCTTTTGGCGTGGTTCGGAGCGATCGCGAAATCCAAGCCGCGGGTCGTGTTGACGCACGGTGAAGACAGGCAGCGGGGGGGACTCGCCCGGAGGATTCAACGCCAATTCGGGCTGAAAAGCACGCTACCCAAAATGGGGGACACCATCGAGGTTTAGTGCCCGCGGTTTGGCGCCGCGCTCAATTACCTGGTACGGGAAGAGGACCCAGTCGTGGATTTCGATGGGAATGGCGCCCTTGCAACCCGTGCTTCGGACATTCGCCTCGGAGATTCATCGCCATGAGAATCGCAATCGGGGCCGATCACGCCGGATTTGCATTGAAAGAACGCATTAAGGCCCACTTGTTTGAGTTGAAGCACGACCTTCTTGATCTGGGGACCCATTCGACGGAATCCGTGGATTATCCCGATTTTGCCGAAGCCGTCGGGCTGGCGATTCGCGACGAACGTGCCGAGCGCGGGATTCTGGTTTGCGGCAGCGGGGTCGGCGCGTCTGTCGCAGCCAACAAAGTTCGGGGCGTTCGCGCCGGACTGTGTCACGATTACTACTCGGCCCATCAAGGCGTGGAGCACGACGACATCAACGTGCTAGTTCTGGGCGGGCGCATCGTCGGCGAAAATGTCGCGCTGGAACTCGTGGACGCCTTTCTCGGGGCGCGCTTCACCGCGGAAGAGAGGCATCAGCGCCGACTCGAAAAAGTCCGAGCTATCGAAGGCCGCTTCCAGGAGTCGTGAACCTGGGACCCGGCGCAGGAGAAAAGCATGAATCGAACCGCAACCGTCCGAAAGTCGAAGTCCGCGTCGAAACCCCGGACGAACTCCGCGGCAAGACCGCTCTCCGAGGATGAATTGCGGAAGATCGACGCTTATTGGCGGGCGTCGAACTACCTGTCCGTCGGTCAGATCTATCTCCTCGACAATCCGTTATTGAAGAAGCCCTTATCCCGCGAGCACATCAAGCCGCGGTTGCTCGGACACTGGGGCACCACGCCCGGACTGAATTTCATTTATGCCCACCTGAATCGAATCATCAAGACCCATGACCTTGACATGCTCTATATCGCGGGACCGGGGCACGGCGGGCCGGCCATTGTGGCGCACACGTATTTGGAAGGAACCTACAGTGAAGTCTATTCCGACATCACCGGCGACGAAGATGGACTGCGCAAGCTCTTCAAGCAATTCAGCTTTCCCGGCGGTATTCCCAGTCATGTGGCCCCCGAGACGCCGGGGTCCATTCATGAAGGCGGGGAGCTGGGCTATGCCTTGTCGCACGCCTTCGGCGCCGCGTTCGATAACCCGGACCTGATCGTCGCCGCCGTGGTGGGCGATGGCGAAGCCGAAACAGGACCTCTGGCGACGAGCTGGCACTCCAACAAGTTCCTGAACCCCATGCGCGACGGCTGCGTGCTCCCCATTCTGCATCTCAATGGATACAAAATCGCCAACCCCTGCTTTCTCGCGCGGATTCCCCCGGATGAACTGAGGAAGCTATTCGAGGGATACGGCTATCGGCCCTTCTTCGTGGAAGGCCGCGAGCCGGCCTCGATGCACAAGAAAATGGCGGCGGTTCTTGACGACGTTGTCGCCGAAATCAAACGCATCCGAACCGAAGCGCGTTTGAAACACAAGAGAACGCGCCCGACATGGCCCATGATCGTCCTCCGTACGCCGAAAGGCTGGACTTGCCCCGCGCGGATCGACGGCAAAAAGTGCGAGGATTATTGGCGCAGCCACCAGGTGCCCATGGGCGACATGGACAAGAAGGAACATATCAAGGTGCTCGAGCGGTGGATGAAGAGCTACCGGCCCAAGGAATTATTCAACGCCCAGGGTCAACTGAAACCCGAGATTGCCGAGCTTGCCCCCGTGGGTACGAGGCGCATGAGCGCCAATCCTCACGGTAACGGCGGCTTGCTCCTGAAAGACCTCTTGCTGCCCGATTTCCGGGACTACGCCGTGGAGGTACGGCGGCCGGGGTCGACCATCGCGGAGGCGACGCGCGTCATGGGCAAGTTCCTACGCGATGTGATGAAGCGCAATCTTTCCCATCGCAACTTTCGTCTCTTCAGCCCTGATGAAAACAACTCCAATCGCTGGAGCGACGTGCTCGACGTCACCGATCGCTGCTTCATGGCCGACACACTGCCCGACGACGATCGTATTTCGCCCGACGGTCGCGTGATGGAAGTGCTCAGCGAGCACCAGTGCCAGGGCTGGCTCGAAGGCTATTTGCTCACCGGACGACACGGGTTCTTTTCCTGCTACGAAGCCTTCATCCATATCGTCGATTCGATGTTCAACCAGCACGCCAAGTGGCTCAAGACCTGCAACCACATTCCGTGGCGGCGGCCGATCGCGTCGCTCAACTATCTGCTGTCCAGCCACGTCTGGCGCCAGGACCACAACGGCTTTTCGCATCAAGACCCGGGCTTCCTCGATCACGTGGTTAACAAGAAGGCGGAAATCGTTCGCGTGTATCTGCCGCCCGACGCCAACTGCCTGCTTTCCGTCACCGATCATTGCCTTCGGAGCCGCAACTACGTCAATGTCATTGTCGCCGGCAAGCAACCGGCGCTGCAGTGGCTGACGATGGACCAGGCCGTGAAACATTGCTCCGCGGGACTCGGCGTCTGGGAGTGGGCCGGCAACGACAAGGGCGCCGAACCGGACGTGGTGATGGCCTGCTGCGGTGACGTGCCCACTTTAGAAACGCTTGCTGCGGTCTCACTCCTCCAAAAGCACGCGCCCGAACTGAAGGTCCGCGTCGTGAACGTGGTCAACCTGATGACGCTGCAAACGCCCGATGAGCACCCGCACGGTCTTCCGCACGGGCAGTTCGACGTGGTATTCACCAAGGACCGCCCCGTGATTTTCGCGTTCCACGGTTATCCCTGGCTGATCCACCGTCTGATCTATCGGCGCGTCAACCATGAGAATTTTCACGTTCACGGCTATCGCGAGGAGGGCACCACGACGACGCCGTTTGACATGGCCGTCCGAAACAAGCTCGACCGATTCAACCTGCTCAGTGATGTGATTGACCGAGTGCCTAAGTTGGGTTCGCGCGCGACCTACGCGCAGCAGGCGATCCGCGAAAAGTTGATCGACCACCGGCAGTACATCGCCCAATTTGGCGACGACCCGCCTGAGATTCGCGATTGGAAGTGGCAACGCTCCGCCACGACCTCCCGCGCAGCCCGTTCAACGGAAGCCGACAACGAATAACCCGAATGCGGACAATGGGGCGCCGCCTCAACGCCGAATATGATCCCCAGCGACGTGAGCAGACTCCGCAGCTCGTGCAGGCGCAGGTTGTCAACGCCCATGTAGACGGTTTCAAAGGACAGGAGTTTCATGCGTGTTCTCGGGCGGCTACGGGGTACGGAATCACTCCTCGCCGGACTGGAGGCGGGCACAGCCAAGATTGCCGAAGGATCAAAGGCCGCATAGGCTACTGTAGTGCCTCATTGATACTGCAACGTAATCGCCTCGTGGGCCCGCACGATTTTTGGGAGGATGTCCTGGAGGTCGGCGGTCCAGACGAGGGGTTTGGGGTCTTGGTTGTGGGCGTTGATGTA
>Ga0187893_10011708_pt1 | contig 12658 bp, 6 predicted proteins | sample MA1701074metaG_FD_139574 | JGI IMG/M metagenome (GOLD analysis project Ga0187893, IMG submission 139574) | White microbial mat communities from a basaltic lava cave in the Kipuka Kanohina Cave System on the Island of Hawaii, USA - MA170107-4 metaG ...
AGGAGAAAAAATGCGGAGAAGTTTTTATTTTGTGATTTGCTTTCTCGTCACGGTTTTCTGTTTGACGTTGGTTTTGACTTCAATGTTTTCGAGCGAAGCAAGCGGAAAGAAGAAAAAGAAAGCTCAGAAAACGACTATTACCGTCAGACCTTTCGGACCAACGCAGGAGCAACTTGATAATGCTTCTGAACGGGTTTTGAACAGTGCGAACGTGCAGAAACTATTGGGCGGCACGAAGTACAGACAGATGTCTTTCGGCACGGTTGACCCCGAATCAAAGAACGGCGAAAGAGTTCCGCCAACCGGAGTTCGAGGCGTCTATTACGATTACACAAACAACCGCGCCGTCATCGCCGAAGGGATGATGAGCGATTTGACAAACGTGACCGTAACAGAATCTTTTGAACAACCACACGCTGACCCCGCTGAATTTGAAGAAGCAGTTCGCATCTTGAAAGCTGACAAAGAATTCGCGGCAAAAATTCAAAGCAAATCCCTGAGCGTTTATGAACCGATGCCGCCCGTTCTTTATCCTTCAAAAACAGGCGAGAGAGTCGAACGCACAGTCAACGTCGGATTGATTTCAGGCGATAAAACCGAAACAAGCGAAATCGTCGGCGTGAACATGATACGCGGCACAATTGTTCGTTATGAAAACAACGCACCGCCGACAAGCATGGCTACCGAAGGGAGTTGCGGCATTCCGTCAGGCACGGGCGGTTCGACTTCAAACGGAACTCCGGGACAATATCAGGTTCAAGTCACACAAGGACCAACAATGATTTGGGAATATCTTGTGATTCGCCCTTCGGCTTCATCAGGGCGCACAAGCGAGCGTTCGGGAATTGAAATCCGCGATGTTAAATACAAAGGCAAGATGGTCCTCAAACGCGGACACGCTCCGATTTTGAATGTTCAATATCTGCCATTGCCCGGACAGGGAAGCTGTGGACCATACCGCGATTGGCAATATCAGGAAGGCGCTTTTCAAACACCGACGGGTTCGACTGATGTTGCAGACGGAATTCGTATGTGTCCGTCGCCCGCCACAACAGCGCTTGACACAGGCAATGATAGCGGAAACTTTCGCGGCGTTGCGATTTATACGCAGAACGACGAAACCGTGATGGTTTCTGAGATGAATGCAGGTTGGTATCGCTACATCATGGAATGGCGACTCGGCAACGACGGCAGAATCCGCCCGCGTTACGGTTTTGGCGCAACAAACAATAGCTGTGTCTGCATTCGTCATCATCATCACGTCTATTGGCGCTTTGACTTTGACGTTGTAAATGCAAACAACAAAATCTTTCGCACGGAAATTCCCAAGAAACTTTCCGACAGAGGCGGCTGGCAACTTATTCCGAACGAAGTTCACATAAACCGCAGCTACCATACGAAACGTAGTCTTATTATCAAAAACGGTTCAGGAAACGAAGCATATGCTTTCTACCCGAATGTGACAGACGGATTCACGGATACTTACGGACACGGTGATATTTGGGTGTTGCGTTATCAAGAATCCGGCGGTGTTCCAACCGAACTCGACGACCCGAACACAAGCACGGCGGCTAATATAAATCCTTGGCTTACAAATGAATCCATTGACAACCAAGATTTGGTTATCTGGTACGCAGGTCACTTCATGCACGAAGACGGAAACAACCTTCTCAGCCCGGACAGAAACGGTGAAGTCCTGACAGGTTCACACGTTATAGGCCCAGACCTGATTCCCATGAATTGGTAACAATTCATTTCGCTTTACACATCAAGCCGATAGAGATTTTTCCAGTCTCTATCGGCTTGAATTTTTTTGAACTACGAAGTAAAGATTGTGTCACGATTTGATTTTGACTTTCGCCTCGTCGAAGATGGCAATTGTAAACAAGCGCGGCTTTACCTTCAGCCCTTGGTTTCGTTTTTGTCAGGACACCCCCTCGCCGTCTATTTTGAATGAGCGCAAGCAAAGCGAAAGCGTTTGTTTTGGTTGTCACCACTGATACGGGATGAAGGATGAGGGATGAATAAGACTGCTTTGATTCATCCCTCATCCTTCATCCCTTGCTTTCAAGATGTGTTCTCGCTTCCCAAAGTTCGGGAAAGAATTTCTTCTCAAGTGTAGTCTTCAAATATCCTACACCTTCCGAACCACCTGTTCCTTGTTTTGTGCCAACCATTCGCTCAACCATTTTGACGTGATGCGCGCGCCAGAGAGAAATCAGTTCGTCGTGTTCGATTAAAGCCTCTTGCATTTCAAATTCTTCCGGGTATTTTTCAAAGTCAGTAAGAAGCAGAACGATTGCCTGTGTGCGTTTTATAAAATTTTCTTTTCGCTCTGCTTCGCTTAGAGACGCATCATCTGTCAGTACGTCAAATCCGCGATGCTTTAGAACACCAAAGAAAACTTCGCCCAAAGTTGGTTCAGCGAGGCGTGCTTTTAAGTTTCCGAGAGCCTTTTCGTCCGTTTGAAAATACTTCAATATCCTTTCGTCTTTCGCGCCCGATACAAATTCGATTTCGCGGAACTGTGTTGATTGAAATCCGCTCGCGGGTTTGAGTTCGTCGCGGAAGAGAAGAAACCCGTAAGGCGTCATAGTTTCGAGAATACGAACCTGATTTACAAGAACGTGCTCAATCTCAACCACGCGGCGCATCGCCCGCGTAGCCATTGGCACACGTCCTTCGTTCATCCAACGAATCGCTGCATCTATCTCGTGCAATATCTGTTTGAACCACAGTTCATAGGTCTGATGGATGATGATAAAAAGCAGTTCATTGTGCTGTACAGGATTTGAAAGACACTTTTGCAAATCCGTCAGTTCGTGAACCTTTAGATATTTGTTATATGAAAGCGGCGCATTTTCGCCATAGTTGTTTGACATAGAATTTGTATTATAGAAGTTATCGCGCATTAGATGAAGCAATGGTATCATCCAAACATTGTTTTTATGAGTGAGACAGAAGCCACAATTATCAAACTGCCGAAAACATTTCGGTTTACTTACTTTGGGGAACATGACTTCCACAGAATTCTCTCTCTTTTTGATTGGACCCCTAAAGATAAAAATGTTGTTATAAATTTTCAAGAGTGTAAAAAGGCAAATTACCAACCGCTTTCTCTTTTTGTTTTGTATGTATGGCAACTCAAAGCTAATGGATGCAATGTTGAAATAATTTACGACCCTGAAAAATGGGGCAGCGCTTCTGAGATGTGGGTCTCAATGGGAGCAACCGAACTTTTTGATGTTTTAGATTCGCCAAACAATAATTTTCAAAGCGATGGACATAAGCCTCTTCTTGCAGTAAGAAACAGTAGTGATTTTCGTGTGGCGCTAGGGAAAGTTGAAAGTTATGTTGATGAGTTTGACATTGAATATGAAAAGACGTTGCGATATGTGATTTCCGAAGTGCTTTATAACACATTGGAACACGGACGCAATCTAAAAGTCCCATCGTTGATTCAGTTCAATTGGTATGAAACTGAGAATGAGCTTTCATTCATAGTTGCAGACCTTGGCATTGGAATAAAAGAGCATTTGCGTCAGGCTTATCCTCAGATTGATAGCGACGTTGAAGCCATAAAATATGCCCTCAAACCACAGGTTTCAGGCACATTCAATGGCAAGAAAAACTACGAAGCGAAAAACAATGCAGGTGTTGGACTGTTCATATCTAGCAACATTATTCGGAGACTCAGCGCAAATATGTTCATTGTCTCAGGTAATGGTGTTGTCCATATTTCTCCAACTGATATAACAGGGAAGACAATTGAATCTTGTTGGAAAGGCACATTGGTATATGTGACTATCAACCTTGGAATAGTTGAAGACTTGAATCTGCAAAAAATGATGAGTGAATTACGGGAGAAAGCAATGGAAGAAATTGCAGAAAGAACTAAGCAAGAAAAAGAAGAAGACTTTTACTTAAACATCCAAAACTATTTTTCTCGCTATGCAGAAGATAAAGGAAGGGCAAAAAAAATCAGAGATGAAAAACTTGTTCCCGCAATTGCGGAAGGTAAGACACTCACAATTGATTTTGATGACGTAGTTTCCGCACCACACAGTTTTTTGAATGCTTTGCTTGCTACGCCAATTCGTCAATACGGATTAGCAGCATACAAGAAAATAAAAATACTCAACGCCGCGACCGAGATTCGTGAGACCATTGACTTCATCTTTGACGAAAACACTCAATGATAAAAATTTTAGAATGCCGCACCCGCCGATAAATGTTGTTCGTAAGCCTTTGTATCACGAATTGTTTTCATCTCGTCCACGATTAAATCAAGTTCTTCATCCTTTGTATAAAAATGCGGCGAGATGCGTATGCCTGCGCCCGTGCGGAAATCAACAATGAACTCGCGCCTGACAAGCTCTGTTGTAATTGCAGAAGCGTGTTCATGCGAGACTGTGATTGTGCCGCCGCGCCTCTCAGGGTCGCGCGGACTCGTTACAGTAAAACCCGCGTCTTCTGCCAATGCGATTAAATGTTGTGTTTGCTGTTGGCTTTTCTCGCGTATTCGTTCGACGCCGATTTCGTTGATAATGCGATAGCCGCTCATTGCCGCATACATCGCCGGAATCGCGGGCGAACCGTGTAAGAAACGGGTGATGTTGTTTGCGTATTTCACTGCGCCGATTTCAAAAGCGAAGGGATTTTCATGTGCCATCCAGCCCGTCGTTTTCGGCCCGAGTTTTTCATGCAAATCAGGACGCACATACAAATAACCCGCACCCGGTCCGCCGCAAAGCCATTTGACAGAGCCGCCCGTTACAAAATCAACATTCAAATCTTTCGCGCTAAAAGGAACTGTTCCAGCCGATTGATAAGTATCAAGAACAACACGCGCTCCCACTTCGTGAGCGCGTTCGATGATTGCTTTCGCGTCCTGCAAAAACGCGCTCTTGAAAAGAACGTGCGAGATTGGGACAAGCAGAGTTTCCTCATCAATTGCCGTCAACATCCTTTCGAGCGGAACGGTCATGCCGTCATCGGATTTGACCATTTCGATTCTTAAATTTCCATTTCGCGCGTGCGCTTCGTAAACATACATCACCGAAGGGAAATTAAGTTCGGAATAGACGATTTTGTTGCGTTGCGGCGGCGGCTCAACGCAAGAGAGAATCAATGACTGGCAAATCGAGACGTTCTGGTGCATTACGACAGTGTTCGGTTCTGCCCCGATGATTTTTGCAACTTCGTTTCCGACGGTGACGGGCATCTCCCACCAACCTTCTGCCCAAGCGCGGACGCCTCGCGTTGCCCACATCTCGGCGTAATCGCGCAATCGGTCAAAGGTTTGTTTTGGCATTGCGCCGAGGCTGTGCGAAATCAAGTAAACAGCCTTTTCCAAAATCGGAAACTGGCTTCGCCATTCTAAAAGTTCGTCTGTCATTGTCTCTCCTATTGCAGGGAACGCCGTCATTCTAACGACTAACTAGCGCAGAATGGGCGAGTAAAGTTTTTCACTTTAACTAAAATTTACTGAACCGATTTAACCTTGCTCTGCAAGCCTTTGCCGTCAGGATGACGGCGTTCCCAGTGTATTACCTTCCCATTTCGATTCCTTTACCGACCATCAATATCGGCGCGTTGATTTTGCGAAGTGTGTCATTCAGTTTTTGTGTTTCTTCGTTTAGAAACTTCGTCACTTCCGGCATCTTCTGTTGATACTCCGTTTGCAGTTCGTTGAAAGTGTCTTTCTGAACTTGCGTGGGTCCGGTGTTCGCGCTACCAATGCCGAAATAAAGAAAGCCAACCATATCTGCCAGTTTGCCCGGTTCGCGCAAGCCCCCGTCATCGGGGTCTGCTCCGAGTTTCTTTGAAAGTTCGTCAGCCTTTTTCTTGTAGTCATCAAGAGCCTTTTTCACATCGGCAGGCACTTCGTTCAAACGCTCTTTGATTGTCTTTTCAATCTGGTCTGTCTGCGTTTTTACGCTGTCGAAAAATCTCAAAGCGTCGTTCAATGAAGATTGCATGTCGCGCAGTTTCATCTGTAAATCAAGTTGTGCCTGTAAATCGTTTGCCGCAACATTAACCGTTGGGTCAACCCGGACTTCGACCTTCTTTTCAGCAGTAATTTTGTCACCGACCAAAAGCTTAACCGTGTAAACGCCCGGAACTACGGCAGGTCCGCGTGGTTGTCCAAATTGCTGAAGTTGCTGTTCTGTTGGCGGGGTACGAAGACGCGCTCCGTCATGCGAAAGATTCCAAACAACGCGGTTGATGCCCTTTTCTTTCGGCAGATTTTTCATCTCGGCGACCATTTTGCCGCTTGCATCCGTGACTTGCATCTTCACAACAGTTTTTTCGTCGGGCTTGTCTTTCAGATGGTAATAGATCAGAGCACCGTTTGGCGGGTTTGGTCCTGTGAAAACTCTGTCCCCGATTCCGTAGCGCGTGAACATCATCGAGAAACGAAGCGCGGGACGTATATCAAAAAGATATGCATCCGCTTTCATAGCATCAGCGTTCAATTGTTGAATCGGCGTTGCGTCATCAAATACCCAGATGCTTCGTCCGTGCGTGGCCAGAATCAAATCGTTCTCGCGCGGATGAATCAGAATGTCATGCACTGCTACGTTTGGAAGATTTTTTAATCCCAAAGAAATCCAATTCTTGCCGTTGTCATAAGAAGCGAACAAACCAATCTCAGTTCCGGCATAAATCAAGTTTGTATTCTTGGGGTCTTCGCGCACAACGTGAACGTAAGCTGTTGCAGGCAAGTTGCCGCTGATATTAGAGAATGATTTCCCGCCGTCTGTTGATTTGAAGACGTAGGGTTTGTAATCGTCAAACTTGTGTCTGTCGAATGCCACATAAACCGTGTTCGCATTCACGCGCGAAGGCTCGACGTGAGACACGGAAGAATCCGAGGGAATGTTGGGCGCATTCTTGCTCACGTTTGTCCAACTCTTTCCGCCATCTGTTGTCACCTGCAAATTACCATCGTCAGAACCAGCCCAGATTTGTCCCGCCTGAATCGGTGACTCTGCAAGACTGATGATTGTGCAGAAATACTCCGCCGACGTATTTTCGGGAAAGATTGGGCCGCCCGCATCTTTCAAACGCGCTTTGTTGTTTGTGGTCAAATCTTGGCTGATTTGTGTCCAATTCAAACCAAAGTCGGTTGATTTGAAAACGGCATTACCCGCCAGATAAACGGTGTTCTTATCATGCGGCGAAGGAATTAAAGGCGCGTTCCAGTTGAAACGAAACTTGTTATTTTCAGCCGCACCGCCGGGTCCGTAATATGGAATAACAAGTTGCTGTTCACGGTTACGAAAGTCCGTGCGGACTACGTTACCGCCTTGTGATTCTGTAAGGTATAAATCGGGATTGTCGGGATGTGCGATTGCGAAGAATCCGTCACCGAAACTAACCATTCGCCAGTCGTCGTTCATAATTCCGGCTGGTTCGCGCGAACGGCTTGGACCTGTCCAAGTTCCGTTATCTTGAAGCCCGCCGGATATGTTGTAGAACGGCTGACGATTATCAACGAAGATTTGATAAAACTGTCCGAGCGGGAAATTGTTTACATATTCCCAACTGTCGCCCGTGTCGTTTGAAACCGCTATGCCACCGTCCTGACCTACCCACATACGTTTCGGGTTCTTCGGGTCAATCCAGAGCGCGTGATAATCAATGTGAATTCGCGGGGCGATTGTGCGAAATGTTCTGCCGCCGTCAATCGAAAGAAACAGAGGCGAAGAAACTGCATACACACGATTCTCGTTCGTTGGGTCAACACGAACCGTCGTGTAATAAAAGCCGCGTCCGACGATGTTATTGCGTTGATAAATCATTCGGAAGTTTTCGCCTTTATCGTCCGAACGGTATAACGCGCCTTCTTTCGCTTCCGTAATTGCATAAACGACATTCGGGCTGCTTTGCGAAACCGCCAAGCCGATTCTGCCTATCATCTTTGGAAGACCATTTGTGACTTTGTTCCAAGTGCGCCCGCCATCTGTCGAACGAAAGACTCCTCCCTTATCGCTGCCGGATGTGTGCGTCCAAGGCTTTCGCTCAAAGAGCCATATTCCCGCATAAAGTATGTTCGGGTTTGACGGGTCTATGTCTAAATCCGAAGCACCGTGACTCTTGTCAATATAAAGCGTTTTCGTCCAAGTCTTTCCGCCGTCCGTTGTCATAAAAACGCCGCGTTCTTCATTCGGTCCCCAAAGACGTCCGACAGCCGCAACGTAAACAATATCAGGATTGTTCGGGTGAATGATGATGCGCGAGATAGTGTTTGTTTCTTTTAGTCCAAGGTGTTTCCAATTTTTTCCGCCGTCGGTTGATTTATAAACACCATCGCCAAACGAAACGCTGTTACGGGCGTTTGATTCACCTGTGCCAACCCAAATCACATCGGGGTTGTTTGGTTCAAGCGCTATATCACCGATTGATAGTGTTCCCTGACGTTCAAAAATCGGCGTCCAAGAATTTCCGCCGTTCGTTGTTTTCCAAACACCGCCCGATGCCGAGCCTACATAGACGATATTGGGATTTCCGGGAACGCCTTCGACATCAGCGACGCGCCCGCTCATATTTGACGGACCGATACTACGCCATTCGAGACGCTCAAAAGTTTTTGCATCCACACTCTGCGCTTTTGCGCGCGCGAAAGAGAAAACGAGAAAAGATAAAGCTAAGAAAAGAAAACTAAACCGCGACAAGGCACGAGTTTGCATTAAGGAAGTCTCCTATTAAGTTTGGATTTTTTCAGGGGAAGTAGATTGCAAGAAACAGAATAAAACAAATCTGCAAGATGCGTCCAACAACGTGACAGTTTTAAGAAACAAGCTTGGGCGGGGTTAGTTCAAAAAACTGTACCGTAAACCAAAAAAATGGATTTACTCTTTGATAGGTTTTTCTTGTTTTTCTTATATTCCGTGCAAAAATACTGAATTCTCTTTCTTCTTTTTTCGGCATCATTTTTGCTGATTTCAAGCTTGGTTAAAAGTCCTTCTTCGTGTTTATTCTCAAATTTATCTTAAATATCCGTAGCTATCATTAGTTGGTAGGTCAAACATTTTAACGAAGGAGAGATTTACAATGAGATTTCTAAAGGGGTTTCTAACAACTTTTTCCGTTGTTTTATTGCTTCTGGTTTTCTGTGTCCCATCCTCGGCTCAATCAACAACAGGCTCTATGAGCGGTGTTGTTTTAGACCAACAACAGGCTGTAATTCCCAGCGCAACAGTTACGGCTCGCCATATTGAGACAAATCTTACCCGAACGGCGCAAACCGATGATGAGGGACGCTATCGCTTTGTGAACTTACCCGTCGGCGCATACGAAATAGTCGTTGAAGCCGCAAACTTTGCCAAGTACACAAGAACGGGCGTTACGCTCTTGCTCAATCAGCAAGCGGTTGTTGATGTAACCATGACTCCTGCTGGTGTTCAGGCAGAGGTTAATGTTACCGAAAACGCATCTGTGCTTAACACTTCAACATCCGAGGTCAGTACCCGTTTTGATGAAAGGCGTTTGACTGAACTACCTATTGCTCCTAATAGAAATGTTTACAACGTAGTCCTTTCTGTTCCGGGCGTTAGCCAACTCGGAAGTGGACAAACGGGGTTTGCAAACGGTATCAGCTTTTCTTCAAACGGCGGTCGCGTCCGTTCAAACAACTTTATGATTGATGGGCAGGACATCAACGACCCAAGCGTTTCAGGCGGGCAACAATCAATCAACAACCCCGACATAGTTCAGGAATTCCGGGTAATCACAAACCAGTTTCTCGCTGAATATGGTCGCAATTCAGGCTCTGTTTTGAACATAGTAACTAAAGGCGGAACAAATGAATTTCATGGTACTCTCTTCTGGTTCAATAACAACAATAGACTAAATGCGCGTAGTAATCTCAATAAAGCCGCCGGATTTACGAGAGCACCGTTCTTTATTGAAAATCAAGCCGGTTTTACTCTCGGCGGTCCATTACATCTGCCACGTTTTGGTGAAGGCGGACCCGCGATAATAAACGGTAGAGACAGAACTTTCTTCTTCGGTTCATATCAACGCTGGGGTGTTCGTCAATTGGGTTCGGGCTTTACATTAAACGGCGCGCCGACAGCAGAAGGTCGTAATATTCTTCAAGCCGCCGTTGGGGGTCGTCCACAGATTCAGGCATTGTTACGTTTCCTTCCTGCCGCGACGGGTGCTTGCGCTTCGGGTTGCGCGCCCGTTCCGTTTACTGCCAACGGTCAGAATTTCAGCGTTCCTGTCGGAGCAATCACAGGTTCTGCATCGGGATTCTTTGATGACCATCAGGCATCGCTCAGAATTGACCATCAGTTCAATTCTAACCACAGATTGGGCGGACGTTATCTTTATGACGACGGCGATTCGGGCGGCAATGGACAAGTTACACCGCCGGGATTGACAACCAAAAACGTATTTCGTTCACAATCGGCAAACACAACATTGAGTAGTGTATTTTCGCCGCGTCTTGTAAATGAACTTCGTGTCTCTTATTCACGTTTTGCAACGGTTACAAACGCCGATGATCCTTCATCGCAAGCCATTCCTTCGATTGAAATCAATCAGCTTGGTTTGGTTGGATTCAATGCGGCGGCAAACCGCACCGCAATCGGTCTGGCTGTCAATTTGCCGCAATTCAGGACAAACAGCACATATCAAATTCAAAACAACCTTTCTTATACAAGAGGAAATCACAGCTTCAAGTTTGGCGGAGACATACGCCGAACGGACGTGAAAAGCTTTTTTGTCCCGACAATTCGCGGACTCTTGCGTTATGGCACGCTACAACAATTTGTTGACGACCAAGCTACTTTAGGAGCGCAAGTCAATCGTCCATTGCCGGGCGGCGTCGAAATACAGTATTACAAGTGGTATGACCTCTATTTCTTCGCTCAGGATGAGTGGAGAATCAGTCCAAACTTTACAATGACCTTCGGACTTCGTTACGAAGCACCGGGTGATTCGTTTGATGAACTCGTAACCGTCAATAATAAAATCGTCGCCACTAATAATAACGATGAACGCCTGAGATATGGTCCTGTGCCTAGCCCTGACCGTAATAACTTTCAGCCACGCATCGGGCTAAACTGGAATCCGCGCACAAGAGAAGACGGCATACTCGGGTTCATAACCGGCGGCGATAAGCTAGTGCTGCGTGCGGGATATGCCAGAACCTACGATGCAAGTTTCATCAACATAAACTTGAACGTCGCAAGTGCGGCACCTTTTGTTGCGGCTATTAACTTGCCGGCAGTAAATTCTTTCGCTTCGATTCCGACCGCGACATTCAGTCTGGCAACAAACCCTTTAAGACTTGCCAGAACAATTGTAGCGGCAGATTTTCGCGCTCCTGCGGCTGACCAAGTTACGGTTGAGCTGCAACGCGAATTGAGCAAGAATTTGGTCTTTCGTGTTGGTTATGTCGGAACACGCGGAACAGCTTTGTTCCAGACAGTTGATGGTAATCCGCGTTTGCCACAAACCGTACCGTTCAGCGCCGCCGCCGCTCCGGGAACGCCGGGAAATCCGTGTCGTGTAACTATTGTTGACCCGACGGATTGTACACAAGGTATCAGAAGATTGCGCGCAAATGCGTCACGTTCGGATTATCATTCTTTGCAAGCAAGTCTGGATAAACGCTTGAGCAAGGGATTTAGCGCGGGCGTTCACTTTACTTGGAGTTCATTCATTGATACATCGTCGGAAATCTTTAACCCGTCAGGCGGCGAAGTCGCTGTTGCTCAAAATTCATTTAACCGGAGTCAAGACCGCGGACGCTCAAGCTATGACCGTCCGCTTCGTTTAACAGGCAACGTCGTTTATGAACTTCCGTTCTTCCGCGACCAAAAAGGTGCCGTCGGACATATTCTTGGCGGTTGGCAAGTGAATTCATTTTTCACTTTCCAAAGCGGCGCGCCTTTCACAGTTCTTAACGGCACAGACCCGACAGGAGCTTTGAACGGCATTGATGGGTTGGTTGGTAATGCAATTCGAGCAAACTTGAATACGACATTAAACCTTTCTGGTATGTCCGTAGAAGAAATCATTAACGCAGGAGCAGCCACAAGTGGCGGAGCAAGAGGTTTCTTCCGCGTAGTCACAGCCGCAGAACGATTAGGTAATATCGGAAGAAACACGCTTCGTGCCGATGGGATAGGAAACATTGACTTCGGTATTATCAAGAACACACGCATCACGGAAAGCCAACGATTGCAGTTCAGAGTTGATATGTTCAACGCAACGAACACGCGCAACTTTGGTGTTCCCGAAGGGCGTATCAATTCTGCAAGCTTCTTAAATCAATGGGCTACAAACGGCGGAAACCGCAGAATCATTTTGGGTCTGCGTTATGTGTTCTAATCAGCGGTTAATTTGCTAAAACCTAAACTGCATTTGGCAGACAGCTCAACAGGCTGTCTGCCTTTTTTAGTTTTGCGGTTTGAGTTTTTTGTTCCAAGAGAAAATGAATAAGGGTTTGAAAAATAGGCAGAATCAGGCTTTTGATACATTCCTGAAAATGAAAGTTTCAGCTTCTAAGTCTTCTGATTTATTTGTTGAGAGTGACGGACATTTTTGGATTGTTGGAATTAATGCGTCTTTCATTTCTTCTGCGTTTGCAAAGCGGTCTTCTTTTTCTCTTGCGAGGCACTTTTGAACTACATCATCG
>Ga0187893_10011709_pt1 | contig 12654 bp, 13 predicted proteins | sample MA1701074metaG_FD_139574 | JGI IMG/M metagenome (GOLD analysis project Ga0187893, IMG submission 139574) | White microbial mat communities from a basaltic lava cave in the Kipuka Kanohina Cave System on the Island of Hawaii, USA - MA170107-4 metaG ...
GTGCAGGCGCTCGGCGGCGCGAAGAACCACGCGGTGGTGCTGCCCGACGCCGATCTCGAGTTCGCGGCCGACGCGCTGATCGGCGCCGCCTACGGCTCGGCCGGCGAGCGCTGCATGGCGATCAGCGCGGTGGTGGCCGTGGGCGCGGCAGGAGATCCCTTGGTTCGCTTACTTGAAGAAAAAGCAAAAGCCATCAAGCTCGGTGTCGATATGGGTCCGCTGGTCACCCGGCAGCACCGGGACAAGGTCGCTTCCTACATCGACACCGGCGTCAAAGAGGGCGCGAAGCTGGTCGTCGATGCGCGCAAGCAGGACGTGCCGAAGGAGGGCTTCTACCTCGGCACCTCGCTCTTCGACTACGTCACGCCCGACATGGAGATCTACAAGAACGAGATCTTCGGGCCGGTGCTGGTCGTGCTGCGGGCCGACACGCTGGAAGAGGCGGTGGCCCTGGTGAACAGCAACCCCTACGCGAACGGCACCGCGATCTTCACCGAGTCGGGCGGCGCCGCGCGGCGCTTCGCCGCCGAGATCCAGGTCGGCATGGTCGGCGTCAACGTGCCGATCCCGGTGCCGGTGGCGTTCTACTCGTTCGGCGGCTGGAAGAGCTCGCTCTTCGGCGACCTGCACGTGCACGGCACCGAGAGCGTCAAGTTCTACACCCGCACCAAGGCCGTGACCACGCGCTGGCCGCACCAGGACACGCCCGCGCCGGGCTTCAACATGCCGACGCTGGGCTGAATTCGGGGTCAGGTCGCAATTCGTTTTACGTACGTGAAAACAGAATTGCGACCCTGACCCCGAATTCGACGAAGGGAGGAGTGAGATGAGAAAAACAGGGTCCGTCCCAATTTTCCTGCTGCTCGCGGCGTGCGCCACGCCGACGCAGGAAACCGGCGGCGGGCTGGACCGCATGTACGTCATCAACTGCGGCGAGAACCACGTGAAGGACGTGTCGCGCTGGACGCCGGGGGTCAATGTTGGCAAGGCGCACGTGTTCGCCAATCACTGCTACCTGATCAAGCACGCCAAAGGCTGGATGCTGTGGGACACCGGCAATGCAGACCGGCTCGCCGCGATGCCCGACGCATGAGCGTGGCGGGCGGGGCGATCACGGTGTTCATGAAGAAGCCGCTCGCCGACTCGCTCAAGGAGCTCGGCGTCACGCCCGCCGACATCAAGCACTTCGCGCTGTCGCACGCGCACGGCGACCACGCGGGCAACGCGAACCTGTTCACCGCGGCGACACTCTACGTGCAGCGCGCCGAGTACGCGGCGATGTTCGGCCCCGACGCGCAGAAGTTCGGCTTCGTCGCAGCCAACTACGACAAGCTGCGCGCCAACCCGGCGATGATCATCGACGGCGACTACGACGTGTTCGGCGACGGCTCGGTGACGATCAAGGCGGCCCCCGGCCACACGCCCGGCCACCAGGTGCTGGTGGTGCGGCTGCCGAAGACCGGCCCGGTGATGCTCTCGGGCGACATGGTGCACCTGCAGCACAGCTGGAACTACCGCGTCGCGCCCTCGTTCAACTTCAACATCCCGCAGAGCATGGCGACGATCGACGAGATGAAGGCCTACGCGCAGCGCACCGGCACGCAGCTCTGGATCAACCACGACCGGGAGCAGATGGCGAAGATCCCGAAGGCGCCGCTGTTCATCCAGTGAAAGAGACGATCATCGTCCTGATCCTCGGCACGGCCACGCCGGGCGGCGGCTTCCCGCTCTACGGCGCGGCGTTCGCCGAGATGGTCAATGCGCAGGAGCCGCTGCTGCGCATCGAGCCGCGCAACACCAAGGGCTCGACCGAGAACGTGCCGCTGCTCGAGGCCGGCAAGCTCGACCTCGCGCTGGTCGCGGGCGAGATCGCTTCCGCCGCGCTCGCCAAGCCGGGCACGCCGCTGCGCGTCGTCGCGGCGATGTACTCCTCGCCCGGCATGTTCATCGTGCGCGCCGACAGCCCGCACCGCACGATCTCCGATTTGCGCGGCAAGCCGGTGGTGATGGGCACCCAGGCTTCGGGGGTCACCGCGCTGGGACGCACCGTCCTGGGCTCGCTCGGCGTCGAGGTGAATCAGATCATCCTGGAAAAGGTCGCGGATGGCCCGCCGATGCTGATGGACGGTCGCGCCGACGCGCTCTGGGGCGCGGGCGTGGGCTGGCCCGCATTCAGTGCGCTGGCCAAGCAGGGCGGCCGCTTCATCGTCCCCTCGGCTTCCGAAGTGCAAACCATATTGAGCAAGAACCCGGCGCTGCAGCCGAACACGCTGCCGGCGAACAGCTACCCGGGGCAGGACCAGCCGCTCGCCTCGGTGGGCTCGTGGAGCTACGTGCTTTCAAACCAGAGTCTTTCTGAAAATACCGCCTACCTGCTGGCGCGGGCCGTGCACCGCGCCGAAGGGCCGCTCGCCGCGCGCCTCGATCAGGCGCGCGAGACCACGATGGCGAACATGCTCGCCGCTGCGCCGCGGCGCGAGCTGCTGCATCCCGGCGTGCTGAAGTACCTGAGCGAGGCAGGAGTCAAATAAGGGACGCCGAGCTCCCCGGGATCCGCCTCCGGTACGAGGATAGCGGCGGCGAGGGCAGCGGCGAGGGGCCGCCGATCGTCTTCCTGCACGCGGGATCGGGCAACTGCCGCATGTGGGAGCAGCAGATCCCCGCCTTCACCGGCGCGGGCTACCGCTTCATCGCCTTCGATCGACGCAATACCGGAGTTGCGAGCGAAGACCTGGAAGCGCTCGCTGCGCACCTGCACCTTGAGCGCTTCCACCTCGTCGGCACCGCCGCGGGCGGCATCGTCGCGGTGGACTACGCGCTCTCGTATCCCCAGCGCCTGCGCAGCCTGGTGATCGCCAACAGCATCGTCGGCGTGCAGGACGAGGACTACGTCGAGATGACGCGCCGGCTGCGGCCCGCGCCGGAGTTCAACGCGATCCCGGCGGAGATCCGCGAGCTCGGGCCTTCGTACCGCGCGGCGAACCCGGAGGGCGCCCGGCGCTGGAAGGAGCTGTCGCAGCACTCGGCTCCCCAGGCCACGCGCAACCGCATCACCTACGCCGTGCTCGAGACTATCAAGGTCCCGACGCTGCTCCTCACCGGCGACGCCGACCTCTACACCCCGCCGTCCGTCCTGCGCCTGTTCGCCGCTCGCTTCCCCAACTGCGAGTCGGTCGTCATCCCCGAGTGCGGCCACTCGGCGTTCTGGGAGCAGCCCGAAGCCTTCAACCGCACGGTGCTCGACTTCATTACCCAGAACTAATTCGGGGCCAGGGCCAAGACTCGCTGCCCGAATTCGGGGCCAGGGCAACCCTGACCCCGAATTATGTACTCACCCTGTTTCTGCCGCCCTGCTTCGCGCGGTAGAGCGCCTCGTCGGCGGCGCGGATGACCTGCACCGGGGTGCGCAGGCGCGCGCCCGGGCCGCAGGCGCCGATCGAGACGGTGACCGAGAGGTGCTTCTCCGACACTCCCTCGCCGCGGCGCTTCGCGCCCTCCTCGCCGGACTTCGGGCGGTCGCCCGCGCGCACCGCCATGCGGTACTCCTGGATCGAGGCGCGGATCGCCTCGAGGTGCGGCAGCGCCTTGTCGAGCCCGGTGCCGGGGAAGAGCACGCTGAACTCCTCGCCGCCGTAGCGGAACGCCACGCCGCCGCCGCCGACCTCGGCGAGGCGCGCGCCGACCAGCTTCAGCACCTGGTCGCCGATGTCGTGGCCGTGGGTGTCGTTGAATTTCTTGAAGTGGTCGACGTCGACCATCGCGATGGTGAAGCGGCCGCCGAGGCTGCGCATGCGCTCTTCCAGCGCGCGCCGCCCGGGCAGGCCGGTGAGCGAGTCGCGGAACGCGAGGCGGTGCGATTCCTCGAGCAGGGCGACGATCAGGATCACGCCCGCCGCCGACATGAACGCCGGGTAGGCGCCGCGCGCGCCGACCCATTCCGCGGCGATGTAGAACGCGGCGAGCGCGCCGGCCGCCCCGACCTGCAGCGGCGTGAGCTCGGGCCACGCGCGCCACACCGCGGCGGCGAACGCCGCGGCGAACAGCAGCCGGCCGACGAGCGGCGTCGGCGGCGAGCGCAGGAAGACGTTGCTGAAGGCCGCGTCGCCCGGGGCCAGCCAGGCGATCAGCAGGCCCTCGAGGGCGAGCAGCGCGAGCCACGCATAGGCGGCGCGATAGCGCGCGCCGCGCTCCGGCAGGACCATCGCGAGGAGCACGTTGAGCGGCACCAGCACGACGAGCGCGGTGTAGGCCGCCTTCGTCGGCATGAAGTGGTAGGCGGCGAACGCGCCGAGGAGCGAGGCCGCGACCACGAACGCGCGCCCGCGGTTGAAGCGCCACGCCATTCCCAGCGCGGTCAGCAGCAGCGCGTAGGGCCCGAGGAGGTGCAGCCCGACGAGCGATGCCGGCAGCTTCACGAGCCACGAGAGCAGCGCGGTCGCCAGCAGGATCCCGGCCGGGATCCACGCCGGGCGCAGCGTCCTCAGAAACTCGGCGTCAAGCGCCTGCCTCAAGGCGATCCGGCCTGAAGCCGACATCGCACACCCTCCCCCGCTGGGCGCGCTTGCCGATGTGCCCGGCCAGCTGCTTGGCATCCATGGTCCCGGTGGCGCGGTTCTTTCTCCTGATGCCCGAGACGACGAGCGAGCTGCCGTCGGTCATGGCCACCGAAGTCAATTTCAGATTGTCGGGCAAGGCGAGAAGCTGAACCCCGACGCCGCCGTTCGGCCGCTCCGGGAGCTCCTCGAGCGGGAAGAGCAGCAGCCGCGCGTCGGAGGACAACGCCGCGACATACGGAGCATTTTCCGGGACGGATGCCGGTGCGAGCGCGGCAGCGCCTTCGTCGACCTTCAGGAAGTCCTTGCCCTGGCGCGTCTTGGTGAAGAGGTCGCCGAGCCTGCACAGGAAGCCGAGGCCCGCCGAGCTGTTCATCAGCAGGCGCCGCTGCGGGTCGCCCGCGCCCATCCACACGATGTCGTCCGAGCCGGAGTTCACCAGCGTGTTCACTGGCGCGCCGTCGCCGCGCCCCGAGGGCAGCTCGGCGGCCTCGAGCGTGTAGGTCTTGCCCGAGGCGGCGAGCACCGTGACGCTGCCGGTGGTGCGGCACTCGAGCGTCTGCAGCAGCGCATCGCCGTCCTTGAAATTCAGCTGGGTGACATCCAGGCCGTGGCCGGTGCGCGCGCGGATCCAGCCCTTCTGCGACAGGATCGCGGTGACCGGCTCGTCGACCACGGTGCGCTCGACCTGCGCGCGCTCGGCGGCCCTGATCAGCGTGCGCCGCGCGTCGCCGAATTTCTTCGCGTCCTCGTCGAGCTCCCTGACCACCAGCTTCTTGAGCTCTTTTTCATCGCTCAAGAGTTCCTTGAGTCCTTTTCGCTCGCCCTCCAGCGCCTTGCGCTCGTCGTTCAGCTTCACGCCGTCGAGCTTGGTGAGCTGGCCCAGGCGCAGGTTGACGATATCTTCGGCCTGCCTTTCACTGAACTTGAATTTTTCCCTCAGTTTTTGCCTTGCATCGGCCTGGTCCTCGCTCGCCCGGATCAGCTTGATCGCCTCGTCGATCCTGACGAAGGCCAGCAGCCGGCCCATCACCAGGTGCAGGCGCTCCTCGCAGCGCTCGAGCCGGAACCTGGTGCGCCGGCGCACCGTGCCGACGCGCCACTCGCCCCACTCGCGCAGCACCTCGACGATGCCCTTGGTCTCGGGCAGGCCGTCGAGGCCGAGCCAGGTGAGGTTCACCGGGTAGCGCGACTCGAGGCTGGTGTGCACCATCAGCGCGGCCATCATTTCGTCGGGGTTGATGCGTGAAGACCGCGGCTCGATCACCAGGCGCAGCTTCGACTTGCGGTCGCTCTCGTCGCGCACCGTCTCGACTTGGTCGAGGATGAACTGCTTCAGGCGCTTCTGCTCCTGCGACACCTCCTTCCTGCCCAGGCCGGCCTTGGGATTCGCGAGCGCCTCGATCTCCTCCATCACCTGCTTGACCGACACGCCGTGCGGCAGCTCGGTGACCACCACGCGCCACTGGCCCCTCGCCAGGGTTTCTCTCTCGAACTTGGCTCTCAACAACAGGGAGCCTCTCCCGGTTTCGTAGGCCTGGCGGATCTCCTCGGCGGGCGAGATCACCTGGCCGCCGCCGGGGAAGTCCGGCCCGGGGAGGCGCTCGAGCACGTCGTCGACCTTCGCGCGCGGGTGGCGGATGACGTGCGCGGCGGCGGCGGCGACTTCCTTCAGGTTGTGCGACGGGATGCGGGTCGAGAACCCGACCGGGATGCCGAAGCTCCCGTTCAGCAGGCCGAATGGCAGCCGCGCCGGCACGAGAACCGGCTCCTGGAATTTTCCGTCATAGTTTTTCTGAAGATCGACGGTGCCCTCCCCGATTTCGCTCAGCAGCAGCTCCGCGAACCGGGAAAGGCGAGCCTCGGTGTACCGGTAGGCCGCGGGCGCGTCGCCGTCGCGCGAGCCGAAATTCCCCTGGCCGTCGATCAGGGGATAGCGCATCGAGAACGGCTGCGCGAGGTGCGCCAGCGCCTCGTAGGTCGAGCTGTCGCCGTGCGGGTGGTACTTGCCGAGCACCTCGCCGACGTAGCGCGCGCATTTCGAGAACGAGGTCGAGCCGTCCATGGCGAACAGGATCCGGCGCTGCACGGGCTTGAGGCCGTCGGCGATCTCGGGCAGCGCGCGCGCCTTGACGGTCGAGACCGCGTAGCCGAGGTAGGCCTGCGAGGCGTGCTGCTCGATCGGCGCGGCGTCGTCGCCGTTGTCCGGGGTGAAGAGGTCCAGCGTGTTGGTGTCTTCGTTCATTTGAAGATGTCCGGGTTGAGCTTCGGTCCTTGGTACTCGAGCTTGGGCCTCGCCAGCGGCACGCTCGCGCCGTGGCTGGCGCAGCTCTGCATGCCGCCGTCGGCGAAGGTGAAGACCACGCGCCGCACCTGGGTGTACAGCGGCGCCTGTTTCGGCCCCGCCAGCGTGGCGAGCTCGTATTCGATGCGCACCGGCTCGGCGCGCACCTCGCAGTCGAGCGAGATCGCGCATTCGGCCGGCGCGGCGGGCGGCGCGCCTTTCTTGCGCAGCTCGACCTGCCCGCTCCCGGGCGCCGCGCGCGCGACGATGTCGGGCTCCCAGGTGGTGAGCGGGCAGTTCCCCGACTGTCCTGCGGCCGGCGCCGGGCCGAGCGCGGCGCACAGCGCGAAAACAGGGACTGTCCCTGTTTTCCTCATTTGAACAGGTCCAGCTGCTTGTCGGCCATGGCGGCCGCCAGCTCGACCGCCTTCTTGGCCTTCTCGAGGTCGTCGGCGCTGCCGGCGCGGCCGGCGGCTTCCCAGGTGTAGCGGCCCTTCTCCACCAGGGTCACGCGCCCCAGCTTCTGCTTGCCGAGCCAGTAGGCGTGGCCCAGGTACGCCCTTTCCCAGAAGGGCTTGTTCTTTTTCGCTTTAGACGTCCGCTTCAACGCTCTTCCAGTGCTCCCGCATCCAGTTGCGCCGGCCCTCGGCCTCGCCCGAGTCCATCAGCTTCTCGAACACCTCGCGCGCCTTCTTCATGTCCTTCGCTTCCAGCGACATGCGGATCAGCCGGCGCGTGTCCGGGTTCATGGTGGTTTCCCAGAGCTGCTCGGGGCTCATCTCGCCCAGGCCCTTGAAGCGCGAGATTTCCCAGCTCCCGTCCTTCACTTTTTCTTTTTTCAATTGATTCAATACCTCTTCCAATTCATCGTCATCGAGGCAATACAGCCGGCGCGCCGGCTTGCCCTTCCCCTGGGAGGGGATCTCGAGCTTGTAGAGCGGCGGCATGGCGACGTACAGGTGTCCGCGCTCGACCAGCTTCGGCGCGTGCATGAAGAAGAAGGTGAGGAGCAGCGCCTGGATGTGGCCGCCGTCGACGTCGGCGTCGGTCATCACGATGACCTTTCCATACCTGACTCCACTCAAATCAACATTCTCTTCGGCGCCGTGAGGGTCAACCCCGATCGCCGTGGCGATCGCCTGCAGCTCCTTGTTGGCGAGCACCGTGCGGCTGTCCTTCGACATGGTGTTCAGCACCTTGCCGCGCAGCGGCAGCAGCGCCTGCGTCTCCTTGTCGCGCGCCTCCTTGGCCGAGCCGCCGGCCGAGTCGCCCTCGACCAGGAACAGCTCGTTTCTCGAGATATCCCCGGAAGCGCAGTCGACCAGCTTGCCGGGGAGCGTGGCGATGCCGCTCGACTTCTTGCGCTCGACCTTCTTGCCTTTCGACAGGCGCGCCAGCGCCTGCTCGATCGCGAGCTCGACGATCTTCGTGCCCTCGGCGGGATGCTCGTTCAGCCACAGCTCGAACGCGTCGCGCACGCAGAGCTCGAGCAGCCGCGCGCCGTGGCGCGTGGTGAGCTTCTCCTTGGTCTGGCCGTGGAACTGGGTGCGCACGATGCGCGCCGAGAGCGTGAAGCAGGCGCGGCCCCACAGGTCGTCGGCGATCACCTTGACGCCCTTCGGCGCGAGGCCCCTGGTTTCCATGAAAGCGGCGAGCGCGTCGAAGATCCCGGCCCTGAATCCCGCCTCGTGCGTGCCGCCCGAGCGCGTCGGGATCAGGTTGACGTGGCTGTCGGCGAACACGTCGCCCTCGGCCACCCAGCCGATCGCCCACGAGGCGCCTTCACCGGGTTCTATCTCGGTGAGGTTGGTCTCCTGGAAGAACCTTTCGCCGGTAAAGAGGGGAGCAATCAGCTCGCGCCCCTGCAGCATGAACTCGAAGTACTGCGCCATGCCGCGCTCGTACTTCCAGACCTTGTTTTGCTTGCCCTCGACCTCGAGCACCATGGTGAGGCCGGGCAGCAGGTAGGCCTTCGAGCGCACCAGGTGCTCGAGCTCGTTCATCGGAATATTGGGCGAGTCGAAGTACTTCGGGTCGGGCCAGAGGCGCACGATGGTGCCGGTTCGCTTTTCCTTGCTCTTTTCGCTCTTGAGCCTGGACTTGAGCTCGCCGCCCTCGAAAACGATCGAATGACGTTCATTGTTTCTAAAGACAACGACTTCACACCGCTTCGAGAGCGCGTTCGACACCGCCACCCCCACGCCGTGCAGGCCGCCGGAGATGTGGTAGACGCCGTCGCCCGAGCGCGAGAACTTGCCGCCCGCGTGCAGCATGGTGAACGCCACCTCGACCGCGGGCTTCTTCTCCACCGGGTGCATGTCGACCGGCACGCCGCGGCCCTCGTCGGCGACCTCGACCGAGCCGTCCTTGGCGAGCGACACCGTGATGCGCTTGCCGTGGCCCGAGAGCGCCTCGTCGACCGCGTTGTCGAGCGCCTCCTGCACGATGTGCAGCGGATGCACCGTGTGGGTGTACATCCCCGGCATGCGCCGCACCGGCTCGAGGCCCTTCAGCGCCTGGATCGCCGATGCGTCGTAGACCGCTGGCTTGGGTGCCATGTATCTAGTTCTTTTTGGGGCCGGCCCTACTAGCCATTGTAGGATGTACGCGATCGAGCCGCGACCACGACCTGCGTGCTTGCGCCTCGGTTAGACGCCTGATTTTCATGGGATTAGCGATTTCCTCGCTTCTTCGAGATCAAAATCGGCCTGAAGTTGCATCCAATAGCGCTCGGAGTTGCCGAAGCGCCTCGCGAGCCGGATCGCGGTGTCGGCGCTGATACCGCGCTTGCCGAGGATGATTTCGTTGATGCGCCGCGGCGGAACTCCGATGTCGCGTGCCAGGGCGTTCTGGCTGATGCCTTTGGGGCCGAGAAACTCCTTCAGCAGGATCTTTCCCGGGTGCACGCTGCGCGATCGCGCCATATAACGGGGCCCGTTATAAAACGGATTCCGTTATAGCGCAACTCAGCGCTGGGGATGCACCTGGGCGAAGCGCTCGATGCTGGCGGCGATGGAAGTGGCGAGCGACGCCTCGCCCCAGAGCAGGAGGAGCTGCTTCTGCATCCGCAGCGCCTCGCGATCGCCGGCGAGCAGGCTCTGCACCAGCCGTTGCCCATCGCCGATTTCTTCAATGAGACCCCACTCCAGCGCCCGGCGGGCGTCGATCGCCTCGCCGGTGAGCACCAGCCAGGCGGCGCGGCCCGAGCCGACGAGGCGCGGCAGCAGCGCGGCCTCGACCACCGACGGGATCCCGAGCCTGACCTCGGGCATCGCGAATTTCGTGCCTTCGGCGGCGATGCGCAGGTCGCACGCGGCGGCGATCTCGAGGCCCGCGCCGATCACCGCGCCGTGCACCGCCGCCACCACCGGCACCGGCAGCTCCCGGATCGCTTTGCAGACGTTGTGGATCTTTTCCACGAACGGGCCTGCGGTGGCGGCGTTCAAGCTCTTCAGCTCGGCGACATCCGCCCCGCCGCAGAACGTCTTGCCGCGGCCGCTCAGCACCACCACCCTGAGAGCTTCGTCAGGCTCGAGCGCCGCCACTGCCGCGCGCAACTCCTCCAGGGCAGCGGAATTCAAAGCGTTTGCTTTTTCCGGCCGGTTGAGGAAGATTCTCGCGACCGGCCCTTCGCGCTCCACATCCACCATGCTTTCATCTTATAGCCGCGAGGCTTTGCAGAAAGTCTCGACCGCGACGCTGACCACCGTGCTCTTCAAGCGCGGGCTGCGCAACGTCTTCATCCAAGGGGTGTTTCTGCTCAACAGGGATTCCCCGAGGATGGTCGGCGAGGCTTATACCCTGCGCTACATCCCGGCGCGCGAGGACGTCGACCAGCTCGGCGCGTTCGAGGGGCGCGGCCACCCGCAGCGCGAGGCGATCGAGGCCTGCCCGGCGGGCCACGTGCTGGTGATGGACGCGCGGCGCGACGCGAGCGCCGCGACCGGCGGCGACATCCTGATGACCCGGCTGATGGTGCGCGGCGTGGCGGGGGTGGTGACCGACGGGGGCCTGCGCGACTCGCCCACGATCGAGAAGCTCGCCTGGCCGGCCTACTGCGGCGCGCGCTCGGCGCCGCTCAACCTCGTGCGCCACCACGCGGTGGAGAGCCAGGTGCCGATCGGCTGCGGCGGCGTGGCGGTCTATCCCGGCGACGTGGTGGTCGGCGACGCCGAGGGGGTGGTGGTGATCCCGGCGAACATGGCCCAAGATGTTGCGAAGGAGGCCGCGGCGCAGACCGAGTTCGAGGACTGGGTCGAGGCGAAAGTGAAGGAAGGCCGCTCGATTTTCGGGCTTTACCCGCCAAGCCCCGAAACGAAAGCGGAGTTCGAGGCCTGGAAGAAAGGCCAGTAGAATCTTCGTCCCCATGGCCGAGCAGAAAGACTGGGCGTTCCCGGCCGAGATGCGACCGCGGCCCGAGGACTGGCGCTTCGACCTCGACCGCGCGCTCGACGCCGTGGTGCTGCTGCGCGCCGAGATTCCCGACGACGCGTTCACCGCGCCGATCCTCGGCACCGAGCGCGCCGGCAACGGCGTGGTGATCCGCGACGACGGCCTGGTGCTCACCATCGGCTACCTGATCACCGAGGCGAGCGTGATCTGGCTCACCACCAACAAGGGCGCGGTCGCCGGCGGCACGGTGCTCGCCTACGACCAGGCCACCGGCTTCGGCCTGGTGCAGCCGCTCGGCCGGCTCGGCGTGCGCGCGATCGAGCGCGGCAGCATCAACTCGATCCGCGTAGGCGAGAACGTGGTGGTCGCCGGGCACGGCGGCCGCGCGCACGCGCTCAAGGCCACGGTGTTCGCCAAGCGCGAGTTCGCGGGCTACTGGGAATACGTGCTCGACGAGGCGTTCTTCACCGCGCCGGCGCATCCACAGTGGGGCGGCTCGGCGCTGATCGGCGCCGACGGCCGGCTCGCCGGCATCGGCTCGCTCCTGGTGCAGGAGAAGATCGACGCCGGCACCATCCAGGGCAACATGCTGGTGCCGGTCGACCTCCTCGAGCCGATCCTCGACGACATGGCGAAGACCGGGCGCACGAAGCGCGCGCCGCGTCCTTGGCTCGGCATGTACACCACCGAGGCGGGCGAGCGCCTGGTGGTCGCCGGCCTCGCGCCCGGCGGGCCCGCCGAGCGCGCCGGCGTCAGGGTGGGCGACGCAATCCTCGCCGTCGCGGGCGAGAAGCCCTCGAGCCTGGCGGACCTCTGGCGCAAGGTATGGCGCTGCGGCGCCCCGGGCGCCGCGGTCCCGCTCAAGCTCGCGCGCAGCGGCAAGACCTCCGAATTCCGCGTCGTCTCCGCCGACCGCGGCGACTTCCTCAAGAAGCCCCACCTGCACTAATACCGACCCCAATTCTGGGCCAGGGCCACGACTCGGGTTCCTAGATCGGGGCCAGGGCCGGAATGCGTCAACGCGCTTGCTGGCTCGCCGTTAGCCAGCCCGTGCTGCGGCACCTCCACGAGAAGGGGTGCGAGATCGTCTACTTCGACAAGAAAGCCCGCGCGCGCCTCATGCGCGCCAAGCCTGGCGCGGCGCGCGAAGCCGCGAAGCTCACCCGCGCCTACGCCATCATGGGTGCGAACGGCGTCGTCATCACCGTAGGGCACCGGTACCGGCGCATAGCGAGAGACGACTGATCGCCGCTGGGGTCAGGGCTCGAATCTGGTCCAGCTTGCGTCAGCAGGTTTAGGGCCCTGACCCACTGCTGTCCGGAGATCCGGGCGAGCGAAAGCGGTAAGTAGTTGAACCGGCAATCGTAACCGGCGTTCATCGGCTGTCACCGATTTGAATGCGCGACAAGCTTTTGGCTTTAGCCA
>Ga0187893_10011710_pt1 | contig 12654 bp, 11 predicted proteins | sample MA1701074metaG_FD_139574 | JGI IMG/M metagenome (GOLD analysis project Ga0187893, IMG submission 139574) | White microbial mat communities from a basaltic lava cave in the Kipuka Kanohina Cave System on the Island of Hawaii, USA - MA170107-4 metaG ...
AGCGAGACGAGCCAGCAAAGCCCGGGTCGCCTCCTCGGCGGTAATCCCGGTCACGGATCCACTGAGGCTTTCCACGGCGCGTCCGTCCGTGCGGTAGGGCCCCCAGACCCGTCCGCAGCCGGCGGGATGCAGGACGACCGCCGGCTTGTCGAATGCGCTGGCCGCGTGTGCAATGCTGGCCTCGGGCGTGAAGACGACGTCGGCGTGGGCGACGATGGACATCGCGTCACGAATCCCGTTGTCCGCGACGAAACGCGCGCCGGACGCCGAGGCGATCCGCGCCGCGCGCTGGTGATCAGCCCGCGCGCTGATCACGAGGACGTCCACCCTCGGCGCCGCCGCGGCAACCGACCTGATGACGGCGACGAAACGGTCGTCCGGCCATGGCCCGGCGTCGCGCACCGACGACACATTGACCAGCACGCGCTTGCCCATCGCCGGCCGGTCGTCGGTCTCTCCGCGCCACAGCCGTTCGCCACGTTCGGCTTCGGCCGCGGTGAGCCGGATGCGCGGCCGCAGGTCCACCGCCGTGGGTTGGAGCCCGAACGCGGTGACGAGCGCGCCGAGCTTGTCGACGTAGTGCTCGGCGGTCTCGCGCGGCGGCACCGGCAGCGTATAGGCCGCGTCGCCGCCGGGCGCGCGAATGCCGATGCGGTGGCGCGCGCGGCTGGCATGCAGCAGGAGGACGGTCGCGAGGGCCGGCGATTCCATGGCGCCGTCGATGACCGCGTCGTACCCGCGACTGCGCAGGCCGGCAAGCGACACGGGCCACCCGGACACGCGGCGCCGATCAAAGACGATCGTGTCGTTGAGGTAGGGCTCGTGGGCCAGCACCGGCGCGCTGAGCGGCGACGCGAGGACGTCCAGCGTGAGCGAGGGATACGCCTGCGCGATCGCCCGCAGGATGCCCGTCGTCAGGATCATGTCGCCGATGCGATCGGCGCGGAGGAACAACACCCGCCACGAGCCGTGCCGCCAGTCAGGCCGTTCGCCGCGCGTGCCCTGGCTCAGTCGCCGGACGACGAGGCCCGACAGGAACTGCTCGAGCATCCGGGCGATCAGATCTCCCAGTTGGAGAGCACCATGCCGTTCGCCGCCTTTCGCTCGGCGTAACCCGACAGCGTCATGCGCAGGTCGGTCCAGCGCACGCGGGCGCGCATGGCGATGAGGCGCTGGTACGCCACCTCGTACTCGCCCTGCACGCGGATCGAGACGCGGCGAGTGCCGCTGCGCCGCGCGAAGTCGCTCAGCAGGCGGGCGGCCTCATCGATCGAGGCGTCCTCGGCCAGCGCGAACTTGAGGACGCGCAGGTCCTCGCGCGTACGCCCCTCGACGAGCGGCGCCGTATGGCACAGCGCGAAGCCCCGGATCGCGCCGCCCTTCATGAGGAGCATCGTGTCGCCCAGCGCCAGCTCGTCGGTGAGCTGGATCTCGCGCGTGTGGTCGTAGCCGGGCAGCAGCGACTGCACCAGCGCGCGGCATTCGGCGATGGCGTCGTCCTTGTCGGACGGAGACAACCGGCCCAGCAGCGGCGCGGGCTTGTCGGCGTACGTGGCGTCGAGCGTGAGCGTGAGCGTCAGGCGGCCCGGCGCAAACCCGGCGCCCGAGTAGAAGCCGATGTTGTCCATCGTGCGCGGCATGGTCTCGAGGCCGATGGTCGTGGCGCCATGGATCTTGAGCCATTCGATGCCGCGCCGGACGATCTCCGCGCCCGCGCCGACGCCCTGCTGCTCGGTCCTCACCGCCAGCGGGCCCATCCAGCCCTCGACGCCCGACCGATGCACCATGTTGAAGGCGACGATCTCGTTCTTCTCGCCACGCCAGATCATGGCGCCGTCACCCGCGTCGCGGATGGCGTAGCGCCACACCACCGGGTTCAGGTGGGGGACGCGCACGCCGACGAGCCCGTCACGACGATAGCGCTCCGTGAACGACTCGCTGAAGACGTCGTTGAGTTCCGCGACGTCGTCCGGCCGCGCGGGACGCGGGCCCTCGAGCACCTGCCTCGGCCGCCAGGAGCGCGACGTCGCCATCAGGCCACGCCCTCGGCGACGTCGTACGCGCCGCGGCCGTCGTCCAGCCGGTCGGGCGCCTGTGACACGGCTTCCTGGTCGACGCGGGACACGCCGGCCTCCGCGTCGTACCGTACGCTCAGAACCCGGTCGAGCCCCTCACGCACGGACTCGATGTGCGTAATCACCACGACCTGCTCGAACCGGTCGTGCAGGCGACGCAGCAACTCGACGACATTGTGGCGGCGGCCCTCGTCCAGCGAGCCGAACACCTCGTCGAGGACGAGGAGCGAGAAGGCCTGGCCGGCGCGCTCGGCGATCATCTGTGAAATGGCGAGGCGGAGGACGAGATTCGCAAGGTCCTCTTCGCCGCCGGAAATCACGGGCTTGGGCAGGCCGTCCTCAAGCACGAGGACGTTGTACTCGTCGTCGAGCTCGAGTTCGGAATACCGGCCGTCGGTGAGGTCGGCAAGAAAGCCGCTCGCCAGCTCGGAGATCTCCGGACGGAGGTGCTGGTTGAGGTCGGCGCGGATGTCCGAGTAGGCGCGATCGAGTTCATCGTGCAGCCGGCGATCGGCAATCAGGCCGCGGAGGCGCTGCTGCGCCCGGTCGAGGTCCGCCCTGGCCTGCTCGGCCGCCGCGCGCGATGCGCGCGCGGCCTCGAGGTCCTTCTCCGCGACCGCGCCGTCGAGTCGCGCGGTGTTGAGCTCCGCGGTGGCGGAGTCCACGACGGTGCGCAGCATCGCGAACCCGGTTTCCGAGAAGCGTGACGCGGACTGGCGCTTGCGCAGCGCCGCCAGCCGCTTGCGCAGCGCGGCGAGGTGCTTCTGCATGGCGGTGGACTCGCGCTTCACCTCGGGCTCGCGCTCGACGAGGGCGTTGAGGTGGGCGGACCTGGCGGCCAGCGGCGCGAACTGCTCGAGCCGGTGGCGCATTTCGGCGTGGCGCGTCGGGTGATAGCCGACCGGGATCGCGTCGATTTCCGCCGCTGCCGCGGCGAGCCGCGCGGCGCGTTCCTCGAGATCGCGCGACAACTGCCGGAGTTCGCGGCTGCGCACTTCGAGCGCGGTGATCGCCTGCGCCTGGCGCTCGATGGACAGCCCCAGTTCAGCGGACTCGGCCTCGAGCGCCACGACCGGCGTCGGCATCGCGTCGAGCTGCTCGATGCGGGCGGCGTAGTACTTGCCGTTGACCTCGATTTCCTTGAGCCGCCCGTCGAGGTCGTCGAGCACTTCGCGGAAGTGGTCCGCCAGCGGTCGCGTGCAGATGGGGCACGGGCCGTCCGGGCCGAGGTCCGCGATGCGATCGCGCTGGGCGCGCGTGTCCTTGTACTGGGAGCGGTAGTCCTCGCACTTGGTCGCCGCCTCCTGGCGGTCGCGCACCCACTCCGTGCGCAGCGCCTCGAGCTTGCCGTCGACGTCGGCCAGCCTGGCACGCAGGCGCTCGCGTTCGCGTTCGGCATCTTCCAGCTCGCCCGGCCGGAGCGCCAGGCGTGTCGCGCGTTCGCCGAGCCGCGCGATCTCGGCCTCGAGTGCCTTGCGGTTCTGCACCAGCGCCTGGCGCCTCCCTTCCTGCGCAAAAAGCTTCTGCATCTCGTGCAACTGCCCCTCGAGATCCTTGTGGACGCGCAGTTCCGACTTGATCTGCTCCACTTCCTTGCGCGCCTCGGCCAGCTCGGCGAGCTCGTCCTCGAGGCGCCGGGCGTCCTTCACCAGCGCGGCCTCCTCCGACGCGGCGAGGCGGATGTCGGTGTCGAGCGCCTGCATGGCCTCGCGCTCTTTCTGCGCTTCCAGCCAGCGCGGCTCCACGTCGGCGACCGCGGCGTGCGCCTTCTTGAGACGCTTGAGCGCGTCCCTGGCGCGAGCGTCAGCGTCCGCGAGGCGGCCGGCGCTCTCCGCCAGCAGGCGCGCCACCACGTCCGCATCCGGCATGGCCATTTCCACGCCGGCCGCCTCGCCGCGCACTTCGTTCCGGCGGTCGCGCACGAGGGCCTGCGCGCCACGCAGGCGCTCGTAGCCGAGGACCCGGGACAGGAACTGCGCCCGCTCGGCGGGTCCCATGGAGGCCATGACGCTGAGTTCCTTCTGGCCCGTGAAGTACGTGTTGAAGAACTCCTGCTGGCTCATGCCCAGCCGCCGCCGCAGGAGGTCCGTCACGCCGGAAATGGAGTTCGCGATCGGGGCCGCAGACCCGTCGAGGTACAGCTCGGCGCCGCTCAGCGAGCGGACCACCCGGTAGCGGTGCCCCGCCAGGTCGAAGTCGAGTTCGACCTTGACGCCGGCGCGCGCCGGCGCGCGGAGCGACCGGATGCTCTCGCGCGTGCCGCGCGCGGCGGGCATCCCGTACAGCGCCCACGCGATGCCCTCGAGGATCGTCGTCTTGCCGGAGCCGTTGGGCCCGATGATGCCCGTCAGCCCCGAGTCGAAGTCGATCGTCGTGTCGGCGTGCTGCCTGAAGTTCCTGAGGTGGAGGCGGTTCAGGCGCACGTCAGGCCTCGACCTCCGGCATGGCGTCGGCGACGGTGAGCGCCTCGGCGTCGGCGAGGTACTTGAGCCCCAGCTCGACGAGCCGTTCGCGACTCAGGTCGGCCGGAATCTCACGGTGCATGAGGCCCTCGCGCACCACTTCCACGACCGACTGGCGCCGTCCGGGGCCGCCCTGCCCGACCCGGGCCGTGACCGATTCGGCGCGACGGACATCGAGCTGGAAGTGCAGCGCGCGCTTCTTGTATTCCCGCAGCGCGCGGTGGTCCAGCTCGCGCGCAACGTGACGCGGCACGTCGCGCAGCACGAGGCGCACGATCTTGTCGTCGATGCCGCCCTTGCACGCGTCCACCGCCTTGCGGATCCCGGCGTCCAGTTCCGCCACGCTCTTGGTGCGCGCCGAAATGTCCTTGAGGCGAACAAACGCGCGCGAGTCGCCGATCTCGTGACGCTTGTGCGTCCGCGCCTCGAGGTCGTATTCGATGAAGCCCTTGCCGGCGATGCCGAGTTCTTCCTCGTCGTTCTTGTCGCCCCAGACGTTGAGGCTCGTGTAGTCGAGCGAGCCCGAGTAGTAGGCATTGTCGGCGACGCGCCGGTGCACGTGATAGTGGCCGAGCGCGACATAGCTCCAACGCGAAACGCCCAGCTCCTCGCGCGTCAGGCGGATGGCCGCGCGGTCCAGATCGGCGAGATGACGCGGCACGACGTCCTCGACGTCCGCGTGCATGAGCAGGATGTTGTGCTTCGCCTGACCGGGCGTGAGCTCGGGCAGTGCGCCGGGCACGTCCGGAACCGCGAACACCTCCACAGCGCCGTCGAAGAGCAGCAGTCGGCGGGCCGCGGCCGCCGCGACGTGGACGTCGAGCTGCTCGAAGAGGCCGAGGATGCTGCCGGTCTCGGTGGTGCGCGGCGTGTCGTGGTTCCCCGCCACGAGCACCACCGGCGTGGCCGGCAAGCCGCGGCGCAGCCGCAGGAACTGGCGGAATGCGTGGAGGATGGCGGCGTTCGACGGGCGCGCAGAGTGAAACACGTCACCCGCGATGAGCACGAGGTCGGGCTTGAGCGCAACGATCCTGTCGACGGCGCGCTGGAAGGTGCGCGCCACGTCCGCCTCGCGCTGATTGATCCCGCCCGGCGTCAGGCGTTGATACTGCCGGTACCCGAGGTGGAGGTCCGACAGGTGGACGAGACGCATGCTAGTGCTGGCGTCCGTACACCGGCGGTCGAAGCACCTGCATGGTCTGGTTCACGCGAATCGTGTACCTGGTGGTGTCGTCCTTGGCGCCCAGCTTCTTGATCACGGCCGACCGAAGTTGCAGCAGGAAGCGCGATTCGGACAACCAGCCGCGCTTGCGATCGACGACGAGCGTCCCCTTGATCGAGCCGTCGAGATCGCCGTTGGCGGCGCTGGGCGCGGGCTGCAGCGTGCCGGACATGGACACCCAGGCGACGTCGCCGCCGGCGGACGCCGAGTCGAGCCTGAAGCGCGCGCGCACCGAGCTGCCGCCAGGAATGCCGAGTTGCTCGCCGGCGGGGATGGGCATCTCGCGCACCCACGTCTCGCCGACGGAGACGGGGCGGCTGGGGAACGACGCCGGCATGACGTTCACGAGATCGCTCACCTCGCGCGGCACGCTCCGGGCGCCGTCGTTGAGCGTGACGGTGCCGTCCGGCCAGAGGCGCAGGCGCATTTGGCGGCCCTCCAACTCGCGGCGCGCCTGCTCCCCCAGCGCCCTGGCGCTGACGTCGCTGCCGCTGACGTTCACGGAGTCCGTGACCGCCAGGATCAGTGCGGCGATCGGCGCCGTGCTCTCGACGATGGCGCGCGAGAACATCCGCATGGTCGTCGTCATGGTGGTGAGCGCGCCGCCGTGCGCGCTGCCCATCTCGGTGACCTGTTCCAGCTGCATGCGGAGCGTATCGCCCGCGTGCGGGCGCAGCTCGAGCATCAGCTTCTGCGCGAACGCGGGCGTCGCCAGCAGCGACGCGGCCAGGCAGCGGCGCACGACGCGAATCATCAGAATCCGTACGGGTCGTCGCTCGACGGCCCGTGACGCAGCGGCGCCGCCGCGGGCGCCGCCAGCGGCTCGGCCGGCACGACGCGCCGGAAGCGCGCCTCAAAGAAGGGCTGGACGCGGTCCGGGCGCGCCTGCACGGTCTCGTTGCGCGCACGGATGACCACGTGTTCCTCGTGCCCCGCGATGGTGCGCTTCACCCAGTCGAGCGAGATGGCGGGATCGAGCTGGCGCAGCGAACGGAACACCGCCACCTCGAGCGTGACCTCGGCGGCGGGCGGGAACAGTTCCGCCCCGTCGCGTCCGCGCATGACCGCCGGCCGTGGAAAGCGGACGAAGATCGGCTGCGCGAAATGCGGATGCCGCACCATGAGCTGCCCCTTTTCCAGCGTGGCAAGCTTGGTCCGGGTCGCCGGGCTCAGCACCGCGTACCCGGGTGTCGCCAGTTCGTCCATGTCCATGCGTCCATACAGCGAGGTACCGGAGTTCCCCACCACGCGGCGGTGGACCTGCGAGCGGAACTGCTGCGCACCGAAGAGCACGAGGCCGAGGTACCGGCCGCGCTCCGAAATGTCGAGCAGCATCTTGCGCACGTACGTGTCCTGCCCGTCGCCGGGCGCGTACTTGTTGAGCTCGTCGACGAACACCACGACGTGACTGACGCCGAGATCGCGGCGCTCGAGATGCTCGCGCAACTTGGACACGACCCGGGCGAAGATGAGGTCCTGCGCGTCCTCCTCGAGCGACGCGACGTCCACGACATACACCGTGCGGTCCTGAAAGCTCCCGAACGGCAGGTCGCTCACCGTGCCCTCGTCGGTCACGAGACCCGCGCAGCGGGTCGAGATATTGGAAAGCCGGTTCCGCACCTTGCGGATGGTGGCCACGTGATGCGTGCGCCAGTGCTCGCCGCTCGACCGGTCCTCCATCCCGCGCAACAGGTCGCGGAAGAACGTCTCCAGTTCGGCGAACGACCGCACGCGGTGCGGCGTCGTAAGCACCGGGTCGGTGAACTCGCGGTTGATCACGCGTTCCTGGAGGAAGTCGATCAGCGCATCGGCCTTGGCGTCGACGTCGTCACGGTTGAGCAGGACCTCGGCGAACTGCATCACCTCGTTCAGCCCCCACGTGAGCGGGCTGACGTTCTGCGACAGTTTCTCGTTCGACCGGATGGTGTTGAGCGAAAACCCCTTCGCCATGTACGGCGCGAAGTAGCGCACCTTGTCGAACGGTTTCGGCGCCACCTCGAGCCGTTCGTACAGGGCGCGGTCGGCATCGTCGAGTTCCCCCGGCTGGTCGAGGAACAGCAGGTCCGGGCCCTTGACGTTGAAGCACACGGCGGCCACCGAGCCCATCTGCCGCGGAAAATGCGTGAAGATGGACGACATGAGCCATTCGACGGCGGACGTCTTGGTGGCGAGGCCCGACACGCCCGAGATGTTGAGGTGCGCCGCCTCGGGCCCGAGCAGGAACTCGGCGTCGAGGTAGATCGGCGCTTCCATCGCGCCGGCGCGATACACGCCGGCCGGGATGCCAGTGCTTTCGCCGGGCTTGAGATACGTGTCCATCCGGAGCGCGACCGCGACGTCCTCGTCCGACGCAAGGGCCACCGTCCCCATCGGCACGGGCTGGAGCGGCTCCTCGGGGATCTGCCGCAGCACGTGCGCCGTGTAGAGACGGATCTCGGCCCGCAGCGTGGCGGCCTGCGTGGCGCTGGCCGGCGCGCCGTCGTGCCCCAGCACGTCGTGAATCGGCGATTGAAGGTCGGTGTAGCTGTAGCCCTCGACCACGATGCCGTACACCCGGGGAACCTGACCGCCCACCGGGGTTTCGCCGTCGACGCGGACGATGGTGCCGATGCCGATGGGCGAATCGAGCGACGTCCAGAAATGGAACTCGTGGGCGGTGTTGGGCTTCTTTTCGGTCGCGACGACGCGACCCATCACCGGCGCGCTCACTGCACCGCCCTCAAGTACTCCTCGGCGTCACGAATGCCGTAGGCCATCCGGTCCCAGCGCGGGTCCGGAATCGCAAGCGGCGTCCGTTCGGCGAGGACCCAGCGCGAGACGTCGTCGGCGCGCTTCGTGAGCGTGGCCGGCTGGGCGTTGGTCGCGAGCGCCACTTCGATGCGAACGAGGCCGAAGAACGGGTCGCGTCCCGCCGCGGACGCGGTGCGCAGGTACCAGCTCGCGACGGCCCGCGACCTGGCACGCGGGACTCGGGACCCGGCGATGCGCACGACGCCGGTGCGCTCGCCGACGGCAAGGCCGGCGATGACCTGAAGGTCCTCGGGGGCGGCGTGGAGCGTCTGGTGCGTCTTCACCACGCCGACGACGTTGTCCGCGGCCGCGACTTTCGCGCTGCCCGCGATGCCTCCGTCGATGAAGAGCAGCCCGTCCTCGACCGCCACCCACTGCTCCGCCAGCTCCTGCTCGACGCGCTCGCGGTCGGCCAGGACGCGCAGGTAGGCGAGGTCCTGGAGCGCGAACGGGTGCGCTGTGTCGGGATCGCGCTGCGCCATCGTGTCGACGACGTCGACGCCCGCGGCGTCGAGTGCGTCGGCGGCCGCGCGGCTGAGCAAGGGAACCGGCGCGTAGAGCGCGTGGCGGACGATCGGCGCCCGCCACGTGGTGAGCCGCCGGTCGAGGCGGCGGCGGATGACCGCCGAGACAGTGCCGTGCACGACCGGCACTGGTCCAACCCAGTGCGCGACCAGCGTCAGCTGCGACCCGTCGAGGAACGCGTCGAAACGGGCTTCGGGGTCACCGGACAAGCGGCGGGCAGCCTGCTTCCTGCCCTCGAGCAACTCGGCTTCCCGAAGCGCGGGCGCCTCGCGGGCGCCCCGTTCCGACAGCTCGAGCGCACGGGGGACGTCGGTCAGCGGCGCGGTGTCGCGGAGCGCGTTCGACAAGCGGCGCCGGACGGCGTGGAAGGACGTATCGGTCGCGGAGACCACGGTCCTTAAGGTATCGCCTTGCTCGCCCACCGGCGGCGCGGCGAGGGAACGCCCTATTGCCCGATGTCCCAGGCCTGCTGGGTGTCCTTTCGGGAGTATGCGCGGAATGCCGTGAGCGTCTGAGTCCGCTGCAGGCCCGGGACGGTCGGGAAGGTCTCAGTCACGACCTTGGCGATCTGTTCGTACTCTTTGACCCGGACGATGGCCACGAGGTCCCAGTCCCCGGACACGGAGTAGACCTCGTCGACGCCGTCGACACCGGCGAGCACCTTGGCCGCCTGCGGAATGCGGCTCGGGTCGACGCGGCACAGCACGATGGTGGTGATCACGGTTGGGCCGGGAAAGGTGGAACGTTCAGCATCCAGAGGCCGACGAGGTGGCTGGAGCCGTCCACTTCGAGCAGCAGGTCACGTGCGAATCGTAGGGTACGCGCCCGGCGGGCACCGCTCAAGCGGAAGTGGAAGACACGTTCGGCTTCATCGGCCTCCGCCTGCAGCGGCACATCGACCTCCATGGAGGCGACGGTCGCCTTGGTGGCCTGTTCCGGCAGCGAGACGCTGGCGTCCTCCACCTGGCCGGGCGGCGTCAGTGAGCTGCGTTTCTGCACCTCCGGCCAGACCGCGACTTCGACGCCGTTGATGCGACCCGCCGCGATGTCGAGGATCAGCCACGAGCCGTCGGCGCCCTCGAGTTCCACGGAGCCGGACGGACCCTTGCCGGTGGCCCGCGGCTGGAGCTGCGCCGAGAGGATCTCGGTGTCCGGATCCCAACGGTATTCCACGGTGGGCGCGGAGCCTGCCGCCGGCTCGATGCAAAGCGGGATCTTCACGGTGTCCTGGTCCGCGAATCTGGTGCGACTCGTGGTGCGGGCGGCATCAAACGGACGCGCGGCGTGCCACTTCATCGCGGCACCCGGGGCGTATGGTCGGGTCAAGAATACGGGCCGCGCGACGGTGTCACCAGACGGCCGTTCCGCGGCGTGCGTTCAGCCCCGCGCGTTCAACATCTTACGTTTCCGCACTACGTTTCCGCTCTTCTGCCTCACGCCTTCCGTGATCTCAGACCTCCCCTACCCTGCCTCCGGCGGCTGGATCGAAGTCATCAGCGGCGTGATGTTCAGCGGCAAGAGCGAGGAGTTGATCCGGCGGGTGCGCCGCGCGGTGATCGCGCGCAGGAAGGTGCAGGTCTTCAAGTCGCACCTCGACGGGCGGTACGCCGGCATCTATCAGGTGTCGAGCCACGACGGTCGAACCGTCGAAGCTGTGCCGGTGGACACGACCGAGCAGATCATCGGCAAGCTGGAGCCCGACACGCAGGTCGTGGGAATCGACGAAGCCCAGTTCCTCGACGCCGGGATCGTGGACCTCGCCACGTCGCTGGCGCAACGGGGTCTGCGCGTGATCCTCGCCGGCACCGACTGCGATTTCCGGGGCGAGCCGTTCGGCGCCATGCCTCAGCTGATGGCCATCGCCGAGCACGTCGACAAGCTCCATGCGATTTGCGTCGTGTGCGGCGGACCGGCAAGCCGGAACCAGCGACTCATCGGCGGCAAGCCGGCGCGCTACGACTCGCCGACGATCATGGTTGGCGGGCAGGAGGCGTACGAGGCCCGCTGCCGCGCGTGTCACAAGGTGCCGCGGCGCGACGAGGACCAGGCGGTGCTGTTGTAGTGACTAGTGACTAGTGACTAGTGACTAGCGACTAGTCACTCTCTTCTGGCGTACGCCAGCGACAGGAACTCCTCACGCGTCTTGGCATCGTCGCGGAACGACCCGCGCAGAGCGCTGGTGATCGTCTTGGAGTTCTGTTTTTCGACGCCGCGCATCATCATGCACAAGTGAAACGCTTCGATGACGACGCCGACGCCGCTCGGGTTGAGCACGTCGTCGATCGCTGTCGCGATCTGGTCGGTGAGCCGCTCCTGGACCTGCAGCCGGCGCGCAAAGACGTCCACGATGCGCGGGATCTTCGACAGGCCCACGATCTTGCCGTTCGGGATGTACGCGACATGCGCCTTGCCGAAGAACGGCAGCATGTGATGCTCGCAGAGCGAGTACAACTCGATGTCGCGCACCATGACCATGTTGCGGTGGCCGTCGTCGCTGAACACGCCGGCGCCCACGACGTCTTCCACGCACGTGCGGTAGCCCTGGGTCAGCCAGCGCAGGCTCTTGGCCACGCGCTTGGGGCTGTCCACCAGCCCCTCGCGGTCCGGGTCCTCGCCGATGAGAGTCAACTGGCGATGCACCAGGCCCTCGAGCTCGGCCTTCTGTTCCTTGGTGAACGCGCTCGACATCGCGCGCACGCTGTTCGTCGACATGGTGGTTGGTCCCGCTAAAGTCGTTGACGCTCCGTGGCTGCGCCCCTATGCTAGGCCCCGGAACCCAAAAGCTAACGCGACGGACGACGATGCTCCTCGTGGGACTGACCGGCAACATCGCGAGCGGCAAGTCGACCGTCGCGCGGGTGTTCGCGGCGAACGGCGCCACGATCATCGACGCGGACGTCCTGGCGCGCGAGGCCGTGGCCAGGGGAACACCCGGGTTCGATGCCGTCGTGCGACGCTGGGGCAAGGCGGTGGTCGCGGAGAACGGCGAGCTGGATCGCGCGGCGCTCGGCCGCATCGTCTTCGCCGACGCCGCGCAGCGCGAGGAGCTGAACGCCATCGTCCACCCGCGCGTCGAGGCGTTGCGCTCCGAACAGATCAATGCCGCCCGACGGCGTGGCGACCGCGTCGTCGTGTGCGACATCCCGCTGCTGTTCGAGAAGGCCCTCGAAGAGGGGTTCGACCGCGTCGTGCTTGTCGACGCGCCTGATGCGGTGCGCCTCGAACGGCTGATGTCGGAACGCGGACTGGCCGAGGCCGATGCCCGCGCAATGATGGCGTCCCAGCAGCCCGGCGCCCCGAAACGCGCCAGGGCACATCACGTCATCGACAACACCGGCTCGCCTGCCCAGCTCGAGAGGCGGGCGACCGAGGTCTGGCAGGTACTGGTCACCGAAGAGCCCGGCCGTCACTAGTTTCTAGGCCGACTCACGCAGTCACTTGTCACTAGTCACTAGTCACTAGTTGACTGTAACAGAGAAGTGATTAGTGTGTGGCATGGTGACCACACCTCTGAAGCTGACAACCGCGGAACGCGTGGAGCTGACGCGGCGTGCCCGCAGTCGAGTAGGGCGGGCGGAGG
>Ga0187893_10011713_pt1 | contig 12650 bp, 12 predicted proteins | sample MA1701074metaG_FD_139574 | JGI IMG/M metagenome (GOLD analysis project Ga0187893, IMG submission 139574) | White microbial mat communities from a basaltic lava cave in the Kipuka Kanohina Cave System on the Island of Hawaii, USA - MA170107-4 metaG ...
CTGGAGCGCCTGCTCGCGTGGGCCGACCTGCTCGACGTCGAGTCGGAGGCGCTGCGAGCTGACGGCCGTGCCGCCGAGGCCGACGTGGCCACGCAGCGCGCCGCGGCGCTGCGCGAACGCGCGACCCGGGACGGCCGCTAGGAGCGCGGCGCGATCGGCGCCTTGCGCAGGCGCCCCCACGCCACGAAGGCCGCCAGGGCGCCGAGCACCAGCGGCATGATGACGAACGGCGTTTCGCCGCGCATGACGTGGAACCCGATCGCCGACAACATCACGAACGCGAGCCCGGCCGCCGCCCACGCGGTCAACGCCGGCCTGATCCGCGTCGCCGCGGGCAGAATGAGCCCGATCGCCGCCGAGAGCTCGCTCACGCCGATGAAGCGCGTGAACCACAACGGCACGTCCTTCGCCCACATGATCTTCTCGCCGAGCTCCGGCATCGCCGTAAGTGCCTTCATCGACCCGGCCATGCCGAACATCACGGCCAACAGCACCTGCACCACCCACAACCCGATACTCCAGGCCTTCGAGCCGGACGCGTGGCCGGCTGACGCAATGGTAGCGCTCATGGTGACCTCGGTATACTTTTGTAACTAGATACACTATCCATACCACCATCCCGACCCGCAAGAGGGCACACCGATGTCACCGAGGCACACCGGGGAGCGCGCCACCTGCCCCGCCCGCGAAGTGCTTGCCCGCGTGGGCGACAAGTGGAGCGTCCTCGTGGTGGGGTTGCTGAGCGACGGCCCGATGCGGTTCAGCGAGCTGCGCCGGTCCATCGACGCCATCTCGCAACGCATGCTCACGCTCACGCTGCGCGGCCTGGAGCGCGACGGCCTCGTCACGCGCACCGTCACGCCGACCATCCCGCCGCGCGTCGACTACGCGCTCACGCGGCTCGGCCGCACGCTGCTCGACCCGGTCATCGCGCTCGCCCGATGGGCCGAGGCCAACCGGCCCGCCATCCAGCAGTCGCGCGACCGGTACGACGCCACGCACGCGGCACGACGGCCGAAGGCGCTCCGGTCGGCATCCTGAGTCGCGCCGCGGCAAACCGCGGCGCCGGCGCCTCATATTTCTCCCCGATGACGGACCGCATCGGGGACTACGAGGTCGTCCGCGTCCTGGGACAGGGAGCGTTCGGACGCACGTTTCTGGCCCGGGACAGCGCGCGCGGCACCGAGGTCGCGCTCAAGCTGCTGGACATGCGCGGCCGGGCCGATCCCAAGGCGCTGGAACTGTTCCGCCGCGAGGCCGAAGTGCTGCGTGCCGTCCGTCATCACGGCATCCCGGTCATCTTCGGCTCGTTCGAGACGATCTGGCTGGGCGCGCCGGCCGCCGTGCTCGTCATGGAGTTCATCGAGGGCGACTCGCTGGCGAAGATCATCGACGAAAAGCGCGCGCTCGACGCGAGCGAAGTGACGACGCTGTTCCTCGAGTTGCTCGGCGTGCTCGATTACCTGCACCACCGCGTGCCGCCCATCCTGCACCGCGACATCAAGCCCTCGAACGTCATCGTGCGACCGAACGGGTTCCCCGTGCTCGTCGATTTCGGCTCGGTGCGTCGCGTCTTCATGACGCCCGAGGAGGCCGGCTCGACCGTCGCCGGCACCTACGGCTACATGCCGTACGAGCAGTACATGGGCCAGGCGTCGCCGTCGAGCGACCTGTACTCGCTGGGCGCCACGTTCCTGCACCTGCTGACCGGGCGGCCGCCGCGCGACTTCATGACGGACGAGGGACAGCTCCAGGCGCCGGAGTCGCTCCCCGTGGACTCGCGGATGCGCGGCGTGATCGCCCGGCTGGTGAAACACAAGCCCGTGGAGCGGTTCGCTGATGCGCGCGCCGTCCGCGTTGCGTTGACGAGTGGCGGCGCCGTCCAGCGCGTGGTCGGCGAGCCGCCGACGCTCCCCCGCCACGTCAAGACGGCGGAACGCGCCGCCCGCCTGCCGCCCACGCCGCGGCCGCTGTCCGGCGAGACGCGCCTCTTGATGCGCGACGCGACGCCCGGCGCACTGCGGCTCATGTCGGCGTCCGAGAAGTACCCCGAGGGTCTCGGGTTCACCGGATGGATGAGCGTCGGTTTCTTCTCGATCATCACCGCCGGCATCCTGCCGATCGTGTTCTGGAACCTGGCCGCGAGCCGTCGCCGGCGGCTGAAGACGTTCTTTCGCGACGGAATCGTGGGTACCGCGCGCGTGCTCAAGTCGGAACTCCAGGAGACAGCCTTCGACGAAAAGCTCGCGCGCGTCACCTACGAGTTCGAGGCGGATGGCGCCACGCATCGCGATGGTGACACGGTGCTGCCGGTCATCGCGGATCGCTGGCTTCCAGGCGACGCCATCCCGATCCTCTATCTTCCGGATCGCGACTACGACAGCGTGATCATCGCGGTGGAATAAGATGCTGAAGGCGATTCGATCGTTGCTCGGCGCCGACGCCGGCGAACAGCCTGCCGCCGAACCGACACCAGGCGTTGACCCGATCCACCTCGCCGCCTGCGCGTTGCTGCTCGATATCGCCTGGGCCGACGGCGAGTTCTCGGAGTCGGAGCGGGCGCACATCCAGGACGTGCTGGCCCGGCACTTCGGCCTGCGCGCCGGGGACGGTGCGCGCCTGCTCGCGCTGGCCGAGGCGGAGAGAGCGCGCGCCGTGGACCATTTCACGTTCACGCGCGTGCTCCAGGCGAACTACGACCTCGGGCAGAAGATGGTGCTCGCCGAAGTCATGTGGAGCCTCGTCCTCGCCGACGGCCGGATCGCGGACCATGAGCAGTACCTCACGCGCAAGATCTGCAACCTGCTGGAGCTCGAGCCCGCATACCTGGCCACGGCGAAGGCGGCAGCCGCCAGGGCCGCAGGGCGGCCGCCGGGAGCCGCGGAATGAGGATCGTCTCGCTGCTGCCGAGCGCCACCGAGATCATCGCGGAACTCGGGCTCGCTGGCGACCTCGTCGGCGTGACGCACGAGTGCGACTACCCGGTGTCCGTCATCGGGCTTCCCAAGGTCACGCGGACGCTCATCCCGACCGACGCGTCGAGCGCGGAGATCGACGCGCTCGTGCGCGACCGCCTCGGCGCGCAGTCGGCGCTCTACACGCTGGACGTGGAGATGCTCGAACGCCTCGCGCCCGACCTCATCGTTACGCAGGCGCTGTGCGACGTGTGCGCCGTTGCCGAGGACGAAGTGCGGAGCGCCGCGTGCACGCTGCCCACGCTGCCGCCGGTGCTGAACCTCGAGCCGGAGACCCTGGCCGAAGTGCTGGCGTGCCTCCGCCAGGTGGCCGAGGCGGTGGGCGAACCCGGGCGTGCCGAACCCGTGATCGCCGGCCTTCAGGCGCGGGTGGACGCGGTGGTCGAGCGCACGCGCCACATCGAGCGCCGGCCCCGAGTGGCGCTGCTGGAGTGGCTCGACCCGCCATTCTCGACCGGGCACTGGAATCCCGAACTGGTGCGGCTCGCCGGCGGCGTGGACGGGCTCGGTCGCGAGGGCGCCAGGTCCCGCACCCTGCGCTGGGACGAAGTCGTCGAGTGGCAGCCGGAGGTCGTGCTCATCTCATGCTGCGGCTTCACGGCCAATCGCGCGATGCAGGACGTGCCGGTGCTGAACAGGGTGCCCGGCTGGGAGGACGTGCCGGCGGCCCGCGATGGGCGGGTGTTCGTGACCGATGGCGCCGCGTATTTCAGCCGGCCGGGTCCGCGTCTCGTCGACAGTCTCGAACTGCTGGCGCACGTCGTGCATCCGGACGTGCACCCGCTCCCCGCCAACGTGCCGCCGCCGCTGCGCGCGACGGCGCTCGCCGACAGCCGCTAGCCGACGCGCCCCGCGTCCCCGCCCGGGCGCGATGGCAACGGGGCGACGAGCGCGCGCGCGGCCTCAACCGCCTCGCGAGTGCCGGCCACCGCGAGGACGTCGCCTTCGCGCAGCAGGACGCGTCCGCCGGGCGCCGCGACATGCTCGCCGTCGCGCAGCAGCGCCAGCACCGTGGCGCCGGTCAGGCCGCGGAGGTTGAGCCTCGCGAGCGACATTCCGGCGGCCGGGCTGCCGGGCCCGATGTGCAGCGGTATTGGCTCGCCGAGTCCGGGCAGCATCGGGTGGATGTGTTCCATGGTCTGGCGAATCTCCTCGGCCTGGCGCGCCGACATCTGCCGGCCAAGCGCGCCGAGGATGACCTCTGCGCCGGCCACGGCGTGGCCCTGGAGGTTCGACGCGCTGCGCCAGAAGGCAACGCCGAGCGCGGTGAGAATCACGATCGCTACGACACCCGTGCGACTCGACGGCACGAACGGGTGCGTCAGCGCCAGCAGCGGAATCGTGACGACTCCGAGGATCGCGAACTGCAGCGTGACGACCAGCGCGCCGCGCGGCGCGGCGGCGGTGTCCACCCTGCCGGCCACGGCCTCGGGCATCGCGCGCCTGGCCAGCTCGACGCCGAGCAGCCGCGACACGCGCACCAAGCCGAGCAGCAGCGGGATGCCCAGCGCCAGCGCGCCGGCGAGCACGATGAGGCGGGCCACCTCGTCCGGCGCGCCGGTCCACTGGCGCATCAGCCGCATGAAGCGCGTCATCTCGAGGCCGGTGGCGATGACGACCGCGGCCAGCACCGCCGCGTCGAGCAGCAGCAGTTCCACCAGCCCGCGCACGCGGGTGCGCTTGCTCCGGTCTGCCGGCGCCCATCGCACGCGCTCGATCCACGACCCGTACAGCGCTGCGAACGTCTGCACCGGGTGCGGCAGCTTGCGGTCGATCCACGCAGCCACTGGCGACGCGCTGCGGATCATGATCGGCGTCGTCAGCGTCGTGATGGCCGACACCGCGATGGCCATCTGGTAGACCACGTCGCTGGTCGCGTTGAGCGCCAGCCCGACGCCGGCGATGATGAACGAGAACTCGCCGATCTGCGTCAGGCTCATGCCCGCCTGCACCGACGTGCGCACGCCGTGGCCGGTGAGGAACGACGAGCCCGTCACGGCGATTGCGTTGCCGCCGATGACGAGCGCGGTGAACGCCAGCACGACCGGCCACTGACGCGCCGCTTCCACCGGATCGAACATCATGCCCACCGACACGAAGAAGATCGCGGCGAAGACATCGCGCACCGGGCGCACGAGCCTCTCGATCGTCTTCTCCTCGCCCGATTCGGCGATGAGTGAACCGGCGATGAACGCGCCAAGGGCGACCGAGTAGCCGAAGGACAAGGCGAGCAGCGAGGCGCCGAAGCAGATGCCGATCGAGACGATGAGCGTGGTCTCGGGCCGTTGCAGCCGCACGACCGCCCGGATCAACCGCGGCACGATGAGCAGCCCGACGAACACGAGCATCGCCAGGAACGACGCCAGCCGCACGCCGGTCGCGCCCAGCGTGCCGAGTGTCAGACCGGAGCCCGCCGAGATCGCGGTCAGCGCCGCCACGAGGATGATCGCGATGAGGTCCTCCATGACGAGGACGCCAAGCACCAAGCCGGTGAAGCGGCCCTTCACCCGCTGCTCGTCGAACGCCTTGACGATGATGGTGGTCGACGCGATCGCGATCGCGGCGCCGGCGTACACGCTCTCGAGGCGCGTCCAGCCGAACGACTGCGCCAGCGAGTAGCCGAGCGAGAGCATGATGCAGGCCTGCACGATGGCGACGATGCCGGCGCGCGGCATGATGCGGAACATCGTGCGGAGGCTGAAGTCGAGGCCGAGCGAGAACATCAGCAGGATGACGCCGAGCTCGGACCACGTGCGGACCGTGGTCTCGTCCGCCACCAACGGGATGGGGATGTGCGGGCCGGCGATCATGCCGGCCAGCAGGTACCCGAACACCACCGGCTGCTTCAGCCGCTGGAAGACGATCGTCGTCAGCGCCGCGAGGCACATGACGATCGCGAGTGTCTTCAGGAGTTCGTGGGCGTCAGGCATCGTCTATCTTTCGGCCATGCTTGTCGGGACGCCGTTCCACTCACGCACCGCGCCGCTGGTTCGCGCCCAGACGTGGCGTCGCTGGGCCGGTCATCAGGTGGCGTCGGCGTACGACCCGCATCCCGACCGCGAGTACGCGGCCATTCGCAACTCGGCGGCGCTGTTCGACGTCTCGCCGCTGTATAAGTACCGCATCACCGGACCGGACTCGGCCCGCCTGCTGGACCGCATGGTGACGCGCGACGTGATGAAGTGCGCCGTGGGCCAGGTGCTCTACACACCGTGGTGCGACGCTCACGGCAAGGTAATCGACGACGGCACCATCAGTCGACTGGACGAGACGACGTTCCGCCTCACCAGCGCCGAGCCCAACATCCGGTGGCTCTCGATGTGCGGCCGGGGCATGAACGTGGCCATCGAGGACATCTCGGCGTCGACCGGCGCCCTGGCGCTCCAGGGGCCGTTGTCGCGCGACGTCCTCGAGGCCGCCGGCGCCGATGTCGGCGGACTCAAGTACTTCCGGGCCACGCAGTCGTCGCTGCGCAAGACGCCCGTCTGGATCTCGCGCACGGGGTACACCGGCGACCTCGGCTACGAGATCTGGGTCGACGCCACCAGGGCGGTGGATGTCTGGGACGCGCTCATGGGCGCCGGCGCTTCATATGGTATATGCCCCGCCGGCATCTGGGCGCTGGACATCGCACGCATCGAGGCCGGCCTGGTCATGCTGGACGTGGATTACTTCTCGTCGCACCACGCCCACATCGAGGACCAGAAGTCGACTCCCTATGAGCTGTCCCTCGGCTGGGCCGTGAGCGGGACCAAGGGCCCCTTCAACGGACAGGACGCGCTGCGGGCCGAAAAACAACGCGGACCCGCGTGGCGGTTTGTCGGCATCGAGATCGACTGGGTGTCGTTCGAGAAGCTGCATCAGGAGCGCGGATTGGCGCCGCACGTGCCGAACGTCGCATGGCGTTCCAGTCATCCGCTGCACCGTTTCGGCGGACAGGTGGGCTACTGCACCAGCGGCACCTGGTCGCCGCTGCTCAAGAAGTACATCGCGCTGGGACACGTGCAGGGCGACAATGCCGCGCCGGGCACCGAGCTGGAGCTCGAGATCACGGTGGAGCACCGCCGCAAGCGTCCGCGTGCGACGGTCCGCGCCCTGCCGTTCTTCGATTCGCCGCGCAAGAAGGCGTGACGGCACTGTTCGTGTTCCTCGGCGCCGGGGTCGGCGGAGTCGCGCGCTATGGCGTCGGCCGATGGCTCGCGCCGGTGAGCGCCGGGTTCCCGTGGGGCACGCTCGCGGTCAACGTGACCGGCTCCCTGCTCATCGGCGCGCTCGCGGCTGCAATTCAGTTGCGCGGCCTCTCGCAGAACTGGCAGATGTTCCTCACCGTCGGGCTGTGCGGCGGCTACACGACATTCTCCGCCTTCAGCGCGGAAACGCTCACCATGCTCCAGTCAGGCCACGGTGGTCGGGCCGCGTTGTACCTCGTTGCCAGCGTCGCCGGATGCGTGCTGGCGGTGCTGGGCGGCATGCGGTTCGGCGCGGCGCTTCTCGCGCGGGGCTAGCGACCCGGCCAGTCCGGCGCGGGTGCGCGACCGATCTTCGGCAGCCTGAAGAGTTCCGCGGCGTTCCGCCACATGATCGCCTCGCGCTCCTTCACCGGAATCTTGAGGTCCTCCATGAACTCGAGGTACGACTCCATCGACGAGATGGGCCAGTCGGTGCCGTACAGCACGTTGCCGGGATCCACGCCCCAGATGAGCAGGTCCTGCAACTGGCGCCGCATGTACTCCTCGAATCGGTCCGTGAAGTCACCGAGCACGAGCCCCGAAATGTCGGCGTAGACGTTCTCGTTCTTGTACACCACCTCCATGCAGTCCGTGAGCCATGGATTGCCGAGGTGGCAGATGACGAACTTCACGTCGGGGTGGTCGACGGCGACTTCGTCCACGTTCAGCGGGTGCGCGAACTTGACCTTGCCGGTGGGGGCGTACGTGTCGCCGCAATGGATCATCACCGGCACGTCGTGCTTCGACGCCAGCGCGTACATCGGGCCGAGCTTCGGATCGTTCGGGTAGAACGGCTCGTAGCCGGGGTAGAGCTTCAGTCCCTTCAGGGAGCCCGCGGTCAGCAGCTCGTCCAGCTCCTCGGCCATGGCGTGGTCGAACCGCGCGAACGACACGCCGGCCACCACGAACAGGTTCGGGTGGTCGCGGACCGCGTCGACCACCTGCCGGGTCGAGGGCCGGCCGGGCGCCACCTTGTACGACGTGAGGATGATCGCGGCGTCCACGCGGTTGCGACGCATCGTCGTCTGGAGCTTTGCGAGCGATTCCGCCAGCGCATCCACCGACTCGTCAGCGTAGTGGTTGAGGTGGACGTGGCAGTCGATGATCATCGCGCAGTTACACCTTCCAGTGCTTGTCGAGGATCCTGGCCGCCCATTCGCGTCCGCCCAGCCCGAAGGCCAGCGCGAGGGCGAGGCACAGCGCGCCGAACGCGATCTGGAAGCCGGACACCAGGATTTCGCTGCGTAACGCCAGCTGCTCCACCGCCATTGCGATCACGAACCCCAGCACCGCAAACCGGGCGACCGCGGCAATGGCGGTCGCGCCGCGGCTGCCCACGTTGTTGAGGTACGTGAACGCGACGGTGCCGACGAATCGCGCGACGACGGAACCGAAGATCAGGACGATGACCGCCGCCATCACGTTCGGCAGGAACCGCACGATGCGCTCCACCAGCTCGGCGCCCGCGGGCACGGCCAGGAGGTTCATCAGCACGATGAGCGTCACGAGCAGGACGGCCCAGTAGATGAGACCGCCGAGCAGCGTGACCGTGGTGAACTCCACGCCGCCCTGCATCAGGAAGCCCTCGATGCCCACGCGTTCGGCGAGGGTGTCGAGGTGGAGGCGACGGAACAGGCGGATCGCCAGGCGCCGCGACACCCTCGCGATCAGCCAGCCGGCGATGAGCACCAGCACCGCGATGAGGATGGCCGGCGCCACCTGTGCGACCTGGTCCCACGTGGAGCGAAGCGAGTCGAATACGCTGTTGGTGGCTTCCATGGGCGGGGGAACGATGTCGTTGGTATTGTAGCCGGTCGTCGCGGGTGACGCAGGTGTTAGGCCGGCTCGTCGCGCCGGGGCCGGAACGGTTATTGTCCAGCCGCGCATGACCTCACCCTCGCGGTACGACGCCATCGTCATCGGCGGCGGACACAACGGCCTCGTCGCCGCCGCCTATCTCGCGCGCGGCGGGAAGAAGGTCGTCGTTCTCGAGCGCCGGCACCTGGTGGGCGGCGCCGCGGTCACCGAGGAGATGGTCCCGGGCTTCAAGTTCTCGGTCTTCTCGTACGTCGTGAGCCTGCTGCGCCCCGAGATCATCCGCGACCTGGACCTTCCGGCCCACGGGCTCCAGATCCTCCCGCTCGAGAGCACGGTCACGCCGCTCGACACCGGCGACTACATCGCCGGCTGGGCCGACTGGGACGAGACGCGCCGCGAGATCGCGCGCCACTCGCCGCGCGACGCCGAGGCGATGCCGGTTTTCGGCCGCCTCATGCAGCACATGGCCATGGCGGTGAAGCCGATCCTCGGCATGGTGCCGCCTGATCCGGCGTCGCTGTCGCCGGGCGACCTCACGGGCCTGCTCAAGCTCGGCGGACACTTCCGCTCGCTGGGCGCCGAGCGCTTCCATGCGCTGCACAAGCTCATGACGATGAGCAGCGCGGATTACCTCGACGAATGGTTCGATTTCGACGCGCTCAAGGCCACCAAGTCGGCGTCCGGCATCATCGGCACCTTCCTCGGGCCCCGCTCGCCGGGCAGCGCGTACGTGCTGCTGCACCACTACATGGGCGAGATCGACGGCGCATTTCGCGCGTGGGGATTCCAGAAAGGCGGCACCGGCGCCATCAGCGGGGCCATCGCGAGCGCCGCCAGGTCGTTCGGCTGTGAAATCCGGACGAACGCCGCGGTCGAGCGCGTGCTCCTGAGCGGCGAGACCGTGACCGGGGTGGCGCTCCAGGGCGGCGATGAACTGCGAGCGCCGATCGTGATTTCGGGACTCGATCCGCGCCTGACGTTCACGAGGCTGCTCGACCCGAAGCAGCTGCCCACGGACCTCGTGGACGGCATCCGGCGCTACAAGTTCCGCGGGTCCAGCGGCAAGGTGAACCTCGCGCTCAGCGCGCTGCCGCAGTTCACCTGTTTCAGGAACGACCCGGAGAAGGCGTTGCGGGCCGCGCGCGGCGCCTTCTCGATCAGCCCGAGCGTCGAGTATCTCGAGCGCGCGTACGACGACGCCAAGTACGGCCAGTTCTCGCGCCATCCGTACATGGACATCGTCTTTCCGTCGATGATCGACCCGGGCATGGCGCCGCCGGGCAAGCACGTGATGTCGGCGTTCATCCAGTACGCGCCGCACAACGTCACCGGCGGCTGGGATGACGCCCGGCGCGACGCGTTCGGCGACGCCGTGATCGCGACCCTGGAGCGGTACGCGCCCGGCATCTCGAAACTGATCCTGCACAAGCAGGTCATCACGCCGGCGGACATCGAGCGCATCACCGGCCTGAGCGAGGGCAACATCTTCCAGGGCGAGCTGGCGCTGCAGCAGTTGTTCTTCCTGCGTCCCGTGCCGGCGTGGGCCAAGTACCGCACGCCGCTGCGCGGGTTCTGGCAGTGCGGCGCGGGCACGCATCCCGGCGGCGGCATCATGGGCGCGAGCGGGCGGCTGGCCGCGCTGGAGATCCTCGGCGCGTGAGGATCGGCGCCGTCGCCACATGAGACACGACGCCGTCGTCATCGGCGCGGGCCCCAACGGCCTGACCGCGGCCGCCATGCTCGCAAGGCACGGCAGGAACGTCGTGGTGCTCGAGGCCGCGAGCGCCATCGGCGGCCACACGAGGGCGATCGAGTTCGCGCCGGGATGTCGCGCGCCGCTGAGCGATGACTGCGGCTGGGTTCCGCCCACCGTGACGCAGGAGCTCGGCCTCGAGGCGTCGTTGCCGACCGTGGAAGGCGAGTTCGTCGACAGTGTCGCGGTCGACGGAACGCTGGTGAGCCTCCCGGCGGACGTCAGCGCGGCAGTGGCGCTGGTGGCGAAGCACTCCGTCCGCGACGCCGGGCGCTTCGCGGCATTCAACGCGAGGTTCGCAAAGTTCGCGGAGATTCTCGCCAGCCTCTACCAGCTCCCGCCGCCCGACATCGACACGACGTCGTTGCGCGAGATCGTTCCGCTCGCGGCGCTCGGGCTGCGCGTGCGCCGGCTCGGCCGCGCCGACATGACGGAGTTTCTCCGCGTCATGCCGATGTCCGTGCAGGACCTGGTGGACGACGAGTTCGAGACCGAGTGGCTCAAGGCGCTGATCGCGGCCGTTGCGATTCGCGACCTGCGGCAGGGTCCGCGTTCGGGCGCCACGACGTTCAACCTGCTGCACCGGATCGTCGGCGGACATGGCGGGTCGTCGCGCGTGGGCGGCTGGTTCGCGTCCGGCCCCGATGCATTCGCCGGGGAGGCCGAGCGGATCCTCGCGCGCGCGGGCGGGTCCGTTCGAACCGGGGCGCGCGTTGCCCGCATCGCGGTCCGTGACGGCGCCGTCTCCGGCGTAGTGCTCGAGAACGGCGAGGAGATCGGCGCCGCGGCGGTCGTTTCCACCGCAGACCCCAGGCGGACGGTGCTGCAACTCGTGGAACCGCAGTGGCTCGACCCGGAGTTCGCGCTCGCGGTCGGCAACATCAAGCTGCGCGGCTGCACCGCCGTGATCATGTACGCCATCGATGCGGCCCCGCCGGCCGCGTTCACGTCGCCGGTCAGCCTGACGGCCTCAACCGTCGCGCTCGAGAAGGCCGCCGATGCGGCGAAGTACGGTGAGACGAGCGCCGAGCCGCACGTGGAGGTCTTCGCGCCGACGCTGCGCTGGCCGACGCTCGCGCCCTCGGGCAGGCACGTCGTCGTCGCGCGCGTGCAGTACGCGCCCTATGCGCTCCGGTCGGGCGCGTGGACGGCTGGGGACGCGGCCGCGCTCGAGAGGAAGGCCACGGCCGCGATCGCGCGCGTCATGCCAGCGTTCGCCGCGTCAGTCAAGCACGCCCGCGTGCTCACGCCGGTCGACATCGAGCGGGAGTTCGGCGTCACCGAGGGCGCGCTGACGCAGGGCGAGGTGATGCTCGACCAGGTCCTCTTCATGCGCCCGGTCGCCGGCTGGAGCCGTTACCAGATGCCGATCCGCGGGCTGTTCCTCGGCGGCGCCGGCGCGCACCCGGGGCCAGGCATCCTCGGCGGCGCGGGGCGGCTGGCGGCGACGGCGGCGCTGCGCTCCTGACGTGACTCGCCGCGCGGCGGTCGCTACCGGCGCCATCGCGGGGCTTGCCGGCGCCTTGACGTTCGCGGCACTGCACGCCGTCATCATCGTACCAATCTGGGACCGCATGACAATGGGGATGGTGTTCGGGGCCGGCGCCGGGGCGGCCGCCGGCTGGGCATTCGCCGAGCTGAAGACCCCGGCGTCGCCGCGCTCCGGAGCGGCGTTCGGGGCGTGGCTCTTTGCGACGACGATCCCCGCCACGCTGGCCGCCGCCGTTTTTAGAGCGACCGGATTCATGGACCGCCAGCGCTCCATCGCGGACGTCGTCGCTGTCGCGCTGGCGATCGCCGCCGGCGCGTCGGTCGGCTGGTGGCGCCATCACCACTGGCGCGCTGCCGTCGCGATGGCGGCCGCCGCGCTCTGCC
>Ga0187893_10011715_pt1 | contig 12648 bp, 13 predicted proteins | sample MA1701074metaG_FD_139574 | JGI IMG/M metagenome (GOLD analysis project Ga0187893, IMG submission 139574) | White microbial mat communities from a basaltic lava cave in the Kipuka Kanohina Cave System on the Island of Hawaii, USA - MA170107-4 metaG ...
CGAATCCGTGATTGCGCAACTGCATGAGGGGTTGCCCCGCCTGGCCAATAACCAAAAGGCTCTCCAAAGTCTCACGGCGTGGCCTTGGATTATTAGTCTCAACTTGAAAGCTAATTAGAATTATGGAACCAAAGATGGCACATTCGACGAAAGAATCTTGAGGCCCACGATTCCGGAAACTATGAAAACGATGCAAATCAGTCGCAACGGGCTGCGGGGTTCGTCAAACAATAGCATCCCTAATATTGCCGTGCCCACGACCCCGACGCCTGTCCAGACGGCGTAGGCCGTTCCGAGAGGGAGCGATCTAATCGCTTGGGAAAGGAACCAAAAGCTTAACAACATTCCAACGAGGGTCCAGACACTTGGCCAAAAGCGGCTAAAGCCTTGGGTGTATTTCAGCCCCACGGCCCATCCCACTTCCAGAAGTCCTGCGAGCAGTAGATTCATCCACGCCATCTTGATTTCTCCCGAACTTGGCGGCCGATCCTCATTAAATACGGACTGACCGCGGACCGGTCAACGAAGTCCTCACCATTCGCAGGCAACAAAATGGGCGATGAAATCCGGCCCTGCCGCCTTGATGGACCTTGCAAATCAACAAAAAGGAGGATAGGCTTTCCCACGCCGCGAAGAGCGCGGGCCATGGATTTTTGGGCAAACCTTTGGAACGGGTAGAAGAGAATCGAATTCAAGAGGAGAAGGCAATGCAAACACAAAAAATCTGGTTGGCGGGAATACTTTATGCGTGGATTTCGATTCCCGCCTCTGCGCAAACAATCTCGAACAAACCCACTGATGCCGATGAATCCGATGTCGAACCGAGCATTGGGGTCATGCCGATTTTGGAGCGATGCAGCACCGCGGAACCAAGCGACGCTATGATCCGTGACGTGGAGCGTTCGCTGGCTCGATTCCAGGAACAGGCCGGGCCTCCGCGGGGGGCGGGCGAATCGACGGTTTCGGTGTGGTGGCACGTGATCAATAAGGGAGCGGGAACCACCAACGGAGACATTCCCCAATCGCAGATCGATCAGCAAATCGCCGTATTAAACGATTCGTTCAGCGGGGCAACGGGTGGGACGAGCACTCCGTTTCAGTTCTCTCTTGTGGGTGTAACTCGAACGACGAACTTGACGTGGTTTACGATGAGTCCGGGTTCGACGGCGGAAGTTCAGGCTAAGGCGGCGCTTCGGCGAGGAGACTCCAAAACCCTGAACATCTATAGCTGCGGACCGGGAGGCGGACTTCTCGGTTGGGCGACGTTTCCGTGGCAGTACTCCTCCAACCCAAGCAAGGATGGTGTCGTTATTCTTTATTCGTCCGTCCCGGGTGGGTCCGCAGTCCCATACAATCTGGGTGACACCGCTACCCATGAGGTTGGGCATTGGATGGGTTTGTATCACACCTTTCAGGGAAGCTGCTACTACAGTGGCGATTACGTCAACGATACACCGTATGAGCGATCCCCGGCCTACGGATGTCCGGTTGGCCGAAACTCATGCTTGAGCCAGCCAGGGCTCGACCCGATCGAAAACTTTATGGACTACACGTACGATAGCTGCATGTATCAATTCACTTCGGGCCAGTCGGCTCGGATGGACTATATGTGCTTGCAGTATCGAGGATTGTAGAAACGATCGGCGTTTCCCAAAAAGCCGAACGGGTGGGTCGGGATTGTGCCGCACCTGATCCAAAGAGTGCGATGATCGTTGCGCCAAAGTTGGGGGGGAATCGTGCTCTGCCGCTTCCGCCGGAATGCAGACCACCGCTCTTACGGTTAGGTCCAATCTAGTTTGGAGGATCCGGATTATCGATGAAGTCCAACCGCTCAACATCCGTTCTGATGCCCTCCACCATCGTTGCTACGGTTACGTTGGTTGCGATAGCACTCGCACAAACGGCTTCAACTTCGGTAACTCCGTCCAAGATTCGTGACCTTTCCTGGCTGTCGGGTCGATGGTCCGGCCCCATGTTTGGACAGCCCTCGGAAGAACATTGGTTGAAGCCGCAAGGCCGGTCAGTGCTTGGCGTATATCGGCTTGGTCCGGAATCCACGAAGCCGGTGTTTGAAATCATGTTGATCGAGGAAGAGGAGCAAGGCGTCATGCTCCGCCTTCGGCACTTCGGTTCGAAACTGGTTCCTTGGGAAAAGGAGGAGCCTGTCACGCTGCGCATGACCCGGCAGGCGGAAAAAGAAGTCGAATTCGAGGGCGTGGGCCAAACCGACCTGAAACGCTTGACGTATCGGCGCGATCCGGAGGATCGGCTGCAAATCAACATGGTGTTTGAGCGGAACGGGAAACCCTCGACGGAAACGGCCACGCTGAAGCGAATCGCCGGAGATTCGTGATTATTGGGCGACTCGGACGATTGAAGGTGCCGCTCGATTGCGCTTAAGTCCATTGCCCGCCGACGCATCGTTCGGATACGATTCCGTCGCCGGTTCCAAATACCCATGTATCCATCAGTGTTTCAGGCGTCCAACCCAACAATGACGCCGCGTTCAGATCAATCGCGATGAGGTCGGCCCATTTATTCGCCTCGATGGTTCCCGCGGAAACCCCCAACGATCGTGCTCCATGCGCGGTACCGGCCAGGAACAGCCTCGCCGCGACCGATCCCGCTGAATCCACAACGGAGCCGCGAGTTTCCCCGCGGAGCCGCTGGGCATACTCCATCCAGCGCATGTCCTCGGTCATGCAAAGGCGCACATTGGAGTCGGTACCCAGGGCAAACGAACCGTCCGCCGAGAGAATTCGGGGAACATCGGGGACCCCGTCACCAAGATTGCCTTCGGTGGATGGACAGAGGCAGGCAGTGCCTCCGCGGGCCAGAAACTCCTCAAGGTCGGCCGAAGCGGTGTGGGTGCAATGAACGGAGGTGAACCGTTCGTTCACCCCGAGGTGATCGACGATTAGGCGCATGGGCGCGGCACCGTGCACGGCTCGGCAATCCTCAATTTCCCGCCGCTGTTCCTCAACGTGAATATGAAAGACAAGACCTCTTCGGTCGGCCTCGCGATGGATCGATACCAGGTCTTCAAGCGGGGCGGCGCGAAGGCTGTGCACCGCGGCACCGATGCTCTGTCGGTGGTCTTGTAATCGCGAAGCGCTGCGATCGAAGCGTTGCCAGAACTCCTCCGGAGAGTGGCATCGAAACCTCTGTTGTCCGGCCTCCAACGGCTTTCCGACTCCGCCCGTCCGGTAGTAGGTGTACAGGAACACCAGGCGGATTCCTGCATCGCGGGCGGCGCTGAGGAGCGCGTCATCGAGCAGGCAATCCTGTAGGTCGGCGTCGACGTGATGCAGATAATGAAATTCGCCCACCGTCGTGATTCCGCAGGCGAGCATCTCCTCGAACGCCCGGCGAGACCAATCGTAGAACGAGTCCGGATCCAACGAATTCACCAAAGCGTACATCGCTTCCCGCCACGTCCAAAAGGTTCCGGCGCCCTTCGGAAACGTCTCTCCCCGTCCGCGCAGCGCTCGTTGGAAGGCGTGGCTATGCACATTGACCAGGCCGGGAAGCACGGCTCGGCCCACGAGTCGCCGGGTGGCGGGTTGCGGCAATCGTCCAACCTCACGGATTCGGCCGCTTTCGCCAACGTCAATGCGGACGCCGGATTCGAACCGGTCGCCGATCCAGGTCCAATCGGCCTCGATGACTTGCGCGAGAGTCATGTGCGGCAAAACTGCTGAACGAGACGATCGAGAATTCCACGGGCGGCGTCGAATTCTTCACGGCTTAACCATTCGTTGGCCTGATGGGCCGCCTCGATGGAGCCCGGCCCGAAGAGTACGCATTGCAACCCAAGTTGCTGCAGCGCTCCCGCGTCGCTGGCATAGGACACGGCCTCGGTAGCGGACTGCGCCAGCAGTTTGCAGAGAGTCTGATAGAGCGGAGTGTCCTCTCCCGTGAGGAATGGGGCGCTGATCCCAGTGATTTCCGGGCTGTGGGGCCCAAGGTCTCCGAGAGCATGGATCGCCTCGCGAACCTTTCTGGCGAATTCTTGCGGGTTCATGTCGGGCAATAGGCGAATACCGAAATCGAGCGTGCATCGATCGGGCACGACGTTGGTTGCCGTTCCACCGGAAATCATGGTTATGTTGAGGGATGCGGCCGGCGATTCGGGGAAGAACCGGCTGGTGTCGCTTGTTTGGAGTGCGAGTTCGACGCGAAGCCGATTGAGGGCCCCGATAACCGTTCCGGCGGGCTCGATCGCGTTACGGCCAAGATGGGCGTACGCGGTATGCGCGGGTTTTCCGGTGAACGTCACGCGCATCTTCAGGTGGCCTTTGTGCATGCGCACGGCCTTGAGGCAAGTGGGTTCACCGACGATCGTGGGGATAGGCAGAGCGAAGGGATCATCCCACGTGCGGGCGAGATGCTGCGCCCCAAGGATGCCCGGCTCCTCGTCAAATGACAAGATCAGGCCCAACGGAAATCGTGGCGGATCGTCGGCCGCGCGGCGCAGCGTATTGATCGCCAAGGCGTCGAAGCCCTTCATGTCGCAAACGCCGCGGCCGCGATACGCGATTTCCGTCCGTTCCAGGGTAAACGGATCCGTGGTCCAATCCGGCTCCGCGGCGGGGACGGTGTCGAGGTGGCCGGAAAGGGTGAGCCCCTTTTTCCCATCCGTTTCGTGCCCGGTTCCGCGCAGGCGGGCGACGACATTGACTTTTGTGCGGTCCTCGTTGAAATCTCGAGCTATGATGATTTCGGGATGGGTAATGTAATCGCATATGAAATCGGCGATGGGGATGTTGCTACGGGAGCTCGTCGAGTCGAATGAAACAAGCCTTCCCAGCAATTCAGCGTCGGACAGCGTGGCCGTCTTCATCGCGGAAGTCTATTCAAAAGCGATCGGAGTGTCACCCGGAACCGCTGCACGATTCCTCATCGGCTGGTGAATCCGCCCGATTCAACGCGAGCCCTTCATGGAGCTGGAAACAAGAGTCCTCGGTGCCGACAGCGTGCAGCGCTTCCGAACTACCGCGATTTGCACCGGTGTTTTTGTTCCTCGTTTTCGCCGTTCTTTTCGGCTCTACGGGTAAAGGGGCAGCCACCGACCCGGTACCGGACCACGCGGTCGGTCCGCCGACTTCGCCGGAGGAAGTCGTGAGCCTCGAAGGTCAGGTCACCGATCAACTTGGGGCAGGTCATTCCGAAGTTCTGGTTTCCGTGTTCCGAAAGAACTCGGATGGGAGCCGCGGCGATGCGCTCGCGACGACCAAGACGGACCGAATGGGCGACTTCGTCGTGCGCACGAAAGAGCGTATCCGCGGGGCGGTTCTTGTACTGATTTCCAAGCCAGGATACTCCGAACAGGCGCGGCACGTTGACATCGGGCCCGACGACGATCCGCCGTTTGTGCCAGGCGAATTGCTGGGAAACCAGTTCTTGCACGGTCGGGTCATGGATTTTGTCGGAGAGAAGCCCATCGCGCGGGCGTCGATCACCCTGGAAACGAGCTTTCGCCGCTGGACCGCCGAAACCGACGAAAAGGGTGAATTTCAAATCGAAGGTTGGACCAACACGGCCGGGACGGTGGCCGTGGAGGCCTCAGGGTATGGCCGCGAAGTTGCTCCGATTGAGCCCGACCCCGCGAGGACCGATGATCCGAACGAAGTCATTCCTTCGGAACCTCGAAACGCACGGGTGCGATTACAAAAAAAGTGTAAGGAATCGGGAATCTCGATCGATGCCGGCGCTTCACTCGTCGCTCGGCTGAAGCGGGAACGGGTGATTCGACTTTCGGTGGCCGACGACTTGGGCGCGGCCATACCGCGGGTGGTCGTCGAGTTTCATGATGAGCCGCGCGTGGATTTCCGAAGCGTCCTAACCGACCACCAAGGTGAAGCGACGATTCGAGGGGTGCACTTTGACGCCACCGCGCCGAAACTTCGCTTGACCCACGCCGACCACGTTTCGTCGGAATCCTTGGACCATGAGCTGTCCATCGAGGCGGACCCGATCGAATCGACCCACAAGCTGGTAATGCAGCGCGCCGGCAGGATCGCCGGTGCGGTCATGGACGCCGCGACGAGGCAGCCGCTGAACGGAGTTCGGGTCATGACCGGCGCGGAATGGTCGGACACGTCTCCGCGCGACTGGACGGACGATCGTGGGGAATACCTGATACGCGGGGTTCCCCCGGGTGAAACCGTGGTGACGATACATCTTTCCGGTTATTCGCCGGAATTGAAATCGACCATGGTGGCGCCAGGAGAAACGGCTCGCGTCAATATCTCCCTGGGGCCGTCCGGCAATCTGACGGGAAAAATTCTTAACAATTCCGGGGACCCCGTGACCGGGGTTCTCGTCGAAGCCACCAAGTGGCGGGGCAGCGGAACGCTGGGGCTTCGGGCCATGTCGGATGCCAAAGGAGAGTTTCGGCTCTACGATGCCCCGGCCGACGAATTCGAGATTTCGGTTCTCGCACGGGGCGCGCCGCGTCTCAGTCAAACCGTAAAGGCCGGCGCTGAGATTGTTCAATTAAGGCTCGAATCGCCCGCAAACGCCGGCAATTTTCCGTTGGCCATTCCGGAAGGCGCGGCGCTGCCGGAACTCTCCCTGACGACGATTGATGGGGCAACGTTGAAATTGCCTGCGGGAGATGGGCGCGTGGTGGTTCTGGATTTTTGGGCGACGTGGTGCGGGCCGTGCGTTGCGGAGATACCCAATTTGTTAAACGTTCACCGGAAGTACTCGGTACGAAAGGACTTCCTCATGATAAGCATTAGTCTCGATGACGATGAAAAAACACTTCGCACGTTTGTCACGGACCGGAAGATGGCCTGGACTCACGTTTTTGGCGACAACGCCCGCACGGCAGCCGAACGATTCGGCGTGTCGGGGATTCCGGCCATTTTCGTCGTCGGTCCGGACGGAATGATTCATGCGGCCGACATCCCCGGTTTCCAACTCGAAAAGGAACTGGAGAAGGCTTTCCAACCGAAGAGTTCCCCGTCGGGCGAAGACGAAAAGTGACCGATACGGAAGCGAAATCTTCCGTTGTCCTTGGCGAGGCGCCCGTGGGTGTAATTCGGCCGGACCATGAGCGCGGCCGGCGAGCGATGAAAGCCTTGGCCGAGGGGCGGTTGGAGGATGCCACGGAAAACATCGAGGCCCATCCGGATACCGACCCGTGGAACCGCGCTTGGAGGAGTGTTCTGGACGGCCTTGTGGCTGTCGAACGCATCGATTGGAGTCGGGCGGCGACGCAATTCATGCGAGCGGTCACGGAAATCGTGGTGAGTGGTTTTTGCGGCGAGACCGAGATTGCGGCGCACGAATCGTCGCGCCCGAATGGAATCAACGGTATGGAAGCGCGGCTGGCGGCCCTGGCGTTAGAGAAGCTTGGGTTCGTACAACGGCGCCAGGACCGGCCGGGGGAGGCCCTTCGGAGCCACCGGGCGGCGTATCGGTTGCGCGTGCTGCATGGATCAAGGGAGGAACAGTGGGAATCGGCGATCAGCATCGGGCTCGATGCCGACGTCGCCGGGCGGGGCGATGAAGCCGAGGTCGCGTATCGAACGGCCATAGAACGGTCCGGGGATTGCCGGGAAACACGGGCACAGAAGTGGGCAGTCGCGTGGCAACATCTTTCGACCACGTTGATCCAGGCCGGGCGGTACGATGAGGCCGTGAGCGCAGCCCGAGAGGCCGCCGATGGGTGGCGAAAACATGATCGCGGTGACATTCGAGTGGCACAGGCGGACCGGGTTCTCGGCTGGGCCCTGCTTAAGCTGGGTGAGTCGTTGTTTGAATCGGATTCGCTAAAGGCGCAAACGGCGTTGGACGAGTCCGTGTCTCGATTGGGCGAAGCGCGTGAAACCCTCGTCGCTTTTGGCCGGGAAGGGGAACGCGACGCCGCAACATGCCTGGAACAGAAGGATTTCGCCGCCCGCCTGCGCGCGTCGTGCGCGCAACGGGAATGACCTTACCGGGGAAACGGATCGGGAACGAAGTCATTTCGACGAGAGCAGTCTCAGGGCAAATTCGGGCCGCGCGCCGGTTTCCTTCTTTAGAACGTTCACAAGACGCTTCACGACCGCGGCGCAGTTCCTCGACGAACCTAATTCCATGATACGGAAATGGCGCCTTGCAGGTCCCCATCCGCCTGCGCTGGCCTCCGCCTGATGAGTTGCGTCAAGCCCCTATCCGGATAGTCCTCCGTGGCGCCGAACGACCGTACGAATGTGGCTTCCAACTTCTTTTGCGCGATCCAATGCATCGTCATGCGCTCCAGCTCCGACGTCACGATCAGCGGCGCCCTTGGAAAGAGCGTTATTGACTACAAGATCGGCGGCGCCGGAAAAACGACGGGAGCTTCCGCGATCCTTCCGAAGCCATTCCCGGCCAACGCCTTCATCAACGCCGACCAAATCGCCAATGCGCTCGGCACAGATTCCCCCCTCGTGGCGGGCCGCGTGATGCTCCGGCAGATGCACGACGCCCGCGACCGGCGGGACACCTTCGCGTTCGAGACGACGCTCGCCGCCCGATCGTACGTCCGCCTCCTCACCGAGGCCCAGCAAGCCGCATACGTCGTCCACATCGCGTTTGACTGGCTTCGTACCGTGGAGCTCGCAAAGAATCGTGTCGCCGTGCGGGTCCAGAGGGGCGGCCACGACATCCCCGCAGCCGACATCGAACGCCGATACCGCCGGGGTCTCCGAAACTTCTTCGAGCTCTACCAGCCTCTCGCGGGTGCATGACCGTCCTTGTCGAGGCCCGTGGACCGATAGAAGAAATGGGACGAGCCGTGCGCACGGGGCCGACGGTCGGAAGGGTCCGTTCATGGAGGATCGGTCATGGCATCAGAGCGGTCGGCGGAAGGATTGGAGCAGTTGCGGGCGAAGTTCGTGGAGCAGGCCAAGTCGGGCTTCGACAAGATGCTTGGGCAGGACGGGAAGAATGGTTTGGTGACCTTCACGGAGCGTGAGGATCGGGCCTGCGAGGTCACCGACGCCCTGGCGCGGTGGTTGCTGGAGGAACACTTGGCTTAGGATGAGGCGAAGAAGCCGGGGGTCCGAGCGGACTGTCCGATCTGCGGCGGACCGGTGGTTCACGAGTCGGCGGAGCAGGCGGCGTTGGACCGGAGGGAGCTCCAGACGCGACGTGGGAAGATTGACTACGAGCGGGCGGCCCGCCGTTGTCCGCGATGCCCGAAGATTTTTTTCCCTCTTGGACGAGGCGTTGAAGCTGGGGACGGAAGGATACAGCCCGCGACGGTTGCAGAAGATTGAATACGCGGAGGCCAACGAAGGGTCGTTTGAACAAGGCAGCCGAGCCTTGAGAGTCTTGGCCGAGTTGCCGATCAGCGCCAAGCACGTCCAGCGGATCACGGAACGATTGGGAGAGGAACGCCGCCGGCAGCGGGACGCTGAGGTGGCGGCGATGAAAACGGGCACCTTGAAGCCCACCTATCCGAATCCGCCGCAGGTGGCGGCGATTCATCTCGACGCGGGCAAGCTGCAGTTGCGGGAAGAAGACGGCAAGCCCGGGGTTCGTGAGCCGCGGTGGGCCGACAGCAAAGTCGCTTGTTTTCTGACCTATACGGCCCGCGAGGGGAACCCCGATCCGCAGCCGAATCCCCCGGCCGTGTTCTTGGATCCTCCGCGAGTGATGCGTTTATGCAAAGAGATGGAGCGCGTTCGCAGTCAGCCCGCCGCTCTTGCCCGAGTCGACGAAGGAACCGCCACCTCTGTTGACGGAGGAACAAGAACATCGCATCGAACGTCCGGCACGGCTGGTGCGTACGGCGGTGGCGACGTTGGAGCCCACGGAGCCTTTCGGTTGGATGGTCTCTGCGGAAGCGACGCGACGCGACGCGGCTTCTATGAAGCCCTCAAGAAGGCCGACCTCGGGGACGGCGGGAATTGGATCGGACCGTTGGCCGACCTGCATTTCCCCGGCTGGACCCAGGTGCTCGACTTCCTGCACTTATTGGTTCACCTCTACGCGGCGGCCACGGCGGCGTATGCCGAGGACGCCAAGGCCGCCTGGCGCTTGTACGAACGCTGGTTACGCTGTGCCTGGGCCGGCGAAGTGAAGCCACTGCTCGCGAGTTTGGAAGAGGAAGGTCGGCGACTGGGCAAACCGCCGCCTCGGGCCAAGGAAAGCGACCCGCGCCGGATCGTGTCCAAGACGCTGGACTACATTAAGACGAACGAACCTCGGATGGACTACGCCCGCTATCGCCGCGAGGGGCTGCCCATCACCAGTGCGGCCGTGGAGTCCCTCATCAAACAGTTCAATCAACCGGTGAAAGGGACGGAGAAATTCTGGAACAAGGGCGGCGCCGAAAGCGTGCTGCAAATCCGCGCCGCCTACCTCAGCGAGGACGACCGCAGCGACCGATTCCACGAGCACCGCCCACGGGGCCAAGCCGTTGGTAGGAACCGCGGGAAGCTCGCCGCATAGACGGTCATGCACCCGTGTAGAGATTGACACTTTCCTCGACTTTGATAGAATTCGACGATCGGAAGTCCCAGCGCATTGACTTCTCGACGGCTCGCAGGAAGGGTAAACATGCTCAAGTTCATACGAATCGCAGGCGTGGGGGTTGCATGGCTCGTTTCTATCGGCAGTTTCGCAAGGCTTCAGGGACAAACGTGTCCATGCTGTCCGGGGGAATGTTCGTTGACGTGCAACGAGGAGTGCAAAAGCGCGGACTTATTACGCACCTGTCAGCGTGTCAAGGTCGGCCCCGACAGCGGTGCAGACGAGCATCCTGTACATCAAGGTATAGCCTGGGGAGACGATTACTTCTTTTCATCGCGCGGAGATTGCGTTTCGGGTGGATTTGCTGAAACGATCTTCCGTTACAATTCCGATTGGTCGAACCTGAAGCGCCATCCGGTTTCGTACTCAGGCCATCTGTGCCATGTCGGCGACCTCGCCGTCGGACCTGACGATCCGGACGACTCAAATGACCCTTACGTATACGCCCCGCTCAGCGACTTTGATCCGGATGTACCCTTAGTTCCCAACGGCGAAGGACTTGAGGGTTGGGGGGCGACCAAGTTTCACATCGCCCGCTGGCGTACCTCGGATATGCAATTCAGCGACTACTGGGATGTCACCGACCTTTTGGGGGGTCGGATTCCCCATTTTCCCCGCGGTGGTGACTTGGCAGGACTCGCCTTCTACAACGAGTCCCTCTATGCCGTCGAATGGGCTAAGGCGGGCATCGAATTCACTCCTCAGATTTTCAAGCTGCGCGTTAACGGAGACGAACTCACGCTGGAGGATGAGTATGACATCGAAACAACCGCAGCCAACGGCATCGCCATCTGGAACGATGCAATTCTCATCACCTACGGTTACGGAAAGAAGTGCGGAGGCATCGATGTGTATGACCTTCCGTCGCTGAACGGCGTTTCCAAACCTTACGACTTTGTGAAATATAACGTCGCTAATCCAGATGAGTTCGAAGAGTTCTATCATGCCGAAGGACTGACGGTGCGCGGCGACGACCTTTGGGTCTGTGCCGGCGAGGGGCAATGGGTGCGGCGGGTCAAGATGCCCAGGGTTAAGCCAGTCTGTCGCATGAGCGTGACGCCCGCCGCTGAATGCACCGAGATCTATTCACAGGCGCCCGTGACGTTCAATGGAAATGATTCGTACGACCCGAACAACAGAGCCGTTCCCCTGCGATACGGATGGGATTTTGACCAGGACCGGGTCGTTGACGATGCAAACGCGAAAACCGCGTGGACGTTCTACTGCTGCGGAGCCAATGTGGTCAAACTGACGGTCACATCAGACGACGGAGAATACGCGAGCACCTGCCGGACAGAGTTTTATGCCTTGCAAAACTCCGCCCCTAATTGCAACGCGGGTGAGCACGTTGCCGGCACGTACTACGGGGTTGCTTGCCCCACCGGCTCACCGTGTGTTTCGGTTGTTTTCAACGGGAACGGCTCCTCCGACTCCGACACGGGCGACGGCATCGCTACCTATGACTGGGACTTCGGTGACGGAACTCCGAACGGCAGCGGTGCCAAACCCCAGCATGCGTATCAGCAGCCCGGATCCTATACCGCCACCCTTACGGTTACAGATAACCGCTGCGCCCCGAAGACGTGCACTGCCCGGGTGAGCATCGGCGGCGTCCCTGTCTGCATGGCAACCACGAACGTCGGGGGAACAGTGTGCGGGCAGCCGGTTACGTTTGATGGGACCGGCTCGTTCGATGTCGATCCCGCGCTGCCCCCGGATCCGGACGGACTGCCGCCGACAACCGGGCCCGTAGCATCCTACAAATGGGAGTATTGCGTCGCATCGGCGGATTGCTCGCAGGCGGCAAATTGGACGACGATGGGAACGACGGAATCATTGCAATTCACCTTTCCCACTCCCCCTCAGCAGCTCTGTTCGAGTTGGCATCAATCATACCAGGTGCGACTAACCCCTGAACAAGCGTGATTTTCTTGCAATTTGGCAAGAAAAGACTCGAAATACCTTTGTTTCCCGTGTAGAAACGTGCGGTGTCAGAAATCTGGCACTGTTACACACGGAGGCATTTCGAGTGAACGGCAAGAGAGCACAGAAGAGGGTTGAACGCAAGAGAATTCTTCGGAATCGCCGGCGGCGGATCGAGAGGCGGCTTCGGGATCGGGTCTGGGCGCCGCAGGA
>Ga0187893_10011716_pt1 | contig 12644 bp, 12 predicted proteins | sample MA1701074metaG_FD_139574 | JGI IMG/M metagenome (GOLD analysis project Ga0187893, IMG submission 139574) | White microbial mat communities from a basaltic lava cave in the Kipuka Kanohina Cave System on the Island of Hawaii, USA - MA170107-4 metaG ...
AGGAGGTGAGCATGGCCAAGTGGTGGGCCACGGACCTCCAGAAGAAGGTCGCGGTCGAGTGCCTCCAGCTGCACGGCGGTTACGGCTTCATGGAGGAGTACCCGATCTCGACGGACTACCTCGACGCGGCCGTGCAGTCGATCTACGCCGGCACGAACGAGATCATGAAGCTGATCATCGCGCGCCGCCTCGGCCTCGACGGTTAGCGTTAGCGGGGACGTTCTTCAAAACGTCAAAACGCCAGGGAGCGGCGGACGGGCGCGGGGTCGCTAGGCTGCTTGGCACCCGGTCCCACGGAGCTCCGCGTTGGCTCGCCAGCCCCGCGACGACGCACCGGGCGTCGTGCATCACGTGATGGTCCGCGGCATCGAACGCCGCGCGATCTTCCTCGACGACGCCGATCGGGAGGACTTCCTCTCGCGTCTCTCGCGCCTCGTGCCCGAGCTCGGCTTCCGGTGCTTCGCGTGGGCGTTGATGCCCAACCACGTCCACCTCGTCGTGCGCTCGGGAAACGCCCGCATCTCGCGATTGATGGCACGTCTCGGGACCGGCTACGCGCGCTACTTCAACGCGCGGCACGACCGGGTGGGGCACCTCTTCCAGAACCGCTTCCGCTCGCGGCGCGCAGTCGACGACGCGGATCTGCTGGGCCTCGTGCTGTACGTGACACGGAATCCGCTCGAGGCGGGCCTCGTCGCGGACGGCGCCGCCCTCGAGCGCTTTCCCTGGTGTGGGCTCGGCGCGCTCGTCGGCACGCGGCAAGCACGTCCGTTCGAAGCGGCCGGCGAGACGCTGGCTCTCTTCGCGCACGATCCGGCGGAGGCGCGAGCCTGCCTGCGCAGGCGCCTCGGCGCAGCAGAGCCCCCGGCACCCCCGCACGCACTGCCGCACGCCGAGCGCGCAGAGCCGAGGTGCGAACCCGCGGGATTCGAGGCACTGCTTCGCGACGTGTGCGATGCACGGAGCATCAAGCCGTGCGAGTTGCGCTCGCGAAGCCGCAGTCCACGCCTCGCCGCGGCGAGGACCACGCTGGCCGTGCGGGCGGCCGCGGACCTCGGCCTCACGGGCTCGGAGATCGCGCGCCGTCTGGGCGTGACGAGCGCCGCGGTCTCCGTGATGCTCGCTCGTCGGCGGCCAACGTTTTGACGTTTTGAAGAACGTCCCCGCTAGACCGCTACCGCTCGCGCGCTCAGAAGACCAGCGGCAGCGGGAGGTGGCGCCCGTAGACGAAGTCGCGGTGCGCGAGGAGGGCGGGGTCGAGCGCCGCCTCGACCGTCGGATGCTTCAGCTCGTACAGCGCACGCGTCTCGGCCGGCATCGGGCAGACGTCGTGCGGGAGCGGCCGCACGAGCACCGCGAACGTCGCCCAGGTGAGGTCGGCCACGCTGAGCGCGTCGCCGACCAGGTAGCGGCTCCCGCGCGCGGCCTGCGCACGGAGGCGCGCGGCGAGCACCCCGAGCACCTCGGCGCAGCGTGCGGGCGCGGCGGCCCCGGCTGCCTCCGACCAGCCGTAGCGCCACGCGAGCCGGTCGCGGAGCGCGCGCACGGGCTCGGGCAGACGCGGCGCCTTGTGCATCACGTCGATCATCATGAGCCGCCGGCACCAGCCGAAGCCCGCCTCGCCCGCGATCGCGTCGGCGAGCCCGAGGCAGAGCGCGCGCTCGCGCGCGTCCGCCGGCAGGAGCGGCGGCTCCGGCGCGAGACGCTCGGCGAGGAACAGGATGCCCGCGCGATCGATGCGCGCGGGCTCCCGCTCGAACACCGCGGTCGGCGCGTTCGCCGCGCCGGTCCAGCGCACGAGGGCCGCGTCGTCGCTCCCCGCCTCCTGTGCCACCGCGGCGTACGGGAGCCGCTTCACGTGCAGGATCGCCTTCGCGAGTTCGCCCCACGGCCCGGGCACGCCGCGCGTCAGGATGAGCCGGAGCCCGTGCGCCGCCTCGCCCTCCGCCACCGAGAGGTACTGCATGCGCGGCAGGGTGTGCCGGCGTACCCTGCTTCGCCACCTCGGAGGTGCCATGCCGCTCGACCCCGGCCTGAAGCTCGTGCTCGATCAGCTCGCCGCGAACCCCGGCCCGCAGCTCCACGAGCTGCCCGTCGAGCAGGCGCGCGCGTTCTTCGACCAGATGCAGCTCCCGCGGCCCGAGGTGAAGATCGCCGCGGTCGAGGACCGCGAGATCCCGGGGCCGGCGGGCCCGATCCCGGTGCGCGTCTACCGCCCCGAGGGCGAGGCGCCGTTTCCCGCGCTCGTCTACTTCCACGGCGGCGGCTGGGTGATCGGCAGCCTCGAGACTCACGACGGCGCGTGCCGCGATCTCGCGAACCGCATCGGCTGCGTGGTCGTGTCGGTGGACTACCGGCTCGCGCCCGAGGCGCGCTATCCGGCCGCGGCCGAGGACTGCTACGCCGCGACGAAGTGGGTGGCTGAGAACGCGAAGGCGCTCGGCGTGGACGCGCGCCGCATCGGGATCGGTGGCGACAGCGCGGGCGGGAACCTCACCGCCGTGGTCGCGCTGATGGCGCGCGACCGCAAGGGTCCGGCGCTCCGCCACCAGCTCCTGATCTACCCCGTCACCGACGCCGACTTCACGCGCGCGTCCTACCGCGAGAACGCCGAGGGCTACCTCCTCACCACGAAGGCGATGGAGTGGTTCTGGAACCACTACGTGCCGGAGCCCGCGCGGCGCACCGAGGCCTTCGCGGCGCCGCTCCGCGCGAAGGACCTCGCCGGGTTGCCGCCCGCCTTCGTACTCACCGCGGAGTACGACCCGCTCCGCGACGAGGGCGAGGCCTATGCGAGGCGCCTCCAGCAGGCGGGCGTCGCCACCCGGCTACAGCGCTACGACGGCGCGATCCACGGCTTCTTCGCGATGGGGCTCCTCTCCGAGGTCGCACGCCGGGCGGTCGACGACGCCGCGGCGGAGGTGCGGAAGGCCCTGGCCTGAGGCCCGCCCGGGCCCCGGGCCGGCGCCACCGGCCCGGCTCAGGCGGCGCGCCCCGCTGCCGATACGGGAGGGGCGCGCGAGCCGCGCCCCCGAGATGGCCGAGACCGACTCCAGCTCGAACCTCCGCGCCGAGCGGCGCCTGGCGCTGCGCGTGCCGGTCCACCGGCGCGTGCGCGCCGCGGTCGGGCTCCGCGCGTTCGAGGCCACGCTCCTCGACCTCTCGGTCACGGGCTGCCGCATCCGTTGCGCGGAGCCCATCACCGCGCACGGCAGCGTCTGGATCCTGCTCCCGGCCGGGCTCGGCGGCCGCTGGCCGCTTCCCGTGCGCGGCGAGATCGCGCGCGCGGACTCCGTGCGCGGCGAGCCGACCGGCGTCTGCGACGTGGCGCTCCGCTTCCGCTCGCTCCCGCCGCGCGCCTACGACCGCGTGTGCGCCGCAGTCGCCGAGGTGCTCACGCCCCCGGAGCCCGAGGCCGAGTCCGCGAGCGAGGAGCGGCGCAGGAGGCCGCGCCGCTGGTTCGGGCGCCGTGTGATCGCGCGCGGCTCGGGCCGCCCGCGCGTGCTCGTGGGCCGCGACCTCTCGGAGGGCGGCATGCGCGTCGAGAACGCGGTGGGCCTCGCGGCCGGCGAGGAGCTGCAGCTCGCGCTCCACGGCCAGCCCGGCGAGGTCCCGCTCGTGCTGGCCGCACGCGTGCTGCGGACGGAGGCGAGCGGCGCGGCGGCCCTCGCGTTCGGCGAACTCTCCGAGTCGCAGCGCGCCGCGCTCGACAAGATCCTCGCCGAGCTCGAGGGCGACGAGGAGGCGACGCTCGTCTCGGAGCTCCTCGAGGCGCCCTAGCGGAAGAGCCGGCTCACGCTCGAGCCGTCGTGGATCGCGCGGATCGCGTCCGCGAAGAGCTTCGCGACCGACTGCACGTGGATCTTGTCGATCCGCTTCGGCGGCGGGAGCGGGATGGTGTCGGTCACCACGAGCTGACGCAGCGGAGACGTCTCGATGCGCTCGACCGCGCGCCCCGACAGGACCGGGTGCACCACGCAGGCCTCGACCGCAGTCGCGCCGCGGTCGAGCACGAAGCGCGCCGCCTCGATCAGCGTGCCGCCGCTAGCCACCTCGTCGTCGATGATCAGGGCCGTCTTGCCGCGCACGTCGCCGATCAGGTTGGTGGCGCGCGCGCGCTCGTCGTCGCCGTCGCGGCGCTTGTCGACGATCGCGATCGGCAGGTTGAGCCGGTTCGCGTAGTTGCCCACCTCCTTCGACTCGCCGACATCGCCCGCCACGAGCACGTAGCTCGAGAGGTCGCGGCTCTGGCGCAGGTAGTCGCACAGGATGGGCGCGGCCTGGAGCTGGTCGGCCGGGATGCGAAAGAAGCCCTGCACCTGCGGCGAGTGGAGGTCCATCGTCAGCACGCGATCGGCGCCGGCGGTCTGGAGCAGGTCCGCCATCAGCCGCGCGGTGATCGAGATGCGCGGGCGGTCCTTCTTGTCCGAGCGCGCGTAGGGGAAGTAGGGCAGCACGGCGGTGATGCGGCCGGCCGAGGCGTGCTTCAGCGCGTCGATCGTGATCAGGAGCTCGACGATGCCGTCGGAGACCGGTGCGCACGAGGGCTGGATCACGAACACGTCCGCCTCGCGGACGTTCTCCTCGATCTGCACCAGCAGGTTCTCGTTCGAGAAGCGCACCACGCTCGACTCGCAGAGCTCGATGCCCAGGTGCTTGCAGATGTCGCGTGCCAGCTCGGGGTGTGCGCTGCCGCCGATCACCTTGATTTCGCGCATGGAATCTCCAGGTGGGAATCTAACCCTGTGCCTTCTTTCTCGCGATCTTCGCCCAGCTGTCGCGGAGCGTGACGGTGCGGTTCCAGACGGGGCGGCCGGGCCGCGCGTCCGGATCGGCGCAGAAGTAGCCGAGCCGCTCGAACTGGACGCGCGCCCCGGGCGCGGCGCTCGCGAGCGCAGGCTCCACCCACGCGTCCGTGAGCCGCTCGAGCGAGCGCGGGTTCAGGCTGTCGAGGTAGTCCGTGCCCTCGGGCACGTCCATCGGGTCCTCGGCGCTGAAGAGGACGTCGTAGAGGCGCACCTCCGCGGGATGCGCGTGCGCCGCCGAGAGCCAATGGATCGTGCCGCGCACCTTGCGGCCGTCGGGCGCGTCGCCGCCGCGCGTCTTCGGGTCGTACGTGCAGCGCACCGAGTGGATCGCGCCCGTCTTCGGGTCGCGCTCGAAGCCGGTGCAGGTGACGAAGTAGGCGTAGCGGAGCCGCACCTCGCGGCCGGGCGCGAGCCGGTGGAATCCCTTCGGCGGCTCGGCCTCGAAGTCCTCCGCCTCGATCAGCAGCGTGCGCGAGAAGGGGAGCTTGCGCGTGCCGGCCGCGGGGTCCTCGGGGTTGTTGATCGCCTCGAGCTCCTCGCTCCGGCCGTCCGGGTAGTTCTCGATCACGAGCCGGATCGGCCGCAGCACCGCCATCCGGCGCGGCGCGACCTTGTTGAGGTGCTCGCGGATCTCGAACTCGAGACGCGCGAGCTCGATCGTGTTGTCGCGCTTCGCGATCCCGATGCCGTCCCAGAAGCGCTTGATCGCCTCGGGCGTGTAGCCGCGGCGTCGGAGCCCCGCGAGCGTCGGCATGCGCGGGTCGTCCCAGCCGGCGACGTGCCCCTCGTCCACGAGGCGCTTCAGCAGGCGCTTGCTCATCACCGTGTGCGAGAGGTTTCCCCGCGCGAACTCGAACTGGCGCGGGCGCGGCTCGGGCAGCTCGAGCGCCGCGAGGATCCAGTCGTAGAGCGGGCGGTGGTCCGCGAACTCGAGCGTGCAGAGCGAGTGCGTGATGCCCTCGATCGCGTCGGATAGGCAGTGCGCGAAGTCGTACATCGGGTAGATCGGCCACTCGCTCCCGGTGCGGTGGTGGGCGGCGTCCACGATCCGGTAGAGCACCGGGTCGCGCATCGGGAGCACGGGCGACGCCATGTCGATCTTCGCGCGGAGCACGTAGCGGCCGGGCGGGAACTCGCCCGCGCGCATGCGCTCGAAGAGCGCGAGGCTCTCGGCCGCCGGGCGCGAGCGGAACGGGCTCGGCCGGCCCGGCTCGGTGAGCGTGCCGCGGTGCGCCTCGATCTCCTCGGAGGACAGCTCGCAGACGAAGGCCTTGTCGCGCCGGATCAGCTCGGAGGCGTACGCGAAGAGCTTCGGGAAGTAGTCCGAGGCGTAGTAGAGGTGCGGGCCCCAGTCGTACCCGAGCCAGCGCACGTCGGCCTGGATGCCCTCGACGTACTCGACCTCCTCGGCGGCCGGGTTCGTGTCGTCGAAGCGCAGGTGGCAGCGCCCGCCGGTCTCGGCGGCGACGCCGAAGTCGAGGCCGATCGCCTTCGCGTGGCCGATGTGCAGGTAGCCGTTCGGCTCGGGCGGGAAGCGCGTCACCACCGCGCGATGGCGCCCCGCCGCGAGGTCGTCGCGGATGATCTGGCGGATGAAGTCGAGAGGCCGTTCGGCCTCGGCGGCGGCCACGCGCGAGAGCTCCCCCATCCGGAGAACGCGAAAACGGCCGGACGATAACCATCATCCGCCGTCCGCGGCCAGCAGCTCCTTCGGGGCGAAGCTGGCGCAGCGCCCACCGCCCGCCGCGCGGTAGCGGTCGTCCGGGTAGCGCTCGCGCGACCAGTCGTGGAGCGACGCGAGCGCCGCGCAGCGCTCGCGCTCGTTCTCGTAGCTCGCGTCCGCGAGGATCGCGGCGGCGAGGTCGTCGAGCCCCTCGCTCTCGGTCGCCATGCGGACGCCGCCCGCGGCCGGCGTGTCGAGCACCGCGTACTTCTCGCCGTCCTCCTGCCAGGGCACCCAGCGCGGGAGCGTCCCGTCGCGGCCGCGCCCGGGATTCCCTGTGAGACTGAACTCGGTCCAGTAGGACATCATCATCGTCGAGAGCGCCTCGCGGCCCGGGCGGTTCGCCTCGTCGAACAGGAACCGGCTGTTCCGGCCGAGGTCCCAGTGCCCGAACACGAACGGGATCTCGAAGCCGTGCGCGGCGCCGAGCAGCGCGGCGAAGTCGGTGCCGAACGCGCGCGGCTCCTCGTCCCAGTCGAAGCGGTACGCGAACACCTGGCCCGGCTGCGCCGCCGCGAGCGCGCGCGCCGGCTCGTCCACGCCGGTGATCTTCCAGGCCCGCGAGCGGTAGGCGGCGTCGCGCTGGTAGCTCGCGAGGTCCTTCGCGCGGGGGAGGCCGAACCAGCGCCGCACGCGCGCGGGGTCCATGAAGAAGAAGAGGCGCTGCTCGTCGCGGTTCGTCCCGAGCATCACCGGCACGGCGTGGTAGGCGCCGGGCCGGCCGAGGAGCTCGCTCTGCGGGGCCACGGGGATCACGGTGCCCTCGCGGAAGACGCGCGGGCACTCGTAGGAGCCGAGGCCCTCGGGGTCGTAGGCGCGGAAGAGCGTCTCGGCTGGGATCGCGCGCAGGAAGCTCGCCTGCTCGGCGGGCGTCAGCGCGGCGGCGGCGGCCTTCGCGCTCGCGCGGTCGGTGGCGAGGCCCTGGCGCTCGAGGAGCGCGAGCAGGACTTCGCCCGAGCTCCCGGGCGCGCCGGGCTCGGGCGCGTCGCGGAGGTTCTCGGCCTCGGCCGGGGTGTGGTCCCAGGCGCCGCCGCTCTGCACGATGGCGCGCGAGAAGAGGCCCTTCGCGAGGGGCGAGGTGAGGAGCACGAGCACGTTCTGGCCGCCGGCCGACTCGCCGAAGATCGTGACGTTCGCCGGATCGCCGCCGAACGCGGCGACGTTCGCCTGCACCCAGTGGAGCGCGTGGAGCTGGTCGAGCGTGCCGAAGTTGCCCGAGGCGTCGAGCGCGTCGGCGCCCTCGCGGAGCGCGTCGTGCCGGAACCAGCCGAGCGCGCCGAGTCGGTAGTTCAGCGTCACCACCACGAGTGATGCTGGCTCGCGAGCCGGCTCCCGTCGTAGAGGTGCGAGGTGCCGATCGTGTTGCCGCCGCCGTGGATCCAGACCAGCACGGGGAGGCGCGCGTCCGCCGGCGCGCCGGCGAGGGCGGGCGCGTACACGTTCAGCGTGAGGCAGTCCTCGTGGCCGACGAGGGTCCCGGGCTTCGCGGAGCCGTCGCCGCCCACGCCGCTCGCGAACTGCGGGCAGGAGTCGCCGAAGGCGAGCGCCTCGCGCGTGCCGGTCCAGGGCAGGGGCGAGCGGGGCGCGCGCCAGCGGAGCTCGCCGAGCGGGGGCTCGGCGTAGGGGATGCCGAGCCAGGCGTGGCCGCCGTAGCGCCCGGCCTGGCCGACCACGTCGCCGGCGGGCGGGTGGCGGAGCGTCGTCGGGTCGGCGCTCGGGGGCGGCGCCTCCGGCTCCGACGTGCAGCCGGCGGCGACGAGCAAGACGAGGCCGACGAGCACGCGGAATCGCATCGGACACCTCCGGCCGCGGAGGATACGGGGGCTGCTAGGTTCCGCGCGCCTCGGAGGATCGGGTCTGCTCGAGCGAGGAGTTGGCGTCGCCGCGGTCGTCGCGCTCGCGCTCGCGTGCGGGCCGCCGGAGCCCCTCGTGCTCGACAGGTCGGGCCCAGTCGCCGACTGGCCGGACTACGGCCGCGGCAAGGACGGGCTCGCCTGGTCGCCGCTCGACCAGGTCACCCCCGCGAACGTGGCGCGGCTCGAGCTGGCCTGGCAGCACCGCTCCGGCGACGTCTCCGACGGCACGGGTGACACGAGCCGCACCTCCTTCCAGGCGCGCCCGATCGTCGCGAACGGCACGCTCTACTACTGCACCGGGCTGAACCGCGTCTTCGCGCTCGAGCCCGAGACGGGGCGCGAGCGCTGGCGCTTCGACCCCGTGCTCCGGAACCGCAAGCTCGGCGGCCCGTACCCGCTCGTCTGCCGCGGCGTCTCTTATTGGCAGGAGCGCGCCTCCACCGGCGCCTCCTGCGACGCCCGCATCTTCACCGCCACGATCGACTCGGAGCTGATCGCGCTCGACGCGGCGACGGGCCAGCCCTGCGCGGGCTTCGGCAGCGCAGGCCGCGTGGACCTCCGCGCGGGCTTCGCCGAGGCGCCGCGCTGGGAGGCCTACGTCACATCCCCGCCGCTCGTGCTCGGCGATGTGGTGGTGGTGGGCGGCCTGGTGCAGGACAACCTTCGCGTCGACGCGCCCTCGGGCGTGATCCGCGGCTTCGACGCGCGGACGGGCGCGCTCCGCTGGGCGTGGGACCCGGTGCCGCCCGACTTCCCGAAGCCCGCGAGCGGCTACACGCCCGGCACGCCGAACGCGTGGTCGATCCTCTCCGGCGACGCCGAGCGCGGGCTCGTCTTCGTCCCGACCGGCAACCCCTCGCCCGACCTCTTCAGCGCGATCCGCCACGGCCTCGACCACTACGGCAGCTCCGTCGTCGCGCTCTCGGCCGAGACGGGCGCCGTCGTCTGGCACTTCCAGACGGTGCACAAGGACGTCTGGGACTACGACGTCCCCGCGCAGCCGGTCTTGTTCCAGATTCCAGGCGTGGGTGGCGGCCGGCCCGGCGTCGCGCAGATCACGAAGATGGGCTTCCTGTTCCTGCTCGACCGCGAGACCGGCGTGCCGCTCTACCCGGTCGAGGAGCAGCCCGTCGCGCACGACGGCGTGCCGGGCGAAGAGCTCTCGCCGACGCAGCCCTTCCCGACGCATCCCGCGCCGCTGATCCCGATCGGGCTCCCGCCCGAGGCGGCCTGGGGCTTCACGCCGCTCGATCGCCGGGACTGCCGCCAGAAGCTCGCGAGCCTCCGGAACGAGGGCATCTTCACGCCGCCGAGCCTCGAGGGCTCGATCGTCTATCCCGGCAACGCCGGGGGCCCGAACTGGGGCGGCCTCTCGCTCGATCCGACGAGCGGCGTCGCCTACGTGAACTCGATGCGCGCTCCGACGGTGGCGCGGCTGATTCCGCGCGCCGAGGCGGAAGGGCTCGACTTCGCCGGCGCGGCCTACCCGAACGAGCTCTACCCGATGCAGGGCTCGCCCTACGCGGTCTCGCGCGGGCCGCTCCTCTCGAGCTTCGGCGCGCCGTGCGTGCCGCCGCCCTGGGGCACGCTCCTCGCCGTCGATCTCGAGAGCGGCGAGACGCGCTGGGAGGCGAGCCTCGGCACCACCCGCGACCAGGCGCCCTGGCCGCTCTGGTTCGACCTCGGCGCCCCGAACCTGGGCGGCCCGCTCGGGACGGGCGGCGGGCTCGTGTTCATCGGCGCCACGACCGACAAGTTCTTCCGTGCCTTCGACGCGGCGAATGGCGCCGAGCTCTGGCGCTCCCGAATCCCCTACACCGCGAATTCGTCACCCATCACGTACCGCTTGCGACAGAATGGCAGGCAGTACGTCGTGATCGCCGCCGGCGGCCACGGCTGGTCCGAGCCCGGCGACGCGCTCCTCGCCTTCGCCCTGCCGGGCATTCCTCAGGATTGAACCCGATGGACGAGCTCGCCAGCCTCGACGCGACCGCGCAGGCAGAGGCCGTGCGCCGCGGCGAGGTGCGTCCCGCCGAGCTCGTCGAGGCGGCGCTCCGCCGGATCGAGGCGCTCGATCCGACGCTCGGAGCGATCGCCGCGCCGCTCGACGAGTTCGCGCGGGCCGAGCTCCGCGAGCTCGACCCGGCGGCGCCCTTCGCCGGCGTGCCGTTCCTGATGAAGGACCTCGGCGCCTGCTTCGCCGGCCAGCCGTACTACGCCGGGAACCGGGCGCTCCTGGAGATCGGCTACAAGGCGCCCGCCACCACCTACCTCGCGCGGCGCTTCCAGCGCGCCGGGCTCGTCGCGGTCGGCACCGCGAAGGCGCCGGAGTTCGGCCTCCAGTCCACCACGCAGCCGCTCGCGCTCGGCCCCACGCGGAATCCCTGGCGCCTCGACCACACGCCGGGAGGCTCGTCGGGCGGCTCGGCGGCCGCCGTCGCGGCCGGCCTCGTGCCCCTCGCGCACGCGAACGACGGCGCGGGCTCGATCCGCATCCCGGCTGCGTGGTGCGGCGTGGTCGGGCTCAAGCCCTCGCGCGGGCGGATCGCGCTCGAGCCCACCACGATCGGCCGCTCGCTGGTCGGCTTCGCGATCACGCGGAGCGTGCGCGACGCCGCGGCGCTCCTCGACGCGGTACACGGCAACGAGCCGGGCGATCTCTACCGGCTCCCGCCGCCGGTGAGGCCGTTCCTCTCGGAGGTCGGAGCCGAGCCCGGCCCGCTCCGGATCGGCGTGCTCTGCGAGGCGCCGGGCGCCGCCGTCCATCCCGAGGCCCGCGCCGCCGCCACGCGTGCCGGTCGGCTCCTCGAGACGCTCGGCCACGCCGTCGAGGCTTCCGGCCCGGAGGCGCTCTTCGACGAGGAGCGCGCCTGGCACGGCCTCGTGTTCGGGCCCGTCGAGTACCGGCTCTGCCTCCGCGAGCTCGGCCGCATGCTCGGGCGCCCCGTGCGGGAGAGCGACGTCGAGCCGTACCTGTGGACGCTCGCCGACCCGCAGGGCCCGAGCGTCCTGCCCGAGGACTACCTCGAGGCCGCGGCCTCGCAGCAGGCCTGGGCGGTGCGCGTAGCCGGCTGGTTCGCGGGCGGCTTCGATCTGCTGGTGACGCCCACCGTGCCCGAGCCGCCGCCGCTGCTCGCTGATCTCGACGGCCGGAGCCACGACCCGCTCACGCTGCTCTCCCGCATGGCTCCGCACCTGGCCTTCACGGAAGCCTGGAACGTGACGGGCAACCCCGTGATCTCGCTCCCGCTCCACGAGACGGCGGACGGGCTCCCGCTCGGCGTCCAGCTCGTGGCGCGCGTCGGCCGCGAGGACCTGCTCTTCCGCGTGGCGGCGCAGCTCGAGCAGGCGGCGCCGTGGGCCGGGCGCCGGCCGCCGGTGTTCGCGGGCTAGCGGGCTCGGCGGCGTCCGAGCCGGCTCCATCCGAGCACGAGGACGGCTGCGGCGAGCAGGAGCCACGTCTCCGGCTCGGGGAACGCCAGACGCAGGGTCGTGAAGCTCACCGTCCGCCGTTGGATCAGACCGTCGATGCTGACCTTCGAGGGCGCGACGAGGGTCACGATGCCCTGTTGGAGGCCGTCCACGTGCCACGTGCCCATCGCGCTCGCGTCCGGGAGCGGCAGGCCGCTCGAGGTGAGGCCCGTGAACAGGAACGTCCCCGGGGACCAGGCGTAGAAGTCCACGGTGAGGTGGATCGGCGGGAGCGAGAGCACGGTCTGGGTGTCCGTGACGCGGCCCTGCTGGCCGTGGCGCAGCGGCACCGCGAGCAGCGTGAGATTGCCGACCCTGAACATCGACGCGTTCACGCCCATCCCGGCGTGCGCGGCGGTCTTCAGGACGACGCTGCCCGGGACGCCGGGGGAGCCCGTACCCATGTCCGAGGTGGCGAAGATGAACTGGGGGCCGCCCTGGGTGATCTGGTAGGCGAGGGTGAGCGTGCCGTTCGGTGTCTTGGGCACGAAGAGAGTCGTGGCGAACGCGGGGTAGCTGAGCCACACGCCGATCGAGGCCCCCGAGTTGAAGATGCCGCCGGACGCTCCCAGCTCCTCGAACGTGCGGGTCATCGGCACGCCCTGCGTGACCTGGAGCCAGGTCGCCTCCCAGAGGGCACCGGCGCGGGCGCTCCCGCTCGTGAAGAGCAGGAGCAGCAACGCTGCGAGGCGTGCATGACGTGCCAAATCGTGCCTCCTTTTCAGCTCGCGCGCTGGCTCCGGAGCCAGAGCGCCAGGCCCGCCGCGCCGAGCAGGAGCAGCGTGC
>Ga0187893_10011717_pt1 | contig 12644 bp, 7 predicted proteins | sample MA1701074metaG_FD_139574 | JGI IMG/M metagenome (GOLD analysis project Ga0187893, IMG submission 139574) | White microbial mat communities from a basaltic lava cave in the Kipuka Kanohina Cave System on the Island of Hawaii, USA - MA170107-4 metaG ...
ATTTGATAATAGAAAAGCTAAAGAGTTATACAAATGAAGCTGTAAAATCGCTGACAGGTTATAAGTATTTGGTAACTGCCTGTGAAAACGCTATTGCACAGATGTTTTAAGGAAAGCGTATAAAATCCAAAATCGAAGCTATGCCTTTTGCCGATATTGAAGAAGCCGCCAAAGATTTACGCGACGGCAGGATGATAATCATTGTTGATGACGAAGACCGCGAGAACGAAGGCGATATTGTCTGCGCGGCTGAAAAGGTGAGTTGATAACAGTCGCATAGTTAAAGGTTCTGCGGTAGAATCGCAATTACAAAAGATAGTTAAGGATAAAAGACAAACAATGCAAGTAACAACAATCGAAAGAATTATAGCTGAAACAGAAACGCTTTTACCCGAAGAGCAATTAAGACTTGCCGCACATTTGATTGAACAGGCGAGAAAATCTTACGGCGAAAACGCTTCGCGGCATCAATGGCGCGAAATCGCGGGCATTGCGCCAAACCTAACGAAAGGACAAGATGCGCAAGAATGGGTTTCAAACAGCCGCCGCGAAAGCGATTCTCATCGTGAAGAGGCGTTGAGAAAATAAAGATGAAAGTAGATGATGCCCTCAAAAACATAACTCAAATTTTCCTCGACACAGCACCCGTTATCTATTTTGTTGAGAAACATTCGCTCTATTTTCCCTTGTTAGAAAATATCTTCAATCGGTTTGATAACGGAAACCTTTTAGCCGCGACATCGCCCGTGACTTTAGCCGAAACTCTAATAATGCCTTTGCGATTGAATCTCGCGCATCTCCAAAAAGACTTTACGGATGTAATCACAAACGGTAGCAATACGACTTGCTTTCCGATTGATACAAAAATCGGACAACAAGCCGCAGACTTACGCGCCCGTTACAACTTGCCATTGACAGACGCTTTGCAAATCGCTGTTGCCATCAATGCAGGCTGTGATGCGTTTCTCACAAATGATTTAATGTTGAAGCGTGTTGTTGAAATTCAAATCATCGTGATTGACGAACTAGAATTGTAATTACTTGTTGGTTATTTTAGTTCAGCAAAATCTTCCGGGATTTAACGAGGGTTTTACGGATGGATACACAGAATTTCGACGGGAGTTTTGCGTGCTAAAATCAATTGAGTTTTAGCATTACTTGTCGCTTGAAGAGAGTGTAATCTTCGGGTTTGTAAAAGGTTATTATTTGAATAATTCCGCTTATTTGGTTGTTAGAGACTTGCTCGAACGAATATGATATGACTATTGACACAATTAGCGATTCTCTTCCGAACGGTTTCCATGATGCTGATATTTGTAGCATCCATATTGATTATGTAAAAGAAGAAGCACTCTTTTTAATAGATATTGATTTATCTTCACCAGAGGAAAAAGTAGAAGCGCCTTCCCGTCAAGGTGAATTGAAATTAACAGGCTTGCTTTATTGTGTGATAGAACCGCCGAGTGGTTCTTACTCGAAAGAATATATTTGTGGAGAAGATAAGCTATGGATTGTATCTGATTCTTCAGATTTCAGCGTTTTGAAAAATTGTCCGAAACTGCCAGAGCCTTTGCCAGATAACAGCTTTCGGCATTGGTTTTTTATTAGCAGTCATAATTGCTTTATCTATGTCGCGGCGATGGACGCGAGTTTTCGTTGGAAAGGTGAATAATACAAATAGTGGTAGCGTCTAATCTGAGCGTCAGTCCTGTGGCAAAACTTCGTTGCATTCCTTTGTTATAAACAATACTTTCAATCTCAAAGTCGCAAAATCAAATGCTATCAAGTAATATCACGCCAAACTTTTGATTTTAGTTTTGTGACTTGTCTTTGAATGAAATCACATTTCATTTACACGCAAATCGCAACGATGAATCTGAAATCCGAAATCTAAAATCCGATAATTGAAGCTATGCCTTTTGCCGATATTGAAGAAGCCGCCAAAGATTTACGTGACGGCAAAATGATAATCATTGTTGACGACGAAGACCGCGAGAACGAAGGCGATATTGTTTGCGCGGCTGAAAAGGTCACGCCCGAAGTTATTAACTTTATGGCGACGCACGCGCGCGGGCTTATCTGTATGCCGCTCACGGAAGAGCGTTGCGATGAACTTCATCTGACGATGCAGGTTGCGGATAACACTTCGGGTTTCGGGACTGCGTTTACGGTTTCAATCGAAGCGCGTAAGGGCGTGACTACAGGAATTTCGGCGGCTGACCGCGCGACTACGATTTTGACGGCGGTTGATACGAAAACAAAGCCGCATGATTTGGCGCGTCCCGGTCACGTTTTTCCGCTTCGCGCGCGGACGGGCGGCGTGCTTGTGCGTCCCGGACAAACAGAGGCAAGCGTTGATATGGCGCGAATCGCGGGGCTTCATCCGGCGGGCGTCATCTGCGAAATAATGAACGAAGACGGAACGATGGCGCGGCTACCGGAATTAGAAGTGTTTGCCGCAAAACACGATTTGAAAATTATCTCCGTCGCAGACCTTGTCCGTTATCGAATCAGAAAAGAGACTTTGGTGCGCCGCGCTGTCGAAACAGACCTCAACACAATTTATGGAAAGTTTCGTGCGATTGCGTACCAAAACGAAATCAACAATGAAGTACATTTGGCAATGGTGATGGGCGATGTTGCCGATGCAAAAGAGCCTGTTTTGGTGCGTGTCCATACAGAGAATGTGACGTTCTCGATGTTCGGTGCTTTGGTTGGTCAATCAAGCTTTCATCTTCACTCTTCGCTGGAAAAAATTGCGGCAGAAGGGCGCGGCGTCGTTCTTTACTTACGCCAACGGGAACACAATTTAGGCTTGATTCATCAACTGAAAACTTACGCGCTGATGCAGGAAAAGGGAATCGGTTTACGAGAAGCGAGCGTTGAAACGGGATACGGGCAAGACCGTGATTACGGCGTCGGAGCGCAGATAATGCGCGATCTGGGATTGCACAGAATACTGCTTCTCTCGAACCATCCGCCAAAAGTCGCCGCTCTCGAAGGTTTTGATTTGGAAGTAGTTGGCAATGTTCCTTTAGGCGAACCCGCAGACGAGAAAGATTTTTCAGACAGAAGCAAGAATAATCAGGCGGAAACCGAGAGCGTAAGCTAGTGTGTTCGATAATGATTTAGCTGAAGGGAGTGCGAAGTTAGAGAAAAATAAAGAGATTTTGGAACTACGAATTACACGAATTTCTTTTCAAAAAACAATTAGCGTAATTTGTGTAACTCGTAGTTTCATTCTTCACCTTATAATTACGCGCATCCTTTATTTAACTCTCTTGTTACTGTATTTTTATTGCAAACTACAAAAGCGTTCGACGCATCTTTGCTGTACCCGAAATACCCCCGAATAGTTGACGGTTCAACAATTGCTGATAAAGTTCTCCCTGTTATTGCTTTAGGAACGCGGACTGCTTGTCCGCACACCGGAAATTCTTGAAAGACATTTAATGTTTCATTAAAAGATTCGTTAAAAAGTCGCAAGCGATTTTTGTTGATATTTTTTGACTTCAACTTGGCGGACAAGCAGTAGTCCGCGTTCCTTATTATGAGCGAGCAAGAGAAAGAACAACCGACGCAAGAGAATAATCAACCCGAACAACCTCCCACGCCACAAAAAAAACGGCGGCGTATTTTCACGCGGAGAAATTTCCTGTTTACTGTTATCAGTGTGTCTGTTCTAGTTGTCCTCGTCGTCTTGGCTCTGTTTGCCGTTTATAAGTTGGGCTACGTTGACAGCAACATTCAGACACGAATTATAAATAAACTGGATCAGTACGGCATTCGCGCCGAAATCGGTAAATTCACAACGACTCTTTCGCCAAACACTGCAGAAGTACGGGACTTAAAACTTTACGACAAACAATCCGGCGAATTCTTAGGCAAGATTGACCGCGCACATTTTACTTTCACAATCACAGACCTTTTGGCATTGAGCCTTACGCGCAATGTTCGTTTCGATGTAATTGAACTTGACGGCGTTGAAGTCTGGATAAAGTTTGACAAAGACGGGAACTCGAATTTTAGAAACATTCATAGTGTGACATCAGATTCACGCCTTACGCTTGATTTTCTTGCGGCAAAGACAAAACTCAACAGCGCAAAGATTCACTTTGACGACCAGCAACACGAACTCGCGGGCGAAGGTCGAAACGTGATGCTTATATTTGAACCCGAAGATAACACACTTCCCGAAACCGAACGGCGTTTTAAGTTTGATTTGAAATCGGAAAATTCAACTTTTGTTTTTGACGGCAAGCCCGTTGACAACATTTCAATTACGGCAAAAGGCATCGGAAGCAAATATAACGCTGAGATTCAAGAATTGGTTTTGCGTTCTCCAATCGCCGAATCAACACTTACGGGAAAAATTGATGACTGGCAGAAGATGAGTTACAGCTTCGACATCAAATCGAGCGTTGACCTCACGCAGACATCCGACATATTTCAAACCGATGTAGCGCTTCGCGGCTTCGGAAATTTTAATGGCAAAGTCACGGGCGAAGGCGCAAACTACAAGGTCGAAGGCGAAATCACTTCGGAAGCGCTCGCGGCTGACAACATTCGTTTGAAAAACCTGAAAGTAAATGCAAACGGAAAAGGCGAAGGCTCAAGTTATGAAGCAAACGGAAAAGTTATCGCAGACCTTTTGACCGCCGGAGATTATCAGTTCAACTACATGCAAATCATCGGCAATGTTTATGGAACGGGAACGGATTTTCGCTGGCTCGGTGAGATGCAGGCACAGGCGGCGAAAGTTCCGGGCGGGGCTACGATTGTCGGTTTGATTGTCTATGACGCCGTCGCTGAAAAGAAAGGCGAAGAGGTAGATTTCACGGCGCGGCGCGGTTTTGCGAAAAGCTATGTTGACGATGACACGGTTGTCAGCGATGTTCAGGCAAACAATGTAAAAGGGAAAAATCAAAACGGCGTAACAAATGCAACGGTCGAAAGCGGAACAGCCCGACAGGTGAAAGCCAAAGGCACAATCCTCAAGGGCGTCACTGCAAACGGGATTGAAATCCAAGACCGCGAAGGCGGAGAAACAAAAGTTAATGTTTCAACAGTTCGCATTGATAGTATTGATGACCCGAAAGCGAAAATCGGAAGCCTCAACATTGCAGGTGTTCGCCTTTCGATTTACCAAGGGCGAATCGAAGGAAACACAAACGACATTGCTGTCGGCAAAGTCACACTCAATAAAACGAAAGATATTCCACAAGGCGGGACAATTGAAAATGTAAAACTTGGAAGACCCGTTTTCGTTCTCGAACCTAATGACCGCTATCGCGCAAGTATGGATTTGAGTTTGGGCGGAGGCATTATTGGCTCTATAAATTTGGGTGCGGCGCGCGCGGATTTGACTGTTACAAACAATCAGGTTGAGGTCAAAAGTTTCACAGCTTCAATCATGGACGGCAGCGCGCGGGGCAATGCAATTATTCACACCGAAGGCGGCACATCGCGCGTTGATTCTACTTTTGAAAACCTAGACGTTGGAAAACTCGTCACGATTTTTGCGAATCAAGTCGTACCGATAACGGGAAAGACCGAAGGCGATGTTCAACTCACATTTCAAGGCACAAATGTAAAAGAAACCGCGACGGGAAAAATTCGCGCTACGTTCAACACAGAAGCGGGCGACGACACGCGAGGACGCGCGCCTTTGAACGGCGTGGTTGATTTGGACGCGACGCGGGGCGTGTTTGAAATCGCGCGCGCCGAATTGAGTTCGGAAGCCAGCCAATTGATTGCGACAGGCAGATTCTCATTTGCGAAAAACGATTCCGATTTGAATCTGAATTTGACCTCGACAGATGCGACGGAACTTCAACGCATTGCAAGCGCAACGGGTGCTTTGGGCGATAACGAAGAGTTTGTAGAAGAGAACAAAATCGCTCTTGTGGGCAAGCTGAATTTCAATGGAAAGCTTACGGGCAAACTCGATAATCCGAATGTGACAGGGCGCGTTAATGTCGAATCCTTTTACATGCAGGAGCGCGAGATTGGCTCGCTCGCAATGAGCTTAAACGTCACGCCCGACAACATAAATATCACTGACGGGAGTTTAGAAGAGCGTGCCGGCGGCAGTGTCTCGTTCGCGTTGAACGCGCCCCGCAGTGGGACAAACAACATCGCTATTGATGCAACGCTCGACAATGTAAACGCCAGCAACCTTGCGGCGGCATTGCCCGGATTGAAGAAAGGAACAAGAGAACAACTTGCCGGGTTGAAATCCGACCTTTCCGGCAAACTAAATGTGACGGGTTTGCCCGACAATATGAACGGGACGGCAGACCTTCGTTTTAATCGCGGTACTCTACAAGACGAGCCTTTTGAGAGCATTACGGCGAAAGCAAATTTTAGCGGCACGGCTATAAACCTCGAAACAGTTGACGGGCGTTTTGACGCCGGAAGAATTACGGCGAAAGGAACTGTTGACCCGAAAACTTTCGCCTTCGATTTAGAGGCGGAAGGAAGCAATATTCAGCTTGATAAAATAAAAAACGTCGCGCTGGTTTTAGATGACAACACAAAAGTATCAGGCACAATCAACCTCAAAGCAAAAGGAACGGGAAATTTGAGCGGCGATGATTTTACTTCGCTTAATGTGACTTTTGACGGCGAAGGAAGTGACGTAAAAATTAACGACCAGCTTTTAGGCAAAGTCACAATCACGGGACGCACTGCAAATAATCAAATCAATGCGAATCTTACGACAGATGCTTTTGAAAACCCGCAAACATTGACAGCCGTCATTGACCTCAAAGACAGGAAGCTTCCGACGACAATTCAATCAAACATTCAGGGCGCGGATTTATCTAATTTGTTCGCCGCGATAATGCCACCCGAAAGTGTACGGGTGTTCGGCACAACTTCGGGAACATTCAACGCAAGAGTCGAACTCTATGGCGAAAACGATGAAGGCGAAGAAGGTTTCGGTTTTTATAATTTAAGCGGGAACGCAACTTTTACAGAACTTTCGTTCCGTGTTGAAGAGATTACATTTTCCGCCGTCACACCGCTTGCGGTTAAATTGACGCCGACAGAAATTTCATTCGACCAAGCGCGTTTCACCGGACAAGGCACAAATGTTTCGCTAAACGGAACTGCCTCGATACGCGAAGGCGGACAGAATAATCTTTCGCTGGACGGAAGCATAAACCTGCGAATTCTGAACACAATCTCGCCAAACGCTTTCTTCAACGGCGTGACAGAGATTGCAGTCAGAGTCTTTGGACCACACAGCAACCCGCGCCTGACGGGTTCGGCGAATTTGAATGGGGCGCAATTCGCAACACTCATTGGCAATGAACGCCTGACGCTCTCAAACATCAGAGGTCGCGCAATCTTTAATTTCAATCAGATTCAAATCGAATCCGTAACGGGGACTCTCGGCGGCGGGCGTGTGAATCTTGCGGGCGGCATAGTATTAGAAAGGTTCTCGCCTTCAGGTTTTCGTTTTGAAATTCGCGGCAATAATGTGACAGTTCCTTTTCCGAAAGATTTTAAGACAACGGCTGACGGGCAAGTAGATATTACGAGCCGCCGCAACCGCGACAGCGTTTTAGAAACAATTATTGCGGGGCGTTTGAATGTAGCACGCACGGAATACCGCAAAGACATAGACGTTGCCGACCTTATAAATCAACGCATCGAAGGAAGTCTTACCGAAGGCGTAGGCGATGCAAGTTCGCTTGTCGGACCAACGCAACTTGATTTGACATTGGAAGGACGCGACGCGCTCGTAGTAAATAACAACATCGCTGACATGCTCGGTTCTATTTCCTTGCGTGTAACAGGTCCGCTTGAATCTCCGATTCTTTCAGGCAGAATCACGGCGACACGCGGTTTTGTTCGTTTTCGTGATGGGCGTTACGAACTCCAACGCGCTTTCATAGACATCCCGCCCCAACGTAATCCCGACCCGCTTTTGAATATCAATGCCGAAACCGAAATAAAGGGCTACACACTTTTTGTGAACCTGACGGGAACCCTTTCGCAACCTTCTGCAAGCGTGCGAACAGACCCGCCACTGCCACAAGCGGATGTCGTTTCGTTGATAACTACGGGCGATTTGGCGCGTAGCGAGGGCGGTCTGTTTGCGTCGGCTCAACCGGGCATTACAACAGCCGCAAATCTTCTGGCCGATACGTTGATTGCTTCGCCCGCCCGCAAAGCCACGGATAAACTTTTCGGGCTTTCGCGTTTTGAGCTTGAACCCGTCTTGACCGAAAGCGGGGCATCACCGACTGCAAGGCTGACGGTCGGAAGACAAATCACAAAGGATTTATCAGTGTCATATTCGACAAACATAACGGCTGATAAAAACCAAGTTGTTGCCGTCGAATACCGCGTTTCAAATCGTCTTTCGTTTTTAGCCCAATACGAACAAGGTTCGATCACAGGCATCAACACGCGAAATAACAATTTTAGTTTTGAGATTAAATTTAGAAAACGATTCTGAAAGACAGTAACAGAAGCAAAAGACAGTAAGCAGTTTTGATTGTTTTGAAGGATGAAGCTAACAAGGTGGAACAGATAAGACAAAGAGCATCACAATTTTTTAACCTGCTATTCCGCTTTATACGAAAAGCTTTTTTCTGCTTACTGTCCATAGCTTTTGAAAATCGTTTTTGTAAACTGCTACTGCTACTGCTACTGCTACTGCTACTGCTACTGCTACTGCTACTGCCTACTACATTTGTAAATGCGAATCCCGAATATGAGGGGCGTCCGATTTCAGAGGTTGAAATTATTTTCGAGCAGTTTCCGCAAGCGCCTGCCGAAGAGGATTTTCTCTCTTTGGCGCGCTCATATATCGGAAATGAATATTCTGCGGTTCGCATTCGCACGGCTTTACAAGCTTTGTATGAAACGGGGCGCATTGAAAACGCCCGTGTTGAAGCGGTTGAAGAGAACGGCACACAAAATTCAAGTGGCAGGGGAAAACCTGTTCGTTTGCGTTTTATCTTAAAGCGTCTGGCACAGGTTGAAAAAGTCGAGATAGAGTTTCCGCCACTTATTGCCTCGCCCGTTTCGGAGGATGAAATTCGCGCGCGTCTTACCGGACTTGAACCCGGCGCGAAATTAAAAGAGCAAACTATCAAATTCAATGCAGATTTGATTCAGGTTTACCTGCGTGACAAAGGTTTTTTCAACGCGACGGTTGATTACACTCAACAGGTAAACCCGGCAACTGTTCGTGCCGTCATCGAGTTCAAAGTAAATCCGGGTTTACAATCCCGCGTCGAAAAGTTTGATATTCAGATTAAAGGTTTTGATGATTCGGCCGTTCGGACTAATCTGAAATTGCAGCAGGGAGCAATCTTCACGAGAGAAACTTTGAGCGAAGACCTTAAGCGCATACGCGATGCCCTTATTGCCCAAAACTATCTTTCACCTGTTTTGGAAGACCCGATAATTACACGCGATGATGGGAGCAACCGAATCTCAATCAGATTGGCGGGCGCGGTTGGTCCAAAGGTTGAGGTCACCGTGAAAGATTTGGATATAAGCGAGAAGAAACAACGCGAACTGCTTCCGGTAAAACGCGACGGTACGATTGATTATGCGGCGATTGTCGAAGGCGAAAGACGCCTCAGAAATGAACTTCAGGAAGACGGATACTTTTTCGCAAGTGTCAGAGCCTCTTGTAAAGCAACACCCTCGCCGACAAACTCTGACATTCAAAACGACACGCCCGAATTTTGTCAGGAAATAAATGCCGAAACTTTTTCGACTTCGACTATAAACATCACCTATATCGTCACACGCGGGCGGCGTTTCAAACTCTCTGATATTCGTCTTCAAGGCACGAATAAACTAACTATTGACGACGTTAAAGGCGATTTGAAAACTCAGGAGGCAAATCCGCTCGGCGTAATTTTTTCAAGGTTAGGTTACGGGCGCGGATATACAAGCGCAGACCTTCTCGAAGAAGATAAAAACTTAATCGAAGCACGGATGCGCGAACTCGGTTATCGTCGCGCAAAGGCAACGGCTAAACGTGGCGCTTCGCTCAACGGTGAAAGTCTTATAATTACTTTTGTCGTCGAAGAAGGACCGCTCACCCGTGTAGCAGGCGTTGAGATTCGCGGCAATCAGATTTATACAGAAGAGGGTCTAAGAAAAATCGTTGGCATCGTAGAAGATTCGCCCTATTCGCGTTCGTTGGCGCGTGACGCGGGCGACCGTGTTTTGCGCCGTTATGTTGATAACGGATACATTGATGCGGTGGTTGATTTTTCAATTGTTGAGCTTCCGAAAAAAGGTGAAGACGAACAAGTCAAAATCGTTTACACAATCACAAACGAGGGCGACAAAGTTTTTATCAACAAAATTTACGTCACGGGAAACACGCGAACAAAACGCCAAGCAATAATTGATTCCATCACACTGAGAGAGGGTGATATTCTTCGCGCTGATGAGGTTTTAGAAAGCGAACGCATCCTTTACACGACAGATGCGTTTCGGCAGGTGACAATTCGCACCGAAGCCGCGGGAGAAACTGCGTCGGGCTTTAAGAAGCGCGATGTGATTATCAACGTCGAGGAATTAAAGCCGCGCATATTGACATATGGCGGCGGTTATTCAACTGCCGGCGGACCGCTCGGAGTTTTCGATATTAGAAACGTAAATCTTTTCGGGAGTCTTCAACAAGGCTCTTTTCGTTCACGAATATCGCGCAGACAACAACTTGTTCGTCTTGAGTATTTCAATCCGCGTTTTCGTCGTTATGGCGACAGAGAGTTTTCGCCCCTGACGCTTTCGCTTCAATACACGCGGGACACAAACATCACGCGGTTCTTTCGTTCGACTATTGACAAAGGCGCATTTGGCATCGTCCAACGTCTTGACCAAGACGGAAACCCGATTGATGAACTTGGAAACAGAACGGGCGCACCGACAATCAACCGTTTGACCTTCACAGCCGAAACACAACGCATCATTGACCGTTCGACACGCAGCGTTCTTTTCTTTCGTTATCGTTTTGAAGATGTGCGCTTGTTCAGCATCGGAAGCCTTCTTATCGCTCCGATTTTAGAGAGTGACCGTAATGTTCGGCTTTCGGGTTTCGGCGCGACATTTGTGCGCGACACACGGGAGAATTGTTCTGGTGAAGACCCTCTGGCTGTTCCGAATAATCCTTCGGGATTGCCGCAACCCTGTCCTTATAGCGCGACGGATGCGACAGGCGGCGAATTTTTAACCGTGGATTTTTCTTCGTCTTTGCGCTGGCTTGGCGGTAACATCTCTTCAAATAAACTACAGTTAAACTATCAGCGTTATTATCAAATCAAACGCGCGCGCGGGACTGTTTTGGCGGGGCGCGTGACGCTCGGCTTAGCGAATCTTTTCAATGCACAAGACCGAAACAATAACAGCGTTATTGACGAAACGGACACAACACTTCCTATAAGCGAAAGATTCTTTTCAGGCGGTTCTTACACCTTGCGCGGTTTTGATTTTGAAGAGGCTGGTCCAAGGCGCGTTGTGCCGACCTGTTATCTGCAAACGCCCGTTCCGCAAAACTGCGGACTCTTCCGCGACAGAAATGGAAACCTGATTCGCATAGACCCGTTCACAGTTCCCATTGGCGGCAACGCACTTGCAATTGTAAATTTGGAAGCGCGTATTCCGTTTACAAATTCCTTTCAAGTAGTTCCCTTTTACGACGGCGGCAACGTCTTTCGCCGCGTGAAAGATATTTTCCGAAGCCGTCCTGTAACCACAAACAACATAGAAGACTTTAATTTGAACGCGCGTTGGACAAACACAGTTGGTGTCGGTTTGAGAATCAAAGTTCCAATTGGCGGCTCGTTGGCTGTTGATTTCGGATATTTGCTGAATCCGCCAAGCTTTCTTATTCCGCAAACAACCGGAACACCTGCTGAATATCGCTTGAAGAAATTTCAAATACATTTCCGATTCTCGCAAGCGTTTTAAGAAACATCTACCTTGTAACTTACAAATTCGACGACCAATAAATCACAAAGCTCTATAACCGAGTGCCTCAGTTATTCAAATTCAGCTTAATGAACATAATGTCCACATATTGCTTTGCATGTCTGGCAATGATTTTTTTACCGTCGGGTGAAACGTCAAATCCCCAGATAAACCCGTCTCTATTGAAGTTCGTTACAGGTTTTGCTTCACCACCATCGAGCAGTTGCAATATGACTTCGTTATGCCCTTTATAATTGCCGCTATACAACAAACCTTTCCCATTTTTGGTCCACACCATCTCATTATAATTGCCAAAGTCGAATTCCATCGTCGGCTTGTTCTCGTCCAACCCGCTGACGCGAATCTTTTGTCCTTTGTTAGTGGTTACGCTATAAGCAATCATCTTACCGTCAGGCGATACAACCCAGTCATTTAATTTGGTAAATGGAAGTGGCGTAATATCGTTTCCATCAAGAGTTTTTTTGAATAGAGACCAGCCCTGTGGTTGCACCCAGACTAAATAAAGAATTGTTTGACTGTCAGGCAAGATTTTGAAAGAGCCTACATCGCTTAGTGCATTAGATGTTCCGATAAAGTATGAAACAGTGTAAAAAAACCAGGCTGCGCTTGACCTACTCAAGAGCAGGCAGACTTATCCCAAGAGAGATTTCTAACCAACGATTGTCGCAAAC
>Ga0187893_10011718_pt1 | contig 12644 bp, 8 predicted proteins | sample MA1701074metaG_FD_139574 | JGI IMG/M metagenome (GOLD analysis project Ga0187893, IMG submission 139574) | White microbial mat communities from a basaltic lava cave in the Kipuka Kanohina Cave System on the Island of Hawaii, USA - MA170107-4 metaG ...
CCGCAGGGGTTCGTGTGCTTGATGACCGCGACCGCGGGGCCGGCGAACTCGTGCACGAGCGCCAGCCCGGAGTCGAGGTCGAGCAGGTTGTTGTAGGAGAGCTCCTTCCCCCAGAGGACCTCGCCCCCCGCGAGAGAGACGCCGGTGAATCCGGACTCGCGGTAGAGCGCCGCCTGCTGGTGCGGGTTCTCCCCGTAGCGCAGGTCGGCCGCCTTCTCGAAGAGCGGGTAGAAGAACTCGGGGAAGGTCCCCGCCCGCCCCGCGAGCCAGGACGCGATGGCGGCGTCGTAGCGCGCCGTCGTCCGGAACGCCTCGCGCGCGAGGTCGAGCCGCAGCGCCGCCGGCACCTCGCCCCCGGAGCCCTTCATCGCGTCGAGCACCTCGCCGTACCGGTCGGGGTTGCAGACGACCGCCACCGCGGCGTGGTTCTTCGCGGCGCTGCGGATCATCGAGGGGCCGCCGATGTCGATCTGCTCGATGACCTCCTCCGGCGGGACGCCCTCCTTCGCGGCCGTCGCCTCGAAGGGGTAGAGGTTCACGACGGCGAGGTCGATGCGTCCGATCTTGTGCTCGCGGAGCGCCTCGAGGTGCTCCTCGCGGTCCCTCCGTGCCAGCAGCCCCCCGTGCACGGCCGGGTGGAGCGTCTTCACGCGGCCGTCGAGCATCTCGGGGAAGCCGGTCAGGTCGGAGACGTCGCGGACCGGGACCTCGGCGCGCCGGAGGAGGTCCGCCGTGCCCCCGGTGGAGACCACCTCCACGCCCAGGGTCGAGAGCCCGCGGGCGAAGTCCACGATGCCCCGCTTCTCGTACACGCTGATGAGCGCCCGCTCCACCTTCGCCATGTCCGCCTCCTCGCTGTCCGCGCTACGACGCCTTCCGCTTCGAGAGCCGTCGCCGGAGCTCGGCCTCCAGGAACGGGTCGAGCCGGCCGTCGAGCACGCCGTCCGCGTCGCTCGTCTGCTCCCCCGTGCGCTCGTCCTTCACGAGGCGGTAGGGGTGGAGCACGTAGGAGCGGATGTGGTAGCCCCAGCCGATCTCCCCCTTCGCCCCGTAGGCCTTCTTCAGCTCCTCCTCCCGCTCCGACTCGCGGAGCCGGTAGAGCCGCGAGACGAGCATCTGCATCGCCACGGCCTTGTTCTTGTGCTGGCTGCGCTCATTCTGGCACTTCACCTCGATGCCGGTCGGGATGTGGACGATCCGGACCGCGGACTCGGTCTTGTTCACGTGCTGCCCCCCCGCGCCGCCGGAGCGCAGCGTGTCGATGCGGAGATCGGAGTCCTTCACCTCGATCTCCCGCTCCTCGACGACGGGCATGACGTCGACCGCGGCGAACGCGGTGTGGCGGCGGTGGGAGGCGTCGAACGGGGACTGCCGCACCAGGCGGTGGACGCCGATCTCCGCCTTCAGCCAGCCGTAGGCGAACTCCCCCTCGACCCGCACGGTCACGCGGCGCAGGCCCGCCTCCTCGCCCGGGAGCGAATCGACCTCGGAGAACCGGAGCCCGTGGTCCTTCATCCACATCGTGTACATGCGCAGGAGCATGGAGGCCCAGTCGCAGGCGTCGGTGCCCCCGGTCCCGGCGTAGACCGAGAGCCAGCAGTCGGAGACGTCGTGGGGGTCCGCCATCATCAGGCGGAACTCCAGCCCCTGCAGGCGCGCCTCGAGGCGCCCGGCCGCGGCCTCCGCGGCGGCCACCTCGGCCTCGTCCCCCATGTCGACGGCCATCTCGAGGAGCTCCCCCTGTTCCGCGATCTCCTTCTCCAGGGCGGCCGCCTCGCCGACCCGCGCGCGGAGCGCCTTGAGCCTGAGGACCCGGACCTGCGCCTCGGCGCCCCGGTCCCAGAACCCGGGGGCCGCCATCGCCTCCTCGATGGAGGCGATCTCCTTCAGGCCGCCGGGGAGGTCAAAGGCCGTCCCGGACGAGCGCCATCCGGGACGCGATCTCCTCGAGGCGGCGGCGGACGCCGTCGGCGTTCACGCCCGCTCCCGCTCCGCGGCGAGGTCCCGCGGGAGGCCCAGCTGCAGTTCCGCCTTCGTCGCGGCGACGATGTGGTCGACCACGGCGCGCACCGACCACGGCGGCGTGGACGCCCCGGCGGTCACGCCGATGACGACCTCCCGGTCGAGGGTGGCGACGTCGGCCGTGGCCTCGCGGAGGCGATCCGGGTCGTCCGCGAGGCGCTCCATGAGCACCTGGCGCCGCGAGAGCCGCGCCTGCTCGACGAGGGCCGGCACCGGGACGTCCTCGGGCCCCTCGACGTGGAAGGTCTGCCGGCCGCTGTCGCGGCCCATCTCGGCGAGGCGGCGCGCGTTCCCGCTGTGGTAGGGCCCGACGACGACGAGGACGTCGGACTCCGCGGCGAGCCGGATGGTCTCGTCCTGCCGGTCCTCCGTGGCGCCGCAGCGGGTCGCATGGACCTCGAAGTCCTCGTAGCGCTCGCGCAGCGCCTCCTCGACGTCCTCCAGGAGGGCGGGGCCGAAGGTGGACTGGCAGACGAGCGCGAAGGGCGGCTCCGCCGCGACGGATCGGGCCTCGTCGCCGGACGCCACGGTCCAGGTCCGCACCCTCACCCCGTCGAGGAGCACGCGGACCTCGTCGTGCTCCCGGTTGCCCGCGATCACGATGTTGAGCCCCCGCTCGGCGAGGTCGAGCACCTTCCGCCGGGTCTCGGCCACGTGGGGGCAGGTGAGGTCGAGGAGCTCCGCCCCCCGTCCGCCGACGGCCGCCCGGTCGGACTCCGTGGCGCCGTGGGGACGGATGGCCACCCGGTCCCGCGGTCCGGCCTGCTCCGGGCTCTCCACGACCTGGACCTCGCCCTCCTGGAGCCGCGCGAGCACCGGCGCGTTGTAGACGAGGGGGCCGAGCGTCACGGTGCGGCGGCCGTCCTTCGCCCCGTCGAGGAGGCGCAGCGCGCGCTGCACTCCCCAGCAGAACCCGGCGGTGCCGGCGACCCTGACCTGCATGGAATCCCCCGTGGCGGACGGTCCCGAGGATAACGGCGGGCGCGGCATTCCCGGAGCCGCTTTCGACCGAGGCGGGACTACCGCCGGACGAAGGTCCCGCCGGACTCCTTCGCGAGGCGCTCGAGGAGCCCCTCGGCCGGTCGATCGCCGAGGGCCACGGTGTGGATCCGGACCCGCGCGGCGGCGGCCCAGGCCGTCCCGGCCTCCACGATCCGGTCGGGGTCCCGGAGGCGGCCGCGGTTCGGCTCCCCGTCGGACAGCAGGAACACCTCGTCGAGCCCCGGCGCCCCCTCCGCCGCCCAGCGGCCGCCGCCGGCCCACGCGAAGGCCCGCTCGAGTGCGTCGTGGATGTTCGTGTAGGAGCGCGTCGGCAGGTCGGGGAGCGCCCGCGCGAGCGCCCACTTCTGCGAGGGCGAGGCGGGCACGAGATCGTCCCTCCAGGTCCAGACCTTCTCGTTGAAGAGGACGAGGCCGAACCGCTGGCCGGAGCGGAGCCCCTTGACCGCCGCCTCGAGCTCCAGCCGGGAGGACTCCGCCTTCTCCCCCCACATCGACTGGCTGCAGTCGAGCACGAAGGCGACGCGGCCCCCCGAGACCGGGACGTCGTAGAAGCGCGCCACGGTGCGGAGGGACGCGGCCGCCGGGACGGAGACGGACTCCCTCGGCGCCGCCGGCCGCGCGACGGGCGGGATCCAGGTCCGGCGCCCCTCGCGCCACCGGGCCTCCCAGGCCTCCGGGTCGGGACCGAGGTCCTCGCCGAGCAGCCGCTCCCCCGCCTCCCGCGCCGCGACGCGGACCGCGGGGTCCGGGGACCGGAGCGCCGCCACGGCGGCGTCGAGCGCGCGGGGGTCCTGGCGGAGCCCGAGGCCGAGGAGGACCGCCGCCTGAACCGGCCAGGGGTGCGTCGTCTCGGCGAGCGCGAGGAGCGCGCGCAGGGGGGCGTCCCCCGGCACGCGGCCGAGGGCCTCGGCGGCGAGGGCGCGCGCCCGGGGATCCCCGGCCCCGAAGGCCGCCCGCGAGAGGGCCCGGGCCGCGGAGGCGGGGGGCAGGTCGGCGAAGGCGTCCACGAGCGCGCCCTGCGGCTCCGGCTGCTCCTCGACGGCCAGGAGCGCGAGGAGCGGATCGAGGGCGGCCTCCCCGCCGAGCCGCGCGAGGGCGCGCACGGCGAGGGCCCGCAGCGCCGGGACGCGCTCCGCGCCGAGCCGCTCCTCGAGCGCCCCGCGCAGCCGCTCCCCCTCGGCCGCCGGGAGCCCGCCGAGGCGCCGCAGGGTCGCCTCGAGGGCCTCGCGCCGCCGCTCGGGCCGCTCCGCGCGCATCCCGGCGGCCAGGTCGCCGAGCGTGGGTTCGTCCCCGGCCCGCGCCCCCGCGACCGCGGCGGCGGCGAGGAGCGCGGCAAGTCCGGCGCGGATGCCCCTCAGCATGGCCCCCCATCGTAGCCGTCGACGGCGCCGGGGCCCGGCCGGGCCCCCGATCCCATGGGGCGGCGGAGGGCGCGTCCCGCGGGGCGCCTACCGGGGCGTGCCGGCGGGGGCAGGCCCGCCCGCCGGGGCGGGGGCCGCCGCCGGCGCCCCCTCGGCGGGCGCCGGGGCCGCGGCGGGCCCCGTGGCGGCGGGCGCGGTGGCGGCGGCCGGCGCGGGCGGCGTCTCCGCCACGCGGGAGTGGGTGTCGACGACGACGACCCCGGGGAGCGCCAGGTTCGGGCGGAGGACGACGCAGTAGGTGTCGCGCCCTCGCGCGATCCGGATCGGGACCTCGTTCCGCTCGCCGAAGGAGACGCGGCGGATCCCCTCGGGGATCTCGACGCGCGCGACATGGATCTGCGCCGGCAGGGAGACCCAGTTGCGCGTCTCCGCGCGCTCGGTCCCGGTCGAGATCGCGGTGAACAGGAATCCCAGCACCTTCGCCGTGTTGCTCCCCTCGCTCTCGATGGCGGCGCCGACCGCCGCCTTGACCGCGCGGCGCACGACCGCCCGGGCCAGGACGCCCGGCATGTTCGCCTCGTTCTGCTGCGAGGCGACCTGGTTGACGTCGAGCAGCATGGCGGTGCTCCCCGACGCGGCGCCGCCGTCCACGCCGACGCGGAGCGGGGGCACGACGGGGTCGGTGACGACGACCTTCGGCACCGGCACGGCGGCCTGGCCGAGGGCGGCGGTGCTCTTCCCGATGAGGGCGGCTCCGACCGCCGCGATCTGGATCGCCTGGCCGGCGGGGCTGCGGTGGTCCTCCTCGAGGTGGGGACCGCGGCCCGCGAGGTAGAAGACGTGGAGGACGCCGTGGCCGTCGGGGGCGTACTTCCCCGACCGCGCGCGCTCGAGGGCCGCCTGGAGGGCCGCGCAGGAGCCGGCGTAGCCGAGCCCGCGCTCGTAGGCGAGCGCCGCCTCGGAGGGGGCGAGGTTCGCCTCCTGCATCACCCCCTGGACGTAGGCCCCCGCCGCGACCCGCTGGTACTGGCGGCGCGGGTAGTAGTTGGTCTTCGCGTCGCCGAAGTCGCTCCCGATGATCTCCTCCTGCTTCTCCCCCACCTGGAGCGCGTAGGCGTAGGCGTCCCCCTCGCCCACGAGCAGGTCCGTCACCGCGAGGAGCACCCGCACGAGGATGTGCTCGTAGTCGGCGCCGGAGTAGGAGCGGGACTCGTCGTCGGTGAGCGCGGCGGAGAAGTAGTCCTTGAAGGACGCGCTGTAGTGGTCGTCCAGCTCGTCCCGCGCCCGCAGGAGCAGCTTCACGCTGGAGGCGGCGTCGGAGTGGGCGAGGCGGGTCATCGCCTTCTCGAGGAGGAAGAGGTAGGTGTTCCCCTTCTTGGCGACCACCTCGGGCGCGAGCGCGTGCGAGCGGACGACCACCTCCGCGGCGGCGCCGCTCTCGTCGGCGATGAGCTCGTCGATGGCCTTCTCCGCGCGGCCGAACTCGCCGCTCCCCCAGGCCTGCCGGAACTCCAGGATGCGGTTCGAGTGCGATCGGCAGCCCGTCGCCGCCAGCGCGACGGCCAGCGCCGCCACCGTGCCCCACGCGCGGAGGACCCCCGCCATGCTCCCCCCTTCCGGACCGACGCCCTCGCCCCGGACCCCGTCCCCGCCCGCCCCGGGGCTGCCCGTTCCCCGGGGCGTCCCGTGCCGGCTACTCCTCGTAGGCCTTGCGGACCTCCTCGGTCTTCTGGGACTGGATCACGCCGCTGCTCGAGTCCCACATCTGGAGCGTCAGCTGGTAGATCCGCTCCTTCTCGCCGCTCCCGCGGGAGGTCATCGTCGTCACCTCGCCCGCGAGGAGGTACCGCGCCGGCTGGCCGTCCCGGTTCAGGACCGAGATGAACGCCTCGCGCCCGCGCGCCGTCGCGAGGTCGTCGATGCTCCGGATGTTGGCCTCGCGCTTCGCCGCGTCCACGGCACGCATCGAGAGCATCGAGTAGTAGCGCGAGTTGACGAGCGCGGTCGTGATCTCGTTGTTCATCGCCGACCGGAACTCGCCGAGTTCCTCGCTGCTGCGGTTCTCCACCCCGACGAACGCGACGAGGGGCTTCTCCGCCGCGCCCTGCAGCAGCAGGCGGTGCTCGTCCAGCAGCGCCACCACGGTGTCCCGGATCAGCTTCTTGTAGGTCTCGGCGCCGCCCCGCCGCACGTCCACGAGCGTGCCCTCGTCCTCGCCCTTCATCCGGGCCGTGGGGCCGGTGCAGCCGGAGCCCCCGAGCCCGAGCGCCGCCAGCGCCAGCGCCGCGACCGCCGCCTTCGAGAGAGTCCTCATGTCTCGCGTCTCCTGTTCCCGACGATGCCCACCCGCCCTGCCGCGGGTCCTGCCCGATTGAAGAGTCAGCGCGCGCCGCCGCCCTCGAGGACCTTCCGGGCCGCCGGCCCCGGGGCCCCGAGCGCGAAGCCGGTCATCTCCGAGACGACGGCGGACCCCCTGGCGTCCGTCACCTGCGCCCCGCTCGAGTCCTTCACGTCGCCGAGAGTCCCCGCGGAGTGCACCGCGACGACGGTCCCGTCGAGCAGCACGACGGGGCTGCCGCTGCTCCCGGCCCGCGTGGGGCAGGTGTACATGTACGACGGCCGCTCGCCCGAGGTCGCGACGACCTCCTTCACCGAGGAGATGTGGCCCGGCGTGAAGATCCAGCCCGTCGTCCCCTTGGGCGCGCCGAGCACCGCGACGTCGGCGCCGACCCGCGCCCGGTCCTCGGGCGCGAAGGTGAAGACGTGGGCCCCCTCGGGGACCGCGTTCGCCCGCACCACCGCGACGTCCCAGAACGGGTCGTCGCGGACCACGGCGTAGGGGGACTGCGTCCCGTTCGCGAACTGCACCTGCCCGGTCCCGGCCTCGATCGCGCGGACCACGTGCGAGTTGGTCATGATGAGCCCGTCGCGGCTCACGAGGAACCCCGACCCGTGGGCCTGGCCGCCGCCCGCCTTCCCGAACACCACCACGCCGCCGCTCGCGACGCGGTCGAACACCTTCTGCCAGGAGGCCTGCTCGATCGCCGGCAGGGCCGCGTCGGGGGTCAGCTCGTCCTGCTCCAGCATGCGCGCGAGGTCGGCGGCGTAGCGCCCGTCGATGCGGACCGAGGACGACGCGACGACGTTCGGCCGGGCGAGGTCGTACACCTCGGCGCGGAGGGCGTAATTCGTCCCGATCTGTTCGACCCGCGGCGCGATGACGAGACCGATCTGCTTCTTCGCGAGCGCCTCGCGCGCCTTGAGGCTGCGCACGAGCCCGCCGGTCGCCAGGTCCCCCTCGAGGAGCGCGATGTCCGACGCCTCGGTGAAGCCGACGTCCTGGATGACCTTCCGCGGGGAGACGAGGGGCCGGAGGGACTCGACGAAGTTGGAGGAGACGGTGCCGGCGAAGCGCGCGGTCTCCGTGGCGAGGAGGTTCTCGCGGAGCGTCGAGAGGTAGGAGAACGCCGCCTGGAGCGTCTTGAACTCGACGCCGTTCAGGGTGAGCGGCTTCTCGACGGCCATCGGGTCCTCGCCGCGGGCGGCCTCCTTCGAGCGCTTCTCGTGCTCCGTCACGAACGCGGACTGCGCGGCGCGCAGGCGCGCCACGGCGCGCACGAACTTGCCCGTGTCCGCGGGCGGGACGTAGACCGAGCCCGTCACCTCCTCGAGGTTGACCGACTGGGAGACCCGCTTCGCGAGGAGGTCGCAGACGATCCGGAGCTCGTCGTCGAAGCCGCGCTTCGACGCCGGCACGTCCCAGGTCCCCGCCTGCCAGAGGCTCTCGACGCGCGCGGCGTCGTAGGCGGCCTTGTTCTCCGGCTCGTTGCTCCTCAGCACGAAGGTCGTCTGGGCAAGGGTGGATCCGGTGAGGAACGAGTAGGCCTGCAGGTCGACGCGGATCGTCGTCAGGAGCGGGGTGTCCCGGTCCTTGTCCTTCCGCATGTTCCCGAACACGGCGACGTCCACGCCGATCCGGTCCCCGGCGTCCGTGACCCCCTCGAGCGTGTACAGCGCGACCTTGGCGAGGTTGACCTGGTGGAGGCGCGCCTCCATCCCCGCGCTGTCGAGGACGGAGCCGCGGAACCCGGCCTCGCGGACGGCGGCCGCGCCGGCGTCGGCGAGGTCGGTACCGAGGCGCGGGACCCAGGGCCCGGAGTGGTCGGAGTCGTACATGACCAGCGGCAGGAACCCGACGCTGGCGGTCCGCGGCGCCGCGGCGAGCTTCGCCGCGAACTCCGCGAGGGCGCCCTTGCCGGATCCGGCGACGCCGACCTCGAGCGGGAACGAGGACCACGCCCGGGTGGTCCCCTTCGGCATCGGAGCGGCCGACTCGCCGTCGACGCCCGGGGTCCGCTCCCGGGGCGCCCACTGGTCCTGGTGGCGGCAGCCCGGCCCGGCCGCGGCGAGGGCCAGGAGGACAGCTGCCGATGTCGCGACGCGCATGGAGATACCTCCCCCGCTTCCGCCAGCCAGCCGGAGGGGGATTCTCGGAGTTCGGGGCCCGTCCTGCAACCGGAAAGTGACGGGAGCCCCCTCAGGGCATGTCGGCCGCGCAGCGGAAGCCGAGCCAGGGCTGCCGCTCCTCCGGCGTGCGGGAGTTCCGCCGGTGCAGCAGCGTCATCATCGGGTGGATCTTCCACGCCCCTCCCCGGACGGACCGCGCCTCGGGGTCGCCGGGCTTCTCCGGACCGCGGGGGTCCTTCGCCGAGGCGTCGATCCCGTAGAAGTTCGCCAGGTACCAGTCGGAGCACCACTCGCTCGCGTTCCCGGCCACGTCGACCGCGCCGTAGGGGCTCTCGTCCTTCGGGAAGTCGCCGACCGGGGCGAGGAACGGGGCCTTGTCCCTCCAGTTCTCGTTGGGCCGCTGCTCCGTGTTGCAGGCCCGCCGGTCCTCCTCGTCCCCCCAGGGCCAGGCGCGGCCGTCCGTGCCGCGGGCGGCCTTCTCCCACTCCGCCTCCGTCGGGAGCCGCTTCCCGGCCCAGAGGGCGTAGGCCCGGGCGTCGTCGTGGGTGACGTCGACGACGGGGAGGCGCTCGGCGTCCTTCTCGATCAGGGGACGGGGGTCGGTCCTCCCCTTCGCCCGGCAGAACTCGTTCCACTGCGCGACGGTGACCTCGTGGCGGTCGATCAGGAACGCGCGCAGCTCGACCTCCCTCCGCGGCGAGGCGTCCGCGAACTCCCCCGTGGCGTCGTTCCCGCGGAGGAACTTCCCGGCCGGCACGAGGACCATCTCCGCGCGGTCCCCCTGGCACCAGATCCGCCCGTCCTGGAGGACGAACCCCTTCGGGAGGTCCGACGCGGGCGGGACGGAGACGAGCGTCCCGGACGGAGGCGGCAGGTCGACGAGCGGCTGGATCCGCGCGACCGGCGGCGGAGGCGGCGCCGGTTCCGGGGAGTCGGGAGGCTTCGGGGCCGGCTCCTTCGCGCCTCCCCCGTCCGGCTTCCCGGCGTCTCCGGGGCCCGGCTTCGGGTCGGGCGCCGCGGGACTCGCCCCCCCCTTCGGCTCCGGCGTCGGCGGGGCCTCCTTCGGGCCGGGGGCGGGACCCGGCGCCGCCTTCGACCCGTTCGACGGGGGGCCCTCCGGCGTCCCCTCGCCGCCGCGCCCGAAAGCGAGCCACCCCCCGACCGCGGCCAGCGCGACCGCCGCCGCGACGACGGGCAGGACGGGGAACCGCTTCGCGACGACCGGCGGCGCCGCCCCCGGGGGCGCCGGCACCCGGCGGGTCGGCTCCTGCTCCTCCGCGGCGGCGGCGGCCGCCGGGGGGGCCTCGCGCAGCGTCGCGCCATCCCGGTCCGAGGGCGGCGGGAAGCCCGGCATCGCCGCGCCCCCCTTCCCCCGGGTGGTCATCGTCGCGAGGTGCGCCTCCTCCTCGGCGCGCGTGACCGCGCGCAGCTCCGCCGCGAGGGTGAGCCCGTCGCGGTACCGGTCCTCGGGCTTCGTCGCCATGCACTTCCGCACGAGCGCGCAGAAGCCGTCCGAGAGGTGCGGCGCGAGGGGCTTCGGGTCGGGGGGCACGGCGCCGTCGGCGGTCTTGGCGAGGAAGATCTCGAAGTGCGATCCGGAGAAGGGGCGCTTCCCCGTCCCCATCTCGAAGAGCATGCAGCCCAGCGAGTAGAGGTCCGACCGGGCGTCCATCGGGGCGCGGAGGATCGCCTCGGGCGACATGTACATCGGCGTCCCGGTGAGCGTCATCGTCGAGACCTGCGCGCTCTCGCTCTTCAGCACCTTCGCGATGCCGAAGTCGGCCACCTTGGCGCGGCCCTGCTCGTCGAGCAGGACGTTCCCGGGCTTGATGTCGCGGTGGAGGACGCGACCCCGGTGGGCGAAGTGGAGCGCCTCGGCCACCTCGGCGCCCAGGCGCCGGCACTCCTCCTCGGGGATGCGGCCGTCGCGCTTCAGCCGCTGGTCGAGGGCGCCGCCCGCGGCGAACTCGGTCACGAGGTACCAGGTCCCCTCGTGCTGCTCGAAGCCGTAGAGGGAGAGGATGCTCGGACACCCGCGCAGCTTCGCGACCGCGCGGGCCTCGGCGCGCACCTGCTCGACGGAGGAGGGGTCCTCGGCGTACTGGGGGGCGAGGACCTTCAGCGCCACGAGGACGTCGAGTTCCGCGTCCCGGCAGAGGTAGACGCGCCCCATCGCCCCCTGCCCGAGGAACTTCTGGACCTCGTAGCGCGGCGGCAGTCCCGGGGAGGCCGGGACGCCCCCCTCGCTCACTCCCGCCTCCCGCGGCCGGCGCAGGCCTCGCAGAGGCCGCTCCCCCCGCACTTCGGGCAGGGAACCTGGATCCGCCCGGCCTCGCAGGCGGCGCAGTCGACCCGGACGCTCCCCGTGCCCGCGCAGCCCGGGCAGGGCCCGGTCCCGGCGCCGGCGCAGCCGGGGCAGGGGACGGTCGTCTTCCCGGAGCCGGCGCAGGCCGCGCACGGGGACTCCGGACTGCCCTCGCACTTCGTGCAGGGCCGCGTCTTCGCGCCCCGGCACTCCGAGCAGGGCTTCGCGCCCGTCCCGTCGCAGTCGGGGCACTTCGCCTTCTCGCCCATGGCGGTCGGCTTGCCGGTGCCCTTGCAGCGGAGGCAGCGCGCGCTCCCCTCGCCGGCGCAGGTCGGGCACGCCGCCGGCTCGCCCCTGCAGGCCCCGCAGACGCGCTTCCCGGAGCCGTCGCAGGCGGCGCAGGCGGCGACGGCGGTCTTCCCGCCGCCGCAGGTTTCGCAGGCCTCGGTCCGGCCGCCCCGGCAGCGCGGGCACTCCGCCGGGACCTCGCCGCTGGCGCCGCACTTCGAGCAGTCGCCCGGCTGGACCTTCCGGCCGCCGCAGGCGACGCACGCCCCGGGCGCCGCCGCGCAGCCGGCGCAGCGGAGCGCGACCTGGGACTGGAGGAACTTCTCCCCGGCCCGGTCGAGGGCCGGGCCGAGGAGGGCGGCGTAGGCCTCCCCCGCCTCGCGCCAGCGCGCCGCGGCCGCCGCCCGGTCGCCGCTCCCGGACGCCTGCGCCCCGAGGGTGGCGAGTCCCCGCGCCTCGTCGAGGCCCGGGAGCGTCGACGCCCCGGCCTCGGCGAGGGCCCGCTGGAGCACCGCGTCCCGCGCCTCCGCCACGGAGCGGTGGAGCGCCGCGGCCGCCTCCCGCCACGAGCCCTCGGCCTGCGCGTGCTTCCCCTCCCGGGCGAACGCCTCGGCCCGGCCCGCGGCGTCGGTCGCCCGCGCCCGTCCGGGCCCGCGGTCGTACTCCTTCTCCCAGAGCGCGAGGAGGTCGGCGGCGAGCTTCGCGAGGCGGCCCGAGGCGGCGTCGCGCTCCTTCCGGATCCGGGCGTCCGCGATCGCCTCGTCCGCCGGGGCCGGGCCCGGCGCCGAGGCGCGTCTCGGGGCGCAGGGCGGCCCGCGAGAGAGCTCGGACGGCGTGGTCGACCGGCACGCGCGACGCCGCGAAGGCGCGGTCGAGCTCGCGCCAGAGCGCCGACCCCTCGTCCACGCGGATCGAGTCGCCGTAGCGCCGAACGTCGCGGTGGACGACGTGGAGCCCCCGGTCGCGTACGTTCGGGCGCGCCGCGTCGTGCGCCGACAGGAAGGCGACGAGATCGCGCACCGCTTGCCACGACGACCGCCCGCGCCGGTAGGAGTAGAGCCTGGGCGAGAGCGCGGGCTCGACGATGGCGCTCAGGGCTTCCGCCAGCACGCCCAGGACCACGAGGTAACGCACCGTCGTCGGCACGCGCCGCGTCAGCGACCAAGCATCGATCAAGACGACGCCCACGACGAACAGCA
>Ga0187893_10011719_pt1 | contig 12643 bp, 11 predicted proteins | sample MA1701074metaG_FD_139574 | JGI IMG/M metagenome (GOLD analysis project Ga0187893, IMG submission 139574) | White microbial mat communities from a basaltic lava cave in the Kipuka Kanohina Cave System on the Island of Hawaii, USA - MA170107-4 metaG ...
CTTTACAAACCAATCTGATGCCCGAATCCGTTCAAGCTATCCTCTCTGCGCTGAGCCCGATCGATTGGCTGATAGTAATAGCCTATATGGCTTTGTCGTTTGCAATCGGCGTCTACTTCACAAAGCGCGCGAGCAGGAGTATGTCGGATTACTTCGTTTCGGGAAGGAATCTTCCATGGTGGATTGTGGGGACTTCAATGGTAGCAACCACTTTTGCTGCTGATACTCCTCTCGTTGTGACTGGGTGGATCCGCACCGAAGGAATATGGAAGAACTGGTTCTGGTGGAACTACCTCTTTAGCCACGTATTCACAGTGTTTGTTTTTTCGAGGCTCTGGAGAAGGGCGGAGGTGATTACCGACAATGAACTCATAGAACTGCGCTACAGCGGAAAACCGGCAGCATTTTTAAGGGGTTTTAAGGCGTTTTATTTTTCCACTCTTTTCAATTTTATCGTGATGGGTTGGGTGATAAGCGCTATGGCTAAAATACTCAGAGTGTTCTTTGGGTTCGAGACCACATTTGCTGTAATACTATGCATAGCCGTCGCTTTTATATACACGACGATGTCGGGACTGTGGGGAGTCGCACTCACCGATTTCTTTCAGTACTTCGTTGCCCTTGTCGGAACTGCGGTGCTTGCATATATCGTGGTGAATTCCTCTGAAGTGGGAGGGTTCTCCGGGTTTCTACACAAACTAAACGGACTTGAAAATCACCTTTCATTTTTTATGACACCGTCTGGTGGAACTCCGGTGAGGGAAGGCTTCTTTTCGTCCAGTTTCTTCGTTTTTCTCGTTTACGTGTCAGTTATATGGTGGTCCTCCCACAACGCGGACGGCGGAGGGTATTTTATCCAAAGGATGTGCTCGGCAAAAAACGAACGCCACGCCCTTTTGGGAATGGCATGGTTCTCGCTCAACCACTATGTAATTCGTTTTTGGCCGTGGGCACTCGTGGCAGTTTTTTCTTTGATTGTCTATCCGACTGCTGAGAGGGCTGGCGGAGACCAGGAGGCTATGTACATTGTCGTTATTCGAGATTTTTTGGGTCCTGGGCTAAAGGGTCTGCTATTCGTGTCGTTTCTTGCAGCATTCATGTCTACGATAACAACACAGCTCAACTGGGGAGCATCATACTTGATGAACGACATTTACAAGCGGTTTGTCAAAAAAGACGGGAGTGAAAGCCACTACATTTTTGTTTCGAGGATTTGCACTCTCATACTTGCTGTACTCGCCGGATATTTTGCTTTTCACATAGAAAATATCGGGAAGGCGTGGATTTTCCTCTGGGCAATGAGCGCTGGAGTCGGTCTTGTCCTCATACTAAGATGGTTCTGGTGGAGGTTGAACGCATGGTCCGAAATTTCAGCCCTTGGAGCTTCCTTGGTTACGATTTTCATTTTGACTCTGTACTCGAAGTTCTCAAAAGTGACGCTTGGACTGGAACATCAAATCATCGTTGTTCCAGTTTCAATTGCGACGTGGCTGGTAGTGACCTATATGACAAAACCTGAACCGGAAGAAACACTTCTCAATTTCTACAGAAAAATCCGTCCCTGGGGCTGGTGGAATCCTATCGCAAATCGAACTCCAGAGATAAACCGTCCTTCATTCAAGCCTGTAATCCTCGACTGGTCGCTCGGCGTTTGTTTTATCTTCTTTGCAATGACAGGGATTGGAAAACTTCTCCTGGATTCTTCATTTATTGGAGCGTTTATGGTTTTAATTTCGATTTGCTCTGGGATTCTGATTTATTTCAGGCTCAGAAAAGAATGGAGTGCAAATTCCTAATTGAGAATGTTGTAACCTCTCCCCTCCAAACAGTTTCTGAATATAATTTCGTACCCTTGCTCGCTCCTGTATCCTCCTTTAACTCCTCCTGCTACTCCACCTATAACTGCACCTGTGGCGAGACCCCTTACGGTGTTACCTGAAATCAGTCCTAGTAGTGCGCCTGTTCCGGTTCCTATAGCACCGCCTATCAAGCCGTGTTTTGCGACCGAACTACCGGTATTTGTATTACTTCCTGCAATCTCTCTGCATTCGGCGACGTCTCTGTCATACTTGGCGTTATTTCCCACAGATTGACGGTCGACTACCGGATTATAAGCAGCACATGAAGTTAAAAAGATAAGTGAAAATAAAAACATTGCTCTTTTCATGTATATTGACCTCTCTTAAGCGTAACTTATTCGATGTTTTAAACCCGATAAGGGTTCTCCGAGAATCTCAAACACGGTGAAAGCAATCTAAACATTCGAATACGGTAAAATTATTTTACCGTAAAAAAACGCTGTTTGAGACTGATTGAAAGGAGATTTTGTCCTGATATAAAAAGTTAAAAGGGCGATAATGGCTGTAAGATTCTTGAATCATTGGGGTTTTATGAAGATGTGGGAACAAAAGCTTAGCGGGTCTTTATCTTTGACCGGGGCTTTCGCTCTGTACATTGTGGCGGCTCTGTTTTTGGTGATTCCAAATATGCAGAGTGAAAGAGTTGAAGGGGTAAACGCAATGCAAAAAGAGCCATTTCGTTTATCCGACCTAGACTCGTCTGTCTTGACACAGGCTGAGGTAGAGCTAAATTCGCATCTGCTCGATAGCGAAATCAAGCATCTCTTTTATAAAGCGAATATTAAAGGCGACAAAATCAATGTTATTCTGGACCAGAGTGGATGGAAGGATTTATCTTTGAATGAAAGGGCAAACCTGATTTTACAAGTCGCGAGCATTTGCAGGTCAATAGTTGAAAATTCTGCCGGCTTTGAGCCTGGGTTTAAGATTAGCAAACCTGAGATTCATTTTTACGACAGAACAGCAAACAAAGAGCTTGCGTTTTGGAGCGATGGCGGCGGAATAATATTAAACTAGTTTGAGAAGTCGTTTAGAAATTTCAACTTTTAATGTAGTACATTCCAAATCGTAATATTGAGATGAAAATGGGCGCGCCTAATATCAACCGGGCTCACTTTCTATCGGTCTTTCCCATATAACTACTTTAAAACCCTCGGATTTGTGTTAGATTAATCTCAAGAGTAAACCAGAATGCCTATAAAAGTAAAAGTACTGCGTCCGCCTAAGTTAAATTTACTCGAAAGACTTTATATTCCTGAGATATTTAGGGGTTTGAAGACGACTCTCATGCATCTTCTCAATTTCAACCCCATAACGGTACAGTACCCTGAAGAGGTAAAACAGCTTCCTCCGAGGTACAGGGGGCTTCACATACTCCCTGCCGATGATGATGGGGAAATAAGATGCGTTGCATGCAAATTGTGTGAAGTTGCCTGTCCGACACAAGCTATTTCCATAGTGGCCGAACCAGCCGATGAGTACGGAATTGAGAGAAGACCGAAGGTTTATAACATAGATTTCATGCGGTGCGTTTTTTGCGGTTTCTGCGTCGAGGCCTGTCCTTGCGACGCCCTCAGGATGGGGATGAAATACGAGCTTGCATCCTACAACAGAGCCGGGCTTATTCACACAAAAGAGGTGTTCTTCGACCCTAACGTGAAGAGCATGGCTCCCAGAGACAATGCAAATTTCCTCTACGAAAAAGGGAAAGGCGAGATTCTTGACGAACATGAAGAGGTCGAAAAAGTAAAAAAATTAACCGGGAACTATACTCCTTCAGGAAATATTTGAGTTGTCTTGGTTACAATAAGCTGATATTTTGAAACCCACGTCAGTTTCCAATAAAAAAGAGAAGTTGGTTTGATTGTTCATGTTAGAACTTTGCTTTTACCAGGAATTTGTGGGAAGATTCTGCCTGTTTTAAGGCAGAGCATCATGATTTCACGGAGGTCGTTAATTCATGAAAGCAGTCGTAATTTACGAACACGGCGGAGTCGATAAATTAAAATACGACGAAATTCCAAACCCGGAAGTTCGTGGAAACGATGTGCTGGTAGGGGTAAAGGCATGTGCTATGAACCACCTCGATGTCTGGATAAGAAAGGGACTTCCTCACCTCAAACTCAAATACCCTCATGTCCTTGGCACTGATGTAGCAGGGGTTGTCGCAAAGCTTGGAGATGATGTTCGAAGTATTGAAATCGGAACTCCAGTATTGGTGTCCCCAGCTATTACCTGTGAAAGATGTTTCCATTGTCTGAGTGGTCGGGATAACCTGTGTAGAGAGTTGAAAATTCTGGGTGAGAACCACTCCGGAGGATGCAGCGAGTATATTTCTGTTCCAAAGGAAAATGTGATTCCGATGCCTAATAATGTTTCATTTGAAGAGGGAGCTTCGATACCGGTTGTCTTCCACACTTCATGGCACATGCTGGTGGACCGCGCGGGGATCAAACCAGGTGAAGTGGTTTTGGTTCACGCCGCTGGAAGCGGTGTTGGAATTGCCGCTATACAGATTGCCAAGCTTTTTGGAGCTACGGTGATAACCACAGCCGGGTCGGATGAAAAGGTGGAGAGGGCAAAGACGGTTCTCGGAGCTGACCACGGAATTAATTATAAGAGACAGGATTTCCTGTCCGAGGTAAAGAAAATTACTCGGAAAAGGGGGGTAGATGTAATTATTGACCACACAGGAGTGGTAAACTGGGAGAAGAACATCCTTGCGCTAACTAGCGGAGGGAAAATGATTATCTGCGGGTCGACTTCCGGATATGAGGCGAAAACCGACCTGAGACACGTGTTCTTCAGAAACCTTTCTATTTTAGGCTCAACCCTAGGAAGCAAAGGCGAGCTTTACGAGATTGTAAAACAGTTTGAGCTGGGTAGATTGAAACCGATAGTCCACAAGATACTGCCTATGTCCCATGCTGCCGAAGGGCATAAGATCATAGAAGACAGAGACGTTTTCGGCAAAATAGTACTGGTTCCGTAACTAACTCAGTATACAATCTTGAATATATCCATGTCTTTTATTATCCATTTATCCTCGGGCTTGCTTCTGAACGATCGAATCAAAACGAAATTACGGGACCATTTGCTGTCATAAACTTCGTACAAGTACCGGCGTCTTTTTATGTACTCTCTGTCTAACATCAAGTAACTGACTCCAATTTTTTTGAAATCTTGCATTGCATCTTCTAAGTCACCGTACTTTCGAGGCTCGAAGGTTGACATATATGGGTTCCCGGTCGATAAGTCCAATAGGTTCTTACTACCAATCCTGTTATTTATGACAATCAGATCGATCAAATTATGACCGTCAACTATAGCTATTTTCCCCTTTAGGTTATCTGCCGCCCAGATTGCCCACTCGTCCCGAACTTCGGGCGGGGCAATGTTTATACCCCTTCTTATGCTTAAGACCGGAGCCTGGAGTAAGAGCAGCAATATAAAGGACAAAACAAGAATGTTATTTCTACTGCTTGTTTCCAGAAGATCAATAAGGAATTTCGACGAAAGAATAAAGATGAAAGGCAATAATGGATAGAGATGTTTCGGGGCGCCAAAATTATCAAATACCACGATAAGACAGGTCAGGAAAACGAGTAGGGCGATGAACACAGCGTTAAATTTGAAATGCCTGTCTACAAAAAGATACTTAATAGTGCCCAGGAAAAATAGGAGGAACCAAGTTCCGCCGAGTAAATCGTAGAAAGTTTTTGCCAATTTAAACAAACCGGCATATACGAACTTGTGGTAATAGTCTCCAATGTCATGGGTTCTGATGTAATCGACGGCCGATGGAGTGGCCGCAAGGTTCGATGCCCCTTGTACGTATTCATCCTTGTCTACAAAGAACATGGAGTTGAAGCCATAATGGAAAGCCGATCCATAGGACTCGTACCTCAAAAACAAGTGAGGAAAGGATACTAGAAAAAACAGTAATGGCACCAGTAAGAGAAATAGCCAGCCTATTTTCCTTTTATATAACAAGAAGGTTAAATTCAAGACTATGACGCCTAGTATCCAAATCCCATTAGGTCTTATATAATACGAAAGGCTGGCCAGGATGGTCGCGATGACGATGTTGCGGCGCTTAATCTCAGAATCAGCCAAAAAATAGACCGTCCATAAGAGCAGCAAGATAAATAACGGTTCAGTGACCCCTAAACCTCCTACCCTCATGAGTTGAGGCGAGAGCGCAAAAGCAAGAACGGCGACCGCAGCAGACTTTTTATCGTTTAACTTATCCGCAAGGCGAGAAAAAAGGAAGATCGATGAACCCATGATCAGTAAGGACAGGATTCTTGAAAGAAGCATTCCATCAAAAACGGAGTTAATGGCAAATACTTTCAGAAAAAATGCTAGAACAATTGACCATCCGATTGAATGACTGTGAATAGGTATCCAATTCCCCTCCGTTATTTCAAAACCCTTTAGTAGATATGCACGTCCATCCCAAGCTAAATCCACGGTAAACGGTGTGGAAAAAATCATCAGTCCAACCATAAGAAAAAAGCAGAGAACTGTGAATAATCTGTACCTAGAGCAAAAGTAGGAAAATATGCTTTCTAATTTATCATCTATGTAGCTGACAACATACGAAATACTGATTTTTTTCAATGTCATGCCTCCGCATGAACTCTGCTCGATTTACATTTAGATAGTCTTTTTAATCTAAATGTAATTATTAATTACGCCAAAAAACCTTAATAAATGATTTGTAAAAGGAATTTTGTTACCAATATCCTCAGTTATTGACGGTGAGGTCGTTTTTGGAGAAGTAGTTCTCCTTCCGCAACAAACTCAGTATACAATCTTGAATATGTCCATGTCTTTTATTATCCATCCGTCGCTGGCCTTGCTCTTGAATGTCCGCAACAAAATAAAATGTCTAGACCACCGTGGATCATAAACATTACGCAGGTAACCGCATCTTTTTATATTTTTGTCGTCCAACATCAAATAGCTGACCTGCGTTCTTTTGAAATCCTCTAGCGCCTTGTGGAGATTTCGATAACCGCAGGGTCTAAAAACTGATAAACCCGACTTTCCAGCAGATAGGTCGAATTGGTCTCTGCCGGCGATTTCGGTGTCCGGGAGGTTCACAGCAATTCTTCCCCTGTTGATTATTTTGATTAGAGAAAAGGTCTGTTAAGTCAATCTTTACTCTTAGCTAGATAATACGAAATCACTTTGTTTATATCACCCTCGATTACGATTTCCCCTTGTCTCAAAAAGATCGCACGGTCGCAGAACTCCTCGATAGATTTCATGTCATGACTGACGAATAGGACTGTTCTTCCCAGTGAGGCTACCTCTTTCATCTTTTTCAGGCACTTTTCTTTGAACGCGTTGTCTCCCACTGCAAGCACTTCATCCATCAGCATGATCTCTGGGTCAAGGTGTGCGGCAACTGCAAAGGCGAGGCGTACGTTCATCCCGCTCGAGAAGTGTTTAACGGGTGTCTCTAAAAACTTTTCCACTTCAGAAAATGCCACGATCTCGTCAAAGTTGCGGTTGATCTCTTCTTTTTTCATACCCAAGATTGCGCCGCTGAGATAGATGTTCTCCCGCGCAGTCAGCTCTGGATGGAAACCCGTGCCGACCTCAAGCATCGACCCCGCCTTTCCATAGATTTCGGCATAACCTTTGGTGGGCCTGGTGACGCGCGAAAGAATCTTAAGAAGCACTGACTTTCCGGCGCCGTTGGAACCGATGATGCCCACTGCTTCACCGCGCTTGACTTCAAAAGAAACATCCTTCAAAGCCCAGACGTATTTGTCTTTCTTTGGTTTCTGCCCGTTACTGCTAGAGATAGTCGGGTCTAAAACACTGCGAAAGGGCTTACGCATGATGTTCTCCAGAAGCTCACGCGCAGCGTTTCCCGGTCTAGGCTGGTCTATACGGAATCGTTTGCCGAGTCCGACGACTCGGATTGCAATATCGCTCATAGTTCACACCACGTCTGCGAAACTGTCTTCTTTATGGCGGAAGAAATAAAGTCCGCCTATAAGCAAAGCGGCTGCTACCAGAGCAGAAACTAAGATCATCACGCCTGGAGGGTCGGTCTTACTTAAAAGCGCCCACCTGAAACCCTCAATCACTCCTGCCATGGGGTTCAATCCATAAATAACCTGATAACGCTCGGGCACGAGACTGGTCGGATAGGCAATAGGTGTAACGAAGAACCCTATTTGCGTCAAGAAAGGGAGGGTAAATCCTATGTCTCGGTACCATACATTCAACGCAGCCAGCCATAGGCCTATCCCCAGAGCGGTCGTTATTCCGAGCAGCAGAAAAAAGGGTAGTGTCAAAATAGCTGCAGAAGGAGTAATGCCATAATAAAACATCATTCCGAGCAGCATGGCAAAAGCTATGGCAAAATCCAAAAGTCCGGTCATTACAGTTGTCATGGGGATGACCAGCCTGGGGAAATAAACCCTGGTGATCACTGCCCTGTTGCTGACCACGCTATTGCTGGATTGCGTGAGCACATTGACCAAATATGTCCAAGGCACAAGTGCGCTGTAGGCAAATATTGGATAAGGGACTCCTTCTGAGGGCACCTTTGCCAACTTACCGAAAAATAGGCTTAAGACGACCATCGCTATGAATGGTTGGATTACTGCCCACGATGTACCGACAATGGTCTGCTTGTAGCGTACTTTTATATCGCGCCACACGAATAGAAAGAGCAGGTCTCTGTACTCCCAAAGGCTGCGGAGGTCAAGGGAAGCCAACCCTTTCGGAGGGCGGATGGTTATAGCTGGCTTTCTCTCGTAATAATTAATGGTTGCGGTTCCTTCCTTGCCGCTCATATTACAAACTCCTTTGACATATTTCTTATCGTTGCCCAAAAAGGGATTTCAGCCAGCGAGCTATTCGGACTCGGTTTGCGAGCTTCAATCCCAGCGCGTGGCGAAGCGGTTCCGATAAATCCAGTAATAACTGATAATTCCATGACCTGCGGCTGTTGTAGAAATAAATGGCATTGTCGATAAAGTATTCCTTTTTGAGCGACTCGTCTATGCAAATGCGCATCGCCCAGTCAATGTCTTCGGAATAGTTTACATCCTCGAATATGTATTTGCTCGCTATTTCACGCCTAATAGGATTGAGACGATAAGGTGGTCTGAAATACATGCCTGCTTTTGAGAAATACTCCTTATACCGTAAAGAATGAACGAAAATACAGGGGTTATTACCCTGAAATGTAATTATGCCCCTAATTCCGATGCAATCAATATCCGGGTTTTCATTTATAGCATCGCAGATTAGAGAGACATAGTCATCGCTCACATCGTCGTCGACGAATGCGACAAACATCCCCTTTGCCTGGTCGATAAGCCAGTTTCTTTTATAACGTATTGAATGCTGTTTATTGTCTGAGAAATAAACAATGTCTCCTTGGACTTGCAATGAATTATCGATTATTTGTCTGTTCAATTTTTCATAGAGCCTTCGGAAAATCGGCCGTCGGTTCTCAAGGGTGGGTATCAGGGTGCTGAGTAACATGTAAGAAATCACAATTTCAATTAATCTCTTGATGTGACCGTATAGACATCTGACTCTCGCTCCAGTTGCGCGAGTTTTTTTTCGTCAATGTCGGTGAAAATAACATTCGCGCCATGTTTCGCCATTTCCACGACAACACTTCTGCCTATATTCCTTCCGGCACGGTAACAAGTGTGCTCCTCTGATAATAAAATGTCGACATTGATCGTTGCAAAAACTGCCGATTCATTTCGCCTCGAAGAGATATAGTTCTATGATTCCATGCTCTTTAGAACTGAAACGCTTCGTGTGGACATAGCTCTTGTAATCTGATAAACGATAAGACTCCCGAAGCTTCTTTTTGCTTAGTTCTTGTCTAACATCATGGGCCAGTATGACCCAGACCCTATCGTGACCCTCTACAATAGACGCTAACTGTTTTATGCTTTCCTCGTCAACTTTCTTGCCTCTCCCGGGGAATGGCTGCTCGGTCAAATCGGTTCTTCTCGAATAGTAGTCGAAGGGTATCCGATTGAATTGCGGGCTAAACAGCACTAAATCCCCGGACCTTGCGTTCCCCTCTAAGTAATTTACAGCCTCCCTCCACCGGTATTTATTTACCTGTGCATAGCATTCCAAAACAGTTGCCAGAGACAAGCCGACAATCAGACCGACTGTGACAAATTTAACGTAGTTGTTGCTTATATCTCTTATCCCCTTTGCCACCAGTAAATAGAATGCCAACGAAGCTCCGATCGTAAATCTGTAATAATAAATAGGGGCCGAAAATTTGGAGATTACAAAGGGCACAATGATCGGTGTTAACAACCATACGAGTAGCAAATAAATTCCGCCGGCATCAGACAAAGTGGAACTCGGTCGATCGCCTTCGACGGGGACGGGCGAGCATTTCCGGGTGACATTGCCCTTGACTTTCTTACAATTCACGACCGAGACAAGAGAAAGTGCCAGGAAAAGGAACAGCAACAAATAAGAGCCGGAATACAGCTCGAAAGAACGAATTATAGACCATATCGAAGGCACCAGTACCCAACCGAGAAAACGGCCGCTCTGTACCTGTAAGGTTTGTTTTATCAGAATTATGATCCACGGAGCGAACACGAGGATTAATATGAATTGTAGCAGAAGCCATCTCTTAAGGCGTGGTTTATGAACTTTCTCGGATAACAGGAACAGCGTGAAGATGTAGGCATTTTGTGACGCTATAATAAACAGTCCGAAGTAATGAGTGTACATTAGTAGAATGCCGGATAGAGTGTAACCGACTGAAGCTATTATACTCTTTTCCTTAAGAAGCTTTATGAAGAAGTACATAGAGAACAGGGTCATTACAGACAGCAAACTATACATCCTGGCTTCCTGGGAATAATAGATATGAAATACGGATAACCCCAATATCAAGGAACTTAGGATTCCCGTCTGTTCATCAAATATTAGACTGCCTACTTTGTAGATCATGAATATTGCAACAAAGCCGAATATGGCAGACGGAAATCTGGCGGGAAACTCGGATTCGCCGAATAAGTCAACCCAGAAGTGTAAAATGATCGCGTGTAACGGCGGATGAACATCTCTAGCAGTTTTCTTCATAATCTGGGACAAGTCTAACTTGGCCCACGCAATTGAAATTGCTTCGTCCACCCATATGCTCTCATTACCCAAATCGTAGGTTCTAAGGCATAGACCTAGAAGTAGGATTGCCGCCAGTGTTAACGTTGTTCTGCTTAGCTTCGCAGTAGAAAGATTCATGACACCCTGATCTTACTTTCGCACATGAAATGGATCATGACCTATTGGGCTGTTTGCAAGCTCGCAAGATTTGGGAATACAAAGGAACTCTTCGTTAGAGTAGCCTGCCCGGCAGAGTTGATTGGGGGGTTTGAGTGATTATCAATCAATTTCTCCCAAAATGGTTTTTCATAGCCCAGAAGTTCCCTGCAGATCAGATAGTTTTCAACCGAGTTATTTTAATCGAAAAATTATTCTGACATTCCGATTAATTCATCGTCGTTGCTGAAATTCCATAGCTCTTCGCCGCTTTTTCGTCGAGAGTCTATTGTTGTTCTTATAATCGCTTTGAATTTGCTCTCAGTTTTCTGAAAGCCGAAAGTATCTTGGGCAACTTGTGGAATATCCAGCACAAAAAAAATGAAGAGCCGCTATATAGGTAATAGAGAAAATGGATCAGGATTCCAAACAGCGTAAAAGATAATCCCCTCTTTCGAAAGAGAAACAAATAGAACTCTCTATTCAGAGCGAGAAGGACTAAAACAAGCACTAAACAAATCATGAGGAAAAAACCGCTCCCGCCGGTCCTGATTAGATTCAGAGATTCCAAGCTTAACAAGAAGATCGCCATGGAAAGCAGACCCACCAGGGCTGAGCTTATCCTATGAGAGATTCGCAGATTGAGGTCTTTTGGCAGCCGGTTGCTTTCTAGAATTAATTGCGACCACGGGACGGCGCGCTGGCAAATATCCGTTTTTATCATCGGCAGCCATTGCCATCGCTTTAAATGTTTAACCTGAAGCTCTTTGTCCAATAGGATTCGATGCCCCATCATCCTCATTCTCATGCCCAGTTCAATATCCTCAATGGAAGGTTTGGAGTACTGAAGTTCGTTAAACCCTTTTAGTTTGAGAAAAACATTCCTTCGGATTGCGCCGCACCCTGCCCAGAAGGTATTAGCTTCAATTTTAGAATCTTGGTGGATGAAGTGGTGGAAGAGATTGCGATACTGCGATAAATAGTCTGTAGCGTCGGGACTATCGTCGTAGGAACCGAATACTGCGGCGAGGTCGGGATTATTCATGAAATCAGAGACAACCCTGGAAATTGTATCGTGTCGAACGAGGACGTCGGAATCTATGAAGAGAACTATATCTCCCTTTGCCATTTCTGCGCCGAGATTTCGCGCCGTAGCCGGGCCTGACTTGTGAGGCAACTGAAAAACCGCAACTCCTTTTTTTCTTGCGATTTCAGCGCTGTCGTCGGTAGAAGCATCGTCAACTACTATGAGTTCATAAGACTCATAGGAAGATGCGAGCAAGGCGTCAAGACAGCGGCTTAAGTACTCGCCTCCGTTGTGAACCGGAATGACCGCGGATATGAAAAGGTGTCTTTGTATCATGAGCTGCAGTTTTTCAAATGCCGGCGTCGAAACTCTGCATATCTAAGAATCAAATCCGTTTTCATCCATTTGGTCTTATCTCCGGCGTCCAGTCTTCCAAGAAACCACCAGAGAGAGTTGTGAAGCTTCCAGAGAA
>Ga0187893_10011720_pt1 | contig 12641 bp, 11 predicted proteins | sample MA1701074metaG_FD_139574 | JGI IMG/M metagenome (GOLD analysis project Ga0187893, IMG submission 139574) | White microbial mat communities from a basaltic lava cave in the Kipuka Kanohina Cave System on the Island of Hawaii, USA - MA170107-4 metaG ...
CAATGTCTACGCGGCCTATCTCGCCTACACCGACCACGAGATCGGCCGCGTGATCCAGGCCGTGGAGAACGCCGGCAAGCTCGACAACACGCTCGTCATCTACATCAGCGGCGACAACGGCGCGAGCCCCGAAGGCACGCTCCACGGCGAGTTCAGCGAGTACGCGGTGGCCAACGGCGTGCAGCCGTCGGTCGAACTCAACATGAAGTTCTACGACGCCTGGGGCACCGACCAGACCTACCCGCACTTCGCGGTGGCCTGGGGCCTGGCCTGGGACACGCCCTACCAGTACACCAAGGAGGTGGCCTCACACTTCGGCGGCACGCGCAACGGCATGGCGATAGCGTGGCCCGCGCGCATCAAGGACAAGGGCGGCATCCGCCACCAGTTCCACCACGTGATCGACATCGTGCCGACCATCCTGGAGGCGGCCCGCCTGCCCGAGCCGGTGATGGTCAACGGCGTGGCGCAGCGCCCGATCGAGGGCGTCAGCATGGCCTACACCTGGGGCGATGCCAAGGCGCCGGGCCGGCGGACAACGCAGTACTTCGAGATGTTCGGCTCGCGCGCGATCTACCACGACGGCTGGATCGCTTCGGCACCACCGCCGAACCCGCCGTGGAACTTCACCGCCAAGCCGCCCGCGGACGTGATGAACAGCTTCAAGTGGGAGCTGTACAACCTCGAGGAGGACTGGACGCAGGCGAACGACCTCGCCGCGAAGATGCCGGACAAGCTGCGCGACATGCAGCAGCGCTTCGACATGGAGGCGGCGAAGTACAACGTGTTCCCGCTCGACGCATCGCGGCTGCCGCGCTTCATCTCGCAGAAGCCGAGCTACACCCCGGGTCGGACGGTTTATACGTACAACGGTGAGATTTCCAACGTGCCGTTCCCGGGTACCGCCGGTGCGCCGCCGGTGCTGAACCGCTCGTACACCTTCACCGCCGAGATCGAGGTCCCGCAAGGCGGCGCCGAGGGGATGATCGTCACCAACGGCGGGCGCTTCGGCGGCTACGGCTTCTACCTGCTCAAGGGCCGGCCGGTGTTCACCTGGAACCTGATCGATCTCGAGCGCGTCAAGTGGCAGGGCAAGGAGGCGCTCGCGCCCGGCAAGCGCACGCTCGAGTTCGACTGGAAGTACGACGGCCCGGGACCCGGCAAGGGCGGCACCGGCACGTTGAAGGTCGACGGCAAGGTCGTGGACAGCCATCCGATGGCGCGCAGCATTCCGCTCGTGCTGCCGTGGGACGAGATGTTCAACGTCGGCCTCGACAACGGCACGCCGGTGGACGACAGGGACTACCAGGTGCCGTTCCGCTTCACCGGGAAGATCAACAAGGTCACCGTGAAGCTCGGGCCCGACGAGCTCATGCCGGCCGCGCCGCGGCGGGCGGGGAAGTAGGGATCGCGCAAACCTGGAGACCATGATGACCACCCGACGCAACTTCCTCGCCGCAGCGGCGCTCGCCGCCTCCGCGGCGCCTCTCAAGAACGCGCTGGCGCAAGCCAAGGAAGCGGATTTTCTCTTCGTGCAGAGCGCGAAATCGATGACCCACGACAAGGGCAAGCTCACGCTCCGTGGCGTGAGCCCGGTGACGATCTTCTTCACCGACCGGCCGGAGCGCATCGCGGGCGAGATGCCGACGCGAATGTTCGTGCCGTTCTGGAGCGAGGGCAAGAACAGCTTCGCGAAGGACAACCCCAACGCGAACCTGTCCATCCTCGAGGAGGACAAGATCGCCGCCGACATCGTCGTGACGCTGGCAAGCCCGGTGCTGAAAGGCGAAGACCTCGCCTACGACGTGAAGATCCTGGAGGGGAAGATGCCGGACAAGGGCGGGCCGGTATCGCTCTTCATCGACATCATCGGCATGCCGCTCACGCCCGTGTCCTATGCGGGGGTCGCTCGCCGCACGGCCTACCGGCGCGCGTACTACTGGCGGCGCTAGGCATCGCGAAACCGTCGACTGTCCGGCCGATACACCCGAACGCCCCTCGGTCTCAAGGAGAACCAGCCGTGAGAAACCTCCCCCGATCCCTCGTTGTCGCAGCATCGATGCTGGCCGCGACCCTCTTTTCCGCCCCGCGGGCAGTGGCGGTGGAAGTGCCCGCCGCGGCCCCGACCATGGCGCAGCTGCTCTTCGTGCAGAACGCCGCCGGCGTCGAGATCGGCGCGGGGGGCAAGACGCTCACGCTGAAGAACTTCAGCCCGACGACGCTCTTCTTCTCCGACCGGCCGGTGCGCATCGCCGGCCACTACCGCACCGACGAGTACCTGCAGTTCTGGAAGGCCGGCCCCGACAGCTTCCTCAAGGACCCGCCGAACGGGACGCTGTCGGCGTTCCAGAAGGGCAAGGACGAGCTCTCCGACGTCGTCGTCACGCTCCGCAACCCGCGCGTGAGCGGGAACGATCTCGCCTACGACATCACCGTGATCTCCGGCACGCTGCCGCCGGCGGGCGCCGGTCCGGTGTCGCTCTTCATCGACATCATCGGCCTGCCGTTCACGCCGCTCTCGTTCGCCGGCGTCGCGCGGCGCACCGCGTACCGCACGGTGGTGTGGGGCAGCGCGGCGGCGGCGGCGGGCGCCGCTGCCGCCCACCCGTACTACTACCCGCCGGTACCAGCCCCGGTCGTCTACACCGCGCCCGTGCCGACGGTGCACGTGACCGAGACCATCCAGGCGCCGCCGGCCGCCCCGGCGGTGAACCCCAGCCAGGCGGCCGCGGTGGCGAAGCTGAAGGAGCTCAAGTCGCTGCAGAGCCAGGGGCTGATCAGCGAGGCGCAGTACCAGGCGGAGTCGCAGAAGCTGCTGAACCAGATCGTCCAGTAGCGAGGTCCGACGGGACCTTCGACGACCCCTCGTCAATGATGACGACGCCCGACTTTCCGGGCAAGGCATGAACCGCTGCCGGCGCGACTCGAGAGCACAACCGTGGAACTGACGATCTACCATGTCGTGCTGATCGTCGCGTTCGTGGCGATCGTCGCGTGGGTCTTCGCCCGCAAGCGCAGGACGCGCTTCGAGCGCGACGCCAAGATCCCGTTCCAGGACAAGGACGGCTGAGCGGAGTTTCGCGGGCGATGTCCCGACGACCGATGGCACCTGCGGGAGCGTCCCGCGCGGTTCTTCTGCTGGCGCTCCTCCTCGCGACCGGCGCATGGACGCCGCCCGCCGACGCCCAAGGAGCGCCGATGCCGCCGTCATCGTCTCGGACACCACCCAGCCGGGTTTGCCGGTGGCGAGCGGCACGTGGTGGGGCCGCACGCCGATGAGTCGCACCGGGCGCGAGGTGATCGCGATCGCGGTGAAGTACCGGTAGACTCCACGCAGCCGGGCGATGACCGATCCCGCCCGGACGGCGCTGCCCGGCCTTAAGGACCAAGGTCCCATTCCCGGCCCGGCCGGGCGGGCGGACCATCAATCGCCGCGCGAGGTCGCGGCCGAGGGGAGAGAGATGAAGTCAAGCGCAATGCTCGCCGCCGTCCTTGCCGCAATCGCGCTCGCCGCGCCGCTCGCGGCGCGGGCGCAGCCCGACGCCCCGCCGTGGCAGTTCTCGGTGATGCCGTACCTGTGGCTGCCGAGCGTCAGCGGCAAGATCAACTACGGTCCGCCGCCGCCGGGCGGCGGCAGCGCGAACATCAACATCGACACGAGCACGCTGCTCGACAACCTCGACTTCGCCTTCATGATCAACGGCCAGGCGCGCAAGGGCCGGTGGCTGGTCGCGACCGATATCATCTACCTCGACTTCGGCAAGATCGACAGCTCGGTGCGCAGCGCCACGTTCGACTTCGGCCCGCGCGGCCGGATCGACGTCAACGCCGGCGGAAACGCCGGCACGCAGAGCAAGCTCAAGGGCTGGCTGTGGACCACGGTGGGCGGATACGCGGCGATACAGGATCCGCGCTGGAACCTCGACGTCCTGGCCGGCTTCCGCTTGCTCGACCTGGAGGCGAGGACGAGCTGGCAGCTCGACGCGAGCCTCACCGTCACCGATCCGCTCGGCGGCGGCACCGCGACCTTCGCGCGCCAGGGGAGCGTGGAGAAATCGGACTCGATGTGGGCTGGGATCGTGGGCGCGAAGGGACGCGCGAAGCTCGGCGAGACCGAGTGGTTCGTCAATTACTACGGCGACATCGGCGGCGGGTCGAATCTCTTCACCTGGCAGGGCGCGCTCGGCATCGGTTACGCCTTCCGGTGGGGCGACGTGCTTCTCGATTACCGCTACCTCTACTACAGCCAGAGCGGCCAGGACAAGCTGATCGACAACCTCAGCTTCGGCGGCTTAGCGCTCGGCGTGAACTTCAGGTTCTAGGAGATCCGGTTCGAAGGCGATCCTGGGCGCCCCGTCGACGGTGGCGTCGGGCGGTGCCCGCCCGCGCCGCTCGTGTTGACCCTGTGGATGCAGGCGGTCTAGACTGCTGTCCGTCTCGGGCGAGTGCGCGCATGGCGTCGGACGGCGTGACCACCCGGGATACGCCCATCGATCTCGCGTGCGCGGGCAGCCGGCCGGTATCTGATCGACCGCGCCGTACGGCCTGTCGCCGCGGGGGTCGATTGCGGAACGCCGCGACCTCGACGCGTGCGAGGTGCGAGGCGCCGGCGCCCGATGCCCGGCTCGACCGGGCGCGCGCTCGCGAACAAGCGGAAGCACGCTGTCCGCCGATTCGGCTGCCTGCCCGGGACGGGTGGCCGTCCGCCGCTGCCTCGCCGCGCGCGGCGTTGCGCAGCACGAGGCGCGAAGGGCGCATCGGGCGGGACTTGTTTGATGCCGGCGCCGGGCGGGGTGCCCGGGCGTCGGGCGTTCGATCGAAGGTGGGACGGCAAGGAAACGGTGCGGGTTTGCTGAAGAAGTCGGTGCTCCGCTCGACCGGGTCACGCGCGAGGACCGTGCGCGGGCGCTGCCCGTTCACGCAAGTCCGGCTCCGCGCGGACGCGTTCCTCGACGCGCTCCGCTACTGATCGTGCAAGAGCCCGGGACCGCCGCCCACCTCGTCTTCGTGCCCGATCACGTGGCGCCGCGCTTCTTCCTCTGGGGCGCCGGGGCCGCCGGGTCGCCGCTCGCCGTGCACGGCGCGCCGGCGCGCTTCCCCCTCGTCGATCAGGCGCTCGTCGCGCGCGAGATCGAAGGCCTCTCGGTTCCGCTCCTCCAGGCGCTGCCCCGGCTCGCCGCGCTGACCGCCGCGGAGACCGACCGCGCGCCGGCGTCGCTCGCCGCGTGGAGCCTCGCGGCGAAGCTCGCGCTCGACCTCGTGGGGCGCGAGCGGTTCGTCCCGCGCATCGTGCGCGCGAACGGCGCGACCGAAGCGCGCTTCGCCGTCGCGCTCGCGCTGCCGGAGGACGCGGAGCGCGTCGCCGCGCTCGCGCGGACCTTCCCGCTCGCCGCCCACGCCGTGCCGCTGCGGAGCGCCGGGCCGAAGCAGGGCGGGAGAAGGTCGGCAAGGTCGCGCGGCGCGGGGCGGCGTGGGCGCGACGGGCAGGGGTTGCAGGCGCGCGCACCGGTCACCACGGGCGCGCCGGCGGGTTCGCCACCCACCCGGGTCCAGCCGCCGAACGTGCCGGCGCCAGCGCAGGCGCCGCACACGCAGGCGCCCCACATCTGGGCGCCCGAAGCGCTCCTCCGCGCCTTCCTCGACGCCGCCGCCGATGCGCTCGTGCGAGTCGCGGTCGCGCTCGGCTCGCTGTCCGACCGGCGAATGCCCGAGCACATTCCCTGGGAGCGGCGCTTCCTCATCGCGCTCGCCGGGATGGATCCGGCGTTCGGGCCGGACGGGTTCCAGGAGCGGACGCTCGTGCGCGACCTCGACGCCTGGTCGCGTCCGGCGCTGGGCGTCGAGCGCGATGCGCCGCGGGCCTGCTTCCGGCTCGATCTGCCCGGCGCGGAAGCCGGCGATGCTTCCGGCACCGACGGGCCCGCGCGTGCCGGTTCCAGCGCGGCCGTCGACGCTCTCGCCGGCGCGTCGTCCCGCCCCGGCGACTTCCGTGCCGGCGATTCCCGCACCGGCGATTCCCGCACCGGCTCCTCCCGCCCCGGCGCCGCCTCGCGCGCTGACGCCGCCTCCAGCCGCGGCGCCGCCGAAGCCGACGCGTTCCCGCTCCGCTTCTTCCTCCAGGCCGCCGACGACCCGAGTCTCCTCGTGCCCTCCGCCGAGGTGTTCCGCGGGCACGGGCAGTCCCTCCGCCGCCTCGGCCACACGTTCCACGCCGCGGAGGAGCATCTGCTGCGCGCGCTCGGCGCGGCGGCGCGGCTCTTCCCGCCGATCGCACGCGGGCTGCGCGAGGCGCGCCCCGAGAGCGTGCGCCTCGACGCCGCCGAAGCGTGGGCGTTCCTCACCGAAGCCGCGCCCGCGTTCGCCGAAGCCGGCCTCGGCGTGATCCTGCCGGCGGAGCTCACGCGCTCCGGGCAGCGGCGGCTGCGCCTGCGCATGCACGTCGGCGGCGAGGTGCAAGCTTCCGCGTCCGCCGGCACGGTCGCCGGCGCGAGCGGCCTTTCGCTCGACGAGGTGATGAACTTCCGCTGGGAGGCCGCGATCGCGGGCGAGGCGCTCACCGCGCGCGACCTCGAGGCGCTCGCCGCGCTCAAGGCGCCGCTCGTGCGCTTCCGCGGCCAGTGGGTCGCGGTCGACCCGAAGGAGCTCGAGGAGGTGCGCCGCCTCGTCGCGGGCGGCGGCGGCACGCTCGCCGCGCACGAGGCGCTCGCCGCGGCGCTCGGCCAGTCGGTGCGCCGCACCGACATCGGCGTGGAGGTCGACGTCCTCGCCGAGGGTCGCCTCGGCAACGCGCTCACGCGGCTGCGCGCGGGCGCGGAAGGGGCCGCTGCCGCGGGCCCCGCCGTGCCGCGAGGCTTCCGCGGCGAGCTGCGCCCGTACCAGGCGCGGGGCTTGAGCTGGCTTGCGAGCATGGCCGAGCTCGGCCTCGGCGCGTGCCTCGCCGACGACATGGGGCTCGGCAAGACGATCCAGCTCCTCGCGTTCCTCCTGCACCGGAGCGAGACCGCGCCCGGCGAGCTCCGCCCCGCGCTGCTCGTCTGCCCGACTTCGGTGATCGGCAACTGGGAGCGCGAGATCGCGCGCTTCGCGCCGACGCTTCCCGTCGTGCGCCACTACGGCCCCGACCGCGCGAAGACCGCGGCCGAGCTGGCAGCCGCGCCGGGCGGCGCGGTGGTGATCACGAGCTACGGGCTCCTCCGCCGCGACGCCGCGCTGCTCGGCGAGGTGCGCTGGTCCGTCGCGGCGCTCGACGAGGCGCAGAACATCAAGAACAGCGCCTCGGGCACGGCGCGGGCGGCGCGGGGCCTGCGCGCCGCTTTCCGCGTCGCGCTCACCGGCACGCCGGTCGAGAACCGCCTCGCCGAGCTGTGGTCGATCTCCGAGTTCCTCAACCCGCGTCTCCTCGGGCCGCTCGAGACCTTCCGCCGCGAGGTCGCCGTTCCGATCGAGCGCTACGGCGCCGAGGCCGCCGCGGCGCGCCTCGCGCGCGTGATCCGGCCGTTTCTGCTGCGCCGGCTGAAGAGCGACCCGGCGGTCATCCGCGACCTGCCGGACAAGCAGGAGATGAAGGTCGTCTGCACCCTGACGCGCGAGCAGGCCTCGCTCTACCGCGCGGCGGTCGACGAGACGATGCGCCGGATCGAATCGTCCGAGGGCATCCAGCGCCGCGGGCTCGTCCTCTCGCTCATCACCTCGCTCAAGCAGATCTGCAACCATCCTGCGCACTACCTCGGCGAGGCGGGGCCGCTCGACGGCCGCTCCGGCAAGCTCGAGCGCCTGCACGAGATGCTCGAGGAGTCGGTCGACTCGGGCGACCGCGCGCTCGTGTTTACGCAGTACCGCGAGATGGGCGATCGCCTCGTGGCGGCGCTCGAGAAGGCGTTCGGCGGCGAGGTGCCGTTCCTGCACGGCGGGGTCGCGCGCGCGGCGCGCGACGCGATGGTGCGGCGATTCCAGGAGGACCCGCGCGGCCCGCGCATCTTCGTGCTGTCGGTGAAGGCGGGCGGTACCGGCCTCAACCTCACCGCGGCGAACCACGTCTTCCACTTCGACCGCTGGTGGAACCCGGCGGTCGAGGACCAGGCGACCGACCGCGCCTACCGCATCGGCCAGACGCAGGCGGTGCAGGTGCACAAGCTCCTCACCGCGGGGACGATCGAGGAGAAGATCGACGAGCTGCTCGAGAAGAAGCGCGGCCTCGCGGAACGAGTGGTCGGCGAGGGCGAGCAGTGGATCACCGAGCTCGACGACGGCGCGTTGCGCGAGCTCTTCGCGCTCGCGCCCGATGCGGTGGTGGCCGGCGACGAGGCGGACCGCGATGAAGCGGAGCGCGACGAAGCGGGCGGCGAAGCGGACGGCGAAGCGGGCGGCGAAGAGGGCGGCGAAGCGGGCGGCGAAGAGGGCCGCGGCGGCGAGGCGGAGCACGGCGAGGCGAGCCGCGGCGATGACCGGGCGGCCGGAGCGACGCCCGCGCCGCGTCGCCGCGCCGCGAAGCGCACCGGCGCCGCGAAGCCCGCCCGCGCGACGGAGCGCGAATGAGCCGGAGGCGACGCTGGCGCGACGACGCCTTCCCAAAGGCACCGCCCAAGCGGCCGCCGCCCGAGCACGGCATCAAGGTCAAGAGCATCGGCACGACCTGGTGGGGCAAGCGCTGGATCGGGGCGCTCGAGCGACTCTCGCGCAACTACCAGAACCGCCTCGCGCGCGGGCGCAACTACGCCCGCGCGGGCCGGGTCCACGACCTCGAGGTCAGGGGCGGCCGAGTCACCGCGCGCGTCACCGGCTCGCGCGCCTCGCCCTACAAGGTCACGCTCCGCGTCGCCGCGCTCGACGGCGGGGCGTGGAACAAGGCGATCGCCGCGATGGCCCGCCAGCTGCTCTTCGCCGCCGAGCTCCTCGCCGGGCGGATGCCGGAGAACATCGACAACGCGTTCCGCGCCGCGGGCCGGAGCCTCTTCCCCGCGACCGAGAAGGACCTCGCGACCGACTGCTCCTGCCCGGACTACGCCAATCCGTGCAAGCACGTCGCGGCGACGCACTATGTATTGAGCGAGGCGCTCGACCAGGATCCGTTCCTGCTCTTCGAGCTGCGCGGGCGCGGCCGGGACGACGTCCTCGCGGCGCTGCGGCGGCTGCGCGCGGCCGGCGGCGGGGCAGGCGGGAGGCCCGGCGCGCGGGCGCCCGGCGGTGCCCGCGGCGGCGCCGGCGACGGGGGCGGGATCGAAGAATCCGACAGGACCGGGGGCGAAGGGGCGGGCGTCGCGGCGGCCGGCGCCTTCGGCACGGCCGAGGAGGCAGTGTCGCTCGCCGGCCGCGATCCGGCGGAGTTCGAACTGCAGCGCGGGTCCACGGCGGGCTTGCACTTCCGGATCGAGCCGCCGGCGGCGCCGGCGGCCCTGCTCCGCCAGCTCGGCCCGCCGCCGTCGTGGTCGCTCGACGCGACGCCCGCCGACATTCTCGCGCCGCTGTATCAGGCCGCGGGCGCGCTTGCGCGGGATCTCGCGCTCCGGCCGGAGGGGGCGGCGGAGGCGGGTTCGGGGGGGAGCACCAAGCAGGGCCGCCCGCGGAGCAGGCGGCGCGGCTGACACGCCCTGGCGGGCGTTGGCCTCCGCTCGAGTGTGGTGCCGCCCGTCGCAGCGGTACCGGCTAGCTTCTGCTCCGCCGCTTGTAGCGCACGCGCGGCGGCGGGCGCTCGCGCGATCCCGCTCGCCGCGGCGGGATTCCCGGCAGCGGCCGGAGCAGGGCGGCGAGCACGCGCTCGCCCTCGGCGCGGATCTCAGCGCTCAGCCACTGCTCGTAGAACGCGAACGTCGATTCGATCTCCGCCGCGCGGTCCGGATCGGCCGCAGGCCGGCAGTGCACCTTCGCCCACCGGATCCACGTCCACGTGAGCGGCGGAACCGGAGCGACGCCGAGCCCGAGGTGGTGCATCTCGCAGAGGTACCTGCTGGCGGTCGCATCGCCCGCGAGCGCGAGATCCTGCAGCTCGTCGAGGCAGTCGCCGAGGGTCACTTCCGCGGCGACGAGGCCGCCGCGCGCGGCGGCCAGACAGAGCTGCACCGCGGCGAGCAGATCGCGCGCCACGCCGCGCCCGAAGCGAACCATCATCGCCAGCTCCCACATGCCGCCGAGGTCGCCCTGCCGGCTCGCGGCTTCGAACCAGCGGAACGCCTCGAGCGGATCGGGCGCGACACCCTCGCCGCGCAGGTAGCGCTTGCCGAGGTTCGCCTGCGCGGTCGCGTGGCCCTGCGCGGCGCTCTTGCGGTACCAGAAGACCGCCCGCGTCTCCTCGGGCAGGCAGCCGATGCCGTGGAGGAAGAGCGTGGCGAGATTGTTCTGCGCGTGGGCGTCGCCCTGCGACGCGCCGAGGCTGTACCAGCGGAACGCCTCGTCCCAGTCCTGCTCGACCGCTTCGCCCTGGCGATAGAGGTCGCCGAGCCGGCACGAGGCGCGGCCCTCGCCGGCGCGCGCCGCCCGGAGGAGCGCGTCCAGGCGCTCGGATTGCGTTCCGGAATGCGGCGCGCTGCGGTGCGTGGTCATGCGCCCAGTCTTGCCCGGGCCGGCGCGCACCCGCGAGGGAATCCTGCTCGCGCTCTGGCCGGAACGACGGACTGCGCGGGCGGGGAAGGAAGAAGTCACACGCCGGCGGGGAATGTTTGTCGAAGCGTCGGTCGAGCCTGACGTCCTCGACGGTCGCGGGAAAGGGTTGCGATTCCAGGTGGCGCCGCTCTACGATCCGATTCCCCCACGCGATCCTCGAGCCCCATGCCCGGAACGAGCACGCAAGCGCAATGGCGGCAATGGCGGCAATGGCGGGTCAGGGTCGGCGAGGAGGAAACCGCTGCGCTCTTCGAGCCTGCGCTGACGTCGCGCGCCGGCTCCCTCTTCCTCTGCGCGCACGGTGCGGGCGGGCACATGTCCGACCGCGGCCTGCTCGCATCGACGGTGTCGCTGCGCCGGCGCGGACTCGACGTGGTGCGATTCAACTTCCTCTACCGCGAACGGGGCGCGAAGCGTCCGGACCCGATGCCCCGTCTCGTCGAATGCATCGCCGCCGTCGCGACGCACGCGCGCCGCGAGGTCGCGGCGGAGCGGTTGATTCTCGGCGGGCGTTCCATGGGCGGCCGCGCGGCGTCGATGCTGGCGGCCGAAGGGTTCGCGTGCGACGGCCTGCTGCTGCTCGCGTACCCGCTGCACCCCGCGGGTCGGCCGGAGAAGCTCCGCGCCGCGCATCTCGGACGGATCGAAGTGCCGGTGCTGTGCATCAACGGAACTCGCGACGCGCTCTGCCGGCGTGACCTGATGGAGCGGGCGATCCGGCCGCTCGGCGGCCGGTGGACGATGCACTGGCTCGACGGTGCCGACCACGGCTTTCACGTCCTCGAGCGGTCGGGCCGAACCGACGGCGACGTGCTCGACGAGATGGCCGATGCGGTCGACACCTGGGAATCGGCGATGCAGCGCCGCTCCGGGGTCGCCGGCGAACGCGACGGGATCACCGGCGGCGGCTACGGGCTCACCGGCGAAGGCGTATAGTCGGTCATCCACAGAGGCGCTGGCACTTCCCCCCTCTCACGCCCCCGATTGGCGACCCCGGGCCGACGGCCATCCTCAGGGGTTCGCGATGCGAGTGGTCGAGACGATCGCCGGCAAGGCCGGGCACTACGTTCTCTCCGGGACGGTTTCGCGCGACGAGCGCGGACGCTACATCGCCCACGCCAGTACGTACCAGTTGACGCCGGGCCCGCCAAATCGCGCGCTCCGCTCCGTCGCGACGGCGCAGGAGAACGGACCCGAGATCGAGGCGTCGGGCGCCACGGCGCCGGAGGCGAGGACGCGCCTCTGCGTGGCGGCGAGAGAGCGGCTCGCCGCGAACGTGACGAGCTTCGTGTGGCGCCCGGTGGTCGTGCTCGTGGCGGGCCGGTGGGGCCGTGCGGACAAGGAAAGCGGAGCGTGACCTCGCGGCTCGCCGGCACTGCCGGCACGATGGTCGTCGTCACCGCGGCGGGCGTGCGCCGCCGCGTTCCGGCCGGCGCCTGCCGAATCGGGCCACACTCGCCGCCGCGGCGCGCCCACTTCTCCGGCGCCACGTGCAGCTCGATCTCCAGCCGGTCCGGGTGATGATCGCTCGCCTCGTCCAGCACCACGTGCCGGCTGGTCACCAGGAATAGCCGGCCCGCCCGCTCGAAGAAGAAGCCGGTCGCGTTGGTCAGGGGGTGCTGCCCGATCATCGTCGTGACGCGAGTCACGGCGAGCAGCAGCGATTCGATCGTCATGCGCGCCGCCGCCAGACGCTCGCCAGCCACGGCTGCCGTTCGCGCGGCAGGCCGGGAGGGCGGTAATAGTGGGCAAGCTCCGCGAAACCTGCGGCCGACAGGTAGCGGCGCCAGCGCTCGAGATCGTGGTAGGCGCCGTAGCGCCCGCCGTTCCAGCCCTCTTCGTTGCGGCCGTGCGGGTTCGAGCTGAACAGCACGCCGCCCGGCTTCAGCGTGGCGTGCAATTCCGCGAGCACGCGCGGCAGCTCCTGGCTCGGGACGTGAAACAGCGCGGCGTTGGCGAACACGCCGTCGAACCGGCCCGGCGGCAGTTCGAGCGCGAGGAAATCCTGCTGCCACACCTCGCAGCCGCTTGCGGCGCGCGCCATC
>Ga0187893_10011721_pt1 | contig 12641 bp, 11 predicted proteins | sample MA1701074metaG_FD_139574 | JGI IMG/M metagenome (GOLD analysis project Ga0187893, IMG submission 139574) | White microbial mat communities from a basaltic lava cave in the Kipuka Kanohina Cave System on the Island of Hawaii, USA - MA170107-4 metaG ...
CCACGATATCTACTCCATCGAGGACCTGAAGCAGCTCATCCATGACCTGAAGAACAGCAACCCGACTGCCCGGATCCACGTGAAGTTGGTCGCGGAGGTCGGGGTCGGGACCGTCGCCGCGGGGGTGGCCAAGGCGTTCTCCGACGTGGTCCTGATCTCGGGCCACGACGGTGGTACGGGGGCGTCGCCGCTGAGCAGCATCAAGCACGCCGGTCTGCCGTGGGAACTCGGCGTGGCCGAGACCCAGCAGGTCCTGGTCATGAACAAGCTTCGCGACCGGATCGTGGTGCAGACGGACGGCCAGATGAAGACCGGCCGCGACGTCGTCATCGCAGCCCTGCTCGGCGCAGAGGAGTACGGCTTCTCCACGGCCCCGCTGGTCGTCGTGGGCTGCATCATGATGCGGGTCTGCCACCTGAACACCTGCCCGGTCGGGATCGCCACTCAGGACCCCCGACTGAGGCAGCAGTTCACCGGCAAGCCGGAGTTCGTCCAGAACTTCTTCCGCTTCATCGCCCAGGAGGTGCGGGAGCTGATGGCCAGGCTGGGCCTCCGCACCATGGACGAGATGATCGGGCGGGTGGACAAGCTCGATATGAGGAAGGCCGTGGAACACTGGAAGGCTCGCGGTCTCGACTACTCCTCGATCCTCTACCGCCCCGAGGTTGGACCGGACGTCGCAACCCGAAAGGTCCGGGAGCAGGATCATGGCCTCGAGCGGTCGCTCGATGTGACCACGATCGTCCCGCTCTGCCGTCCGGCGCTCGATCGGCGCGAGCCGGTCGGCTTGCGCCTGCCGATCAGGAACATCCACCGGACCGTCGGCACGATCCTCGGCTACGAGGTCACGAGCCGCTACGGGGCCGACGGCCTGCCGGAGGACACGATCCACATCCATTTCACCGGCTCAGCCGGTCAGAGTTTCGGCGCCTTCGTCCCGAAGGGGATCACGCTGACCCTGGAGGGGGACTCCAACGACTACCTCGGTAAGGGACTGTCGGGGGGCAGGATCATCGTCTTCCCACCGCGCGAAGCGTCGTTCGTCCCCGAGGAGAACATCCTCGTCGGCAACGTGGTCCTGTACGGCGCGACCAGCGGAGAGGCGTACTTCCGGGGCGTCGCCGGCGAACGGTTCGCCGTGAGGAACAGCGGCGCGCATGCGGTCGTGGAAGGCGTCGGCGACCACGGCTGCGAGTATATGACCGGCGGCCGCGTCGTCGTCATCGGCCGGACCGGACGCAACTTTGCGGCCGGGATGTCGGGCGGCGTCGCGTACGTCCTGGATGAGGCCGGCGACTTCAAGAGGCGGTGCAACCTCGGGATGGTGGACCCCGAGCCGCTAGTGGCCGACGACGACGTCGAGGAGGTCGAGGGATTGCTGCGCCGCCACCTCCACCACACCCGGAGCACGGTGGCGGCGCGCGTCCTGGAGAACTGGGATGCGATGCAGCCGAGGTTCGTAAAGGTAATGCCTCGCGACTACAAGCGGGCCTTGAACGCGCTGAAGCGCGCCAAGGAGGAAGGGATCCCCTGGGAAGAGGCGGTGATGGTGGGGGCGCATGGGTAAGCCGACGGGCTTTATCGAGATCAAGCGAGAAAAACAGCCCTACCGGCCTGTCGGCGAACGGGTCCGCGATTGGAGACTGCAGATGCTCCCCTGGCCCACGGCCAAGCTCCAGGCGCAGGCCGCGCGATGCATGGACTGCGCCATCCCCTTCTGCCACCAGGGCTGCCCGCTCGGCAATATCATCCCGGACTGGAATGACCTCATCTACCGCGATCGCTGGCGGGAGGCGATCGACCGCTTGCACGCGACCAATAATTTTCCGGAGTTCACCGGAACGCTCTGCCCTGCCCCATGCGAAGGTTCGTGCGTCCTGGACCTCAATAACGATCCGGTGACGATCCGGGCCATCGAGTTGGCGATTATCGACCGCGCCTTCGAGGAGGGGTGGGTGAAGCCCGAGCCGCCCGCGGCGCGGTCGGGGAAGAAAGTCGCGATCGTCGGCTCCGGGCCCGCGGGCCTGGCGGCTGCGCAGCAACTGAACCGCGCCGGTCACTGGGTGACGGTCTTTGAGCGCGACGATCGAATCGGGGGCCTGCTTCGCTATGGGATCCCCGAATTTAAGATGGAGAAGCGGGTGCTGGACCGCCGCGTGGAGCAGATGGAAAAGGAAGGCATCGAGTTCCGCGTCAATGCGAATATCGGGGTAAACGTCTCCGTGGAAGAGTTGCGGCGAGAGTACGATGCGATGCTGCTTGCCGGGGGGGCGACGCTCCCGCGAGACCTGAAGGTCCCGGGGCGGCAGCTCGGCGGGATCCACTTTGCGATGGAGTATCTGACCCTCCAGAACAAGCGGTGCGAGGGCGACCAGATCCCCGATGACAGATTCGTCACCGCGAAAGGGAAGCGGGTCGTCATCATCGGGGGGGGCGATACCGGCGCCGACTGCCTCGGCACCGTCCATCGCCAGGGAGCGGTGTCCGTCCACCAGTTCGAACTGCTCCCTCGGCCGCCGGACAAGCGCGCGCCAGACAACCCCTGGCCTCAGTGGCCTATCATCTTCCGCACCTCCGCCGCGCACGAGGAGGGTGGCATCCGCGAGTACGCGATCTCGACCACCCGCTTCTCCGGTGACAACGGCCGGGTCAGGAGCCTCCACGCCCATCGCGTCGAGATGGTCCGCGACGGAGGTCGTATCGACTTCAAGCCGATCCCGGGGACCGAAACCGAGATGGAGGTGGACCTCGTGCTGCTCGCGATGGGCTTCCTCGGACCGGAGCGGGACGGAATGCTCAGCCAGCTCGGGGTCAAGCTGACCGAGCGTGGCAACGTCTGGCGCGACGAGAACTGGATGACCAGCGTCCCGGGGGTCTTCACGGCCGGAGACATGCAGCGCGGTCAGTCGCTGATCGTCTGGGCGATCGCCGAAGCGCGAAGCGCAGCCCGAGGAATCGACCTCCACCTGATGGGTCGCTCCGACCTCCCCGCACCCCTCTAGCTCTTCAAGACGGCGGTTCGCGCGCTACAGGCCCCAAGATGAACTCGCACAGGCTCCTCGCGGAGACCTTTCCCTATCGGCCCGCCGAATGGACCTACCCCCTGCGAACCACCATTCACCCATGAGCGATCGCCAGGCCGACGATCGCACTCACTCCAGCAAGAAAACCGTCCTCTATGATGGCAGTTGCCCGATGTGCGCTGCCATCCTCGAGAAGATCAACCGGTCGCCCCAAGGAGACCGTTTCGACCGCGTCGATATCACCACGGACCCACTTCCATCCTTCCTCACGAAAGGGGAGGTTGAAAAAGAGATCCATCTCATCGACGAGAAGGGACAACTTCATAGGAACGCGGCGGCGATCCTGAAGATCCTTGAAGAGTACCCCCGCCTCGGATTCCTGGCGAAGATCGGCCGCCTACCGATCATCAGGCGGCTCTTACCGATCGGATATGACTTCGTCGCCGCAAACAGGCACTTCATCATCGGCAGCGCCAGTCGAATCTACTGGTTAAAAATCGTCCTATCACTGGCCTGTATCAGCGGTCTCCTGCTTTCAAAGAAGCTCTGGCTCACCTCTCGCTCGTACCCGCTAACTCCGGTGTCTGCGTTCCTGCCAACCATTCCGTTCCCACTAGACTACGTCCTGTTCGTCCTGATGCTGGTCTTGTTGGTCGCGGTTCTCGTCTCCGCCAGGCCGAGACGGTGTCTCGTGGCTTTCGTCGTCGTATCGGGACTGTTAAGCCTGTGGGACCAATCGCGATGGCAACCGTGGTTCTACCAGTATCTCTTCATGTTCGCGGCGCTGGCCTTCTACTCGTGGAGGGCTACCGACGCGAACGCCCAGGGGCCGACACTCAACGTGTGTCGGTTGATCGTGGTGAGTATCTACGTCTGGAGCGGGCTGCAAAAGATAAACGTGAATTTCGTGGAGGGGGTGTTTCCCTGGATGGTGAACCCCCTGATCGGTCTCCTACCTACAGGCCTGAAGGGGATTGCCCTTTCATTGGGCGTGGTGGTACCGTTCCTTGAAATGGGGATCGGCATCGGACTGCTGGTAGGAAGATTTCGACGCGTCGCCGTCGGCCTTGCGCTGGCGATGCACATGTTGATTCTCATGTGCATCGGTCCGCTGGGACACAATTGGAACAGCGTCGTGTGGCCCTGGAACGTCGCCATGGCCCTTTTCGTCGTCATTCTCTTCTGGACGAAGAAGGGTCTGCGTCTCGGGGAGATCGTCACGATAAGAGCGTCCCTCTTTCATACGCTCGTGCTCGTCCTGTTTGGCATCATGCCCGCCTTCAGCCTCGTCGAACTCTGGGACTCTTATCTCTCATCGGCCCTCTACTCGGGAAATACCGCTGAGGCCGTCCTCCATGTGAGCGACGCGGCAATCGGCCGTCTTCCGACGAAGATGCAAAAGTTCGCCCGTGGACAGACTCGGGCCAGTGACGTCGTATCGATCTCCCGCTGGTCATTCAAGGAATTGAATGTTCCTCCCTACCCGGAACACAGGATCTTCAAGAACGTGGCAAGAACGATCTGTACCCATGCGGGGAACACAGCGGAGGTCACATTGACGGTCCACGGAAGGCCACATTGGCGGACCGGCACGCGCGCGACGACACGGTATGAGTGCTCGACACTGTGATCGCCTTCTATCCTGCCGATTCCGCACGCTCACGGACGGCCATCATGGTGGCGAGCATCGTGGCAATCAGCTTCTCCATCCCATCGCTGAACGCGAACACATCGCCCGCGCAGACCGTCACCGTGCGGCCGGCCTTCGTCACGCGCCCGCGTGCGATCATCCGTTCTCCCGTGGCGGGCGACAGAAAATTAACCTTGTACTCCACGGTCAGGACCGTTGCGTCCACCGGCATGAGGGTCAGCGCGGCATAACCGCAGGCGCTGTCCACGATGGTCGTCACGACACCCGCGTGCAGGTAACCGTGATGTTGTGTCAAGTCGTCCCGAAACGGTATCTCGATCTCGACTTCGCCGGGCGAGACCTTCGTGAGGCTCGCGCCGATGGTCCCCATGACCTTCTGCCTTGCGAAGCTGCCGCGTACGCGCGATTCGAAGCCGGGGTTCTGGGGCTCAAGCCTCGACATGATCACCTCCTACATCGTGCCGGAGACACCGGTCACTCCTTCTTTCTGCTGAAAAAATTCGCCAGCCGTTCTCGCACCTCTGTGAAATCCCCCACACTCGAATAGCCGTTGATCGTTTCCAAGCGCAAGGCGTCATCGAGCGGACGTCCGATCACGTCCAGCACGGTCTCCTTGGCCGATCGGATGGCCTGCTGGCTGTTCCGGAGCATCATCTGCGCGTACTCCTCAGCGGCGGGTAACAGTGTATCATGCGGCACGACCTTGTTGACCAGCCCCAACCGATAGGCTTCGCCAGCGGAGACCTCGCGGCCCGTCAGCGTCAGATCGAGGGCGGTCGCGATGCCGGCGATCCCGACCAACCGGACGATCCCTCCGTCCCCGTGGTGCAAGCCGTGGCGCACCTCAAAGGCGCCGAACCGAGCGGTCTCAGTCGCGACGCGAATGTCGCAAGCGAGCGCCAGCTCGAAGCCGCCACCGATGGCATGGCCATTGATGGCCGCGATAACCGGCTTCGTGATTCTGTGCTGGCCTCGTGTGATGCCGCCGCCGATCCCTGTCGGGACGTTCCTCCGGACATCGAGCATGCTGGCATGCTCCCACTTCGGAATGAAGGTCTTCAGATCTGCGCCGGCGCAGAATGCCCTCCCCAAGCCGGTCAGAATCGCCACATCGACGGTCGCGTCCTGGTTGAAGTCTCGCCACACCTCCCAGAGCTCCCGGTTGAGCTCGTCATCCAGGGCATTCAGGGCCTCCGGTCGATTCAGCGTCACATATGCGATTCTGTCCTTCTTTTCAATCACTACCTTGGCCATCAGGGCTCCTCCGCGCGATCCGACCGGAAAGCGGCAATCCCGCCAGCGGAAGGCCGAGTGCGCCCGAGCCGGAACGCCTCCACAGACGACTCACGGGAGCGCACCACGCGCTTGCCGGATCGTGATCCAGATTCTCCTCGCCGTCCTTTTCCACCAGTTGATCACGGCGCGCCGAGGCGATGAGTGAATCTCTCCCTTTGCTTCGACCAGCAGGGGGCCGTGTCTGAGGGGCGAAATGAACGTGGCGATCCGGCTCGGGTCGAACGAGGCCGTCTGCCCGACCTCCAGCACGAAGTCCTTCCCGCCCGCGGTCACCCAGGCCGTCCCCGACAACACATGCACATGCGGCGTCACCGGGGGCAGCCGGAACAGATCGGCCTGTCCGAGCCTCAGTCGATAGGTGACACTCCCAATTGCGACCGTGTTCACATGGCACTCTTGACGCCCGTTTCCCATCGCGACCACCTCCATTCAGTGACCCTTCGCAACCCGGCCCTGCAGGGCCAGGTTGGTGGTGAAGGACCCTACAGGCGGTGCTCACGCACACTATGGCAGCCGGACAAGCATAAGGCAAATTCATAATTGTCATAAAGACTATACCGTGATAGTATGATCACGAAGGGAGGATCGCAGATGGAATTACAACAGTTGCGGGCACTCATCATGGTGGCCGAGGCCGGGTCGGTGACGGAGGCCGCGAGGCGACTGCTGCTCACGCAACCGGCCGTCACCCGTCAGATCCGAGCGCTGGAGGAGGCGCTGGGCGGGGCGCTCTTCGACCGGACTACGAAGCCGATCACCCCGACTCCTCTCGGCAGGAGCGCGCTCGACCATGCCCGCCGCATCCTGCTCATGGCCGAGGAGCTGCGCACCGCGGTCAGCAGCGACGCCGGAACCCTTCGAGGCGAACTGCGCGTTGGGGTGGCGGCGTTGTGGATGCGACAATTGATCCCCCCGATTGCCCTCGAGTTGAGACGCCGGTACCCGGGGGTTCAGCTTAAACTGACGAGCGGCTGGAGCGGGTCGCTTACGCGCCGGGTGGCGGAAGGACGGATCGATGTAGCCGTCGTGTTGGCACCGCCGCAGGAACAGGTACCCGCAGGACTTGCAGTGACCCGATTCGCAACCGAGCCGGTGGCCCTGATCTCTTCGGCGAATACTGCGTTGAAGGGAACGGTTCCGCCAGAGGTTCTCAGGGGGACCGGCTGGGTCCTCAATAGCGAAGGATGCGGCTACCGGGCCGCGCTCAAGCGAACGCTCGAGGAGGCCGGTATCGCATTTACGGTCGTGGCGGAGGTCAACGATCTCGACCTGCAGATGCAATTGGTCCGGGAGCGAGTCGGCGAAGGGCTCCTTCCGATGCGGGCGCTGCCGCAACGATTATCAGACACTGGGCTTCAGACCTTCACTATCGCCGGCGTCACGTTCTCGCTTGAGGCCCGCTTGCTCCACCGCCACACGGGACCCATCATCCCGATGGCGGCACCCTTGATCGAAAGGACGGTCTCCAGGTTCCTGACGTCGAAGCCAGCGAAGATGCTTCCCAAAGGGTCAAGTCGCCGCGGGAGTCGGCCCGGCTCTCATACGCCGCAGCGCCGCTCACAACGCGCCGAAACTCCTTTCACATAGGTCTCGCCGGCGTTCCTTGCTCTGCCCCCCCCGCATACCTGGCGCCGACATGTCCTGGTTCACTTGGCTCACGGGGAGGCGGGTCTTGACATGGGGCACTCCCATCGCTTCGAGCTGCAGGTAGGCCATCATCCCGGTCGCATCCTGCGTGAGGGTCTGGTCGATCCGGATCGCGACCTCGCTCCCCGCGATCGGCTTGCCGGCTACCCAGCGCGCCTCGATGATCTGTTGGACCAGGTTCCTGCCCATCGATCACCTTCCTACTTGATGCCTGCCACAAGCTCGGCCGACCGTCTGTGGACCGGCGAGGACGCGTCGCCCGCTTTCTGTCGAAGCCGCCCGGCGCTCGAAGCTGCCCTCCGTGGCATGCGGCCGAGACGCAGGGCGGCGATCTGGGCCTGGCGGGCGAAATCGATGCTTTCGCCCAGCCAGCGCGCCGCCTCCTGAGGGCTGTGGAACCCCATACTATTCTCGGAGGCGACGAAGTCCCACCGGAGCTGGGCGCGGCGGTGCAGACGGCGCGCCTGCTTCAATTGTTCGTCGGTGGCCCCGGCGGCCATCGCCTGCTTGATCGCATCGATGGCATCCAGGATGGCCGCCTCGGACTTCCTCAGGAGATACGCCGTCCGATCCTGGATCGTGATCACGCGCTCCCGGAGTTCCTTATCCGACCAGCGGTGACACTGCTGGCAGGCCTGGCTGATATTGAACAGCGGACTCCGGACCCAGTGATCAGAGATCTTTACGCCTCCCTCGCGCGTGTAGGGCATGTGGCAGTCGGCGCACGCGACGTTCGAGCGGGCATGGATGCCGGTGGACCACAGCTCGAACTCCGGGTGCTGAACTTTGAGCATCGGCGCCTTCGTCTCGGCGTGGACCCAATCCTTGAACTCCATATCATCGAAGTACTTCTCGATCTCGTCGAGCTTGAGGCCGTTGGCCCAGGGGAACGTCAGGTACTTCCCCTCCCCTGCAAAGTAGTACTCGACGTGGCACTGCCCACACACGTAGGAGCGCATCTCTTGGCGCGTCGCCTGAGTCACGTCGATCCCGCGCGCCTTCATTGCCTCGACGAAGGCCGGCCGACTGATCCGCAAGGCCATGGTCTTGCCGTCGTGACAGTCGGCGCAGCCGATCGCCAGCTCCTTCCCCTCACTTCTGATCCTGGTCACCAGGTCTCTCATCGGGGTCTTGTAGAACTCCGCCACCCCCATCTCACGCAAGAGACTCGGATTGCGGGCGCTCTTGCAGGTGAAGCAGGTCCCGGGCTTCTGATCTCCCAGACGCTTGGTCTCCGTGACGTCCACGAACGCCCAGCCGTGGCCCCGTTCCTCCCGATAGTCGATGGAAAAGGGGTATCCCGCCCATAGGCGCTTCAGGTTCGGGTTGGCGTCGAGCTTCTGGTAGTTCTCGGACCCGCCGTATTTCGTCCGGCCGAGGTTCTGTTTCGTCATCCGCAGGCCATCGGCCTGGCGGGGGAAACTCTCGGCCCACTTCGCCGGGTCCGGCTCATCGACGGCAATCTCCGTCAGGCGCAGCGGATACTGCCGCCCCTCCTGTTTGCGCTCGACGATCGTCACGAGCAGCCATGCGACGAGGGCAGTCGCCACCGCCGTCACCCCAACGACGATCCCGTACTTCCCCATCTTCGCCATCGTCCTATCTCCTCGCACGCCGGAAGGAAGTCTATTGGACCGGCACTAGAGGTGCCCGACCCTCGCGTGACACCTTAGACACTGTTGAATCTCCCCGCTCGCCGTCCGGTGAATCTCACTGACGAGTTCCGCGTGGCACCGGACGCAATTGTCCTGGGCTACGCGCCGGTTCATCGCATTGGCCCGGATCGGATCATGGAAGTCGTCCAGAGTGAACTTCACGCTATGGTTGACGCCGTTGATCACCTTGACCGACCACTTCCCGACGAAGCCGTGAGGCGTGTGGCAGGAGTTACACGTGGCGACCGCCTTGTGGCTGCCGTGCGACCACGCATCATACATCTCACGCATGACGTGACAGTTCAGGCACGCGTCGGGGTGGTCGGAGAGATAGGACGCCCCTCTAGCATACCAGGCAGTGAACGTTCCCACACCCAGCAGCCCCCCTATGAAGGCGAGCGCCGTGAATTGAATCCACTCGCCGCGATTGTCAGGGCGCCACCTCATTCATCTCTCCTGCAAGGACGGCACACGCTGGTACGCACGGGACCTCCGCACTCCAACGATGCAGCGCACAGTAACCCTGCCCTGTCTGCGAACGATCGGGACCCAGTAGAGGAACAGCGCGACAGCGCTCCCGGCTGCCAGGGTTGCCAACCCTGGCCCCGCCGTGCGGCGAAACGCTCCGCGACCGATGGCGACAGCCAATGCAAGCTTGAGGAGCGTGTTGGCCAGGATGCCGACCGCAAGTGCCTGCGCCACAGTTAAGACATCGGCAGCTGAACTTCCGAGCGTGGTCATCGAGTAGGTGAGCGCATCCATGTCGGTCAACCCAAGGATCGCGGCCGACAGCATGATCCCCGGCGAGCCGAAGCGGCCGGAAATCCACTGCATCAGGTAGAGCACCGCCTGGAAGGCGAGTGCCATCTGAACGGCGGCCGACAGCCTGAGCGGATTTTGAGGCATCTCGGGGTGCGCCGGCATGAGCGATTGTCGGCGAAGCGCGAGAGCGGCGGCGACAACTCCCGTGACAAAGGGGATCCAGAAATACGACAGGACCCTGAGCCCGACCGACCCGTTGAGGAGTGTCGCCAGCAACCACACGCGCACCAACAGGATCGTGGACGCTGCGATGACGCCCAGCCCGAGCGCCGGACCCATCTCGGTCTGCGCCCGGCTTTCCCGCGAGAAGTTCAGCGTCACGGCGGTTGACGAGGTGAGGCCGCCCAGGAGTCCCGCAAGACCGTACCCCGCACCGGAGCCGAGCGCCTGAAGGGCCAGGAAGCCGGCGAAACTCAGGCCCGGAAAGAGGAGCACCAGGCTCCACAGTTCACGGGGGCGGATCCCCGGCATGGGTCCGAATGGCCCTTGCGGCAAGAGGGGCAGGACGACCAGGGCGAGCACCGCGAAACGAGCAGCGGCCTCGAGCGTCTGCGACTCCATCCGGTGCACGAGGGAGTGAATGCGGCTCTTTTCGACCAGGACGAGCGCGGTCAGCGCGAAGAGACCGCTCGCAAGCGCAAGGCGCCCCGATCCGGCCAGGACGCCTGCGGCGAGCACGACGAGAGCCGACACCTCCGTGGTCCCATCGACGTCGCCTCGGCGGGCGGTCAGGATGTACGCGCCCACGACCAGCGCGGCCGCCCCGGCCAGGAGACCGGCGCCGGCCAGCGGCAGGCCCCGGGCATGAAGTTCGGCGGCCATCCCACCGATCAACCCGAGCAGCAGGAAGGTGCGCACCCCTGCGAAGCGGGGTGTGCCGCCGCGGGCGCCGCGAGACCACTCCCGCTCGATGCCGACCGCCAATCCACCCAGGCCGGCGACCGCCAGGCGAATCACGACATCGGGGAGCTCAGCCCAGATCATTCGTCCCGCCTCATGGCATACGCCAGAACGCCGCGCCTCGCTGCAGTCTCATCTCCGTGCAGCTTCCTGGCGATTCCTTCGTGGCCTTGCTGTATGTGGAATTGTGAGAAGGATGGTGGGCCGTGTAGGACTCGAACCTACGACCCGCTGATTAAGAGACCGATCGACGAGGAGCCGCAAACTGGTGCTGGATAAGGATTTCCGGCACTTAGCCTCTGTGGCCGGTTGGACAAGAGCGGCAAGAGTGGACACGCTGACCCCCGATTCGGCAACAGGCGAGCAACAGGTCTTTGAGGAGAGGCTATCACAATCCCCCCTCACTCGGCCACTTTGATCTTGCCCACAATGCTGAGACGATTTACCATCTAGGCGACCACTAGCCACTAATCGATCGGTTCGCTGGGCCTAGGGTACCGGCCCCGAAGAGCTCTTCCCGAGAGCCTGGCCTGGCGATCCCACTTCGGGGGCTCCCACGGGAAGAGCCATGCCGACTCTGGCAACTTATCAGCAGTTCAGAACTCGCCTCCTGGCAGACTGTCGGGACATCTTCACGCGGTATGCGGAAGCAGGTGGTCTGCCAGACGAACTTCTCAGCCTTGTCTGGTTTCTCACCGAAAACGCTGCATCAGAAAAGATTCAGGACCCCTACCTTCCTCCCATTGGTCGAGAGGTTGTGAACAAGCTCATCGCGTGCGAGGCGGCCATTGCCGGCCTCGTTCCCTTCTTGAGAGGAACTAAGGATCCCTCGCCCCGCATCCGCTCCTTTCACTCGAAGCTCGAGGCAGTGCGGACGGAGATCAAGAAGTTCCGCCGATCCAAAAGGGTCCTGCGCGACCTTCTCCAGATGCATGGGATCACGCGGCCCACTGGACGTCCAAGTGGACCATATCGCGAGACGGTAATCTACGGGACACTCATCGCGGAATTTCGAGCTAGATTTAATCGCCCGCGCTACAGGGACGTTCTCGCCTTGGCCAGAGCAGCCGGTACCAATGATCTCGAGGCGCACGTCAGAAACTCCTTTAACGATGAAGGAGAACGTCTCCGCCGGCGTCTTCTTCACCTGCCACACGACCTGATCAAAACCACCCACCGCCGCTTTTTCTCGACATCCAACCGCAAAAAAACTCGCCGAAAATAGCCACGATTTTTCCTGTTCTATCACCGTGTTAATAATCTTCTCGTCTTGTACCTTCGCTGTTAGTTGGCGAGGGCCTTTTACTTTAGGGATGGCAATAATGCTAGGGATCAGGATCTTGAGGTTCTCCAGGGGGATGACACTGCACGACGTATTTCAGCTGACAGGGATTCACGCGTCTCGGCTTTCGTTGATCGAGCGAGGAAAGATCTTTCCGACCCGCGACCAGCTGCTTGCCCTCGCCGAGGCGCTCTCGTGGCCGCTTGATGAGATTGACACACTATTTCGTCCTGCCGTCGATCACCGATTGCGCCGTGGAGCACGTGGGCGGAAGAACTCCTGAGCACGCGCAGAGCGCCGAGTTCCTCCGACTCGGGCCGAACGGCACAGGAAGCATTTGCCCGATGAGCGCGAGGTCGATCCGG
>Ga0187893_10011722_pt1 | contig 12641 bp, 9 predicted proteins | sample MA1701074metaG_FD_139574 | JGI IMG/M metagenome (GOLD analysis project Ga0187893, IMG submission 139574) | White microbial mat communities from a basaltic lava cave in the Kipuka Kanohina Cave System on the Island of Hawaii, USA - MA170107-4 metaG ...
CTTCCCCATTTTGATTCAGAAGATTGACGCAGAGCGAGTTGGAGGGTCACGCTCCGTCGTGACCGTCCCGCGAAGCGGGAGACGCGACAGAGCGCGTCCCTCCAATTTGGGGAATTTCTGTGGAACCGAGTTTCGTATTGAGCGTCGAATACACTGTGTTAGCATTGCGCCCATCCATCAATCCTTGAAAGGAATCAAATGAAAAAAGTCAGTCTGTTTTGTGTCGCAGTCGCCGCTTGTTGGGTTGCCGTCGGCGCCCACGCGCAGCCGCAGCCCCCTGGCGTGGCGGTCGCGGAAATGATGTCAAAAATTTTCGGCGACCACAAGGCGTTCACCGCGAAGATGACGACGACGGTCGAGACGAAGGAATTCGGCGAAGTGACGACTGATGTCTCCTACTCGATGCTCGACGGCAACGTGCGCGCGGAAGTGGACATGAATTCCGTAAAAGGCGTCGCGATGAACGAGGCGGTGATGATGCAGTTGAAGATGGTGGGCATGGACAGGACCTACACGCTCATCCGCAACGACAAGAAAACGGTGTTCGTCGTGTTCCCCAACATCGAAGCGTGCCTCAAGGTGCCGATGGGTCAGCCGAGGGACGGCGAGACACCGAAGCCGCCCACGCTCGAGACGACAAAACTTGGCGAGGAGAAAGTTGGCGACCGCGATTGCGTGAAGAACAGGATGGTGTTCACGAGCGCCGACGGCTCCAAGCAGGAGTTCATCGTTTGGAGCGCGCCGTCGCTCAAGAATTTCCCCGTCAAGACGGAGGGCGCGCAGACGGATGGGTCGAGGTTTTCCGCGACGTTCAGCGACGTGAATTTCGACAAGCCCGATGCGAAGACCTTCGAGCCGCCCGCGAATTTCAAGGAGTTCGCCACTATGATGGAATTGATGGGCGCGGCGATGCAGAAAATGATGCAGCCGCCGCAGCAAACCGCGCCGCAGCCGAAGCAACCGTGACCCCTTTTCCATCGGAACATTGCGGACGCGGCGCTGCATTCACACGGTGCGTCACCTCCATAGATGATCGCCATCACCGTCGCCATTCGCGAGGAACTGCGTCCCCTGCTCTCCCGAATTGCCGACGCGCACACCGTCAAACACGAGGGGCGGACTTTCAAGCTTGGCACCCTCGCCAGGCGCGAGGTCGTTGTCGCTGCCTCTGGCATCGGCATCAAATCCGCGCGCGACGCTGCCGACGTGCTGCTCTCCAATTATTCGCCCGAAGTCCTCATTTGCGCGGGCGTCGCTGGGGCGTTGATTGACGCCGCGAAATTCGGTGCCATCGTCATCGGCACGGAAATCTTCCAGGCGCACCTCACCACGGGCACGGTGCCGACCCGCGTTTTCGTCAAACCCCGCTTTCGGCTCGCCGACGCCGCGCTGGTGTCGGCGCGCGCGCACCCTGCGATTTGCGGCGGCATCGTCACGAGCGACCGCGTGGCGACAACCCCGCACGAAAAGCGCGCCATTTTTGACAAGACAGCGGCGCTCGCCGTGGAGATGGAGGCGGCGGCGGTCGCACAAGTCGCAGCAGACCGTCGGGTTAAGTTTCTTGCGGTCAAGGCAATCTCCGACGACGCGCAGGAAACGTTGCCCGACGAAATCAATTCGCTGCACCGCGACGGAAAGTTGCAGTGGGGGCGCGTGGCGAAAGTCGTCGTCTCGCGTCCGTCGGTCGCCTCGGAAATGGCGCGACTGGGCAAACGCGCGTCACAGGCGGGCGAAACGCTCGCGGAGTTTCTGGAGAAGGCTGCGCAGGAGAATTCGCTCAGCGCGATGGCGCGGGTTCCTTGTGCGACTCGTCCCCAGCGCCATTGACGGCGGGAGGGGCGCTATCGGTGGACGCGGTGGGCGTCTTGGGAGTCTGCGCTTCGGACTTGGAGGCGCGTCCGTCTTTTTTCGGCGGATTGGGGTCGTTGATGCGTTCACGCAATTCGGCGATTGTCTGTTTGATCGTCGGGTGCGCGCGCAGGTATTTGTCGCTGATGCTCTTTTCGGCGTTGCTCAGCGATTCGCGCGCGCGTTCGCGCTGGTTCCACAACAGCCAGTGTTCCGTCGCCGCAATATGGACGCGCGGGTTGTGAGGCTCGCGCATGGCGGCTTCGTTGAACGCCTGGTCGGCTTTGCCCTGAATCGGCTCGGAGTCGTCGCTGCGGCTGAAGTTGAGTTCGTCCTTCACGAGATCGCACGCGCTCCCAAGGCCGAGCCACGCCGTCGCGTCGTGCGGGATGAGTGTCGTGGCGGCGCCGTAATACAAAATCGCGTCGCGAACCTCGTCGGCGAACTTTTCGCGGCTGACCTGCGCGGCGCGTTTGAGGTGGAAATCGCCGAGCCTGAGCGCGGCGGTGTAATCGGAGGAATCCCATTTCAAGGCGCGCTCATAATGTTGCCTGCCCTTGGCGAGAATTTTTTCCGCCTCCTTCTTGTCTTCGAAACTGGCGGCTTCGGCGATCTTGCTGTCGCCGAGTTCGACCGCGATGCTTGCCGCCAGCGCCCTGCCAATCCAGAACGTGAACACGATGCTCACGCTGAGAACGACGACTCCAAGCATTTTGCTGTAAGTCGGCTTGAGATGCGTCGGCTGAAAAAGCGGGTCTTCGTCATCGCGCACCTGGGTCGCGGGACCTCCCTGATGATGGCGCTGCCCCCAGCGGCGGCTGCCTGACATCGCAATCGCGATGACTGTCGCGAAGACAATCGCAGGACCTGCATTGTGAAGAGGCGAGTTGAGCAGCCCATACACCACAAACCCAACCACCGCCGCGATCATGCCCACCGTCAAGCCGTGGCGGATGCCGAAATTCTGCGTTTCGTCCTGATACCAGAACCAATTCGGCAACTTCCACTTGCGTATCAGCCGCAGCGACGACAGCACAAGCGTCGTCAGGAACCAGACGATGATGGCGCAGCCGACAACGCCGAGTTCAGCGAACATCTGGAGCCAGTCGCTCGAAGCCGTGGCGGGAGTCGCCACAGCGGCATCAGGGCTGTAGGAGGAATAATGTGACGCGAACATCCCAGGTCCCACACCGAAAAACGGATGGTCGGCGCCCATTCGCAACGCGCTGTCCCACGCGCTGAACCGCTGCGGGTCGGGCGGTTTCAGCGCCGCGCCGTCCTGAAGCCGACTTTTCATGTAAGGCGACATCGCGATGCCCACGCCAATCAGGCCAATGAACCCCACGGAGATGAGCGGAATCCAGACCGCGCGCAACACGCCCTGCCGCACCAGCAACACGAACAAAACGCCCAGCATCGCGAACGTCGCCAGCCAGGCCGACCGAGAAAACGCCAGCACCACTGTCAACACCATCACGATGATCGCGCTCAGCAACAACACCTTGAGTCCGCCAGGAAGCCGCGTCAGGCACGTCGCAGCGCCCAACATCGGTATCACCATCAACATCACCGCCGAAATCTGGTCGGCGGAAAAAACCGTTGACGAAGCGGCACCCGTCACCTGATCGCTGAACAGCCGTACGATGGCGAAGCCCGAGAGCAACATTCCCAGACCGATCAGCACCCAGAAGGTGAAGTGCAGTTGCCAGCGATGCCGCACCGTGTGCATCACCGCAAAGAAAAAAGCGCAGCACGTCGCCAACAGCCAGAACGTCGGTTTGCCCGCGACCGTCGCGTTGCCAAACAGATACAGCCCGACGAGAAACAATCCCAACAGCGCAATCGGCGCGCCAGCAGGCGACATCACCAGCATCCCACGGCGCTCCGTCATCAGCCGCACACCCCAAAAGCCAGTCAGCGTCCAGACGCTCACCATCATCGCCAGTGTCATCCACAATTCCGCCCAGAGGATGTTGCAAATCCCCAACAGAACCGTCGTGAAAATCAGCGCTGCCTCCGCAACGCTGAAATACTGCGTCACGCGAATTTTCTCGCCGCCCGCCTCCGTCTCGGCGGGCACGGACGGGCTTCGATGCGCCTTGTTCGGGTCGTCGGTCTTGCGACGCTGGCGGTGGCGTTGTTTGATGCGAACGGGAGGCATGGTCAGGTAACGGCTTTGAGTTCAGTGGTCAACATCTGATGGATTTCGCCAAGCGCCTGCGGCGGCACGCGCGTCTCGCCCAGCACAGTCATAAAATTCGTGTCCCCTCCCCAGCGCGGGACAATGTGCATGTGGACGTGGTCAAGCACGCCTGCGCCCGCAACGACGCCGAGGTTGATACCCACGTTAAATCCTTCTGGCTTAAGGGCGCGAGTCAGGAGGGACTTGCACAATTTTGTAAGGCGCATCATTTCCGTCAATTCCTCGTCCGCCAATTCCTCCAACTCGCCTGTATGCTTGTAGGGCGCGATCATCAAATGCCCCGCTGTATAAGGGTATGCATTGAGCAAGCCAAAGCAGGAACGGCCGCGGACGACAATCAGGTTGGAGGGGTCAGCGTTTTCCTGCGATTTCCGACATAGAAAACATCCCGTCTCCCTTGGTTCCTTCAAATACGATGAACGCCACGGCGCCCATAAGTGTTGCACGCGCCCAAAGTAATCCCACCCCGTCCCGTCGTCAATGACCCAAACGCCCAGGCGCTCACTTTCCGCTCGCCGCGCGTGACGCATTTGATAGGGTCAACCCGACATGGAACAGTTTTTCCACGACCAACTCGCGCACGCGCTCGAAAACCTCGGCATCGTGTATCTGCTTATCGCGGTTGCGCTCGGCGCATTGCACTCGTTGGAGCCTGGGCACGGAAAGGCGCTGATCTCGATTTACTTTATCGGACGCAAGCGGTCGCTCGGAGACGTTGCGTTGCTCGCTCTCATCGTCACGATCACGCACACGTTCAGCGTCGTCGTCCTCGCTGCAATTGGCGCGGGGCTTGCCCACGCCTTCTGGCGGGAGCAATTCCTGACGGGAATGGAAATCGTCGGCGGTGCTGCAATCCTCGGGTTGGGCGTTTTCCTTTGGGCGCGCGCGCAACGGGTCACCCACGCGCGTCACTTCCACACGGAAGCGCAGCAGCACAGGCACGATTGCGAACGGGTTCACGGCGCGCGCTCGATGGGGGAACTGTTCACGCTCGGCATCGTGGCGGGACTCGTCCCCTGCCCTGCGGGCGTCGCCGTGTTGCTGCTCGCCGTCTCCCAGAAAAAGATTGCGAGCGGGCTTCTCCTGACGCTCGCCTTCAGTCTCGGCGTCGGGCTGCTGATTTTTCTCGTCGGCTTGGGAATGTGGAAGGCGATGCGATGGACTGAAACCTTCTTCAAGAAACGCGAGAAACTCATCCTCCTCCTCCCCAAGATCAGCGCGCTCGTCATCATCGCCGTCGGCGCGATGGCGTTGACGCAGGGGCTTCTCGGCAGTCGCGGGCACGCGCATTGAGAAAACGCCTCTGAGATTCGGGCGGTCAACCGACTACTTCGTCGCTTCAGGTTTTTCAGTTTCCTTCTTCGGCGCTTCGGGAATCATCGCCACAATGTCGCCCGCAAATTCCTCCGCCGCCCCTTCCCCGCCCACCGCCTCACCCGCGTTGTCCACGCCGTCCACGCCGACGCTCCAGATGCGCCCTTTCTGCCGCGAATAACGGAGCGTTTTCAGGTCGAACGGATCGGTCGGGACTCGCGACAACAGTTTCGCGTCCACCAGCGTTTGAAGTGATTCGGGCAATTCGCCGTGTTCGCGCCGATAAACGACTGCCGCCGCCAGCGCGGGTCCTGCGTTCGCCCAGAACAGGTGAAACCGACGCATGATTTCCCCGCGGTCCGACAACACGGGCGCGGCGATGTATTCGAGCCATTTGCCGTAGGCGTTCGGTATCCGCGCCAGCCGCCACGACGCGATCCAGTCCGTCTCCTCGAAGCGGTCGAGGTCGGATTTCAATTCGCGCACTTCGCGGTTCACTTCGATCAACTTCCGCGAAACGCTGCGGTCACGCGCCAGAAACGCCGCGTCCACGTTTTTCATCTCTACCAGAAAGTCGCCTGCGATGCGCCGTTTCGTCTCGTTCGGGTCGAACAGCCACGACGACCGCGTCGAGGGCGCTTCCAATTCGTTGACCGTCACAAGATGGAATCCCACGCGCAACGCCGCCTCCAACGCCCTGTTTGACGCGTCGGAGTCGGGCAACAACGTTGCGATCTCCTTCAACCGCGCCGTGCTCACATTGGGCGTGTCGCGCACCTGCGACACGATGTGCCAGCCCAGCCCTTCCGCCACAACGCCGTTGACAAATTCCACAAGGCCACCGCCGCTGTTGCAAAGCCGTCGCCCCAGCTCGATCACGCGCATCGCCTCTCCCAGCGCCGCATCGTCGCGCCCTTCCGCAATCAACCGCTTCGCGTGAATCATCCGCCCTTGCGTCATCAACACCAACGCGTCGGGCGACAACGGCTGTATCCGCGCCGACTCCCCCTTCGCGACGCTCGCGGATTCAGGGATCGGGCATTGCCAGCGCGGCAGCGTCAGCGCCCTGTCAGCCAATTCCCACGCGGGCTTGAGCAATTCAAGAAATTGGTCCACTTCAAACTGCGATACCCAATCGCGTTCCACCGCCGCGCGCCAGCCGATGTCAAAACTGGTCGTCATCGGCTTCTTGGGCACCATCGTCACCGCCCTGCGGAACAATTTATAGCCGTTTTCCCCAGCGGGCACGGGCGCGGGCGGCTCGTAATGCAACTCCGACGGCGTGGGAAACGGCGCCGCGAGCGTCTGCGTTTTTGTCTTCACCATGCAACTCGGCACAATGAAATAGATCAGCGCAAAAAGAACCAACACCGTCAGGATGACCAACTGCACAATCACGCGCCGCCACGTCAACTGCTCCTTTGCCACCCCGTTTGGTTTCTCCTCGCCCATGCGTGACCACTAAACGCGCCCCCGTCTGAAAAGGCGAGAAGAAACTCGTTCTCTGTCATTCTGAGCGCAGCGAAGAATCTCAAAAATCAATTTGTAGTCAGGCTCGTCACTGACCCCGACTGAATTTTGTAGCCACGAGCGTGAGCGAGTGGATGAAATTGTCGGGTGCGCAAATTCCACTCGCTCACGCTCGTAGCTCCTTTTTCAGAAATTTCGGCGCCGCCCAAAGCGCCTCGTCCAACTTCGACATGTCTTTTCCGCCTGCTTGCGCGAAATCGGGTTTGCCGCCGCCGCCGCCGCCGCAGATTTTAGCGAGTGCGCGCAGGAGATTGCCTGCGTGTTGGCCTGCTTTGACCTGGTCGGGTGTTGCGAGAGCCGCGAGCGAAACTTTGCCGTCTTTGGCTGCGCCGAAGACGGCGACGCCGCTTTGAAATTTGGCGCGAACTGCTTCTGCGACGGCACGGACAAACTCTGCATCTTGCTCACCGAGATTTGCCACGATAAGCGGAGGCAATCCTTCGAGGCGTTGAGCTTTCGCAATCAACTCGTCCACCATCGTCGCGGCGGCGCGCTGGGCTTCGGCGGCGCGTTGCTTGGCGAGTTCTTTTTCTTGCTCGCGTGTTTTTTCTGCGTCGGCTTTCTTTTGTGAATCGGCTTTTTGTTTTTTGAGGAAGTCTTGGGCGAATTGACCGCAGGCGGCTTCGATGCGGCGGATGCCTGCGGCGATGGCGGATTCTTTGGTGATTTTGAATTGGCCAATCTCGCCTGTCGTTTTTGTGTGCGTGCCGCCGCAGAGTTCGATGGAAAAACCGTCGAGCGATTTGTTTTTCCCTCCGATTTGGACGATGCGGACGATGTCGCCGTATTTGTCCCCGAAAAATTGCATCACTTCCTTGCGTCCCTGAATCTCGCGGTAAGGCATTTCGAACCAGAAGACGGGCGCGTTTTCCTTGATGCGTTCGTTGACGAGCCGTTCGATGTCGGCGATTTGCGCGTCGGTGAGCGCTTCGTGGTGGTTGAAATCAAAACGCAAACGGTCGGGCGCGACGAGCGAGCCGCGTTGCCGCGCATCTCGGCTCACGACTTCATGCAACGCCCAATGGAACAGGTGCGTGACGGTGTGATGTTTCTGGATGTTGAGCCGCCGCGTTTTGTCCACAGCGACGCGCACCGCTTCGCCGATTTCGGGGGCGCGCCACTGAAATGAAGGGGACACAGGCAGGGACGCCTGTGCCACCACGGGTGTCTTTGATTGCTGCATCGGTGGCACAGGCGTCCCTGCCTGTGATTCTGCCGCCAGCAAAACACAACGATGAATGTGAACACCCTCCTGCTTCTGCGTGTCGAGCACTTGCAGCCGTCCAATCTCTGTCCGCTCATGGCCTGGGACGTGGACGAGCCCTGTGTCACCGACTTGTCCACCTGATTCAGCGTAGAACGGCGTGCGGTCGAGTATGATTTTGAACTCCGCTTCCTTTTCCGACGGAGAAACGGCTTCGACGACGGCTTCGGATTCGAGATTTTCGTAGCCGAGGAATTTGGTGGGTTCAACTTCGATGCCTTCGGTGACGACTTTGACGACAGATTTTTTCTTCGCGTGGTCCTCGCGTGCGCGATTGCGTTGCTCTTCCATCAACTTCTCAAAGCCAGCAACGTCAACAGTGAGTCCGCGCTCGCGAGCCATCAACTCAGTGAGGTCGAGAGGGAAACCGTAGGTGTCGAAAAGTTTGAATGCTTGGTCCGCGGGGAAAGTTTTTGATTGAGCCACAGGCAGGGACGCCTGTGCTACCAATTCAAACAGGGCGATGCCACGGTCGAGGGTTTTGTTGAAGCTTTCTTCCTCCGCGCGTAGGACGTTTTGAATCTTTTCCCTGTGCTGTCTTATTTCGGGAAACGAATTGCCCATCGTTAGGGTGAGCACATCAACGAGTTTGAAAAAGAACGGCTCGTGAAATCCCAGATTGCGTCCGTAACGAACTGCGCGACGGAGGATGCGGCGTAGAACGTAGCCGCGTCCTTCGTTTGAAGGAATAATTCCGTCGGCAATTGAAAAACTGAGAGTGCGGATGTGGTCGGCGATGACGCGGAAGGCGATGTCCACGGATTCCTGATTTGGTATTGGTAGCGTAGGCGTCCCCGCCTGCGAATTCGGTAGCATAGGCCTCAGTGCCTGTGAATCATTTTGAGAAATCGCGCTCGCGCCAAAATTCTCTCCCGAAGCCCAGAACCACCGATACTCTTCGGGACTCTTCGCCAATTCCTTCCGCACCGCATTGTTCGCGATGTAATTCCATTTTTCGTGAAACTCCGCCTCATCGCGAACGATGCGGTCAAAACTTTCCCGCTCCCACACCGCGCCTTCCCAACCGAAACGGCGTTGGATTTGGTTCGCGGTGTAGGACTTAATGCTGTGCAGGATTTCGCTGAGATCGTGAAATCCTTTTTCTGAAATTGTCTTCGGAGATGTTGGGTCAATTGGTTTTGGCCACACGAGAAGATGCACATGGTCGGGCATCACGGTCGCGGCGTAGAGATGATATTTTTGGTTGTGCCAGTGACGACAGGATTCGAGCACGAGATCGCGAATTTCGGGGGACATTTCTTTGCCGCCGCGCGTCGTGAAGGTGATGAAATAGGTGCGGCCTGCGTCTTGCCAGTGCGGGAGATTGCGGCGAGAAGATTTGAAAGAGGAGACGCCTTCGGGGGGCGACGAGGAAGTTTGTTTTTGGTTTTCGGAATCACAGGCACGGAGGCCTATGCTACCAATTTTGTTATCTGCGGTCGGGGCAGTGGGTAGTGTTGATGTGTATTTCTTGCCGCTGAGTTTTTCGAGTTCTCGGAAGAGCGGGGTGAAGACATCGCTTTCGTAATTGGAGATGACACAGGCAGGGACGCCTGTGCCACTAAAATTTTTGAAATTGTCAGTGCATTGCATAATGCCGCAGACGCGTTCGAAACCCATGCCTGTGTCCACGTGACGGGCGGGGAGGGGATTGAACGCGCCGTTGGCTTCGGCGTTGAATTGGATGAAGACGAGATTCCAAATTTCCATGCAAAGTGGTGAACCTGCATTGATGAGTTTGCCTCCGCTATCGCCGCGCGGGGTGAGGTCAACGTGGATTTCGCTGCACGGACCGCACGGACCTGTGTCGCCCATCATCCAGAAGTTGTCTTTGCGGCTGCCCGCGACGATGTGGTTGGCGGGAAGATAACGCAGCCACAAATCGCGCGACTCGGTGTCGGCAGGATTTTTGTCGTCGCCGCCGAAGTGGGTGGCGTAGAGCCGTTCTTTCGGGAATTTCCATTTCTCGACGAGTAGTTCCCACGCCCAGTCAATCGCTTCGCGTTTGAAGTAATCGCCGAAGCTCCAGTTGCCGAGCATTTCGAAGAAGGTGTGGTGGTAGGTGTCGAGGCCGACGTCTTCGAGGTCGTTGTGTTTGCCGCCTGCGCGGATGCATTTTTGGGTGTCGGCGGCGCGGGGCGGGGAATAGGGGCAGCGTTGTTGACCGAGAAAAATCGGGACGAACTGGTTCATGCCCGCGTTGGTGAAGAGCAGGTTGGGCGCGTCAGGCAGCAGACTCGACGACGGCACGATGGTGTGTCCCTTCGATTTGAAGAAGTCGAGGAAGCTCTGGCGGATTTCGGCGCTGGTCATTGCGGAGGGAGTGTAGCGAAAAGTCACAGGCGCTCAAACAGAATGAGTGGAGATTTTTTTAGCCACGAATGGCCACGAATAAAACACGAATGCAGAAAATTATTCGTGCCGATTCGTGCGGATTAGTGGCTAAATTTTTCTCCGCGACTTCTGCTACGCGGTCGGCTGCGCGGCTTCTGTGCCGATGGCTTGTGTGGCGAGAAGTTTTTCCTTCACCTGCGCGGCGATTTTTTCGGCGACGTCGGGGTGCGTGTGGAGGAATTCCTTCGCGGCTTCGCGTCCCTGACCGATCATCTCGCCGTTGTAAGCGAGCCATGCGCCTTTTTTCTCGATGACGCCCTGATCGGCGGCGACGTCAATGATGCCGCCTTCGCGCGAGATGCCTTCGTTATACATGATGTCGAACTCGGCTTCGGTGAACGGCGGGGCGACTTTGTTCTTGATGACTTTGACCTTGGTGCGGTTGCCGATGACTTTGCCCGTGCCGTCCTTGATTTGCGCGATGCGGCGGATGTCCATGCGGACGCTGGCGTAGAATTTCAACGCCTTGCCGCCAGGAGTCGTTTCGGGATTGCCATACATCACGCCGATTTTTTCGCGGATTTGGTTGGTGAAGATGGTGCAGGTTTTCGCCTTCGAAACGAGCGCGGTGAGTTTGCGCATCGCCTGGGACATGAGACGCGCTTGCACGCCGACGATGGCGTCGCCCATCTGACCTTCGAGTTCGGCGCGGGGGACGAGCGCGGCGACGGAATCAATGACGAGCACATCGAGCGCGTTGGAGCGGATGAGTTGCTCGGCGATGTTGAGCGCTTCTTCGCCGCTGTCAGGCTGCGAAACAAGGAAGTCGTCGAGATTGACGCCGAGTTTTTTCGCGTAAGCGGGGTCGAGCGCGTGCTCGGTGTCAATGAATGCCGCGCTGCCGCCCCCGCGTTGAGCGTTGGCGATGATGTGGAGCATCAGCGTGGTTTTGCCGCTGCCTTCAGGACCGTAAATTTCGCAGATGCGTCCGCGCGGCACGCCGCCGACGCCGAGCGCGACGTCGAGCGCGAGCGAACCCGTGGGGATGACTTTGACGTGCTGGCGGGCGCTTTCGTCGCCGAGGCGCATGATGGAACCTTCGCCGAACTGTTTCTGGATTTGGGCGAGGGCGACTTCGAGATTTTTGTCGCGAGCTTTCTTTCCCGTTTCGGCGTCGGTGACTTGTGGTTTCTTCTCGGCTTTTTCGGATTTGTCGGCTTTGGCTGGCATGGCGGGGGACTCCTGTGTTTGCTGGGATTTTCCTGGTCGGGTCAGGGACGCCCCGACGGCAAAATTATTTATCAAAAACGCAGGCTAAAGCCTGCGGCTACATTACTTTGTCCCGCTGCGCAGCGGGTGGGATGACAACTTGTTGTGAACGGCGCCGTCGGGATTCAAGTCACTCTTCATCAAGTAAAGCGCATTCACCTGCACGGTTCCAAAAGTCTTCGTTTTGAGGGAATCAAGGGCCGAAGTCAGCGCGGGGTCGGGCTTGGGAAATTTGATACGCCCGAGCGTGATGTGCGCCTTGAACTCATGGAAATCGGGCGCGAAGCCGTGTTTTTCCATCTCTGTATCCACGGCGGAAATCAGTTCCTCCAACTGCGTGAGGGTTTCGACGTGCCCTTTTACTGTGGTCGGCGCGCCTTCGACTACTGGAACGAACACTCTGCCGACGGGCTTGGACTCGCATCCCAGCCACAAGACGCGCGGCGCGGATGGGGAAGGAAACGCCCCCGCACCAGTCACGGTGAACGAAAACGCAGCGAACCGCGCGGCGATGTTGTCCAATGCAGCTTTGATGTCGTCCACTCCTTCGTCGGGGATGTCGCCGAGAAACTTCACGGTAAGATGGATGTTGTCGGGCTTGACCCAGGAGATGCGCACCTTGGCGGAAGACATGTGTTGTTGCGCTGCGGCGATCGCGTCGCGCACGTCGGCAGGAATTTCAATGGCTATGAAAGCACGCATGACGGGGATTTAGAACCTCTTGGGATGTGTTTGCAAGGCGGAAGTTGAGAGGGCGGCGCATCTTGACACTGGAGCCGGTGGCAGTTGATGAAAAGGCGCTCAACGGGTTTGTAGGGCGCGAATGCCCCGCTGCGGGGTTTCGCGCCGCCGTCTGCTATCGTGGCGCCGTCAAGGCAA
>Ga0187893_10011723_pt1 | contig 12641 bp, 3 predicted proteins | sample MA1701074metaG_FD_139574 | JGI IMG/M metagenome (GOLD analysis project Ga0187893, IMG submission 139574) | White microbial mat communities from a basaltic lava cave in the Kipuka Kanohina Cave System on the Island of Hawaii, USA - MA170107-4 metaG ...
CCACTGGCCGATCGCGTTCCAGAGCCCCTGCGCCCCCGCCGACCGGCCCAGGTCCGCCGCCTTGCCGAGGATTGCGTTGTAGGTGTTGGCCGGCTCGGTCGCGACGAGCACGATCGCGACCCCCAGCGTGACGAGTGCCTCCCGTACGTTCAGCGCGCCGCGGAGCACTCCCTTGAACACTTCTTCCCCAGGATCCGCCGTCGACTCGCTGTTGGCGTACGCTGCAGCACGCTCCACGGACGCCTGCAACCCGTTGCGGTCGACCATCCGGACGGGGTTGTTCATCGCGTAGACATAGTGCTGGGTCGCCCGGCTCATGACCACCGGTTCCTTCGCCAGGAAGCGACCTGCCGACGAGTCGTAAGGACGCGCTCCCATCTGCAGAAGCCCGCTGCCCCCTACGCGCTCCCGGCCGATGAACCCGTGGCGGTCTCGCGTCTTGGGATCCTGACTGAAGGCGATATCTTCGCCCCAGGCGGTCGCGAATTGGTGGTTGCGGACGATTCGCCGGTCCTCGTCGAACACATAGTTGACGGTTCCCACAGGATCCCCGACGTAGTAGAGCCTTCGCTGGCTCTCCTCGTTGAGGACCCCCGATCGCTGGAAGCGCTTGACGCGCGCGTCCTGACCGCCCTCGTAGACGTAGCTGTCGGTGGCCTCCCACTGCTGGGACTGGGGGTTGCGAGTGAAATCGGTGACGACGTTCGAACCGTCATAGGCGAACCGCTGCGAAAAGCCGCTTGGTACGTCCAGCTCCGAGAACCGCCGTCCGTCCGGATAATAGGAATAGCCAAGGTGCTCCTGGACAGCGGCGGATACGTCGCGCCGATAGCTCGCGAGCCGCCCCGCGTAATCGTATGCAAAGTTCTCGGTCTGGTCCCGATGGGTGCGCCGCTTCAGCCTTCCCTCGTCGTCATACTCATAGTCGGCGGGTTGATCGTCGATCACGACCTCCCACGCCTCCAGTTCGTTGAGCATGGCCCGCTCGGGGAACTGCGGCGACCCTCCGTTGACGTCTTGGATGAACATTACCGCATCCGCTTGCCGCTCTTCGATTCCGAAGATCACCTCGTGACACGTGGTGCGGAACCACCCCGACCCCGGCGAGGTCTCGACAGCGCTGACGACCGCGTTGATCACCGGATTGACGAACGTACCCCCGCTTCTCACTTGAACCTTGAAGCGCTGCATGCCACCCGGCCCAGTAGGGGCGACCACCCGGATCTGGCGGATCGGCTTAAGGCCGCTCCAGGAGACCGTAGCCGTATGCTGCAGGGTGGGGCTGTCTGTCGTCACCCAGGCCTTGTCCATCGCGACCGAATCGGACCGATCCCCGTCATTCAGCCGCTCAGGCGAGGAGCCCGGATGGGTGTTCGTCGCGGATGCCGTGGTGGCTGTGACCTTCTGGAGGACTCCTCTTAACTCGAAGGAAAGCCTGTGCTCCGGGTCGTAATCATAGCCCGCGATCCGAGTCGAGCCATCCAACTCCTTCCGGTTGCCCGCCGAGTCGTATTTGTAGAGCTGATAGTGTCCAGGTACGTTGAACGGTTGCTGGGGGGAGACCGTGGCGACCGGAGATCCTCGGCGGGACTGGTTTCCGCGTCCCGGCACGCATGGGGGCGGGGTGCGCGTCGGGCAGGTTGACCAGACCTCCTTCGTGAGCCGCTGGATTCTGTCGATCGTGTACTCCGCCTCGACCTCCAGATTCTCGTAAACCGTCTTTCGGCGAGCATTGATCTCGTCGTACTGGTACGCATTCGAGGAGATCGCGCTGCGCCGCGGGAACTGGGCGATGATTGTATCGGTGACTCTTCCCGCCGCATCCCTATACAACCGTCTCTGGAACCGATCGCCGAGGATGGCGCGCTTTTGGCGGCCGCCAAAGTCGTATTCGATGACGGCGCTGAGCTCGTCGTCCAACCCGGGGAATTCCTGGTGTCGCACCGAGTCCACGAGATTGTCCAGATCGTAATCAAGCGTCGTTCTGCTCCAAAACTCCGAGCTTATGTCCCTGAGAAGGTGGTTGTCGTAGTAGGTGTAAAGCACGCGCTGCCCGAAGTTGTCCCCCGGGTGCCTGAACGTGACGCGCTCCATGCGCTGGTACTGGTCGTACCCGTACTCGATGCTTGTGGTTCCGTCCCGGATTTCCTCCAACTCGCCCGCCTTGGTGTAGACCCGCTCGACGGTCACCGGAGTCGCAAGCGCATAGATCTCCTTCTTGACCCGACCCGAGGTGTCGTAATCGGTGGTCGTGACGACCCCCGAGGCATTTGTGTGGGTCTCGACCTCACCGAACTCGTTAAACGTCCAGATGTCCGACCGCCGGAAGGCCGGATTCGGCGGATACTCGACCTTCTCCAGCACGTTCGCTTTGTTGTAGTGGTAGGTCGTGACCTGCCCGGGCGGGAACTCCACCGAGGTCATCTTTCCGTTGGCGTCCCAGCCGTACTTTGTGACGAGGTTCAACCCGCCGACGTCCTGGATCTGCTCCGTAAGCCGGCCCAGATGGTCGTAGTTCATCTTGGTCCTGACGCCGAAGACGTTTTGAACCTCGATGACGTTTCGCGCCTTGTCGAATTCGTTCTTGAGCTGCCGGTGGTTGAGGATCTCGTCGAAGACCTCGTGTTGTTCGCCGTTCTTGGTGTACTCGATTCGGCGCGAGAGCTCTAACGACCGCCCACGACCGCTCGGATCGACCACAAGGACCGCGCCCAGCCGCTCATCTTCGTCGTAGAGCATCTCCGTCTGCGCCACTTCCACGAAGTTCCTGGCGCGGTCGTCGAACCGCATCGCGAACTCCTTCTCCGGCATGCCGCGGAGGGTGTAGGTCGTCCTGCGGCCCCGTCCGAGCGGGTCCTTCGTGCGCAGGAGGTTCCCGTCTTCATCGTGGAAGTACTTCCATTGCACGCCGCGCGTGTTCGCGGCGGTAAGCTCGAACCGCGACTTGACGCGGTCACGCTCGTCGTACTCGAAGTCCTCGCCGAACTGAAACTCGGCGCCCCACTCGCGATGCGTCTTTTCGAGGTTGTCGTTGGCGTCGTACTTGAGCGTGTCTTTCGAGCCGTCGGGGTTTTGAATTTCCTTGAGGAGATCCCTGGCGTCATAGGCGCGGACGATGACGCGGTCCTTGAGGCCGTCGTCCGAAACCCCGCGCGTTTCCGTCTGGTTCGCGTTGGCATCGTACTGGAACTTCGCAATGGCGTAGCGGTCTGTAGCGTTGACCGTCGAGCCCACGTTGACGTGAAGCTCCTTCAACCTTCCCAGGTCGTCGTAGAGCCGTCGCGCGGTGGTATGCCCGCGAAAATCCTTCTCGCGGCGGACGTTGCCGTCGCGATCGTAGGCGAAGGTCGCGCTGTCGGTCCCCCCGAGGCCGGTGGGCTGTTTGATCTCCTTGAGTCGCCCGAGCCGGTCGTAAACGTAATCGGTCGTCGTCGTGCCGCCCCCGAAGGCGGGAACGGTCACGGACGTGCGATTGGAATCCAGATCGTACCCGAAGCTCGATTCGGCGCGGTCGCCCTCGGGTTCAGGATCGGTCACCTTGCGGAGTCGATCAAGCTCATCGTATTCGTGATCGAAGACGCCACCCGTGGCGAGCGTCCTCTTCTTCAGCGTGCCGATGCCGTGGTACTCCAGCCGCTCTTTGCGGATGTGTTCCGCCTTGTGGATGCAGGTGACCAGTCCCGTGACTGGATCCTCGCATTCCATGTTCGTGATCGCGTCCCGGGCCGAGAGCGTGGATCGGACCCGACCCCGGCCGTCATAGAAGAACCTCTCCGAGGCCGACTGGGTATTGCCCTCGGCATCCGTCGTCGTCGGATGGTCCACCTGCTCCAGGTTTCCCGCCATGTCATAGTGATTGCGGGTGAGGTTGCCCCTCGAATCCGTGATGGTCTCCACTCGATTGAGGCCATCCTTCTTCGTGACGACAGTAATGGGATCCTCAAAGTTGAGGCCCGGCGCGCTCGCTCCCTCGGTGTTCGATGTATCCGGCTTGGGTCGATAGGTCTTGAAGACGTTATCCTTCACCCACGCCGGATTGGCATCGGTCTCGTACTCGGTTTTCGCGGCGTTCCCCTTGCGGTCGACGTACACCGTCAAATTGCGGAAGGTGGCGTCGGTCACGGGTTGACCGATGAGAAGCGTATTGAAGAACCTCTTGTCGAAGTGGCCGTCCGGTCCCAGAACGTTGTCGACGAGGGACCGCATGTACTGGATGTCCATCGTCGTGTCCTTGAGCCGCTCGCTTCGGTTCGTCGACGACGGGGCGTTGTTCCCCGTGATCTGGATCACCTGCTGCTCTTCGCCCAGCTCTTCGGGCTCGAATGTGACCGTGTAATTGCGCGGCCCGACGTTCGGCGAGACTGTGTTGGGTGTCTCAAAGGGGAGCACCGGATCCTCGTACGAGATGTGGCGCTTGGTCTGGATCTCGCTCGCCTCGGCGGCGGGGTCGTCATCGTCCACAACATGCATCTCCGGAGGATCCGTCGCGGAGATGGCCCGGTTGTCTTGACGGTACCGCAGCTCCCAATGATAGGTCTCCGCCGAGCCCCGCGGCGTGAAGATGCGGCTTAGCAGGTTGAGGCGGTGCTTTTCCCCGGGGTTGATGTTGTTCCCGATCCAATACTCGAATTTCCACTGGACCGGGCCGGAGCCCTGCGGCTGGGGGAAGGTCACCTGGTCGATCTTCCCCTTGAGGCCGCCCTCGTAGCGGATCACATAATCCCGGCCGGCAGGATCGGTCACCTTGACGAGCCGGTCGAGGCTGTCATAGTCCAGAATAGTCGTGCGGTTCATGGAATCGATGATCCGTACGGGGATGAGCCCGTCGACCTGGGTTTCCGTCAGGGGCGAGTCCGGCTCGGTGTCGTACTCGATCCGTAGGGTGTTCACCGAAGGCTGGGTGTCCCGGATCTCGATGAGCTTGCCGTTTCCATCGAAGAGGTACTTGATCCCGAACTTCGTTTTGAGGACAAACGCCGCCTCGCCGCCCTTGGTTACGGAGCTATAGTCGGCGAAGAACGGCTCCCGCAATATGTAAGGGGCTCCTGGATCGGCCGGGTTCTTGGTGTAGACCACGCGCCGGCCGTCCGGAAAGACCACGTTGACGGTGGGCTGCGGGACGAGGTGTTCCGTAAGCGTCATCATGTAGCTGTGCCGCCAGCCCGGGCTCAGCGCCGACTTGTTCCACTTGAGGCTGTTGTAGATAATCGCAAAGTCGACGGCGAATCCGGCCCCGTCGCTCGTGAAGAGCGGCAGCTCGAGAAAGACGTTCCCGTTAACGGCGTTCGCGAGCGTGTTCGGAGCCCACGCGACCATGCCGTCCGGATCCTGCGGACCCAAGTTCGGCTCGTAGACGTGGGAAAAGTGGATCCCCGATTCAAGTTGAAGGCATCCATTGATCGGTTCGACCTCGCCGCCGCCTCCTCCGCCATTTGTTTGCGTTGTGGTCGACGAGGTCGTTCCCCCGCCCCCTCCCTCGGTGAAGAACAACGCCGCGGCACCGAAGACCGCATAGTGGTTATCGTTCTGATTGAGCACCATCTCGGTCATGTTCTCGTCGGGGAAGACCGGTGCGATCTCCTCCGTCGGCTCTTGGCGGCCCCACTTGTCCCGATTCGTCGGATCGCCGTTGGTCTCGTCCTCGGGTCGCTTGACTTTGGCGGCAAAGCCGTGCCCAAAGGGAGAGCCTCGGTCCGCCCACAGCACCTGCGGCTCCCCGCGGCTGTTCGCCGTGACGCGCGGGATCACGACCTCCCCCTGCGGGTTCTTATCCAGCCTCTTGATCGGCCCGCTCATCCCCCCCGATCGCTTCCGATAGAAAGTCCCTTGCGTATCCGTCTCATCCCACACAAGGTGGATCTGCACGGCTCCCCCGGAACCGAACACTGCCAGATCGCAGGTCTTGTCCGGACCATCGTCGCTGACGTTGATCGGTGTCGTCCATCCACTCGATTCGCGCTTCGAGTAGGTCACTCTCGGCGCGGTCGCCGGATCCAGCGGGTTATCGTCGTCCTGGTCGATCCAGGCGGCATGCGGATTGCCGTCCCCGTCGATCGAAAGCCTGGGTTTATCCACGATCGGAACGTTGACGACGTTCACGGTGGCATAGACCAACTCGGACGCGGTCGGAAAATCCCCCTCGAAGGCCGTGTTCGACTTGAGGTATCGGACGTCGAATCGCCCGGTCAGGTCCGGGACTAGGAATAGAATCTGGGGCTTGTTGTCGGGTCCGACCTCGATGTGCGGAAAGTCCCCCGGCCCCAATCCCTTCGGCGTTTCCCACTGGGTCTGGGCTCGATTGTAGCGCCGGTACATCAAGCTCCCCGACTCGGTCCCCGGGACGCTCCAGACGACGTGGATGTTGTCGCCGATGTCGACCGCGATTTCGGGTCGGAACCCCACGCCCATCTGGAAGTCGTTCGAAAAACTCGTCGCGTCGCGGGCCTCGTACCGATCGTTGGCGTAAAAAATGAGGCCGTCCTCGACGCAGGTGGTGGTCTCCAGCATCCCTCCCCCCTGCCCTGTCGTCACGACGGCCCGGGTATAGCCCTGAGGCGCGTTTTCGCCGACCCGCAGATGCGGCCCTCGGAAGTGCCAGTGTCCGGTCTTGGGGTCGCCGTTTTGCGTCGCGATATCCCCTTCGGCCGTGAGCTGCCATAGCTGGCACGCAGGGTCGGTCGTGTCCTGCTTCACCTCGAGATTCGCTTTTACGCGACGTTTGTCATGCGGATTGATCAGCAACACCTTGTAGATGGCCCCGATCGGAAGAGCCCTGAACTTGTGACCAAGGGAAGCGCGACCCCGATCCGCATCGCCCGCGCAGCAGTCGAGCGGCCGCCCCTGTCCCTCACCTTCCCCATCGAGGTTGACGACATCGATCACGCCGCCCGGGCTCAGAAGCGATCGATAGTAGACCACGTGGGAAATGTTGCGGGAGTCCACCGCGAGGTCGGGCCACAAAAGCGTCTGGCTCAACGCACCGGCCACGTTGATGCTGGGGAGCCAGACCGGGTATCGCTGAAAGGGGTCGTTGTTAACGATCCGAGTGTTCTCGCGAATGTCCGCTTCGTCCGGGTCCCCGGTTGTAGATTCATGACCTGGGAGCATCGCGCGCGGGCCGCCGGCTCGGTCGAGACGTTCCTCCGGGCCGCACCCGAACACGATCACGAGCGCCAACCCGATCAAGGCGACGACGCTGTGAGCCGAACCGAGTCGGAGCAGTGTCGCCGAAGGCATTCGCTTTTCATCGCACGTCATGACTCGCTTCTTCGCAAATCGATTGCCCCTTCCACACGCCGGCGGACTCTCGGCACGATTCGGGTCTCCTACTCTTTGCGGAACCGGACGATCAGCGGCACCTCGAACGTCGTCGCGCTGGTATTGCCGTTGGGCGTATGCAGCGGGTTGAAGGTCGCAGGTGTGGTCGATGCGCTGATGGCGGTCGTAAAGGCGATCGGATGCGTATTTGGGTCGACGTTCACCGATAGGAGCTGCGCGTTACGGACGCCGTAGGTGTTGGCTTGGAAGCTTCCGGTTGCCGAGTCCCTGCCCCACAGGATGTAAAAGATCCCCGCTTCCAGCTGCACCGTCCCCTGCGACAGCGTCAGGGTCGCGGTGCCGACTCCAGGCACCGCAAACCCCTCGACGCTTGCCTTGAGGTTCGCGACCCCGCTACCGCCTCCGGGTGCCTGATAGATGAGCACTCTCAACGTCGGCGCGTCTGTCTTGCTCGCGAACCGGATTAGGATCCGATTGAATCGGACGCCGCGGTGAAGCATGTACGCCGCCCCGTCGAATTCCTTCTTGGCGATCCGCGTGTTAGAATCGTGGATGGCCCCTTCCGGGCACGGGATGATCTCCCCCTCTTCGATCGGAGGACCCGTGAAGGTGAGGCTCACCCACTGTCCGCCCTTCCTCCCCTCGAAGTCCGTGCCCGTCCAACGGATCGTGCCGTCGGCGACGCCGTCGGCGTTGCCGAGCTTGACCGCGCCGGCCACCTCCAGGTCCTCCGTCGGGTTCGGAACGCCGATTCCGACGTTGACGTTCTCGAAGATCGCGCGCGCCGGATTTTCCTCCCCCGTGACGCGGAAGCGCGATTTTTCCGAGCCCGCGGGGGCGTCCAACGTCGTAATCTTGAACGCCTCTTCGTCCGCGAGATTAATCGACACCACCCCCGCGGCGATCATCGAGATCGCCACCGCGGGCAGGACCCAGCGCACGGATTTCATTTCCATCTCCTTCCTTTGCTAGTCGTCCTCATCCAGGGCGTCGTCCACCGCGGTTACGCGGTACTCGTACTCCTCTCCGTTGACGAGCCCCCGGTCGATCCAGAAGGTCCCCTGAATGACCTCGTCCGCAGGGATGATCCGCGTCCACTCTTCCGCGCCTACGAGCCGCCGATAGACGACATATCCGGCGACGTCATCCGCCTCACTGGCGGTCCACTTCAAGACAACCGTGCCATTGAGCGGAACGGCGAAAAGTTCCTCGGGCGGAGGCGGGGGAGTCGTGTCGATCACGATCACGACTGGCGCCGAGTCCGGAGAGGTCGACCCTCCCACGGTCGCGCGCGCCGTGATCGAATAGGGCCCGTCCTGGAGGGGGTACGATGCCGACACGCTCCACGCGCCGCCGGATCCGGCGGTCGTCGATGCGATCAACGCCCCGTTTGCGAACACTTCGATCGATGAATCAGCGGGAGCGGTCCCTTCGATCTTCGGTGTGTTGTCGTTCGTCTTCTTCGAAGGCGTGGTGATGACGGGGGCCGTCGTCCCCGCGGCCACGCGAAAGTCGTAGGCGGTGTCAGGATTGCCCCCGAAGGAGACCCAAGCCGACGCGTGTCCCTTGTCGTCCAGAGTTCTGGCCCGCCAGCGATAGCCGAACTCTCCGAGTCCTGAAACTGTGGCGGAGGCCTCGGATCCCGAAGCGACCAAGCTGCTTGTGACAAGGTCCGATTGGCCATTAAAGGGGACTCCGAGCCTCTTGACCTCGACCTGGAGGCGCACCGGATCGCCGTTCTCATCGGCCACCGTTCCCTTGAACACGACGCTCGTCTCGTTCGTGTCTCCGCCGATCGCGATCGGCGTTTGAGTGTCTGCCTTGAATTGATCCAAGCCAGTGGGGGCGGTCGGAGGAAGGTTGCTGTGCTCGATCCTAAAGTCCGGCTGCGTTTCCGCATTGGCGCCGAAGGACACCCAATCCGATGCCAGACCCGATTCGTCCACGGTCCTCACGCGCCAGTGGTAGGAGCCCAGGATCAGCCCATTCAATGCAAGCGCGACCTCCGACCCCGAAGCGACAAGCCCGCTCGAAGCCGAAGGGACTCCGTCAAAGTCCGATCCCAGCAGATCCAGCTCCGCTTCCAATCTCACTCGATCCGCTTCGGGGTCCGCGATCGTGGCTTTCAGCACCACCACGTTCTCGTCCGTGATAGCCCCCACGCCGATGGCGGTCGCCCCGTCCGATCTGAACTGGCCGAGATTGGTGGGTGGGCTAGGTCTCGTGCTCCACCGAATGAGATTCGCTCCGAAGGGCTCGTCATCATGCGCCTCTCCGCTCAGCGCTCCGGTGGCCTCCTTGAACGACACAAAGTCGAGCGGAGCGCCGGTCGCGTCCAAAAGCCGGGTGGACGCGCTCGTCCGGCAGTTCGACGCATCCGTCGCGCCGCCCGAGTTGTCGAACACGAATCCTTCAAAGGCGCCGGCGGAATTCACATCGATTCGGATCGCGACGGCCTTAGCGAGGTCGATCAGCGTCCCTCCCGCGGGCGGCCGGTCGAAGGTTCCTCCTTGAAACCCTGCGATCACGGGGGGAAGCGCGCCCGCCGAGGTGCGAAACTCCAGTCCATTCGATGAAGCGTTGGAGATCTTGAACCAGGAGCCGAGGAATCTTCCGCGGACCGAAAAGGAGTACCGGGCGGAGATGTTGTCGGCATCCATCATCGCGGGAGCCGACTGGGATCCGACGAGCTCGATTCGGCCAGCCTGGATTGACTGGCTTTGGACGATCAAGGCGCCGCCGCCTAGCTTGACGGTGACGCCGGTCGAGATGGACAAGGCGGCTCCAGGCCTGACGGCGACCATGGGGTCGGTCTCCGTCGTATCGGACGACAGGACCCGGAATGGACCCGCCACGATTCTGAGCGTCCCAACCGCAACGTCAGCCTTGAAACACGTGAGAGCGGATTCGACCGAGACCGCATCTGCTCCGGGAGCGCCATCGTTGTTGCAGCGCACTCGCCCCAGCGAGTACGCCCCCGCTCCGCTCACCCGTTGATTTAGTGTTCCATTGAACTCGACCTGCGACGCGTTATCGCCTGCCAGACTGCCGGTATTGTCGAGATTGCCTCTTACGAAGAGCCTCCCCCCCGTAAGCGCTAGGCTGCCCGCGTTCTTGACATTCCGAGCATGCACCCTCGCCGAGGATCGAATGTGGATCGAGGTTCCCCCGGATGTCTTTAGCTCTTGGGCGATGGCGGAACTGCCGCCCAAGGCCAGGACGAGAGCAACCGACGCCGCCAGCTTTGACTTTACGACAGCGACCCCGCGCGGCGTCTCGTCCTTGCGCGGGCCATGTTCATTGATTGCGGTGCGCCTAGTCCTAGTGGATCCGGTCGGCATTCTTTAGGTCCCTCCGATCCAAGGGGATCGACGATCGGGCCCGGCTGGGGCGACCGCTTCGTCGTCACCGCACCGACTTGGCAACTCGCATGCCGAGCGAGGGTCGATTCCGGCCTGTGGGCCGCATCCCGGATCGGCCGACCAATCCGCTTCGCATCGCCCGGCTGGACGCTGAATAGTGTCAACCTTTGGACTCGGCACCTATGCCCAGACGAGGACTCCTGTTGCCTGTTTCGTAACTGTTTATATCCCGATGCCCGCTGCTTCGCAGCCTGTTCGCTCGGGTCGGTCAACCAAAGTTGACGGATTTTACCGCCCGCCGGATGCAGCCAATGCCGAGTGGTAGCGGTGGCTTTCTATGGGTTAGTTAGTTAGTGGGCGCTTCACTTCGCCACGACCGGGAGGGGCGGATTTGGAGGCGGCTCCCCGGCTAGATCCGGCTAAATCGCTGCCGAACGAGACGAACGGGCTGACGTCAGTCCGAGCGCGCGGATACGCTTATGCAGCGCCTGGCGGCTGATTCCAAGCAGTTCCGCGGCATCCGTGGCGCTCCAGCTGCATGCCATCAGGGCCTTGTGGACGAGCTCGGCGGTCACCTCCTTGACCGGCCCGGGCCTGCGCACGTATCCATCCGAGACCCCGCACCTTGCCCCGACCATCGTTCCGGAATCCGACAGCTCAAGATGCTCGGGCAGGATCCACCCCTCCGACCCGTGAATCGCGATCGCCCTCTGAACGGCGCGCTCGAGCTCCCGCACGTTCCCCTCCCATCGATGGTTCAGCATGGCGAACTTCGCCTCTTTGGAGAACCGCACCCGTCTGCGCCTGGAGCTGGACACGCCCGCCGAGGCAAGCCGCGCAAAGTGGGATGCGAGCAGCAGGATGTCCTCGACCCGTTCTCGGAGCGGTGGCAATTCGATCCGCAACGTGTCCAGACGAAAATACAGATCCTGGCGAAAACGCGCCTCTCGGACCGCCGAAGGGAGGTCCTTGTTGGTCGCCGCCAGAATTCGCACATCCACGCGAATCGTCCGGTCGGAGCCGAGGGGCTGGACCTCCTGTCTTTCCACGGCGCGCAGGAGTTTCGCCTGCATGTTCGGATCCATTTCGGCGATCTCGTCGAGCAGCACGGTTCCGCCCTGCGCGCGCCGGAATAGCCCCTGCCGGGGCGCATGCGCGTCGGTGAACGCACCCCGCTCGTGGCCAAACAGCTCGCTCTCCAAGAGTTGCGCCTGGATCGCGGCGCAGTTGATTCTCTCCAGCGGGCCCTTCCTCCCGCTTTCCGCATGAACCGCCTCCCCGACAAGCTCCTTCCCCGAGCCCGTTTCCCCGGTGATCACGACCGGTTCCGATCGCCTGGCCACCTTCGCGATTCGCTCGAATACCTGGAACATCAATGGACTGCGAGAGCGAAGCCCGTGAAAGTTCCGTTCGCTCGCGCGTCGCTCCTTGGACGCGGCCGGTCCCATGTGTGCGTCCAGAGTTTCTTCAATCGCGTCGCGCAGCCGAGCAATGAGGTCTGCGCCCGCGACGGGCTTCGTGATTACGTCAAATGCCCCATGTCGCATCGCCGCCAGCGCGTGCTCCGGCCCGCCGACTCCGGTCGTGATCAGGACCGGCATTTCGGGACACCGGGATTTGATCTCCTTGAGGATCTCGTGACCCCCCATCGGGATTTTGGGATCCCACCCCAGATGCAGATCGATCAACGCGGCGTCGAACCGATGGAGCTCGACTCGCCACGCCGCCCACTCCTCCGGCGTGCTGACACCCAACACGTCGTACCCGCTCGCCTTGAGGACGAGCTCGAGCGTGCGCACGAGGCTTTCCTGATCGTCGACGACCAGGATCTGCGGACGTGCCGACTCGCTTACCCTCATCCCGTTACCACCATCCCCTCGTGCGGCTGGCCGGGCCCCCAGGTCAAATTAGCACGGGCCCGGCACCGTCATTCATGGCGATTGCGCGCGGGGAGACAAGTCTAAAGTGACGGACGCGAACCGAGCAGCGGATGCCGGGAGC
>Ga0187893_10011724_pt1 | contig 12640 bp, 16 predicted proteins | sample MA1701074metaG_FD_139574 | JGI IMG/M metagenome (GOLD analysis project Ga0187893, IMG submission 139574) | White microbial mat communities from a basaltic lava cave in the Kipuka Kanohina Cave System on the Island of Hawaii, USA - MA170107-4 metaG ...
ACGCGTCGAGCAGTTCGGCCGCCTTCTGCGGCGACATCGCGTAGCGCGCGAGCGTCGCGGGCGCGTGCGCCCACGTCAGCCCCGACGAGATCGGCGCCGCCGGCACCTTGCCGATGCCGAACTGCACGTCACGCAGGATCTGCGCGCGGTCGATCGACTGCGCGATCGCCTGCCGCACGCGCAGATCGGCAAGCGGCTTGCGGTCGAGGTTGAACGACAAGGTCGTGATGCAGTTGCCGCCGCCGGTGCCGAACGCGGTCTGCGTCGTCGTCAGCTCCTTGTTCGCGGCCAGCCGCTCGACGTCCGGCGCGGCGACGAGCCCGAGGTAGTCGGCCTCGCCGGCGAGCAGCGCCACCGTCTGCGCGTTCGCATCGGGGATCACGCGAAACACCAGCTTGTCGAGGTACGGGAGCCCGGGCTTGAAGTAGTCGGGGTTGCGCGCCATCACGACCTGCTGGTCGGTGCGGTACGACTCGAACCTGAACGGACCGGTGCCGATCGGCTTCAGGTTGGCCGCGTGCGTCAGCGCATCGCCGCCCTGATAGACGTGCTTCGGCAGGATCGGCGCCTCGGTGACGTTGAGCAGCTGCAGCAGCGCGCCGTACGGCTTGTGCAGCCTGAACACGACGCTATCGGGAGCCGGCGTTTCGATCGCGGCGATCACCGCGCCGAGGCCGGCCTTCGTGCGCGCGTGATGCTTCAGCAGCACCTCGTCGAACGTGAATTTCACGTCCGCCGACGTGAACGGCGTGCCGTCGTGCCACTTGACGTTCGGCGCCAGCGTGAACGTGTAGCTCTTGCCTGCGTCACCGACCGTCCAGCGCACGGCGAGGTCGGGCTGCGGCTTCATGTCGCGGTCCAGCTCGACCAGCGCGTTGTACAGCGAGTCGGCGACCGCATGCACGTGCGAGCCGGTCGAGATCGCCGGGTTCAGGTGGCCGGGGTCGGCCTGCACGACGATCACCGCGGTGCCGCCGCGCGATTGCGCCAGCGCGCTGCCGGCGAGCGCGAGCCACAGCACCAACCCGAACAGGCGCAGCGTCATCCGCATCCCCCTCCGGCTGCCGGGGAGGCCCTCAGGCGCGCACCGTTTCCAGCTCCGGCAGCCGGTCGGCGATCGCCTCGACGGCGCGCACGCCGCTGCTGCCGGCCGCGTAGTCGGCCGGTGCGGCGCCGGCTTCTTCGGCGGCGACGAAGCCCTCGTCGTACGGCACGACGCCGATCACCGGCATGCCGTGCTGCGCACAGTACGCTTCGATCGCGGAGCGGTCGGCGTCGCCGCGCACCTTGTTCGCGACGACGTGCACGTGCGGGATCTTCAACTCGTTGGCGAGCGAGAAGGTGCGCGACGCGGCTTCGAGCGAGCGGTAGTACGGCTCGGCGACGATCAGCATCGCCTCGACGTGGCGCGCGGTGCCGCGCTTCAGGTGCTCGAGGCCGGCTTCCATGTCGGTGATCGTGTCGTCGCCCGCCGACGTCATCTCGGCGATCAGCCCGCGCACCGCGCGGTGCGACGCGCACATGCAGCCCGAGCCGGCGCTGCCGTCGGCCGGCTTGCCCATCACGATCAGCCGGATGCCGTCGGGCGCCTGCGCGCCGTACTCGTCGAGCACGCGCTCGCGGTCCATCGTCAGCCGCAGCGTCGACGGCGCCGGACCGCTGCCGGCGACGGCCTCGACCAGCGACGCAGGGATGGTGCGGATGCGGTCGGCGGCGTCGCGCGGCAGGCCGAGCGCGAGCGCGAGGTTCGGGTTCGGATCGCCGTCGATCGCCAGCACGCGATGGTTGCGTCTGGCGAGCACGCGGGCCAGGGTGCCCGCGAGCGTCGTCTTGCCCGAACCGCCCTTGCCCACCATCGCGATCTTCATGCCGACCTCCTGCACTGCGGGGGGTCAGTATAGGAACGAAACCGCGGCCCGTAAGCGGCGTCGGCTGGCGCTGGTTCGCGCTGCCGCTGCCGTTTGCGAGCGGTACGAGCGTGGTCGCGATCGGCATCGTCGCCACGCCGAACAGGCCCAGGCGCGGCGCGCTCGGACCGCGCCGCGCCGCGCGTTCAGCGCTCGCGCTTGTCGATGCCGCGATAGACCGTGCCGAGCAGCAGCCCGAACACCGCGTGCGACACGAAGCCGATCCAGCCGCGCGCCTCGGCGAACCACGGGAACTGCGCGGTGAAGCCGTAGAAGTTGACGTAGTACAGCGCAATGCCGAACAGCAACCCGATCCACCACGCGGACGAGCGGCGCAGGTTGACCAGCACCGCGCCCAGCACCGCCGCGTACAGCAGCGACAACACCAGATGCACGCCGACGGCGACGGCTGCAACGCCGGTGTCCAACGCCGCTGGCGGCGGCAGCACGCCTTCGCGGCCCAGGCCGATCGCCGCGATCATGTGCAGCGGGGCCCAGAACGGCTTGCCCTGCACGACGGCCACCAGCACCATCTCCATTGCCGCAAACACCACGCCGGCAACGACCGCGGCTGCGATCACCGCGCCGGCGCGCGGCAGCATCGAGGTCGCCGCCGGTGCCGCGGCGCTGCCGACGTCGCCGCGGCGCCGTTCGGGTCCGTGCCAGGACCGTTGTTCGAGGCGACGTTCCGCCCCGGCCCAGGGAATCGTTCGGTTGACAGCCATCAAGCTCTCCTTGCGGGATCGATACTCCGGTGTAGAGCAGCAAGCAGCGCGCCCGCTCGGGGCTGACCGGTGCCGCTCGGCGCGAGCAACGCCGACCGGGCCGCCGATACCCCCGCGGAAGAACCAACCTCGCGATGACGGCGCGGCGGCGACGCTCGGGGTATTCCTTGCCGCCACGCGCGGTCGAACTCCTATATTCACCAACCTTGCCCCTGCGGCAAGGTCAGACCACGACGGAGGAGGTGATCACGATGGCTCGCCATATCCGCCCGCGCTTGGGCGTGCCGCTTGGCTGCGCCCACGGCTGCGTCGCCGCGTCCTGCTTCCTTGCGGTCGCCGCCGCTTGGGCTCAAGCCTCCGATGGCCCTCTGACGTTGCCGCCCTCCAATGTCACCGGCTACGCCGCGCCGGTCGAGAAGTCTGCGCTCTCGAGCGATCCGGCAGCCAACCCGGCCTCGGTCACGGTGCTCGAGTTCACCGACGAGAGAAGGCGCAACACGCGCGACTACGTCGATCTGCTGAAGCCGGTGATGGGCGTCGCGGCGAACAACTTCGACCAGGGCGGCATCGGCTTCGGCTTCACGATGCGCGGCTTTTCCGAGCGCAGCAACGGCGGCGGGGTGGCCTATTCGATCGACGGGGTGCCGGTCAACCTGCCGAGCCATCCGCTCACCAACGGCTACGGCGACCTCGCCGAGAGCGAGATCTACAACACGGTGCGCCGCGTCATCGGCGCAACCACCGAGAACACCGACTTCCGCATCCTGAATCCCTTCCTCTATGCGCAGGCCAACTACAAGCCGCTCGCAGCGCTGAAGCTCACCGGCGGGCTGCGCTATGACCGCCTCACCTTCGACATCGACGACCAGCAGCGCAACATCAGCGTCTCGCCCGAGGTCGGCAGCCCAAGGCCGGCATCGTGACGGCGCAGGCCGGCGTGTTCATTCCGTTCTGAACGCGGTTTCGATATCGCGCGCGAACCAGCGGCAGCTGCGGCAGCGCGAGCGGCAGCGGATCGCGGTGGTTCGCACCATCAGTGCCCGCATGGCGACGCAAAAGGAGAAACGAGTCTATGAAGCGAGCAGCAACCTGAAGGTCGAAGCGGTGGACACTTCCGTCTCCCGCCGAGGCCTGCGCATCGGCGAACTTGCCAGGTTGCTCGGCACGACCACGAAGACCTTGCGCTACTACGAGGAGCTCGGCCTGCTCGGGCGCGCGAAGCGCAGCGAGTCGGCGTACCGGCTCTACGACGACGAGGCGGTCGAGGCGGCGCGGCTCGTGATCGGACTGCGCCATCTCGACCTCGGCCTGCCGGAACTCGAGCAGCTGCTGCAAGCCGGCGCCAAGAGCACGCGGCGCAAGCGCCTGCTCGCGCTGCTCGACGAAAAGCTGCGCGCGATGTACGTCGAGCTCGGCGTGCTGCAGGGCAAGATCGATGATCTCGCGGCGCGCCACTCCGCCTTGCTTGCGACACCGCGCGAGCGCCCGCTGCACTGCGTGTGCGACGCGCTGCTGCGCCCGTGCAGCTGCAGCCCGATTCCGATCAAGAAGCAGGCTTGACCTTGCCGTAGCAGCAAGGTCGATACTGCCCAGCAGTCGTTCACAGGAGGCTGCATGGCCGCCGAGCAATCCGCCAACGGGCTCACCAACGCGCACACCCCGACCTTCGGCCTCGCGTCCGGCCCGATCACCGAGGTGCACGCCTTCTGGCTCGCCGGCATGAGCTGCGACGGCTGCTCGATCGCCGCGGTCGGCGCGCAGCAGCCGAGCGTCGAGCAGTTGGTGAGCGGCTCGATCCCGGGGCTGCCGAAGGTGGTGCTGCACCATCCGGTGCTCGACGTCGAGGCCGGCGAGGCGTTCATCAAGCCGTATCGGCTGGCGCGCGACGGCAAGCTCGGCGCGCCGTACGTCGTCATCTACGAAGGCTCGGTCGCCGACGAGCGCATCGCCGCGCACCACGGCGGCTACTGGTCGGCAATGGGCGCCGACCACGACGCGAGCGGCCAGGCGCGCCCGATCCCCACTGCGCAATGGCTGAGCGATCTGGCGCCCGGCGCCGCCGCGGTGATGGCGATCGGCACCTGCGCCACCTGGGGCGGCATTCCGGCCGCGGCGGGCAACGTCACCGGTTCGATGGCGGTGATGGACCTGCTCGGCAAGGACTACGTCAGCGCGCTCGGGCTGCCGGTGATCAACATTCCGGGTTGCTCGCCGGTCGGCGACAACTTCACCGAGACGGTGTCGGTGGTGCTGATGTTCCTCGCCGGCGTCGGCCCGCTGCCCGAGTTCGACGAACTGGGCCGGCCGGCCTGGATGTTCAAGGGCACGGTGCACAACCGCTGCGTGCGCGGCGGCCACTACGAAGAGGGCGTGTTCGCGCAGAACTACGGCGAGCGCGAGTGCCTGGTCGAGCTCGGCTGCTGGGGCCCGGTGGTCCAGTGCAACATCGTCTCGCGCGGCGCGATCGGCCACGCCGGAGGCTGCATGAACACCGGCGGCATCTGCATCGGCTGCACGATGCCGGGCTTTCCCGACGCGTTCGCGCCGTTCTACAAGGCGCCGCCCGGCAAGACGATATCGTCGCTCGCCAGCCGCGCCGTCGGCAGCTTCATCCGCCCGCTGCGCCGCATCACCCAGCGCAGGAGCAACCTGACCGCGCGCTGGAACAAGACCGGCCAGGTGCCGAGCGGATGGGGACACGTCGACGCGTCCGGCCCGCTGTTCAAGGCGGTGACCTATTTCTACCGCAAGCTGCAGTACACCGGAGCGTACTCGCCGGCGTCCGAGCGCCAGCGGCGACTGCAGGCCGAGGCGCATTCGTACATCGGCGAAAGCAAGCGCAAGATCGAGGAAGAGGCGGGCATATGAACGCGCAGGAGATCTACGGCTGGTGGTTCTTCTGGCTCGGCGTGGCCGGCGTCATCGTGGTCGCGGCCGCTGCACTGCTGGTCGCGATCGTGGTGCTGGCGCGGCAGATCGCGTCGCTCGCCGCGACCGCGCTCGCGGTGGTCGAACAGATCGAGCACAACACCAAGCCGATCTGGCAGTTGAACGCGACCAATCACGTCGCGAAGCAACTGCTCGACGGCGCGCAGGCGATCGAAGGCAACGCCGGCGCAATCGCCGGTGCGCTGGCGGCGGCCGACCGCCGCCGCGCCGCCTGAAGAAAGGAGCGATGCGATGGACGGATTGCCTTCTTCGCCCGAAGCGGCGGCCGCGTTCGTCTGGTGGAGCACGCTCGCGCTCGGCGTCGTCGTAAGTGCCGTCGTCGCGCTGCTGCTGTGGCTGATCCACCGCGCGGCAGCGACGATCGATGTGCGCGTCGCGCGCATCTGGGACGCGGGCCAGCGCGTGGCGAACAACACGGTGCACATCCCGGCGCTGTACAAGACGAACGCCGTCGCCGGCGAGATCCTCGCCGCCGCCGGCCGCATCGATGCCGGCGCGGCGGCGATCGAAGCGCACGCGCGCGGCTGTCCCGGCTGCCCGCAGTGCATGCTGAAGCATTGAGGAGCGCGCGATGGTTCTGCTCACCGTCCTCAGCGCCGTGCTCGTGCTCGCGTTCTTCGTCGTGCTCGCTTACGCGCTGGCGAAGATCGGCAGCGTGCTGCTTTCGATCGGCGGCACGCCGACGAGCTACCTCGCCAAGCTGCGTCTCGGGCTGCGCGCGATCGAAAAGGAGACGAGTCACCTGAAGCCGCAGGTGCTCGCGGTGAACGCCGGGCTCGGAAAGATCGGCGAGGGGCTCGCGTCGGTGGACAGGCACCTGGTCGGCGCGATCGACGCGGTGTCGCGGCAGAAGGTCTGAGCATGGACGCCGTGCAGATCATCTGGGCCGCGACGTTGCTGATCGTCGTTCTCGTCATCGTTCCGCTCGCGATCGTGCTGCTGCACCGCACCTTGACCGCCGCCAGGTCGATCCGCCGCTATCTGCGCGAGATGCTCGAGGCCGGCGTCGGCGTCGCCGGCAACACGTCGTCGATCGTCGCGCTGAAGGACACCACCGCGACGGCGGCAACCTTGGTGCAGACCGCGGGCAGCATCCAGTCGCACACCGCAACCATCGCGAGCGTGCTCGCGCAGCGCGCGCAAGCCGGGGGACAGCCATGACCGCGTTCCTCCTCGTCGCGACGATCGTCGTCGCCTTCGCCGTCGTGCTCGTGCTCGTGATCTACCTCGTCGGCATCATCGTCGCGCTCGCGGACGCGAAGAACAGCCTCGCCAAGCTCGCCGGCGGCCTGGTCGCTATCCGCGACCACAGCGCCCCGCTCGGCGAGCACGTGGGCGCGATCAACGGCGGCCTGACGGCGCTGCTGAAAGGCCTGCTCGCGGTGAACGGCGATCTGGCCGCGGTGGTGCGCGTGGCGCAACGCAAATAACAGGACCCGAGGAACGACACGATGTGCTTCAAGAACCTGCCGATCGAATTCGACGCCGACGGCAAGGCGCGATTGATTCCCGGCGTCGCCGACCCGTACAAGTACGAGTCGGTGTCGCTCGAGGAGCGCGACCGCAAGCTGAAGGAGATCGCGAAGAAGAACGGCCAGACGCGCGACATCGACTTCGACCCGGTGACGCGCGTCGCCGGTGCGCTCGCGTTCCACAGCACCGTCGATCTGAAGAACCGCAAGGTGCTCGACACGCGCTCGATGGCGACCTTGTTCCGCGGCTACGAGGTGATCCTGCGCGGGCGCGATCCGCGCGACGCCGCCTTCATCAGTTCGCGCGCGTGCGGCGTGTGCGGCGGCGTGCACGCGACCTGTTCGGCGCTCGCCCTCGAGATGGCGATGGACTTGCGGCCGCCGCCGATGGGCATCCTGGTGCGCAACCTGCTGCTGTCGTGCGAGTACCTGTACGACAACCCGCTGCACCTGTTCGTGCTCGCCGGACCCGATTTCTCCGAGGCGCTGGTGCGCGACACCAACCCCGAGGTGTGGCAGGCCGCGACCACCGCGCCGACGCAATACGGCGACGTGCACGGCTACCGCACGATCGGCGCGATCATGACCGACCTGAACCCGCTCGCCGGGCGCCTGTACCTCGAAGCGCTCGAGATGACGCGCGTCGCGCGCGAGGCCTACGTGCTGCTCGGCGGCAAGTACCCGCACCCGGAGACGATCATCCCGGGCGGCGTGACGACGACGCTCACGGCGAACACCTTCAACGAGTTCTACGTGAAGCTGAGCCCGTTCTTCGACTACGCGAAGAAGTGCGTCGCGATCTGGGACGACGTGTACGACTTCATGTACGCGTGCAACCCGGCGTACCGGCATTGCGGCGAGCTGGCGGCGACGATGCTCGATTTCGGGCAGTGGGACCACGAGGAGCACTACGACGCCAGCTACGCCAACGCCAACGAATGGGGCGAGCGGCGCTGGTCCACGCCGGGCGCCGTCGTCGAAGGCAAGCTCGTGACGACGCGGCTGCGCGACCTCAACGTCGGGCTCGAGGAGTTCGTCGAGCACTCGTACTACGAACAGTGGAACGAGCAGCCGTTCAAGACCGATCCGATGGGCGCGCCGCTGTCGCCGAACCACCCGTGGAACAAGAGCACGATCCCGCGCCCCGGCGTGCAGAACTGGAAGGAGCGCTACAGCTGGGCCACCACGCCGACCTGGGACCGCCACACCTTCGAGGCAGGCGCCTATGCGCGCGTCTACATCTCGGCGCTGGCCAAGAAGATTCCGAAAAGCGACTACTTCGAATCGACGGGGCACAGCCTGAAGCTCAACCTGCCCGCTGGCAAGCTGCCCGCGATGACGCTCGAATGGAAGGTCCCGCCGGTGTGGAACGCGTTCGAGCGCAACCGCGCGCGCGCCTACGCCGTCGCCTACAACCTGATGGTCACGGTGGAGAACTGGGTGCGCGCGCTCGACCTGCAAAAGCGCGGCGAGACGCGCGTGCACACGCCGTTCGAGGTGCCTCAGCGCGGCCGGCAGATCGGCGTCGGCTTCTGGGGCGCCGGCCGCGGCTTTCTCGCGCACTGGTGCGTGATCGAGGACGGGCTGCTCGCCAACTACCAGATCTGCACGCCATCGACCGTCAACGCATGCCCGAAGACCCCGTGGGGCACTTCGGGCGCGTACGAGCAGGCGGTGCTGAACACGGTGCTGGTCGAATCGAACGCGCCGGACGCTGCGCGCTTCAAGGGCATCGACATCCTGCGCGCGATCCGCAGCTTCGATCCGTGCATGCCGTGCACGACGCACGTGATGGTCGAGGGCTCGGACCGCGTGATCACGCGCGAGGTCACCACCTGCGCGTGCGGCATCTGACGGGGTCGTCGGTGCGCGTCGTCATCGGCATCGTCGGCTACTACGGCTTCGTGCGCGGCTATCCGCTCGGTCCCGAGCTGATGCAGCGGCTCTGCGCGCTGCCGTGGGGCGACGGCGTCGAGTTGCGCGAGATGAACTGGGGCCCGGTCGCGATCGTGCAGGACTTTCAGGCACGGGCAGACAAGCCCGAGCGCGTCGTGCTGGTCGGCGCCCTCGACCGCGGGCTGCCCCACGGTGCCGTCAGCCGCCGGCGCTGGAGCGGCGGCGCGCTCGATCCGCAAGCGGTGCAGCGCCGCATGTTCGAGGCGGTGACCGGCGTGATCAGCCTCGACAACCTGCTCGTCATCGGCGCGCAGTTCGGCATCTGGCCCGCGCGCACGTACACGGTCGAGCTGCAGTGGCCGGAGTCGGGGCTCGGCGACCTGGTGCTCGGCGAAATCGCGGTCGACCACGCCCGTGGCCAGGTGGTCGGCGAACGTCCGCTGACGGCGCACAACGCGCGCATCGTGCAGCGCATCGTCGATGCGGTGCGCACGCTCGCGCTTGACGAGGAGCCGCCAGGCGTGCAGTCTCTCGGCGTGGAGCAGCTGACGCCGGTCGCCGCGGTGGCGCACCACCGCTTCGTCGATGACATCGCAATGCAATGCCCGAAGCCGACGCGTTGACGCGCCTCGCCAACCGCGACGAGGTGCTGCAGATCTGCTACTGGTACCGCGGCGAAGGCTTCGGCGACCGCTTCGACGCCGCGCTGCTGCGGCCGTTCCTGCAATGCGACGCGGCGGCGATCGACGCGGCGCTTCGGGAGCTGTCCGCGCTCGGCCATCTGCGCGCCGACGCGGCCGGCTGGCGCTTCACCGACGCCGGCAAACGCGAGGCCGGCCGGCTGTTCCAAGACGGCTTCGCCGACTTCCAGAAGCAGGGCCACGGAGAATGCGACGCCGGTTGCTGCGACGCAGACGATCATTCGCGGTGCGGCGACGACTGCCCGCTGCACTGAGCCCGCGCACCCGGCTGCCCGCGCCGGCGCGGCGCTCGCCGGTTCGCCGCTGCGTCGCGAGCGGGGCGCACCGTGCCTGACGCACCGCCGCTGCCCGGCTACCGCTCCAACGAAGACTGGGATGCGCTGCTCGCCGAACTGAACGCGCGCATCGAGCGGATCGAGCACTGGCCCGACGCCGACACGAAGCGCCAGGTGTTCGAGCTGCTGAACGGCATCGACGCGGTGCACCGCGAGGCGCTGCACCGCCTGGTGCGGCTGTTCAAGCAGGGCGTGCTCGAACAGGTCGTCACCGACCCGGCGATCCACACGCTGATGGAGCTGTACGACCTGCTGCCGCCGTCGGCCGCTCCGGCGCCGGCGCCGAAGTTCCCGACCATCCCGATCCGGGCTGTTCCCGTCGCCGCGCCGCCCGCGCCGGCGCGCTACCCGCGCTGGGTGCCGGCGCTCTGCGCCGACACCCTGCCGAGCGGCGCGACGCGCGACGTGGTCGTCGATGGCGTGCCGCTCGTGCTCGCGCGGCGCGACGGCGCGTGGTACGCACTGGCCGGCGCATGCCCGCTCGACGGCGCCGCATTGAGCGGCGCGAGCTTCAGCGGCTACACGCTGAGCTGCCCGATCCACGCGGGCTGCCACTACGACGTGCGCAACGGAGCGCGCGTCGGCGGCGGCGCGCCGCTCGCGTGTTATCCGGTGCGCGTCGACGGTGACGGCCGCGTGCTGGTCGGCTTCGAGATGGACTTCAAGCCGTCGCTGCCGAGCTTCTGAACATGAGCGGGCGGCGCGTGCTGATCGCCGGCGTCGGCAACGTCCTGCGCGGCGACGACGGCTTCGGCGTCGAGCTGGCCTGGCGGCTGCAGCGGCGCTGCTGGCCCGACGGCGTCAAGGTGATCGAGACCGGCATCGGCGGCATGAGCCTGGTGCAGGAACTGCTGCTCGGCTATGACGCGCTGCTGCTGCTCGACGCGCACGCGGCGGGCGGTGCGCCGGGCACGCTGCGGCTGCTCGAACCCGCACTGCCCGACCTGTCGGCGCTCGACGCGCATGCGCTGCGCGACTGGTTCGCCGACACGCACTACGCGACGCCCCTGCGCGCGCTGGCGCTGCTCGACCAGCTCGCACGCCTGCCGCGTCGCGTCGCGATCGTCGGCTGCGAGCCGGCGTGCGCCGACACGCTGCGCACCGGGCTGAGCGCAGCGGTCTGCGCCGCGCTCGACGCCGCCGAGGCGATCGTCGAGCGATGGATCGAGGGCCTTGCCGCCGCGTCGCACGCGCCCTACGATGCGAAGCCCATACGCGGGAGATCGACATGAACGACGCGGCAGCGGGTTCGCGAATCCTCGGACTGCTGTTCCGTGCGGCGCTGTTCGCCGCTGCGGCGAGCCTGGCGCTGTACATCCCGTACAAGTACGCGACGCAGCTGCACGCGGTGAACGGTTTGTATGCGTTCCTGTTCCCGCTGTCGTCGCTGCTCGCGCTGGCCGGCATGGTGCTCGCCGTCAGGCCCGCGAAGGCCTGCGATTGCAGCGCCACGCTGCGCAGCGGGCTGGCCGCGCTGTCGCTGCTGTGGCTGGCGACCGGTGCGATGTGCGCCGGCACGCTGACGCGTGCCGTGCTCGACGACCCGCTGCACGGCTCGATCGCGACCCTGCACATGCTGCTGCAGCACGTGTTCCTGTCGGCGGCGCTGCTCGCGTTCGCATCGCGGCCGGCGCGCGTCGTCACGGCGCTGCGGCCGGCATCACGCCACGCCGCAAGGCCCGGCACGCCCGCGGCCGAGCGCGTGCGCGAACCACGGCGCACGCGCGACGGCGACCGGCACGACCGTCAGGACGTGCCGCAGTTCGAGCGCCGCTGATCGGCGCCGACGAACGCGGCGTCGGGCCGGCTGGTGGCGGCGCTGGTGGAGGCGATCGGGCCGCGGGGGTGAACCGTCGAACACGGCGCGCCGGCCGGCGCCGCGTTCAGACGACGTAGCGGTCCCAGCCGCCGTAGCTGTCGTGCACTCGCCCGCGCGGCAGCGCGAGCGCGATCAGCGCGAGCCCGGCGGCGACGCTCGCCCACGCCGCGAGCGCCGAGCCGACGCCGTCGAGCCACCACGGCGCGGCGACGAGCCACACTCCGAACGCGATGTTGGCGAAGCGCAGCGGCCTCGCCACCTCGGCCGCCGCCATCACCGCGAACGTGATGACGAGCGAGCCGACGAGGTGGTCGCTGTTGGCCATCGCACCCGAGGTGCCGAACAGGAGCCGCGTGAGCATCAGAGCCGCGCCGATCGCGCAGCTGGCGAGCAGGGTCCACGGCCAGTTGACGCCTTGCAGCATCTGGCGCCAGAGCGGGCGCAGCTCGCCGGAGAAGCCCTGCGTCGTGTCCTCGCTTCCGCCTTGCATCGCATCGCCCATCCAGAACGTGCGCCAGAACGGCTTGCCGCGCCGGTGCGCATCGAGCAGGAACTGGCCGCTCGCGACCAGCTCGTCGAGCGCGTACGGGATCATCAGCACCATCGCGAGCGCCATCGCCAAGCACAAGGTGCACCAGGTGCCGATCACGATCGGCTGCGCGATGATGAAGAAGATGCTCACGCCGCCGAGCGGCACGACGAGCACGATGAACCCGAGCACCATCCACGGCATCGTGCGCCAGCGCGTCTTCGTGCCCATCACCGCCATCAGCACCTCGAGCGCGTAGGTGACGGTGCCGAGCCCGGCGTCGGCGATCGGCCAGGCCTTCGACATG